>JAAUXT010045588.1_pt1 | contig 14503 bp, 12 predicted proteins | sample 7278171 | NCBI WGS metagenome assembly JAAUXT01 (sample SAMN14350112, study PRJNA611818) | marine sediment metagenome | isolation source: surface marine sediment (1.8m) | place: French Polynesia: Moorea | collected 2018-08 | reverse complement strand
CCGGGCGCTAATGTTTACTGATCACACGCTACCTGGGGCTTTTGTTTCAATTGGCCCCGCATTCCTGCAACGGGTCCAGTTCCCGTCCCCCCCCCCCCAACCTCGACACAATAAATTTGACACCCCCTGCCCCGATTTTGCCCCGATTTGGCGCAACGTAGTTTTGCTTTTCAAGTTTTGGCGCGTTGAATTTTTTTAACTTGTGGGTGAGCTGCTGGCCGAGGATGGGCCCTGCCTCTGCTCGTAGTCCTGGGTTCGCTGGAGGGATGATTTTGCCCTTTGATCCGGCGCCGCCAATTTCCAAGCCTCGGCTGCGTTGGAAACTCACTTGACACACGTGGAATCAAGTTTGCTCGTCACGACGCCTCCTCCGTGCTGAAACAAACATGAAAATGTGTTATCCACACAAAATTTGATTCAGACTCAACAACACTGTGACTTGTCCCAGTGTAGTGATATCACAAACACACAGGTTGGTATCTCAGGAGAGACTGTCCCCGAGGGCAGGAACCTCTGTATTTATTGATCTCTTTCCAATCACACCATCTGGTGAGTGGTGGTTCTAACATTTGGGGCTGGTATGTCACACCACACTCCTCCCCCACCAGGGGGTGCTGGCCTCTACAGACAATTTTTAATATTCTGAATATTTTTATAATAATTAATTAGATAGAAAATAGATGCATAATAGCACAATATCACTATTTTGCTGGCTTTTTAGCCTGCATTCCTCCCCCCACAGGGGTATCACATGATCATGTGACCCCTTGAGGTTTTCCTTTCCAAAATGGCTACCAATCAGGCTCATATCATCACCAACACAGAAATTGAATTGCTCAGTTTTCTTAGGCAAAATATCATAAGAAAGTTGTTGGAGGAGGCTAGTATTCAGCAGAGACAAGAGACCCTTTGGTGATTGCAGTGGTTGTCTCTTACTTCAATCTTGGACCTGCACAACACAGTCTCTTCCATAATTTGGTGCACCAGCTTGCCCACTCGTTTTGAGGTGAGTGGTTTTCCACATTTCGCCCGGTTCATGTCACCCCACACAGGACGCCGAGACTTCAGATTCTAAATTCTTGATCTCACGACGCACAGAAGTGAAACTCAGCAAAGCGAACGACACCGACGTAGGTCAGACGATGACCCACAAACCACACTGCGTTCCAGTCAACCGTGCTCTGAATCGCTGGTTTTGTAGATCTAGATCCAGCTACAGATTCTGTTTGCAAACTTCCCGCCAATCCAGGCCAAAAAGAGTTAATTTTGCAAAATGTTGAGAACATGTGCACCAACCACTGAAACATAATATTTGTGTTCTTACCTCAATGATGGGTTTTACTAGCAACTTGTCGTCACTCGGAACGATGTAAAAACGCATCTGTTGCCCATGGTCTGTGACGAACAGCACTCGACTGTGCTGCAAATCCGCCATAGCGCGCACTTGTTAAGTGCGGACAAGTGCGCTCTGGAAGAAAATTTTAAATTCAAAGGCAGAACGTCCCTCATTTGTGCGTTTGAAGAGAGAATATATTAAAGTAATTTACATGTGATAGTGACAACAATAGTGATCAACGATCTGTGCTACGGTGAGTTTGTTAAGAAACTCGAGAGCTGATGAAACAAGCGCAGTTGTCAAGGTGAAGGTCACAGCTCACATGTCAGACCAGAACACTGGATTTGTGTGAAACAAGCTGCCAAATCCAAAACATGGCAGATAAGGTGGAAATAGACCCTCAGCTGCAGAGATTCATTGCTGTAAGTGTTGCAGTTGGCGTCAGATTGCAAAGGGAAGCCCATTTGCTTGGCTGTTAGGGATGCTGTTGTCGGAGGGTTGCCGGATTTCGTCATCTGGGCGAGTGTTCTGAAGTGCTGTTGTTTCTCAGGTTCAGCAGCAGAAGGTGCAGTTCAACACGCTGGTTCACGAGATGACGGAGCGGTGTTGGGACACGTGCATCACAGGGTCACTGGGGGCGCGGCTGGACCGGCGCTCCGAGAGCTGCATCACCAACTGCGTCGAGCGGTTCATAGGTGTGTGTGTGTGTGTGTGTGCGTGCGTGTGTGTGTGTGTGTGTGTGGTCACTTCTGTCCAGACCTGGGGTGCATGTTTGTGTGAGTGGGGTGAGTGACAGAGATTCTGCCGGGCGTTGTTCGAAATACGTGTCAAAGAACGAGATGATGCAACGGACAAAATATAGGACGGAAAGACAACACGTAGAAACGAAGTGACACTGCTTGTTGTGATACACCTCACTCGTATTCTTTGCAGACACCAGCAATTATGTGATCAACAGGATGGAAAGAGAAGGAGAACAGCATTTGAAGACCAGTCAAAGCGAAGAGTTTGGGAAATGGTGATGGAGGACTATGTTTGTTTGTGACCTGACTGGACCTTACGTGGTGGCCAGGGGACTCAGCTGGCTCTGACGCTGGCTACACGGGGTGTGGAAGTGCGAGAACCACCGAAGCCTCGATTTGGATTTGAACAATTTGATCACGCAATTGGTGAGACGATGGGGAGACAGGCAACACGGAGCGAGGGACCACTCGCTGCATGAGGAATGGGAAGAGGGGAGTCGAGACTTCAACTGCTGTGACAGGGTGGAAAAGGGACACCAATCACTGCACTGATGGAACCTGCACGCTGTTGCTCCACTCGCCTTTTTGAACTTTTCCAGTTGTGGAAGCTCGTTTTGCGAACTCTCTTCTTGACTGCTGAACTGCAGACTTCAGCACACTTTGTGGAATCAAGACAACCGAGGGTTTTGTAACAGGTGTTTCGTGAACCAGTGTTCAAAATTTTGCGCTCGCGTCCAAAAGGTGTGCGCCGATAAGGAATGAGTCAAAAACGTCATCATCCAGTACGTTTTATTTTCCCATGTCATGAGGAATTCATGAAAAATAAAGAGTTCAACTTGTTTGATTCAAATAAACTTGCCATCAACAGAACGCAAGGCGGGAAGCACGAAGACGCGGTTGGATCTATACAATAAAGTTCAGCCGACTGGAATGTGGAAAGCTTCAGAGATTGAGTTGAAAGGCTGTCGCTCGCTCTTCGGTTCATGTTCACCAACCGAGCACAACACGCACGCGCACGCCACAAATTCCGAGGTGCATCTTGGGACACATGTCGGCACAAGTTTGTCGTGCGCTTCAGTGATCAGTGCGAATCATGTCTCTAGAAATTACTGCAATAAATACTCGCGACAGACGACTGATATTCGTGCGATGAAATGCAAAACCGGTTCGTGGGACTTCATGACGCGTGGGCGGAACGCTAAACCAGAGCGCACGTCACGTGCACATACGCAACGCCAAAAGGCAAGCAATTTCCTTCCCACTCTCGCTCGTGGAATGCGAACAATTGTGCACTGTACACACGAGATTACTGACGCTTCAAATAATGAACAAGATCACCAAGGGGCAGCAAACCCGGAAATGAGAGCAACATGGTGCGATTTTTGGTGTTTTCCACTCTTTGGAGAAAAACTTGTCAACAGCAGATTCGGAAAAGCGACAAATTTTGCGTCTTCGCCAGAGTACATTCTTCGACGAGGTGAATCACACATGACGCAAGGAACAGAATTGCAAACGCGTAGCTCATACAAGAAGTGTAAACAATTTCCAACAAATCATGACTCGACGGGAGGGCAACGACTGACAACGTCCAGGATCAATCATTGCACATCATTGGCACAACTTCGTATTGCAGAACAAAACGAACGACACCACCACCCGAAAACCAGTCCCACTGGAAACAACCGTCACACCAAACAAGAACGCAACACAGCTCAACTTACGCACTAGGAAATCAGGGTCGACAATCGCAACGAGGAATCGAAATGGGGAGATTGGGGGGGGGGGGTACGGTCAACCAGTCACTGCATAAATATCTCGATCAAAATAAACACAGCTCAAGTGCACGAGACTCTGAGTAGCAACGCTTTACAGATTTACCGGTAGGCACCAAAATGCATGCGGAAATACAGCCACACGTGACTGTATGCGAGCAGCACATTGCTTTGCGAGTTCGTAAAGTTCAGCGAAATAAACGAGATGAATCAACATGGCGCATTCGTCCTTTTTCTCACGCTTACGTTCGTCTTTGTCTTACACAGACAGACACGCTGAATTTCACCGCTTGGAGATCAAAATTCGATGCATTATTGTTGAATTGTGTAATTTGCAGCAAAAATGTGATGCACATTTCCTCGGCAAGTTTGACTGATTCTGTCGCGATCGAGCAAAACTGGAAGAAACCGTCTGTTTTTACTTTACAGGCCTGTATTGCAACGCTGCAAGTTGAGGTTCGCGCAATACACTGTTGTAGCTTCGTAAATGGTTGTGTTCGATTGACACGACGAGCGCACCGCGAGTCGTCCGCGTGGGGGGCGCGCGGTGCGTGCGCACGCGCACCGGACACACACGCACAAAGCGCATGCGCAGCCTCACTGCTCGAGCCACGACGGCTTGTCGGTGTTGGGCCCCTTCAGCTTGATGTTGAACTGTTTGAGCGTCGACTCGAGCGCCGTCTGGTTGCCCGAGAAGTACGCCGACACGGCGTTGTGGAACAGCAGCAGCTGCTTGTGCATCACTTTCACCTGCAAAACCGCAACAAAGTGACAATTCAGAAGAGTTTGAAGGGCAACAAGAGACGGAACGAGGGAGATTGTTTTCGCGCGAGCACTATCACTGTCACAACACAACGATACAGCACAAGGAACACGTCGTGGGGTGGAGATACAGAGCATTCCAATGTGGTCTGGTCATTGTCGAGTCAACGTCAGAGTTGGGACGGAGTCTTCTGACAAGACAACGCACAGGGCAACAGACACGCACAAAACACAGACGGAAATACGAATCTTAAACTCTAAAATTTTTACACCTTGTTAATTGTGTTCCTCAAAACACCGTGAAGCAATGGTCGGAAAAGCAAAGAACTGTGAATGTTGTGTTTGATGGATTTCAATGAAAACTGGAAACTCAATTGAACTGCAAATGAAGAGAGACTCGTACTTGACTGAAGCGTGCGCCTAGCCTGACCCGCTAGTTGTCAGATGGAGGAGGGGGCGTGGCCTGCGTTTCCAGGTCGTTACTGGTTGTTATGTTGTTACTTGTTGCTACGGGCGGTTCAATGTTGTAGCTGGTTGCTATGGCTGCAACCTCACTGCTGCTAACGCGACTATAATTGGCCGTTGCCTCGTACAACTTGAACAGCTGTTTCCTCGAAACGTTCACCTAAAATCAGAAGGACGCTCCTTGTGCAAAAACACGTTCCGTGTGATTTTAGTTTCGTGATCAACATGCCTGATGCCAACCACCACCACCTGCAGCGAGCCGGGCAAGCCTCATGCGCAGCCTCTACCCCCCCCCCCCAACTCTTTCCCCTCCCCCGCGCTCTCTTTGTTATTCTCTGTCATTGTCACAGCACACAATGCACGCCAGTTCAGAACGAAGCTGTCAGAATGTTAATGCAAACACACTGTTAGAAGACGAAGCAAATGCTTTTCACAGTCACGTTTTCACTGCGACCACAACGTAGAGAGCAAAAACAACTTGGAAGATATTTTGAGCAAAATAAACCTGTTTTTCAAAATTTGACAACCAACGTCTTTCTGACCACAACCTGGCGTTGGGGGATTTGCACGAATCCAAAATACGACACAAGTTAGTTGAAAGCATGCGCGAAAACTGGGATTGCGCTCACAGAAGGAACTCTTTTCTCGGTCAGTTCATCACAAACGCGGATGAATCTGATCAGTGTATGCAGTGTGAAAAACCAATCAGATGTGCGTTCCCTTGCTGGGCGAAACAAGATGAAATCTTGGATTGACCTTTTCGCACTCGCAGGGCTGCACAACTCACTCACCTTGTTCTCCTCAAGGAACTTGAGTTTGATGGCGACGTCGGCGCGCAGTTTGTCATACTTGTCCTTGTGGGCGGCGTACTTGCGTTGCGCGTCCTCAAGACGCGCCCCGCTGACGCCGCCCGCGGGCGCGCCGCCGCCGCCAGCGCCCCCTGGCGCCAGCTGCAGCGTGTCGAGGTCTGTGCGGTAGGCGTCGAACTCAATCCTGCCAAGAACACGCTGCATGTTAGTGCGATTGGCATCAAACTCCAACCTGCCAATCAACCAAAAAAAGCAACGTGTCGGTGGAAGAGTTCTGGATAGAAAGCGCAGCGTGAAATCTGTCAATTGCAAGCGTTGTACGATCGAGTCAAAATCTCAGCTTTTGGACATTCACACAATTACTGGTGTTTGGTCTTGCCGACTCTAAACTGTCGCAAGCAGACACAAGACAGAAATCTAAAGGTTGCTTTTGTTGTGCTTTTGAAATAGTTTGCAACAAAATGAGAAAGCTACCTCCAAAATAATTTCAATGGAACTTGCGTGGAAGCATTCGGCATTCACCGCTTTTTGTGAAAGGCAAAGACAGAATTGAGGAGCCCGTTTTTGTCTGAGCCTTTGGAGGATACAAAATCGAACAGACTATTCCACCGACAATCCTACGTTGCTGGCAGCTGCATGCAAAACACAAAACCACATGTATCAAACAAGCCACAAACAATGGAAAAGGATAAAAACCACGTGTATTTCACAGACATCTCCTGTTCGCAACAAACCACGTCGTTACCGAGGTCCGCAACATACAAAGCGAAAATGACATTCAAAATGCTACGCCACGAAAAACGCGTACAAAATCTAGAGCGAAAATGACCTTCAAAACGCTACGACACGAATAACGCTCACAAAAACCAGAGAGAACCGGACTTGACGGCTTGCTACAACTCTCAACGCGCTAAGACAACACCGGAAGCGCGCACCAGCGCCACCTGGTGGAGAAAAAGGGACGCACCTCGCGGACTCGTACGATCTGATGGTCATGATCGTATCCTCCATCGTCTTGTTGCACAGCGTGTTGACGCTCGACGTGAAGAAGTTCAGCGCGCCTGAAAAACGCAGGGCAGACGTCATGTCAACGTCACGTCACGTCACGTCAGCGTCTCAAAAGTTTCGTCAATTTTTTTCAGTTGGATTTTTCGATGGATACAACACAGAACACTGGATTCAGTGTTTATCTCACCCAGTAAAATTTCGCCGTTTTTGCAGAGCGCTTTTTGCGTTTCCGAGTTGTAGGAGAACTCTTCCTGCAGTTCTGGAGATTTCTGGGACATTTCTGAGAAGGCGTCGCCGAGTGCGCGCTGCGTCTGCACCACGTGGTAGAAGTGGTTGGAGAGCGCACGCGCGAGACGCAGGATGTTGGCGTACTTGCGCTGCGTGTCGCGCAGAGCCTCGATCTGAGCCTCGAGCTCCACGTCCACCGTCTTGTGACCCTGGAAACAAGGAGACGACGTTGAAAATTTCCATTTCAACAACACGTTACAAACGAAGTCAGCTACGCCCATGAAACCCGCAGCTACATGTAGTGCGCATTGCGGCACCACTGTCCAAGACATTTGGCCGGGAATGCCTCACCCAGCATCTGGCTGACAGGAAACTTGCAGATTTTTGCCAAATTTTGAGCTGGAACCTCCCTCTTCCTCCCAAGCCGTGTACACACAAACATACACAGAAAACCCAAACTTTCTTCACTCTTGCGTTCAGATTGTTGTTTTCGATTTCTTTTCAAAGCCAGGTGTGCCGAATCAATCAATGCCCCAGTGTACTTACAGATCTCAGTGGAAGGAGCAGATGCACGTACCTTTCCGAACCGCTCCGACAGCATCTGTTTGGTGCATTTGTACGTGTTGAACGACCACTGCTTGATGGTCTCCAGTTTGGACGAGGACGCGCTCGTCGTGGTGCGCCCCTTCAAGCCGCCGCCGCCGCCCCCCGGCCCCGCGCCGCCGCCGCCGCCCCCCGCCGCCGCCAACAGACCTTTAGCGCCGTTTCGCTCGGGACTCGACAGCGGAATCGTGCTCGTCGCTACAAAGAGACGTGGAGACACCGCATTGAAATCTGTGCCGTTTGTTCATGTAGGGCTTGTATGTTCCCACGTTTCCAGGAGACGCTGCGTGTCCCAGTGTCTGCTGAAGATCGTCGTCAGAACTCCCGCCAAAACTGAACGTGGAAACAGTGATGAACTTGGCAACCAACGCACTTCCGGTTTTTCCTCAATTGAAAACGCAGCAGGAAATGGCGATCGTCGGATGACGCGCTTCTCGGCTCTCTATTGAAGCGCGATGTATTGTGTTCAGCGAACACCTGTTACACGATCAATACAACACAGACGTTTCACTGAAATGAGCAGCTCCTGTTTCCCTGAGTCCACACACACACACAGCGACCAGCAACCACACAACCACGCGCACGCATGCGCCCGATCGCTTCATTCAGACCCAAGGTTCAAGTCGTTGAACTCTCTTCCTCAGCAAGACCCAGTCTCGACTTCTCGTGAAGTGACCAACCAATTTACTCATGACCATCGACACGGCAGACAGCTGATTGCACGAAGGCTGCAAAAATCAACCAAGGCCCAGCGAACCAGCATCGCTCCGACATCAGGCGCTGAAATTTCTTAGCTTTACGTCCGAACTGACAAACCGACTACTCTGCCACGAAGCCGAGACTTGAGGAGTCCACACACAACATCCAGAAACGTGCCCAATTTTTCAACAAGCACCACAGTTGCTCTGGCGACCCATCAGAGCAGAGCGCAAGAAACTCCAAGCAACGCTCATTCTCCCCCTGAATCGGGTCTCACGCAGTTGGGTGCGGAACAGCCCGTTCGTTTTCGTCCCCGAGCAAAACCGCCGCTCGGACGTTCGTGGGCCTCGAGCCCGACACTCAGACAGGTCGACCGTGCAAAGAAGCTGCAAGGAAGGAACATTGGGTGAAGACTCTCTTCGCAGCGTTTCTTCAGACACAGCCTCAAGTGCAACAGAAACGTAACGTTGAGCAGAGTAAGGAGTGAAACTCACTGTACCTGCTTGGATATTGCCCGTTTCAACTTCGAGCGGAAGATGGGGCAGACACATATATTTCATGTTGCCAGGTTCGCAGGGCTCACCTGGAAATACGAAACACCACAGGTAATTTTAGGAACAACAGCTGTGTGTCCCCAGCTGAAATTTCCCATCTGTTCTCAACCAGCATGAAGACATGAGGTTTAACATGGGCCCAAAGCAGACTTCCACAAGCAGCGAACACTTGAAAGGCCATTGAGGTCTATTTCAGGTGGAGGTCGCAAAGACCCGAAACCATGGCAACATTGAAAGAATGGTATTCAAGCAAAGGACAGTGATAGCATTTTAGACGCAAGTTGCATTGAGTCTTTCCACAAGAGACAAATTTTCAATGCTCTACATTGCACGGTGAAACTTTTTGCTTTCACAGTCGCTGCAAGTCTGGATGAAACCTTGAGGTGAGGCAACGCAGGTGACAGGCATTTCCAAGCAAGAAGCGTGGGGTCAGGATAAGCCATCCCAGAATCAAAATGAGGTTTTGATACTGGAGTGAGCGGTATCACGAAAAGTGAGTGAGTGAGTGAGTGAGTGAGTGAGTGAGTGAGTGGAGTGAGTGGGGTGAATGAGTGAGTCAGTGTGTGTGTGAGATGGTGAGTGAGTGAAAGTAAATGCGAGTGAGTTAGTGAGTGAGTGAGTGAGTGAGTGAGTGAGTAGGGTGAATGAGTGAGTCAGTGTGTGTGTGTGTGATGGTGAGTGAGTGAAAGTAAATGCGAGTGAGTGAGTGAGTGAGTGAGTAGTAGTTCACAACACCAAGCAATGGCACAACTTCCCAGTCATTCCTCAAACAATCTGATCCAGTCCCCCTGAATCAAACTGATATTTCCCAAATTTGGAGTGTCAGAATTTTGTAGTTCAAGCAAATTTGTTTGTACAGAAAGGTGGGACAGGAAACCTTACACTGAACCCAGAAAAAGCGCAATGTATTTGAGATTGAATGTCACTGCCAGGCAATCACAAGGAATGACCTTCTCAATCACTGACGTAATCGACGGGAAAAGGGCCAAATAATGTGACACCCCCTAGACCTGAAGAGACATGGAGAGACTGGCATTTGAGACTCGGATTCAGTTCCAGTTCAGGAGCTTTCTTGTGTCTTGGCCCTGCAGACCAACAGGTCGTGGCAGTGGCGATATTGACCTGTTTCATTGGTGTTTCCATTCAACGGGCTCAAAATTCACTCGTGTACAGAATCCGTCCACACGAAATCAACCGACAGACATGTCAGCATCAATGTTCCCCTCTTTTATCGTGCGCTTACCGCGGTCTTTAGCAACCAAGGTTGGGACAGGAAAAGATCGATGGCTCCGCATGGCAAACTCAAGGCGAAGAGTCACAGGTGCTTCCTGCCTTACAGGCGAAGGAGAGTTCGCCACGAACAGGCGGGGCACATAAAGCACAGGCGAGAGAAAGCGGACCGAGATTGCTCTGCACCCACACACGGACAGATCCTGGGACCTGACCCCGACAATATGCTGCCAACCGGGAGATTATTTGTAAACATCAGGGGAAAAGTTACAGGGGCATTTTCAAAGTTCAGATCCGCTCATGATCCCCTTCTGTCTCTGTCGCAGAGGCATTGTTCAACGCAGGGTGAGGGGCCTACGTGTACCTGCAGGCACGGCGTGGGAGAGCGTCTGCGCAGGGTGAGGGGTCTCACCTGCACTCAGGGCATGGGAGTGCGTCTGCGCAGGGTTATTCCACACTTCTGCGCAGGGTGAGGGATCTTACCAAGAGGCACAGTGTGGGAGTGTTGGTCCGCAGGGTGGAGGGATCTCAGCTGGACGCACAGTGTGGGTGTGTTTCTGTACAGGGTGACGGATCTCAACTGGAAACACGGTGTGAGAGCACGGCACGGAGCGCTTATGTACAGGGTGAGGGATCTCACTCACCTGGAGGCACGGTGTAGGAGCGCTTGTGTACAGGGTGAGGGGTCACTCACACTCACCTGGAGGCACGGTGTGGGAGCGTGGGATGCCGGTGGCGGTCGTGTCTGGCTTGATGTACGCCTGCGGCTTGCCGCCGGCGCCGCCCTGTACGGTGCTGCTCATGTCGGAGAGAGTCGGCCCCTCCCGGAGCATCTCCTTCAGGTCGCGCTCGAACGTGTCTTCGTCCTCGCCTCCCCCCGCGTGCTGCTGCTGCTGCTGCTGCTGCTGCGGTTGTTGCGTCGCAGTGCCAGGACCCGACATCTGAAACAAGCGCACCGGTGTTTTGAAGTTTTGAAGTGATACGAAAGACCCTGGGTTCACACAGGCGTGGCGTCCCTGCACTTATCAACGTGCTTCGAGTCCCGGTACAAGTCAACGGATGTTGCATCCCTGCACAAGTCAATGGGTGTTGCGTCCCGCCACAAGTCAGTGGGTGCTGTGTCGCACTGACGACGTAGCACCCACTTGTCTGCACAAGGACGCATGACGCATCCTGTGTGAACTTGGCCTGAGACAGACATTGGACGTGATGGAGGGAAAATGGGGGCACGTCAATACAACTTCGGGAGAAACAACCTCCAAACAGGGCGTCACAAATTTGATGAAGGTCTGACTCGTGTGCATCTTGAGTGCACCAATGCAGTCAATACATTTGTGCGTTTCTGTGTTTCCTTCCTTTTTGTTCAGAACACTCAGGAAGCCACAGCCATGCACAGATCCAGATAGCGAACGAACAACTTCTCAGATACGAGACAGACAAACACGTCAGGTTCAAAAGAACGCTGCCGCACCCGCCCCACTGTTGGATTGAACATTTGACAAATGCTTCAAGCTGAATTTGCATCTGGTCTCGACTTTATGATCACGAGAGCAGAAGTATCTTTGGACATGCGAGGCAGCTTCAAATGGTCGCTCGCATGAATGGGTTCATACCTACGGATCCATAACCCATATCGACCAGGTGCAAACTGCATGGCAGCAGCACGAGCCGGGGACAGTGCGATTGGAGAGTTTCAGCACCACGTTTCGAGGCCACAAAACGAGCGAAACACGCAGCTTCTTGAGGCTACAACCATTTTTGGAAGTGTCCACAGACGTGAAGATGAACAATGTTGACAACTGTTCAAAGTATCACTGGGGGTCGTGAGCCCTTCTGAAAACTTAGTTTCTCTGTGGAGAAAAAAATACCTCAGGTTTTTCACTCCAGAATTGGGGAATTCAAGAGTTTTGATCGCGGACTCTTCCAAAACAGGGGAGTTGCCTCAAAAGTGACGTGTTACGTGTACGTTTTGTGGCTGCGGAACGTTGTGCTGAAACTACCCATTCTGCTCCCTCCACAGCTGTCCTGACGGACGATTATGGCCTTCGCACCATGCGTCTGAGAGTGCCTTGCACGCCAATGATCTGGCTGCTTTTTCACCGAGAAGAATTTTTGTGTGTAAAGCAGGAGGCTTGACAACCTCGGAGGCAACGACTTCACGCGTCCCTGATACTGGCTGAGAGACGAGTTCTTGGTTCATTACCACTGCACACACACAGGCAAAAGGTTGCTGGGTGCGAGTCCCCACGCCAAATGCGTCACCCACGAAAGGCTACCCAACCTGACGACGACACCTTTTTGACTCAAGAACCCGCAGAACACGAGCCTGATCAGAGATTCCTCGCAGATCAACAAATCATCGCCGTTCAGACTGATCCCGACTTTCGCCATCGCAACGACAGCCCATTTAAGATCATTACACACCACTTATCGGGGCGAATCGATCACCCAGGGGTGCGTGACATTTTTCAGCAAGTCCTCCCCGTCTTCCCCGAGAGGGACCATCATCCTCTTCACATTTTTCAATTGGATCGTATCATCCATGGCAGAACAAGCGAAGTGGTCCGCCCCATGTCTGCCGGGTCGCAGCCAGAGCTGCAGGTCATTTGCATCAGTGCATTGTGTCCCGTATTTGAATGTATTCCATTTGTATTTCATGGCAACGAGTTACTCGTGTGAGTCATCCGTGCTATTATCACTGCGAATCAACCAGTACATTACCGGCACCAGCTTTGTGTGAATTTTCTGCATCAACCCGTTTTTACACAGGCGCGTCGCTTTCGGGGTGCGCCTGTGCTGTGTTCTGGAGATAACTGGAGCTGATCTCCGTCTGCATGGGACTGACAGTCGCACGTCCCCCACAGATTCCCCCCCCCCCCCGCCAACCAACGGATGGTTCTCAAGGGCGTTGGAGGCCAGAAACTTGTTTTCCAAAAATTTCAATCTTCTTCACTGTTGACAACTTCACAAGGAGGTGACAGACAACAAACAAACTGTCCTTCACCCCTGATGGACATTTGGATATCCACCCAACCTCACAGAAGGAAAGGGTTGTGGACGCTGAGACACGCCTGTGTTCAAAGCTTCGACATTCCTGTTAAAATGAGAGTGCTTTACACGTTCTTCTGACTGCTTTTGTCCCTTCAAAAAGCTGATTGCATGTTTCCGCACACGCGCGTTGGAGGGAGCTGCTTTGTGAACAGATATTCTGACGGACGAATGAACACACTAACGTCATCTGTGTAAAACGCCAATTACTCTGGAACTATGTCCTCAAAACCCGACAGCATTGCTCAACAATCACGCGTCGCATTGTGGTACGGGCGTGGAGAGTCCACTCCACGTTTATGAGCCTCAATCCAACAGCTTATCTCACGAATCAGACACCGTTTCACACAGCAGATTGCTTCGATCAACACGTCAGGACCATCTGATCAACAGCACGCGAAGTACGTACGTATCAACGCGTCCGAAACGCTACTGATCCAGACAACATCAATGCGAAATCATGAATTACGGTGTAATTTTCTCTGCAGCTGTATTTTTCTCAGACCAATTACACTCGTATGGGTTCAACCTTTGATATCGGATACCAAGTACGTGCACATCAGTGAAACAAATGCTCCTTGTCGGAGTTTTCTTGGGAGCAGTTTTTCACATCTCTCGACATTTTTTGTCCCTCTTCGTCTTTCTCTTTCACACATACACGCACACGCCATTTGCACCTTTTGCGTGACAAAATATTCCAAAGCTGCGGTCTTTGAGCACTGCCGCTCCCGGCACCTGCCCTGAGTGAAGAAGCTGAACACAGCGATGTCTGACCCAGCTGAACCTGTCAGTTATTTTCTGCGGATATTGCGTGTCCGGCAGGGCATTTCGATTTCCGTTTCACCTCCCAAGTCAGTGAGTGGATCCAGAGAGTGCCCCCTGACTCCGAACTTACTCGCGAAAAAATGAAAGAGTAGTCCAACCAGTTCTTGCTGGTCTTACAGTATCTTTCTCAACAGAATCCATGCATGCACATACTGTTTGTAGTGATATCACAAACACACGGCTTGGTATCTCAGGTGAGACTGCCCCGGTGGTGCGAATCTCTGTTTATTGTATGTACAGTGCTGCCACCTGTCACGTAGTGGTTCAAAATTACAGCTGGTGTGTCACACCACACTCCTCCCCCACCAGGGGGGGGGGGGCTGGCCTCAGCCAATTAATTATATTCTAAATATTTTTATATTTAATTATTACATACATTAGACAGGGAATAGATGCTTAATATCAAAATTCTGCTATTTTG
>JAAUXT010107284.1_pt1 | contig 14505 bp, 19 predicted proteins | sample 7278171 | NCBI WGS metagenome assembly JAAUXT01 (sample SAMN14350112, study PRJNA611818) | marine sediment metagenome | isolation source: surface marine sediment (1.8m) | place: French Polynesia: Moorea | collected 2018-08 | reverse complement strand
GGGAGGCTTCGCCGCGGTGGGAGGGGGAGGCTGGCCCGGGGTGGGAGGGGGAGGCTGGCCCGGGGTGGGAGGGGGTAGTCTGCCCGGTGGTAGGGCGAGGTTGGGCGAGAGGGTCTCGGCTGCCTGGCGGCAGGGGAGGCTGGACGGGAGGGGGCAGGCTGCCCAAGACGGGAGGTTGAAGTGCTTGGGCGGGATGTGAGCCCACGCACCGGCACGGCCACATCCGCGTCCGCAGCATGACGGCTTCTTCAGCACCCACCTCTCTCCTCCCTCCCTCTCTCAGCGCAGGGAAATTTAATTTCATTATGAATGCATGGAGGCATTGCTGATTCTGACACACATTGAAATGTCGGAGGGCCACTGGGGAGCGGTTCATTGGACGCTCACCATCTGCTGACATCTGTGAGACAATGATGAACACGCGCGGAGACACTCGGAATGATAAAGAGGTGCGGGAGCCCAGGGGAGGATCCAGGGGCGGTTGAAAGGGGCGTGGCCCTTGGAGAGGGTGTGTTATGAGTGCGACTTCGAAAAATTTTGAGGAGTCCAAAACGTTGCACGTTCAGTGGAAGGTTGTGTGCGTGTGTGTGTTGTGTGTGTGTGTGTGTGTGTGTCTGTCTGTGTGTCTGTCTGTCTCTCAGTAGACCTCTGTCTGTCTGTGAGTCTGTCTGCCTGTGTGTCAGTCTGTCTGTCTGTCTGTGTGTCAGTCTATCTGTCTGTGTGACAAATTGAGTTTTCACGGACCCCAGAACCCCGCCTCCCTGGATCCGCCCCCCTCCGCGGAATAACAATGAGATGCGAGATCCAAATTCGGCCCCGAGGGCTCGATTGTCGCTCCGTGTGTGTCATGGGGGAGACATTCAGCGAGGCGCTATTGGGTGAAAAATAGTTTTGTTTAGTTTTGTTTTGGCTGCAAATGCCTCAGGTATTCATGTTTTGTTCAGGTAGATCCAGTGGCTTTTGTTGTCAACAGAATGGACTCAGAAAACAAAAGCAAAGTCATTGTCCTTTTCGCTGTTGACGTGCACGACAATGGAACACCGGAATCAAAGGACGCCGCACGCAAGCGAGACGTGCGTCGACCTGTTTCTCAGTCTCAGTCTCTGTTCAGTTCTCAGTTCTTGTCGCAACACACACAGAAGTGCTGAGGGTGTTGTCAATGTGTAGCGACCCTCCAAAAATGGGTTGCTCAAAAGAGCCAGGTACCACTCAGAAGAGCAAGAGACCCACAGCTGAACTGAGATTGAGACAGAGAAACAGGTCGAGGTAACACTCACGCGAATAAAGATTCAGCGCGTCTTGCATTACGTTATGACCTGCCGAGGATCACCTGTTGCCTTTCAACGCGCTTTGATGAGCGTTGCATTTATCCCCGCAAAAATGGCCATTACGGGCGATAATACCCGCGTTTTATGCAATCGAGCCGTTTCAGTTTCTCTCAAATACAAAAGCGCATGCGTCGCGTTGAAACCACAGCGCGTCTGAATCGCGAAGTCTAATTGGTCGAGTGATGAGCGGATGTCGTGAAACACGGCATCGCCTGGGAGCGAGCAGCGTCAGAGTGAGATGGAGACCATCCAGACCCATTTTCAATGGCGTTAGAGCTCCACACGTAAAGGACTCAGGCTTACGCCTTCCAGATCGTAAAGTCGCCATTTTAACGTCGTTATGCGGTTGGCGGACGCGAAGCGTGCGCAAAATGGCGGCGTTTGAAGTTCACGCGTGCGCACAGTGTGAGACGCCGCGAACGCGGAAAGACCCCACAAGTTCGCCTGTCTCAGGTCATTTCCACGCGAACGCTTAGAGCTCTGGCGCTAATGCAACAAGAGCTCCAAACCAAGCAAGACAATCTCCAGAAAGTAATAGTTCTGACCTGATAGACTTGGCTGGTTGGGCTGCGTGTGCGCACCGTAGGGAAAATGTGACCCGAAGACTAATGCTGGCAAAGCTCCAGTCAATAAAAGCCTTTCTATGGAAACAAAGACAAAGTGCGAAGGAGACAAGATTGCCCTGAAGAACCTGGCGCGTGGGAAGAAGACTTGATGTGTCACCAGGGGGCGGATCCAGGGGCGGGTCATGTAGATCCAGGGATGGGTCAGGTAGATCCAGGGGTGGGTCAGGTGGATCCAAGGGTGGGTCAGGCAGAGCCAGGGGTGGGTCAGGTGGATTCAGGGGTGGGTCAGGTGGATTCAGGGGTCAGGTGAATCCAGGGCTGGGTCAGGCAGAGCCAGGGCTGGGTCAGGCAGAGCCAGGGGTGGGTCAGGTGGATCCAGGGGTGGGTCAGGTGGATCCAGGGGTGGGTCAGGTGGATCCAGGGCCGAGTCCAGGGGCCGGGGACCTTCAGCGCCCGGCCGATGCCCTCGCAACGTTTGTGTTGCAGGTGCAGGTCTCTTTCTTTTTGCGTGTTTGTTGTTCAAAGAGGAATTTGGCATCACCCAATGGATCCAGGCTTTCCCTGAACCAGGTCCTAGATCCATGGACTCGTTTTTTTCTGCGTGCCAACCTGATCTTGTACTCGTGAAGTTGTGCAATCACGGTGGAGTTTTCCATGTGCGTGCCTGCAGAGTGCGTAGGTCCTGAGAGGCGGGGTATGAGCCAGGGTTGATCCAGTTCTGGGGAAGAACCTGCCAGGTTGGTCCTCAGGGGAGAGCAGGACCCACCAGGTAGTTCAATTTTCCCCCCTGGACCCACCTGAACCAATTGTGGGGGGACCCACTCCGCTGAGCTGAGCAAGTCATGTCTCACCTGTGCCTGACCTATGCTTGAACCAGGAGCAGCAGATCCTCTGATCTGTTGTTTCAGCGATCTACAAACTTTGCCTGCATCACGCATGATCCTGTTTCACATCACACCTCACGCTCCAAAACATTTTTCTCATTGCAGGGTGTCGGAGTTCAGCTGCCTCAAATTTGTACAGAGAAACAGGAATCTGGTGCAAGTGCTCTCAGGTGAGTTATCTCGACTTTCCGCCTCAGTTCCTCCGTGTGTTGTATTGTAGCGACAGGTTTTGTCACCTGCGGGGTGGAAGCCGTATCTGCCCGTGTCTCTAACACCTCCAGAAACAGGTCAACCAGAAAATGTTTTCCCTTAAAAAATAAGCCGAGTTTATGAATTGGCTTCTGGGGAAACTTGACATTTTCCAAATAAACTTCCAAGTCAATCTTGTCGAATCGAAGAAAGTGTTGTGTTGCGAAATTCATCAGGAAATTTTTTCGTGAGACACTTTTTGAGGCTGAACTTTTTTCTTTTTCAGCTGATCCGAGAGAGATTAATGAAGATCGTCTTTGCTACGATGAGTCACTCAAACGAGAGGAGTGGCCTTGGACGGGTAAGTACTGCCGCATCCACCCGTGTGTGAGGACCCACACTGCATGTGGATTATTTTGTAGCTTTAAACGTGGTGCGTCACACAGAGAAGGGTTCTGTGCGTACATGTATTGGAGAGTGAGAGGACATGGTTCTCTCTCTGTACAGAAATGGTTCGAGTGAAATCACACAATGACTTTTCGAGACCATTGGTCGAGAAAGGGGTTGTGTGATTGAACAGGAACCCTTTTTGCAGGGTGAGAACCCATTTCTCCCACGATGCGAGCACACATGACTGGTTTTGTGATCGGAGTGTTGTGGAATGGATCTCAGATATTTGTGTGCAGTTGGGGTGCGTCTTTTTGCTGGTGGGTCTCACACCAGGGTGAATACGGCAGTCGCGCAAACCGCCATCTTTCTCAATCAGTGTGGAAAAGTCACTAATTTTCTCATCAAGAAGATCAATATTTGATGGCAAAATTAATTCTTGACTGCAAAGTTTTTTTGTCCTTTTGTCCTTGAGTGTTTTTTTCTTTCTTTGATGACGCACTTGCAGTCTTTTTGATTAAAATTCAATTTGCCCAAAGCAAACCAAAATTTCTTTGCACAAACAGCAATCTCGACTTAATATTTTGAAAACTGTAGAATTTGCAAAAGGAATTACATTTCTTTTGATGCTTCCCGTCCTACCTTCAAAATTCAAATCCACCACCTTTGGCTTACAGGGCAATTTGTATGTACTCAACACCCGTTGGAGAGATAACCTCTCGGTCCCGCTGGAACAACCCGACATTGCCATGGAGACCAAGAGCTCATCGGTCACGTGTGTTTCCCGGAACCCGTCCACACGGCCCCGTCGGGGCAACTTCCTGTTCCGCTGGTTCTCCCGCCAAAATCCATCAGCCCAAGTCCACCTGAGGAGAGTGGTGTGGAATCGGCCTTGGCATACGCGAGAGGAAAACTGAGACAGAATGATGTTCGTAGTGGTTCCATCTGCCCAGTGAGAAACAGCAGGAGTTGCTGGAGAAGGTTACACCCAAAACGTCAGTGCATAACGGAAGGGAACGAAGGTGCGGACAGCGTTTCAGCCCAGGTGAACCACGGCTCTGTTCGTCAGGGAGTTTTAGCGCCGCCCGTTCGATCTCGTTCTCCATCACGTGAGTCACGTGGCTGGTTCGGTGCCCACAATGGGAACCAGAGGCCCTCACAGAGCGGGAATTAGTGTCAATTGGAGTTCTGATTGACCCAAGACGACACAAATCAACACTGAGATGGCAAAATTCAGGTGTGATGTGAAGCGAAAACCCCAACACACACACATCATCATCATCATCATCATCATCATCATCATCATCATCATCCAGTGCGTTGCTTGAGCAATGACCTACATGTGCACGCATGCACCCCACCGCACGCCATGAAAACCCGGTGCGTTGCTAAAACTCCCTATTTCCCGCTTACTCAGCTAATCACTGCGTATTCTGATGGAGCAAGGAACAGCACTAACACAGTGGACGTGAAAATGGCGAACGTGAGACACAATCCCTATTCATCTCCCTTTTGTGTGTGGATGAAACATTAGCCGTAACAGCTTTATTATTCTCGCCTGAAATTGAACAAGAAAGCTGTTTTACCCAGCACTGTAAAGGTGCTTCCCGTTGCTGAGGTAAATCATACGGGGAAATCACATAGTGGAGCGAGGCGGCCTCACTGTGCACTGACGGACAGACTCACGTTGCTGTAGCCCATATACCTGCGCACAGTCCTGCACATAACACTATGAATTAGTAATAACCCAAGATGAAACACTAATACCATCAAAACAACGGCGGCTGAGCACTGCAGTGGCGGTGGATCGGACTCAGTCTGCTTTGACTGCAGTCAACAGAACAATAGGCAGATGGACGCACAGTCTTTCAAATAGGACAAAGGGAACACAAGTCAAGATGGTTGAAATCTGAGCTGACTTCCTCTGATAACCTCTTGGTTTAGGAGTGGTTCTTGAATGAGGTCAAGGGGATCCTTCCTTGTTGTGTGTGTGGAGAGAGAGAGAGAGACGACAGAGAGAGAGAGAGAGAGAGAAAAACTGTGAAAAGAAAGTGTGTGCGTGCGCGTGATTGCGTGTGTGTGTGTGTATGTATGTGTGTGTGTGGTCCCAACTCCAACCTCAAAAACTGACTTTTCAGAAACGTTTTTGCACCAATAGAGTCCATGGTTCTCGGACTTGCACGAAACATGGCGTCAGCACCGTTGCGCTTTTGTCACTTCGTGTCTGTCACACAAACAACTCGAGTCAAAATTCACAACGTTCATTTCCTGTTCCAGTGAAAAGCCAGAGAAATCAGGCGCCGTGCGAAAAGCAGTGTCATTCAGCATTCAGTTTTGAGGTTGAAACCAGACCCACTCTGTGCATGACCTTGGTCCACTGCAGTGTCGTGCAACACAATACTCGTAGAATGTTTTGCACACATGGTGCACAATCTGCAACAGTATGTCCAGCAAATCCAGGGTCGAGGTCGTCCATTACCATGGGATTCCAGGGGGAGAACTTCAACCGGGACAATTCAATTGTGAGCGAAAGACAAGTTTGTTCCTGTGAGGCGCCAAACTCGGAGACAGTCTTTGTTGGGGGGCAGGGGCTGCACTATGACGCCCTGTGCCATGCAACAGAGCCTGGACTTGAGAGACCCTGGAGGACAACATTGCGTGTGTGTGTGCGTGTGTGTGTGTGTGTGTGTGTGTCAGGGAAGACCCCTTGGATATTGAGAGGGTACATTTGTTGCTGGTCAGGCAGCGGGGCCGAATTCAAGGGGCCCCGCCGCTGGGTCAACCTAGAATTTGCAGAACCCTGAGTTGTGGGTGATATTGAAGATCAGGGGCGGGTCAAACATCATGACCCCCACCTCACCCCTGGGTCTACCATAGAATCTGGACACACCTGACTTTTAGGTCGTACCAATGGTCAGGGAGTGGGTCTGGCCCCTTGGATCCCCACCCTTGGACCAATCTGGACACACGCAACTGACACCTATGTAAGTTTTGGGTGGTATCAGGGGTTAGAGGGTGGGGATGGACCCTTGCCCCTGAGGTCCCCACCCCTGGATCTACCTGGGTATACGCGAGAGAACCCTGACCTGTGCGTGTGTTTTCAGCGCCGGCGCAGGAGGAATGGTCCCCGTGTCCACTGGTCGGAGGCTTCGACTTCACCGCATTCACTCCCGACGACTGGACGGTGAGTCTCTCTCAGTCTCTCTGCCTCTGGACTCACTCTCACTCACTCACTCTCTCTCTCTCTCTCTCTCTCTCTCTCTCTATCTCTCTCTCTCTCTCTCTCTCTATCTCTCTCTCTTTCGGTACTGACGCCTCCCTTCGCAGTGGGGAGGTTTGATATGCACCCGGTGCAAAGGTCTCGGTCCGGTGCGACGTCTTGTGCAAAGGGGCCTGTGGCCAGAGACGTGGGAGTTGGTGACACACGCAGGACGCAAGTGTCCGACGGGGTGCATGCACCTGAGCCTCCTTGGACCAAAACACACTGCAGCTTCACCATAAAGTGTGGACGGGGATGCTCCTATAGGTTTCCACTGATTGGGGATGGGGATGCTGGATCCAATTCCTCATGGGAGCAGTTCCAGTGTACCGATCTCCAAGAGGAAAACGTCTGCCTTGCCCAGTCTTTGGTGATGCGCAGGGTCCGCAATTGTCCGTCATACAGATTCTCCACCTCCAAAACCAAAACGAGGCTTGCGAAGCCGCACCGACACACGACGACACGCGAGAACCATGTCAATGGATTTGAGCAGTGAGTGAAGCACGGGAACCCTTCCTTCTCCAACTTGAACCAGTCTTTGTCTCAGCCCCGCCTGTCGAGTACGTTCTCGACCCACATCTGCATCAACCGTCGGGAGAGTCCGATATCAGCCACTAGAAGTGGGCCCTGGTTCTCCCTCGAATTCTCTGGCCTTCCTTCTGCATGCAACACAATACAAACTCAATTTCCCTTTAAATCCCACTACACAAGATAATCTGGACTGAAACAAAACGAACGCTGAAGGAAATTTTAGGAGCCCACTCTGGTCCACTGAAGTACAGTCCCCGAGGTATTCAAGGTACTTAGTGTCAAGAGCATCAGGCCTGCTGCAGACAGTGCTTTTCTCTTGACCTTCAAGATCGTGGAATTTGTAGCGACTGTTTCTGTCTCCGGGGGTGCTTTTGTCTTTTTGTTGTCTTCAAACGTATGTGTCTGCGACAGTCATCCAGTAAATGTGACGGCTGAAAAGCGGTCCAATGCCAGACGAATAGGATCTCACACTCAGTGCAGTTTGAGAAGTGTACATCTACATGTATTTCACACCTGCCAGATGAAAAAAAAATTAGAAGTTTTCTTTGTGAAACTGGAGTAAAATTTGTGAGTCTCAAGTGGTGCGAAAGGACTTCTCCCACACACTGTATTAGAAGTGTGGTCAAACAGCGAGACAAAACACCACAGAAGTAGAATGAATTTTCATGATGCAGCGTTCATCTTACCAACCGAACAGTGGGGGACAACTCTGTGTTGATGCAGCAAAGTGGCTCCTTGGAACCTTCAATGCCAGATTTTCTGAAGAATCCAAAGTTGTTGGCAGCAAGAAAAGCCGAAGTAAGGCAGCCAAGATCTTTGGAGCGTTGTCCAAGAGTGTTTTGTGTCGTCATTAGGGGGGTGGAGGATATTGACAGCGTTCTCGGGGGTGGATCCATGATCTGGTTGTCTTGGGATGGAGAGGGGGCAATCCCGAATGGTAGATTTCAACTTTGAAAAATTTCTCCCTCACTTTCTTTTTCTTCGGGGTGGGGGTCAGGGGCCGGGTGCAATGATATGGCCAGACACCCGTTGCCAGGAGATACGGGTGTGTGGTCATTTCAGGTTGAACCTGAAAAGGCCAGGCGCTCACCAAGGCTCCGACTGCATGACCCATGTGTGGTGAAAGACGTATCTGATCATTGTTTCATTCTGCCCCCACCCCTGGACCCACCCACCCCTGTTGTCATTTCATGGTGACCCCCTCCCAACCATAGACCCGTCTCTGTGGTCATTCTATTCTGGCCCACTTCGCCCCTGGACCCACCCCCGGCCCCAGCCCCTGACCCCACCCCCTGTTCCCACCCCTGGACCCGCCCTGGACCACCCCCATGGTCCCACCCCAAGACCTGCCCCTGTGGACCCACCCCCGACCCCACCCCCTGGCCCCACCCCCTGTCCCCACCCCTGGACCCACCCTGGACCCCCCTGGACCACCCCCATGGTCCCACCTCAAGACCTGCCCCTGTGGACCCACCCCCTGTACCCGCCCCTGGGGAGGGCGACAGGTATTGACCGCGTGGTGGGCTGAAATTTGACTTGTGTTTGCACAGCTTTGTGAGGACGTGTGGCGGCCGTCTCGGATAGAGAGCGAGTGCGTGCTCGGGGAGGCCATGGATTTCCTCTTCCCGGACCGGCGCTGCAATCCCTTTCACTCGCGCTCAACTGGTAAGATTCTCAGGGTGTCTGTGTCTGTCGGGGAGGAGGGTGAGAAACCTGCGTCTGCGTTTGCGTCTGAGTTTATGTCTGTGTCTGCGTCTGTGTCTGTATGTGGGTCTGGGACTGGGTCTGTGTCTGTATATCTGTGTGTGTGTGTGTGTGTGTTCCTGTGCCTGTGTCTGTATCTGTGCCTGTATTTACGTCTGTGTCTGTGTGAATGAACCGAGAGGTCGGGTGCACACAATTTGTTGGGGTCAAGTGCACCAAAATGGGATCACCCGAACCTCTCCGCAGACGCACACACAGGAAACTGGCACACTTCTCGGCTGACGGTGGATCATTGCTATAGAGAGCCTCTCCATTGTCCGAAAACACAAAGAATATCAACTTTGCAAAGTTGGGTCGAACGAATTGACGCCCACGTTGTGTAAAGCGCACCATCCTTCAATGTCAAGCAGAAATTCCTTTTCACAATTGGCAAGAAAATGACTGAAGTTCGGGAAAGACATCACGTGTTTTCTTGCAAAAACAACATTTGTGGGAACTAATTGCTTTCTTTTCATTGATGAGTGTGGCAATTCTCCACAAAGAGAAAAGGCACAAATGTAGTGCAATTGAGGAAACTACAGACAAAGTCAACACATTTGCACGAACAATTTGAAAGCATGTGCATCTGGAGGGGGCGTAACCCTGAGGAGGGGGCACACTTCAAAATTAAATTTTGACGTGAAAAAACACACTGTTTGACGAAAACGTATCGGGGTCAACTGATACTTCCTTGATCCTTTTCTTTTTCTGTTTGTCCGTGTGCTCTGGAGTGCATCGCGAATTTGTATTGGGGAGGGGGCAAACTTGAAATATCAAATTTGTTATGGGGACAAGCACACATGGTGTCTCAGGCGCATGAGCAGGTGAATGAATTTTTGCACTGTGGGGGGGGGGGAGGGGAGATGAGTCCCGAGGATGTACCCCTGGATCCCCCAGCAGCTCATTGAGAATTCGTGGTCATTTGTTTCGTGTCTCCCCTGCAGAGCGGCAGCTGCAGTGCTGGGGCAGCTGGGAGGAGGGTCGCTTCCTCTTCGTCGTGCTGGGCGAGCCCGACCGCACCGCCAGATACGTCCTGGTACGTGACGCCGCATACGCGTTCCAAATCATGGAGTTTCTCATCGCAGTCTCAATCACGGTACACGAGTTGTGGAGAGAAGTGCCTGTTCTGTTCGTGCACGTGGACGTGGAAAAGTCGTGTCAAGTACAGCTGACGTCAAAACGTCAAACACACCTCACCCATACCTCACGTCAAACACACGCCACGGCAACCATACATCACGTCAACCATACATCACGTCAAACAGAGCCCACGTCTAACCCAAGTGACGTCATAACGACAGCCACAACCCACGTCAAACACACATGACGTCAACCATACCTCACGTCAACCACGTGTCACGTCATTGACACCTCACGTCATGATTTCAACCGTACGTGACGCCAAACACGAAAAGCACACCTCACGTCAAGCACACCTCACGTCAAGCACACCTCACGTCAACCACACATCAACTCAACCACTTGTTACGTAGACCTGTGACAACGAACGAGACTGACACCCACACGAGCACATTCAAAGCATTTGCCAAATCGTAGCCCCAATGTACTCAAACACACCTCCTTCCTTCTATTTCAGCGTCTTCCAGAGACAATCAACGGAAACAAACGCTTCTCGGCCTTCCTCTACTTCAGTCCCGTCACACCCACGCAGAGAAACGGACACCCGCCGGGAGACGTGCACTACCTGGAATTGTCAATGAGACGAAGCGGTGAGTGCTCAGCGCAGGCAGACGCCTCGTCCTGAAACATTTACAGTGATGCGCTGTTGCGCTGAAGACGACTTCACACCCAGGGGTGAATTCTTAGAAAAAGCGTTGGGCGCCAATAGGGAGGTTTAGCAAGGCTCTGAAGAAATTTTGTGCGGTGTTCCGTGGTTCCCGCTCAAGACTTCACTGAATTCTTGAAAAGAGTGTGGGCGCCTATGGTCTTCACAAATGGGGAGGTTTGGCAAGGCCGGAATTTTTGTTTCGTGCGGTGCTCCGATGACTCCTGCTGAAAACAGCCAAACTCGGTCCACCCATTGGGGTGGATTCTTGCAAATAGCGTGAGTGCCTTGGGTCTTCACCAACGGAGAGGTTTTGCAAGGCCTAAAATTTGACACATGCGGTGCCCCAATGGCCAGAACAGTACAGTTTTTTCCTGTTTACAAGAAGGCCTTCCTTTGACTGTTTTTCTCCTGGCTTATTCTCTTGACATTTGGTCATCTGTGCCACCAATCTGGCAATTGGGGCTTTTTGGTGGAGACAGGACGGATCTGCAGAACATCCCCTGTATCCCGAACTGGATTTGTGTGTATCACTCCTGCTTCAGATAAAGTCCTCAAAGTGGAAACTCATGCGCGCGCAGATCTGCTGCGCACGCGCAGAGATGAGAGTTTTTGGACTCGAATCAATACCAATCCCCATTAGAAAACGTTCCAGACACACATTGCATCCAGGGAAGTAATCACGTATCAACAGATGCATCGCGTTCTTCCGTCCACCACCCTGTGAAAGGGTATTCAAATTGGGTGACGCACGGTCGTTTTTGGCTGACGTCAAAAATTGAATTTGACGTGACAAGTTGACGCCGACGTCAAATAGACGACCATACATCACCAATTGAGTGCAAAAGCCGCTTGAGTCAGACTCAAACGAAATGCATGCATGTATGTATGCAGACACAAGAGAACTTTCCCACTTTGGAACACATACATCTCTCACTTGGGAGGTGTTGATGTTACATAAGGCCTCCCATTGGTGTCTAGCCGTCTCCTGTTGTTTGTTTTATGAGGTGTATGCACGGTGGAGTATATACCCATGAGACTTCTCACTGAGCAGTAAAACAGCCATTTCCTCCACCGCTGCACCGGAGACACGGACCTACTCAGACATGGGTGCCTGAAAATTTCAGGTGCAACCTGAAATGGTCAGACACCCTGTATCTCCTGGTTTCAGGTCAAACAACCTCGAATGGTCAGGCACCCCCTGAAAATGCCACTCAGAGCCTTGTGGGGTGTTTGGGTCTTTGGTCCGTGGAGGTGTCTTCTGGTTTCGGGCCGTTTCAGATGGGACTTGAAAACAGCCAGACACCTGTGTCTTCTCGTTTCGTGGTCTGGTCATCGGTTTTCACACCAGATGTCTCGTGGTCCAACCAAAAATTGCCTCACCTCTAAAAATACCACTCCGAGCCTTGTGGGGTGTTTGAGCATTGGAGGTGGGACTTGCAAACGACCAGACACCCGTGTCATTTGGTTTCGTGGTCTGGCCACCCCGCTACACCGTCTCAACCCCCTCGTGATCACGTGATTGCAGAGTCGGGGCTGTGCTACGATGAGGGGGAGGACTGTCACCAGTTCGCCCGGGAGGGAAAGTGTACCAACGCTGCCAAACACCGCTACGCCAACTACTGCAAAAAGTCGTGCGGACTTTGCGGTAAGTTCTCAAACTTCAAGTTGTCCAAGTAGCATTCTTCGCAGAGGTTCTTCCTCAGACTCAAAGTTGTCTTTTGTGTTTGGTTTCAACACTGCATCTGAAAGGCAGGCGAAATGCCACAGCAAGACACAAAGCAAAAGGGAACACAAAGTTCCGATAAACAGCGGAGTGAGTGGTGTGAAGAGCGTGAAAGCAGGTTTTCTGTGGAACCATGCAAATTCAGATTTTTTTTCAAAACCTGAGTACCCAAACCACAGAAAATGCACATTTCCCCAACAATCCGCAAATTTATATCGAAAGCAGCTGGCCGGAAAAAAATCATTGCGTGCGTAGTTCAGGATCTTTTGTTCTACAGGCAGCACGTGTCATGGGACAAATTGCACGTCGTCCCTTCCCTCCTTCGCCCCCGCCCCCCCCCCCCCACCACACACACTAACTCCCACAATTTCACTGTCACCCGTGCGGAATGTAACAAAAACGTCGCCGTCCCACGCTGCGCACAGGCGAAGAAGCCCCCATTGAAAAACCCCACTGTAAACACGTATCCAATGCCACTGCACAATGATCCATATTGCAGACACGTCAGCGGTGCCACAGTCCGAGTGTCACTTCCCCAAGGAGTACCAGGGCGAGTGGCTGCTGTTCGACAACAATCAGAAGCACTCGGTGACGATCGGGCCCGGGGAGATCACCTTCTCCCATCTGGGCAACTTCAAGTGCAAGTCCAAACACTGGGCCATGAACAAATATAAGCTGTTCACCGTTCCTTCCAATGGCTGGTGAGTGGTTCGTTCTGCAGGGACTGTTCCTTCCGTCGTGAGTCTCTCCAGTGGATCCAGGGTGAGGGTTCGTGCGGGGAGGGGGCGGGGTCCAAAACTTTGGAGAAAGGCAACAAGCAAAGTGAAAACGTTTCTGCCTGCGCATGGGGAGGAGGGTAGGCCTCATGCCCCCTGGATCCGCTGGACAGACTCTTGGAGAGTTTGTGTGGCCTGTTCGTGGAATGTGTGTCGTGATATGAATCCATGCACTGTGGAATGAAGGCCAAGCTGCATGGAGTTTTGTTACGAAACTGTCGCTTGGAAGATGGACGGTTGCGTAAGGTTCGAGTGGCTTCACTGGGACCAAGGTCAGTCGCGAGGTTCGGACACAATCAGTGGTCAGCGATACGAGAAGCTGTGCTCAAAGTGGCAGTGGATGGGATGTGTGTGTGTGTGTGTGTGTGTGTGTGTGTGTGTTTGTCTGTCTGTCTGTGAGTGGTGTGTGTGTGTGTGTGTGTGTGTGTGTGTTTGTCTGTCTGTCTGTGAGTGGTGTGTGTGTATGTACGTGTTTGTTTGTCTGTCTCTGTCTGTGTTTGTGTTGCGAGTGTATGTGTGTGCGTGTGTGTGACAACCAACCACCCCAACATGGCTGAGATTTTGACGACGGGTTGGGGGCTGGGTGCATGCGGTAACAGGTAGGTACAGGGTGAAGGTTGGGTGAAGTGTGGGCAAGTGAAACTTGTCGTCCCCCCACTCCACCCTCAGCACCAGCCCCGCCCAACCCTCACGCACCCTACCTCTCTGCACCCAACCCCATACCACACTCACCGAGTGCTTTGTGCTATTGGGGCTTCGCACAAGAAACCCGTAGATCTGCATGTGTGTTTCTCTGGTTCCAGCCGCGCCCGCTACACGTGTCTACACTTCTCCGAGGATGTGGACGGGATCCTGCAGTACCAAATAGGACGGAGCCGCGGCACCGACGAGTCGTTCAAAATGTGCCATTTCCAAAACGACCCGGCCCCGGTCAACGCCATCTTCAGAAGTTCAACCCTCAAAAGTATTCTGCGTAAGTTGAACTTTTTGTTTTTGTTGTGCGATGTCCCTTTAGAGAAGAGCACTTAGCGGTGTGCCGAAAATTTTTTTGTATACATGCCACTTTAGGGAAGATGTCCCGTCACGTCACGTCACATCACGTCCCCCCCCTGTGGGGGCTATTAGTGGCTATTGGTGCTGGCCTGGGACAAATGGTCTGCTCAAATGGTCCACCAATGTACAAAAGTATATGGCATGTGGGCCAAGATGTCCTGTCACATCACGTCACATCATGTCCCCCCCCTGTGGGGGCTATTGGTGGCTATTGGTGCTGGCCTGGGACAAATGGTCTGCTCAAATGGTCCACCAATGTACAAAAGTATATGGCATC
>JAAUXT010115065.1_pt1 | contig 14515 bp, 19 predicted proteins | sample 7278171 | NCBI WGS metagenome assembly JAAUXT01 (sample SAMN14350112, study PRJNA611818) | marine sediment metagenome | isolation source: surface marine sediment (1.8m) | place: French Polynesia: Moorea | collected 2018-08 | reverse complement strand
CCACACCTCCCTCCCAGTGTTCGGTTTCTCCCTTGGGGGGCCCCTCTCCCCCTTCTGCCCGCCGCCCCCCCCCCCCCGCGCGGGCGGCCGGGGGGGGGGGGGGGGGGGGGGCCGCCCCCCCGCGCGTCGTCGTTCTGGAGGAGGCTCCAGGGGCGGATCAGTCGTCCTTTTCTCCTGGGGAAATTCAACTCAAACCACCACGAGTTTTTTGTGCGATTCCAGCACGAAGTTTGGGGTGGAGGTGGGGGACGTTCAGAGTCCACCGTTTTGAGGGGGCGCAGCCCCCGGGGAGGGGGCCACCCCAACCAGATAATTTATTTGCGGGTCGGCGGGGGGGGGGGGATCGTCTTCGTGCATTCAGCCCTCCAAAGCAGATTTAGGGCAGGGACTCGGCCATTCTTCTGATACGAAATAACCATTGGCAGAGGCAAAATCGGCTCCTCTTGGCTGCACCATACCTGTGTTTGATTGCAGAAGCAAAATGTCGTGGGTGTCAAGCCCAATGTTGTGGGAAGGCCAGAAGGTTCTGCTCTTTTCTCAGTGTACGTTTGGACAAAACATGCCAGGGGGCATCATGGTGGGACAGTTTTCCCTTGTTTCCAGAGACAATTTTGCAAAATGTTCAATTGAAGCCGTGCAAATCTGTAATTCAACCTCGGAGCTTGGATCCAGAAACACATTTCTGGTGCGAGGCCAATTGGTGCCACCCAGTTTTTGACCAAAACTATCAAAAATTCAAAATATTGAGGCCTGGCAAGTGAAAACTTCTATTTCAAGAGACACAATCCTTGTTGTCCAAATTTGGCAGCATGAATCTTCTTCTGACCCCTTTCCTTCTGATGGGAGTTTTTCTGCAACCTCATCCCTGTCAAAAGCCTGATAGAAAAGTGAAAAATTTTGGTGCTTTATCACCACACTATATTGTTGTGTGCGGTTCGGGTCCCGGGAGAACCCATCCTCACAAGCGCCGCTACTTGTGGCACCGCAGTTGGAAGCAGTCTCGGCTCAGCCAAACTGCCGCAGTGGAGTCAAACTCAAGCGTATGCTTTACAAACATTTATTACTCCAGTCTTAAGCTATCCAGCTCCAGACAGATACAGGGTGTCATGGTTGCGGCTTTAAGTAGGTGGAGCGAGTTGCGAGCCCAGTGCGCAGCTTCAGCTTCACGCAGCTCCACTGAAGCGGCTTCATCAGTACTCAGCACCTCGCCCAAAAGCTGGATCGCACGCATGGGAAGAGCCAACTCTTCCATATGACAATATCAGTTGTCCACCAACAAAAACAAAGGTTGAAAGTTTGCAACAATTTTTGTGTCAACTTGAAGGACAAAATTCCTGTGTTTTTGTGATTCATTTTCCTTTTGAACAGATTGTTATGAAAGGTCTCAGTTTGCAAAACAATAACCTTTGATGGCCTTTGACTCTTCAGCACAGATTTCAATTGCAATTCACTTGGGACCGCCCCCCCGCCCCAAAAAAAAACTTTTAAAACACTGCAATTTGACGGAGAAACGTGTGTGTGCATTTTGGGATGGAATTTGCAAGTGTGTGGGGGCGGGGGGGCTTCTGTGTGCAGCCTCTTGCACCGATCAAAACAGGCTGCAAAATGATGGTGGTACTGACAATGACAGATCTCAGCTTCGACGTGAACGGGTTGAGTGCGGTGGGTCTGACTCTCGCTCTTGTTGCAGGGGTCCGGGTCCGGGAGAGTCCCCCGTGCGGAACGGGACGAACGGACACAGGGCGTCGCCGCCGGCTGAGGCAACCGGCTCCCCGCCCTGCAGCCCCGCCAGACAGGTACGTGGAGTCCGAACACTGCAGTCAGGGGTGGATCCAGGAGGGTAGGCCTGGGGTCCGGGCCTGAAAAGTCTCTGTCATGAATTCACGTGTCCCACATCGAAAGGGCCGAGGTGTTTGATGTGAAGCGCTCAGTGACTTCTGCAAAACACACAGGGCACGGCCCATTCAGGATGAGATTGTGAGCCACTGATCAAGATGAAAGTTGTCGAGAGTGAGCACCGGCCAGCGGTAGGGGGAGCCTCCAGACTACATTCACTTTTTGACAAGGGGCACTCAAAATGACATCGGAGTGTGTGGCAGGGAGCGATCCAGAATTTGGTGGAGGTGAAAAGAGACTTCGAGGTGGGAATTTTGTTTGCCCCTGGGAAGGGTGGTGACTTTTCCGGGTTGGGGGGGGGAGCTGGAAAGCAGGAACGAGATCGCAGTGCAGAAATTCCTTGTCCCAAATTTCCGGTGGAAAAAAATGAACTTGATGGTGTGTATGTTGACGGTGCATCTCGGGTGTTTGCAGGGTTTGAAGCGACCTCAGGATTCGGATGAGGGCTGGACGATTCCTCCCGTCCCGAAGGTGCCGCGCCCGGCGGCGGACGTGGACGACTCCCCGCCGGAGTCGGACTACACGCCGCCGGGCAGCTCCGACGTCTCCCGGGACGCAGCCCGCTCCAGCACCGAGGAGGGCGGGGACGCCCGGGCGGGGCCCCCCGCGGGCCGCGGCGAGCAGGGGCCCGACGCCCCGGAAGGAACCACGCCCTCCGGCCCCGAGGAGAACAACGTTGAAATGAGACTCACCGAGAACCGAGTATCGCAGAATTCGAAAGATGGTCAGGGGAAGGCGACACCGAAGGGAAAGGGAAAAGGCAGCAAGGGACAGAAGAGAAGGAAGAGTGAGAACAGTACGAGTTCTCCCAATGGGTGAGTTCGACAAGCATCGTCTTTTGCTTTCAGCACATTGAAGCAACGTGTAGAGTCTACAGATTTTTCTTGGGCGGCGAGTGGTGTGCGCAAATATCAACAAAATTGTTCAGTGAAACGAGGTGCCAAAAGAGTGCAAAGATTCCAGTCAAGTCACGCACGAGTGCAGATCATATGAGCGGCAAACTGAATGTCACGTGATGTGATCTGTTTTGCTTCAGAAGCGCCGCGCGTGCGCAGCAGAAACCCGAACCACGTGGTCCCGACATGGACAAAATCGAGCGCGCCCTCCAAACCAAGATGGCGGCGCGGAAGCGACGCGAGCGCGAAATGAACGCGCCCACCAACCCGAACCTGTCGTCGACGCCGTCGCCCCCTCGTGGCACGCCGCCGCCCCCGCCCGGGTTTGGCCCGGGCCAGATCTACGGCCCCCCGGCCCCGCAGTTCAACCCCAACAACGTGTACTACCACCCAATGTTCTCAAGACCTCCGCCTGTGGTGTTCAGGCGAATCAACGAGCCAGACAACTTTGAGTATTTCACCTCAACCAGCACCGCCCCACATACAAGCATTCCTGTGTCCCAGAGTTCCGAGTCAGAACAAAGTCACCAAAGACTGGAGAACCGCCATGGGAACCAGTCAGCGGGCGACGCCCCGCCCTTCCCCGTGAAGCCTGAAGGGAGCCCGTCCCGCCCGGTCCCCGGTCCCTCGCACCCCGAGCCTTTCTTCACCGCACCCCAGGCGGACGCCTCCAACCCCGCGCCTTTCTCAGCCGCGCCTCAGCCGGAACCCGCGCACTCCGCCCCCGCCCCCAACGGGTCACACACGGCGCCGGTACCCAACGGGTCACACCCCGGGCCGGTACCCAACGGGTCCCACCCCGGGCCGGTACCCAACGGGTCGCATCCCGGGCCGGTACCAAACGGGTCGCACCCCGCACCCGTCCCCGGCGCCTGGCCACAGTTCCAGTACCCAGTCCCCTTCTTCATGGCGCCGGTGATGCCCCCTGCCGTGATGCCACCACCGGTGCTGCCCCCTCCCGCCAACGAGCCGCTGAACCTCAGCGTCCGGGACAATCCGCCGCGTCCAGACACTTTCAGGTGAGCGTCCAGGTCGGGCAGGGTCACGGATCATTCGTCGCTCTTTGCTCGGTCAAGCACTGCGTTCTTGAACACGCAACATGTACCTCGCGCAGTGCTTGACTTGAGATCGGACGACATTCAACTTCTCTCAAAATCCAGCTTGAGGGTTTCTCCAGCATTCCACTCAAACTGGATTTTCGTGGAATGACCGGGCGGGGTGGGTGCAGGATTTGGTCAGCAAACGATTTTGTGTGGTGGGGACGGGTTTCAACTGTGGTAGTTTCAACGCATCTGTCTTGGTGGCGGGGGGGGGGGTGTTAGTCATGTGGTCTGTCCCGCCGGTGAACGCATTGCTTTTCTCACGTTGTTGGGCTCTGCTTGCAGCGCGGGCTTCGGGTTCGTGCATCCGCAGCACGAGTGGGCGCTGCGCTGGTACAGCGCGCAGGCGCAGCAGCAGCAACAGCAGCTCGGGACGCAGCAACAGCAGCAGCTAGGGACGCAGCAACAGCAGCAGCTAGGGACGCAGCAACAGCAGCAGCAGGTGAGAACGCCAGTCTGGAGTTTTCAATGGCCTTCCGCACACAGCAGCAGTCATTGCTGTGACCTCCTCGTCGGTGGCAAAGTCACAAACTCGACTGTTGGTGTTGGTATGCAGTGCAATTGTGGGGGGCTGTGTAACGTTGGACTCCTGACCATGACCTTTCAGCTTCCACTTTTCGTTCCGCAGATGACAGATGGCGCCACCGGGGCGCGCGTTCAGCTGCTGCGGGAGTGGCGGGAAGGCTCGGACGCCATCGAGGCGGAGCGAGTGCGCATGCTCGGAGAGTGCGCAGACGGAGGCACGGGCGTCGTGAGGGAGCTGATAACGAGGCACTGCGAGGAGAAGAGGACGGCGCTCACCACCAGGGTGCGTTCCTACGTGTGTGTGTGTCTGTCTGTCTGTCTGTCTGTCTTAGAGAAACAGAGATCGCAGCCATTCGATGGAGGACAGGTTTCCTTGTTGTACTTCCAGATGTGTCTGGGTGGGGGGATAAAACCAAATCAGTTTTGATCCTCATCCTGGTAGTGCTCGTATCCTCAAGCCGAGGTCACTGACTCGAACACCATGCGCCACGACAACAATGGCGTCAAGTGGACTCGTGCTGTCTGAAGTGCGCAGCTCCAAATTCTGAGAGTGGTTGTGGAGTCCACTGAACTTTGACGATGCTCTTGTTGTTGCAGATTTCCACAGCGCTTCAGAGGCTGGAGCAGGCAGAGCGGGAGGGACGGCAGCGGCAACGCGCCCCGGCGGGTCCGGCGGCAGCGGCGGCGGGAGCCCCGCCGGCCACGGTGCCCTCCCCGCCGGACAACCCGCTCCGCGCCGTCTCCGTGCAGCTCCGCTTCTCCGACGACGAGTCCCCGAAGGCGGAGCGCCCCAGGCCGGGAGGGTCCGAGCGCGGCCCCCCGGGGACCGACCCCCGCCACCCGGGGTCCCACCCCCGGAACCAGGGCAAGACAGACAACAGCAATGACACTGGAAACGGGTCTGTCGGGTACCCGCTCGAAGCCCTACAGACAGTAGCGAACAGCCCTATGTTTGCGAGGACAGTGCAGAACATGAGCAGGATCTTCAGTGCGGGCGTGCCTCCCTCCCCCTTGATGTCCTTCGGCTCCCCGTGCCGTCCGTCCCTCAACTCTCGGCCTCTCCCCGCCACGCACCCGCGGTCCGGCCCCGCCCGCACGCCCTCCGCCGCGGGCGCGCCCCTCGCGGTCCCCATGTCCGGACCGCCCCCGCCGGCGGCGGCCATGTCGTGGCTGCGCACGGCGCTCACCCTCGCTCCGCTGCCCCAGCCGGGCCGGGGCCGCCCGACGCCGAGGCTCCAGCCCGCGGCGTCCGAAGGTGGCTCCAGTCCAGAAATGGAGTGAGTGCAGATACGTCTCTGATGTTTGTTGGTGGTTCCGAGTGTGATCGTATTCGTATTCTGGTGCCAAGGGCCCTTTTCTTTCTTTTTTGCAAGCCGCATTCTGTTTTGTTGATGAAAAAATTTGGGGCTTCTTGTTTCCTGCATTTTCTGAACTTCGCGTGTCGTTCTCATGGGACCTGTGCCCATTGCCGCCAACGAATTCCGTGGTTTGAGACGCACGATGACATTTGCGTGACTGACACGCCTGAGTCGCCCTCTTCTGGGTTCATACAGGGTGCGCCAAGCACTGCGTCCCTGCACAAGTCACGAAAGTCGCGTTGCAAGCGACAACGCAACGCGCGCACCGACTTGCACAGAACTAGGTCATGTCACGTCACGAGAACGACTCTGGTCCAAACCACGTGGAACTGAGCGATAATTGGTTGTTTCAGTGAGCCCGGGCGCCAGCTGCCCCTGGAGGCGGTCGCGCTCATGCTGGAGTGGTACTCGCAGCACGAGGAGCACCCGTACCCGGAGGACGCCGACATGGCGCGGCTCGCCGCGGAGTCGACGGCCGCGAGCGGGCGCCAGGTGACGGAGAAACAGGTGAGGCTCGGCGGGGGTGACAACCCCACCCACCCAGATGTGATGTGATGACCCTCCCACACGAGAAAACCACGCACACCTTACAGGCACATTCTGGTGATGCAGCAGACACGCTTTTGACTGCAGTGATTTGTCAATCTCGGGATACCCCCCACCCACCCACACACACACACACACACACACACACACACACACATCACCCAGACCTCGCACAAATCACACTCATCTCACAGAGAAGCAGATGGTAGACACGCACGTTGCAGAGACGCGACATCCAGCTTACATTGTGCAAAAGCGCTTGCGAAAATCACAGAGACCGCGTGCCTTCAAAACGGTAGCGTTCTTGTTGCTTCGATAAACAGCGGAAAGAGATTTTCCTTTGCAACGTAACTGAAGTGTGTGGTCAATCTATTTTGCTGACTTGTGTTAATTTTTTCGTTGCTAGGTCAGGAAATGGTTTGCGAACAAGCGTCAGCGTTCTAACAACACGTTGTCCAGCAACGGGTGTATCCACCCGAAGAAGGAGGCCAAGCTGATCCAGATTCGCGAGAAGCTGTGGAAGGCCAAGGCCAAAAACGGCGTCCGCGTCGGCGGACAGACGCCGTCACGTCAGCGCGCCCGGCGCGCGACGCCCACGCAGAGCACGCGCAAGTCACGAGGTGGCGCCTCGAGCAGCGGGCGCGGAAGCACGCGCAGATCCAGAGGTGGCGCCACCAGCGGAGGCAGCGGCGGGAAACCCAAGAGATTGCCACTAGAGGGCGTGGCGGTGCTGGAGAAGTGGTTCTCCGACCACATCGAGTACCCGTACCCGACGACGAAGGAAGACATGCCCGTGCTGGCGACCTTGGCGTCGCAGCCTGACTTCAAGGTCACCGAGCAACAGGTTTGTTTCTTCCCATGTGCTTCTCGCGTTTTTCACTGGCGCGACAAAATATAAAAATGCCTCCAGGGAAATGCTGGATTATCGCCCATTGCCCAACCAAAATTCCCAAGTTTTGAGTTCAACCAAAATCCTTCCGGCGGCATTATGCTTGAACCAAAAGAAGTCTACACACCAAGAATTGACATAATTGAACACCATCTTGTTGGAGAAACTCTTGTCCACAGAATCTTGTCCACGATGCCTTGTAGTGCTTTGCGCTATCTGGTACCCTTCGGGAACCAAGCGCAAATTGCTATAAACTGTAGGTTCCTTGGTATTTGTGCCCCCTCACCCAACGCCTCTTCCGACTGAGATGAAAATGTTCACCTTGAGAAAAATCGCGAACAATTTTCACCTCTTCCCCAAAACTTGGCTCGTCTCTCACACGCCCAGGTACAACATCACAAAGCCAGCGAAAAATCGAACCAATCGTCTGTGCGTGCGAAAACGAGGTTCATTTCATATGTTTACAGGTGAACACGTGGTTCGCAAATAAACGCCAGCGGCTGAAGATTGCGGACGTGACAGAAGAGGCGGACGACGCAGAATGGCCGCAGTCACCAGAGGGAGCCGGCGATGCACCGGAAGTGAATCCAGAGCAACCGGAAGCGGAGGCTGCAGAGCGGAACCAGGATCCAGAGGCGCCCGTGGATCTCTCGGGCTCCGCCAGGCGTCGCTTCGAGTCGCCGTCGCCGTCGCCGTCCTCGCAGTGATTTGGTGCCATGTGTTGTCTCCGCTGTCTTGTGATTGGCCGTTGCAAAGGATCAACTGCAATTGTGAAAGCGTCACGCAACGAACAACTGCTTGAATAGAAAATTGGTGGCAAAAAAGTATTGCATATCTCTGTGAGATTGTGTTTTAACTCGGCAGTATTGGACTGTTTTGCCCAGAAATCACTGCCCGATTTCAATCAGCTGCTGTTACATGTATTTCGCGCTCTGTGCCCACAGCAACGCATATTTCGCTCTTTTCCTGTGGTGGAGATGGGCGAAATTACGTGCAGCGGGCGCATTGCTTAGCCTCGCTGATGCATTCTGGGAGCCCCACCCTCTGTGAAAACGAGTGTATTTGAATGCATTGTAGTTTGCATCATTTTATTCCCATTCAAGAGGGCGAACTGGCGAGGCCTGTGATCTCGCTGTTTTGCGTCTTTCTGGGATGGTGGTGGAGTGATCCTCCTTGTATTTTAATACACAACTAACTTTGCGAGGTTCTCCCTATGAAGGAAGAGATCTCACTCAGTCTCCCAGAATCGCACTGTGGCCACCAGTTGATGTACGAGGCTCCCTCATTAAATTGTTGGAATTATCATGTGCAGTTTTCTGTAGTCTGTGTCGATCACTAACAGCAATTGATAGCCGATCGCGGTGAGCGCTGCACATGATAAATCCAACAATGAAATGAGGGAGCCTTGTATTGCAGCCTTTTTCGGGGAGACTCACCCAATGCCAAAACTCAATATTTTAGACCGTTGCATTTTTGCAAAGGTTTTATCCCTGTGGGACCCCCGTTGAGTAAATTTATTTTCGACACGCGTTTTAAATTTCGACAAATTGTGCGAATTTTTTAAAAATCGTCCGTTCGAATGAAGCACTCCACTTTCATACGTGTACATCTGTATCTGAAACATTGCATGTCGTTCAATTCCCAGGGGCGGAGCCAGGGGGCGCCCTCCAAATCCTCTCCAATAATATTTTTTCATCCCCCATCCCTTTCAGACTGCGAGTTTTCCTGATTTGAACTCTCTCTTCGGGTCGCCGGACAATTTCCCTCATCCTCATCCGCCCCTGGCCCAACTCCAGAATGTTGGACTGTTCTTGTCCATGCATTGAAAAAATGAAAATAAAGCGGCGGCCACACAGGACGCGTTTATTTTTGACGCGCATCAAAAACATCTCCCATTTTCAATGAAACTGGCCACGTAGGAGGCGTCAATTTTAACGCGTGGCTCTGGAACATCTCTACAGACATTTTTGACGCGCGTCAAAAAATAAACGCGCTTGTGTGGCCGTCCCTTACCAAAAATCGAAAAGCCATGTGTGAAAATGTGTATTTTTAGCGCTTTGAATAAACTGAGGACCCATGTTTGTTTGTTCTGCATTGTCGTGTGTTTTCAGAGAAATTGCCACGTTTTGCCCTGTCCAGTTGACGAGCCCCTGGGTACGGCGTGTTAGACTCCGTGAGTGAAATGACTCTTCTTCCTGTTGCAGAAGTACCTGCAGGCGGCCGACTTCCTGCAGAATGTCGTCTACATCAACCTCAACCTGTCAGAGGAGGAAAAGGTACCGACAGTGTGTTCGCGCGCGCGCGCGCGTGTGTGTGTGTGTGTGTCGAGACAGGAAATTACACTTTTGGTGTCGCATGTTCGTGTGCGCGGGTGTGAACTCGTGTGCGTATACATGTATGTGATGTCTTGTGTATGCGTGAGTGCAAACTCTACTTGTGTGGAGGTGTGTGCGATTGTTGAATTCCTTTCAACGTGGAGTGTGTGCGCGCGCGCGTTCCCGTTGACGAGCTTACATCAGTGCTCGAGTGTGAAAACCGCATCGTGTTCCGTGTAACATTGAACGTGCTGGGTCATGTCGGCGTGGCATCCGTGAAATCCGGGCGTGACACGCTCAGGTCAATACACAGGACTTTTGTGGAGCCCGCGTTGCTCCAATAGCGCCACCTGTGGGCTGAAACGGGCAAGCGGCGCGTGCAGTGAAATCATTTAGTGTTTCACTTGTCGTCGGGATGTGTTGCAACGAGAATACATCTCAGAAGGAAAAAAATGCTTCCGAAGAAAATTTGGAAATTGCTGCGAAAGACGCTCAGTTCTATCTCTCACACCCTCAACAAAAATTCCCCACAGGGCCAGGTGTGAGTCGATTCTCCCTCTGACGTCTCACACTGATGGTTCAGAGCGAGTCACTCCCAGTGGTTTTGAATGGGAGAAGGCAGCGCGCACAGAGCGCTGCGACTCGTCTTCAACACTGCAAGCTGTGCTTGTTTATTTCATTGGAGATTTGAATATCGGATGAAGTGAACCAGGCGCTTCAAATCGTCTCTAAATTGGCAAAGCTTCAATTCGGCGACACAGAACGAATCGTTGCGACTCCAGCATTGACCGCGAAAATTCACAACTGGAGCCAGGAAAGTTGACGCCCCAATTCACTGAGACTGAGAATGAGGCACATGGGGCGGTGGCAGAGACCGCGCCAAGGCGAAGAAGTACCGGTGTATGCGGATATTCGTTCGCGTGTTAATTTTCGCGAGTTCGAGCGCCTCGCTGGTGATTGCGGCTCCGTCGTCAGGGCAGGTGATGTGCTGTGACAGTTTGTTACTGGCTTTTGCAGTGCTGGCAACGGGTTTGACTGTGATCACCTGCGAACTGTTACAACAGACGGCGATCAAGCTGTGTTGGCAGACAAATGTCTGTTTCGTTTCAATTCACGTTGAAGCCCCCAACTGGAGGGGGAGAGTCGGGCTGCAGTGAGCCCGCAGCACCACCCAGACAAATTCTTGCACAAGCGGTTGTGGATGAGAATTTGTGTGTGTGTGTGTGTGTGTGTGTGTGTGTGTGTGTGTGTGTGTGCGTGCTCGTGTGTTGTTTGTGTGCAAGTGCGTGTGCGCTGGCAATAATGACTGTCCACAAATCACATACAAAGCACAATCAGAAAACTGCTTGGCTCATCAGATGCAGCGCTACTCGACGCTCGGCGTGCTGTACGAGCAGCTCGGGATGCACCGCAAGTCGGGCTTCTTCCGGCGCGTCGCCGCCATGCAGGTGGTGGCGCCCTCTAACCCGCGCCCGCAGTGGGCGTCCTGCTACTCGCTGCTGCTGCGCGGACTCGAGGGGTACCGCCTCTCGCTCGACCCGAAGGACTACCCGCACGGTGAGTACCCGACAGTGACTACCCGCACGGTGAGTACCCGACAGTGACTACCCGCACGGTGAGTACCCGAAGGACTACCCGCACGGTGAGTACCTGAAGGACTACCCACACGGTGAGTACCCGCACGGTGAGTACCCGAAGGACTACCCACATAGTGAGTACCCAAAGGACTACCCGCATGGTGAGTACCCAAAGGACTACCCACATGGTGAGTACCCGAAGGACAACCCACATGGTGAGTACCCGAAGGACAACCCGCACGGTGAGTACCCGAAGGACTACCCACACGGTGAGTACCCAAAGGACTACCCGCATGGTGAGTACCCGAAGGACTACCCACATGGTGAGTACCCGAGGGACTACCTGCATGGTGAGTACCCGAGGGACAACCCGCACGGTGAGTACCCGAAGGACTAGCCACATGGTGAGTACCCGAGGGACTACCCGCACAGTGAGTACCCAAAGGACTACCCACATGGTGAGTACCCGAGGGACAACCCGCACGGTGAGTACCCGAAGGACGACCCACATGGTGAGTACCCGAGGGACTACCCGCACGGTGAGTACCCGAAGGACTACCCGCACGGTGAGTACCCGAAGGACTACGCGCACGGTGAGTACCCGAAGGACTACCCGCACGGTGAGTACCGTATCCAGCCGTGACTAAAACACACCTTTTTGCCCCAAAATGAGCACCAAAACTGGGGGTGCGTCTTGTGCATGGGTATAAGATTACAATTATTTCAATGTGATCCGAACCACAAAATCAAGGCGTTGGGGTGCATCTTATACCTGGGTGTGACTTACACGTGGGTGAATACAGTACCCGAACGGTGATTTCCCACACGCTGAGTCTGCGCTATGGTTCTGGTGTGGATGCATCATGAGAGACGCCCAATTCTGGACCCGCCGTCTTTGGTCTCATGCAGTGTGCCACATACACAATGTTTGTCAACCCTCCCCCGCCCTTCGTCCACATTTCAAGTTTTGAAACACACATAGCAACCGCGCGTCTTCAACACGTGGTGTTCTTGTTGCAGACCGGCCGCACGGCTGGCCGCTCGTTCAGCTACGCGTCCTGCACGAGTTGATCTACACGGCGCGACGCATGGGGCAGCCTCGTATTGCTGTGAGGTGAGGAACAGAATAGGGTCATGTGACCGGACCCGAGCGAGGAGGGGTGGGAGGAGCAGGGCCTGAGAGGTGTGAGGGAGCAGGGTCGGGTGGGGCGGACAGGGGAGGTGCGTTATGCATTGTGTTCCTATGTATGTCAATGGGCGCTGCTGCCGAAGCCACGACGCCGTCGTGTACGGGTCTGCAGGGACGCATCAAGTGACGCACAGTGATGGAGGCCACAGACCCGTCATGAAGTGTCCGACTTGCCTAGTGTCCTGGTGTGAGTGAGTTTGGCGTGCACAAACTTGACAGACTGTGCACAGACCTAAAGCAGCGGAGTTGATTGTCCTCATTGAACGTGAAATACGCAACGTTTGACGTGACACGACGTCAGATTTGACGTGACGTTCTCAGGCACCTGACGCTGCTGCTGCACACCATGTTCGAGCACCTGACGACGGACGAGCGACGCGAGATGGTCACCGTCCTCGAGTCGTACACAGCACAGCAGGAGGCCACGCCCCAGGTAGGGCCACGCTCCAGGTGAGGCCAACCCGCAGGTGAGGCTACCTCCCAGGTGGGGCTACGCCCCAAGTGAGGCCACGCCCCATGTGAGACCACCCACAGGTGAGGTCCCCAGGTAAGGCCACCTGCCCAAGTGAGGCCATGCCCCAGGACCCAGGAGACCACCCCCAAGGGAAGGCCACCCCCTCAGGTGGGGCTACTCCTCAGGTGAGGCCACGCCCCAGGTGAGGGCACCCTCCAGATGTGACCACGCCCCAGGTAAGGCCACTCGCCAGGTAACGCCTGCCCTCAGATGAGGCCACACCCCAGGTGAGGCCACCCCCAGATGGGGCTTCCACCAGGTGAGACCACAGCCCAGGCGATATTCTCGAGAATTCTCGCATTTCACGGTTCCCTGTTCCTGGAGCAGCGTCACTTGGTTGGTGTGACGCTCCACTGACTTGTGTTCTGTTCTCTGCAGGTGCTCGCGCTCGAGAACGGAGTCATCCTGCCTCCCGTGCCGTTCTACAAGTTCCCGACCGTCAGGTGAGAACTCAGTACGTCCGTCCGGTGCAGGGGCGTCTCCTGCTGGGGGGGGGGGGACAAGGGGATGAGTAGCGCAGATGCTCGTGTTGTCTCGCTCACGCAATCCCGCCGAATACAGCGCACTGTGCCGAGTCAATTGTGTCTGGACAACCGAAGACTTTTCACAAGAAAGTAAGAGAGTGGTACGAAGCGAACTTTGGCAACTGAGAGAGTTTGGATCGACAGTGTCCTTGACCTTGTGCGGTGTCGCCCCATGCAGCACGTTCCGGCTGCAGAACCTGGCGGCGCCACTGCGGCCGCTGCGCATGCGCAGTGAGCGCGAGACGGCGCTCGCGCAGAAGGGGAACCCGTTCATCTACTCGCCGCTGCAGAGCCACGCCGCCCGCCAGAGGGAGCAGGGCGCCAAACTAGGTCAGTTTCGGGAGCAGGGCGCCAAACTGGGTCAGTTGTCACGTGTTCACCACGCGCCGTGCGAAACAGCTCTGTGCAACTCAACAAAAAGCAGTGCTCAAGGCAACTGCAGTGTGAAGTCCCTTGCGGCATTGGTAATGTCATCAATTCATCCTTTTTCATCAATTCTTCCTTGTCCTTGTCTTCCACCAGTCAAGCTGTCTGGGGGGAGGGGTTTAGCTGTGGGGGGTCTGGCCATAGGGGGGGCGCTTGGGCAAGGGGGAGAGGGGTTGGGGGAGGGGGCAGGGGACATTTCCATCCACCTGCCATATACTGCACAACCACATGGTGCTTCACCCTAAAGGGACTTTGCACAATGAGCAGCAAAGCTTCAGTTGCGATTTGTTCGGAACTACGTGGATGTTGGATGCACCCAAGGGCGCGTCAAATTAGATTTGTACGGAGTCCCAGACAGGTTGAGCACGCATGTATGCTGCACCAGACTTGACTTGGGTCAGACGGAACCGGAGGTGCGTGGCGCGCTCTGCCCAACCTCTGGGGCTCACGCATACGATGCGTGGAGCGTGCACGCACAACGTGGTTTTGTTGCAGATTTCCAGTGGTGCGTGGGCGACGTGTGCGAGGTGGACCTGGCCGTGTCCAACCCGATGCCCTTCGAGCTCAAGGTCTCCAACGTGGTGAGTGGTGCCAAGCCTCTGCATCAGGGGCAGAGATAGGAGGATGCCTGGAGATTGTAGCTCAGAAAAACAAGAAGCAGTGCTCAAGGCAACTGCAGTGCGAAGTCCCTTGCCGGTAATGTCACTGATTCTTCCTTATCCTCCTATCTCTGCCCCTGATGCAGAGGCTTGGCACCACT
>JAAUXT010062671.1_pt1 | contig 14515 bp, 14 predicted proteins | sample 7278171 | NCBI WGS metagenome assembly JAAUXT01 (sample SAMN14350112, study PRJNA611818) | marine sediment metagenome | isolation source: surface marine sediment (1.8m) | place: French Polynesia: Moorea | collected 2018-08 | reverse complement strand
CACCGGCAGTTCAATTTGTGCAAAACTCCAGTCTAAATCTCATTATCAGCCGCGGTAGCGAGCTGATATTGGTTTGCCCCTGTATCTGTCGCCGCACGTCCTGTCCGCATTACAAAGGACAGGACGTGCGGCGACAGATACAGGGGCAAACCAATATCAGCTCGCTACCGCGGCTGATAATGAGATTTAGACTGGAGTTTTGCACAAATTGAACTGCCGGTGGCACGAAGTGGGCAAGGAGACTGAGACAGACATTGCGATGACACTCGAGAACATTTCATACCGTTGGCCAGGGAGAAATCTGTTCCGAGTTTGGCGTTGTCACAAAAACCAGCAGATTGAAGAACATGATCAAGCAATGCTGGTCCATACACTGGAAAAATATCATCAGAAAAGCTTTTTGAAGAGGAGAAAAAACTTTTTGATGAAATACCGATTTCACTAAGCCAATACCGCACCTAGATGCGGGTTCAGCAACTTCTTCAACGGATCCCCTTCTTTTCCACCAAGTAGAATGGCATTCAGCCTGTCAGGGTGAGATGTTCGAGAAATTTCAAAAGAACCGTTTTGCTGTGCAAGCGCTTGCAGGAAATCTCAGAAGGAGAGTGGAACAACTGATTGTTTCAGACGTCTGAACAGTTCCCAACATCAGCAGAGATTGCCAGCGCAGCCGAACGTCAGTTTCATTTCGCAAGCATCGGACAGTGGGTATTTCTCACCTTTCAGCAGACAAAGGTCCCTCAGACTGTTTGGCCATCTCCACTGGGTACTTCTCGCGGACTGCGAATTTTACGTCTTGACTGTCGTCAGTTCTGGGTCGCAAGATATTCAGTATGGTGTACTCAAAGTCCGTCAGCACCACGTTTCCCTGACAAAATCAAGCAGACCCGAAGAATTTATGAAGCACACGAAACTGAGAGCTGCACGTCAACTGGTACTGCTTCTTACGCTCATGTTTGGAAACAAGGAAACTCACTCTGTCGTACAGCTCAAGGATGACATGGTAGGCTGCCTCTCCAGAGCCGAACTGCATGTCCACAATTCTGTCAATGCCCAGCTGCTCAATTTTCTCCAAACGTCGGGTTCGAAGATGTTTACGCAGCTAGACAAACAAGGAACGGGTTTGACGACAACATTTTCAGGAAACTCAATGGCAATCATGAAGGGAAACAAGATCACGTCTCATTTCTTGGTTTCATTCAAATGCCAAAGACGCAATACAGAAAATTGACGAACGGATTCACCTTCATGGAGAAACCTGACGGGCTGATGTTTTTTGGCCATTCAAATTCAGTTGTATGAATTCGAACGCCCGACTCCATCAGAATCACAGCTTTGTAGTCTGGCCTGGTGAAAGAAACGTGAACAAGGCTTCATGACAAGCTGTTGATTTGACCGCGCCGATTAGAAAGATTTCTGGCAGCAGCAAAGTGTGTGTTCTGGTTTTCTTGGAGAGAACCAAAATGCTTGAATTTGTGGAACACAACAGCAAGTGTATGACATCACATACAAGGCTCTATTTATACTTTTGCATTCATCAGTTTGATCCACACCGTACCCAAAGATAATAATGGCCACTTCAAATGAAAAGAACCAATTAGAGAGTTTTTTGTTGTCAAAGCAGTATCATGTGACAAGAAACAAATGTAATGCTAGAAAATTTTGAAACACTTTTTTTCCTATTTTTTCTTTTGAAATTTTATTTGAGAAGAACAATGGGACAAAAAGCTCTGGGATTTTGCAAGCTTTCCTTTGATGTAAGGAATGCTGCGAACTTGTGTGTTTTGAGAAAGTTACGTGTGAAAAATTTGTATTCAGACAAACCTTTGGGTCAAATTTAGGGCATTCCCCCCCCCCCCAATCTAAATTTTGAATTGTTCGTTTGTGCACCCCTTGCTACGTGTTTGGATCGCTATGTGTTTCGGTCGCTCCTCAAATCACCGCAAGCTCCATGCAGCTTTTCAGGTGATGTGAGGAGGTTGCGCTGTTTTATGGAAGCTCAATTTTTGAGTGACCCAAACAGAAGGCAACCCAAACAAATCACCCATAGGCAGCGCCTACCAAAGTATGTGTACACCTGTTTCATGGTCAAGATGAGGGTCAATTGAGGATCTTTTGGGCTTTGCTGGTTCAATTTGGGTAAAGATAATGCACCAAGAAGGAAAATGTAAAGTTCAAATTTTTGAGTTTTTTGGGTCAAAAAGTTCAAATTAGGAGGGGCAGAAAATTTGGGACATACTGAGACAAATTGGTCTGTGTCTCAGAAAGTATAAATATTTTGGTAAAAGAAGTATAATGATGAAATGTGGTATCTTGTATAGGTGTTTGAATGCTGGCTTTTTGCATTTGATTTTCAAAATTTTTTACATGGTTTTTAGGTGGGGTCAAAGTTCAGGTAACAAATTGAGATTTTAGGAAAGTATTCAAAATAGATATTTGGCAAAGATTTCAGCAAGCTTTATGTGCAATCAGGTGAGAAATTTTGATGACAGATAATTTGGTCAGATTAACTATATTCCAAGTAATAAAAATAAAACACATATTTGTTGAAATTGATAAATTGTGCATCTCCATATTTTTGTTAAGGTTGATTTGCTCAGGTCACCGTGTTTAGGTCATTGTGTTCAAGTCACTGTGTTTCGGTCACTGTATTTGGGTTGCTGTGTTTAGGCCACTGTATTCAGGTTGCTGTGTTAAGGTTGCTGTGTTTAGGTCACTGTGTTTCTCAAATCACCGGGAGCTCCATGGAACTATTTTTTGCCTCAGAATTGAGCAACAGGTATTCAGGTGTTGGTCACACGATGGAATGGTTTCAGCAGTCGGGAGAAACACTTACTTTGCCAGTTTGATCAAATAGGTCTTGTTGTCAACGTCATAGACATTCGCCACTCTCATGCCCAGCAGCCTGCAACATTGCAGTCACTGAAACTTGTCAGACGCAACAGATCTCCGCCGGCCTGATATCGTTTATTCCGCCTCGACATCACAGGCTGACGCACACAGCTAGAACAGGGAGTCACGCTGCTCAGCTCATGGCAAAACTTACAGCTCGGCTCGATTGTGTGCTGTAGGCTGTGTCCACACACACTGAGTGGGCGATAATAGATTGAAAACAACAATTTGGCTTGACCGAACACAACAGCCGCGTGAAGGCATCGCAACCTACCTTTTGCGAATTTCAGCCAGCGTGGCTCTGATGTCGATCGTACTAAACCTTGACTTCATGTTGACTGTTTCTTGTTTGTTATTTCTTGTTTCTGCGTTATGCGTGATCCTTCGAAAAGTCCAAATTTTCCAAAATCACTTCTCCAGACGTCCAATGATCTCGCGAGATGTGAGTCACATGACGAATGGATGTTGGACGTACGAGAATAGACAAACCACGATTTTGACAAACTTGTGACAAGCTTTCCGAATCGCAGCTGTCACCAACCGAACATCCTGGGACAGGACTTGAAGATGGCGGAAAATAACTTCTCAGGTGACACAGCTGTGCAAAAGCACAAACAAACTGGTCTGGAAATCTTGGACGAAATCAAGACGCAAGCTTTTCATTACACGAGGCCGATTGAAAATATTCAAGAGTACTCCAGGACACTGAATTCATTGCGACTGGACAAAGAATTCACAGATGTCACAGTACAAGTCAAGGTAACTCAACCAAATGAAACTGACTTTCAAAAGCGTATCGCGAAGGGAGGGGACAGGGAGTCTGAAAGGACCGTTGCATGGTCAAGGGTTCAGTGGTTTGGAGACTCTGTGTGTGTGTGTGTGTGTGTGTGTGTGTGTGTGTGTGTGTGATGGCGGTGGTGACTTGCTAAGTGAAAAGGATTGCTTGACTGCGCAATGTTCGAAAAAAAATAGCTCCATGGAGCTCGCGGTGATTTGAGGAAATTTCAGTTGCTCACTCTGATTTGGCTTACTCTGATTTGGCCTGCTCTGATTTGGCCTACTCTGATTTAGCTCACTCTGATTTGGCTTGCTCTGATTTAGCTTTGTCTGATTTAGCTTGCTCTGATTTGGCTTGCTCTGATTTGGCTCACTCTGATTCAGGTTACTTTTTTTGTCAAAATCCTTACTTTTTTTACTCAATATTCACAACTTGGGAATTCATTTAGCAAATACCCAAATGGAATAAATTTAACCAAACAGAACTTTTATACATAGTTTCATAACAAGATCCATATATCAACCAAAAGAATTGCCCAGAATCTATTTTTAAACTGTCTATGAAAAATGACTTTTCAACCCAAACTTTAGCCCCACCTAAAAACTACAAAAATTTTTTCAGAAATCAAAAATCAAATACTACCTCTCAAACTTCCATACAGTATACTATATTTCATCAATATACTTCTTTCACCAAATATTTGTACCTTCTGAGATACAGAGATATTTCTACATCTATACCCCATTTTGTCTGCACTTCCAAATTTGAACTTTTTGACCTCAGAAATACAAAATTTCAAATTTGACAAATTCCTTCCTTGCGCATTATCCCCAACCCAAAATAAACCACAAGAGCCCAAAAGATCCCAAATCAATCCTCATCTTGACCATGAAACTTCTGTACACATACTTTTGGAAGATGCTGCCTGTAGGTGCTTTGATTTGGCTTGCACCAATTTGGCTCATTTGAGCCTAAATCGCGCAACCCACCTCAAATCACCTTAAAATGCACGAAATTGTCGCGCAAATGTGGAACCTGTGTCCAGCTTTGTCCAGCAGTGAGACATGGTGACGTTGTGCTTTCTTTGCAGGATGAAACGTTTGAGTGCCACAGGGTCATTCTTGCGGCTGTGAGTCCGTACTTCAGAGCGTTGTTTCAGCATAACAGAGACACTGGTGTGACTTCAGACACTGTGAGACTGGAGATGTCACCAACTGGATTTGGATTGCTCCTGCAGTTCATGTACACGCACGAGCTGAAGATTGATTTGGAAAACATCCTTGACGTGCTTGACGCAGCCGATTTTCTTCAGTTCAGACCTATTGTTGAGAAGTGTTGTTCTGTGCTACTTCAACACATCAATTCCCACAACTGCCTGACCCTCCATCAAATTGCAGAGGGACACTTGTGCAAAGGACTCGCTGAAGCGACACGGAGTTTCATTTTGAGAAACTTTGAAGATGTTTGTCGGACAGAAGAATTCCTGAGATTGGACAAAGACACGCTGGCTGAGTTCGTTGGAGATGAACGCCTGCAAGTGGAATCTGAAGCTAGTTTGCTGAAAAGTGTTTGCAATTGGATTTGCTTTGATTTTGAGTCCAGGAAAAAAGACATTTGGGAGTTGATCCAGAAAGTCCGCGTTTTTGCCATTGACAAATACGAACTTAGAACAATTTTGTGCAACGACAAACGCCTCGAAAAGATCACCACTGACATCGTCAAAGAACACGATCGCAACGATGATGGGTCTTTGACACCAGCAGCTTCAGGTAAAAGCGGAAGACCAAAAGAGGTTCTTGTGGTTGTGCCCAGGGACACTTCTGCTTCCGATGGACAGAGGAAAACAGACATTTGGTACCATTGTCGAAAAGAGGAAAAGTGGAAATCTTTGACTCAGACACCTTTCATCAACAGAATGAACCACGATGTAGCTGTGTTGAACAATGAGATTTACTTGACAGGAGGAGTTGAATACAACTTGACCTTGGATCAGGTCATGGTTTTCTCGGTGAAAGACAAGCATTGGTCGGAGTTTCCTGCGATGAGAATGTGTAGATCGGATCACAGCTCGGCTGCCCTTGCTGGCAAACTGTACGTCGTGGGAGGTGTGAACCAGTTCAAAACGAAGTGGAACACGGCGTCCGCCGTGAGAAACGATGCCGAAGTGTTCGATCCGGAATCTGAGCAGTGGACGCTGTTGCCAGGAGAGATTCGTTTGTCCTCCGTCGGAAAAGTAGCTGTCGTACCCTTGGACCGAAGACTATTCGTCATTGGTGGAACTGCGACCGCAAAACCCAACGCATCTCCACAAGGTCGTACGGGAGTTGTGTGCTTTGACGTCGACAAAAATGTTTGGTGCAACATTCCAACGAACAAAAGTTTAGAAGATATGAATATGACTGTGAGCATTGGTGACTGTTTACAGTTTGAAGGTTGCATTCTTCTCATTGACGAAGACCTTCGGGGAAAGCGAATGGCCGTATTTAATCCAGTGACAGGTCTGCTACACTGGTTCATCCACACTCACGGCTCGCATCGCTTTGGCGGATACGCCATACAGGGAAACAAACTGTTTTTGACAGGAGGTGTGGCTGCCGTTTTCAAGACTCATGATATGGTTCATTATCAGGACCTGGGGGACCCAGAGGGTACCTGGAAACATTTCAGCCCGCTTCCAAAACCGTACTCTCATCATGCGTGCGTTTTGGTCTCTAAGTTTGAGGACTGAAGAGAGTTACTGACGAGAAACAGTGGTCCGAGTGTGCCCACAGTGTGAACAGCGGTTCTTCTTTGAGATGAAAGGCAGTCCTGCAGATGCTTTGCCCATCACATTCCGAAACATGGAAGGATGCGGGGGAGGGAATCAAATCGAGAAGCCCAGTCAATTGAACATGTTTGTCTCCCCGTTGGAAGGAAATGGTTCTACGAGTAATTACGAGTATAGCGCAAACGAGTGTTGCTGGTCCATGCCAGATCGAAAGTACAGCAGCAACAGTGACCGATGACCTGCAGAAAAATACGTACCAGCGTCCAAGGTTTCATAAAAACTGTTGTGCAGTGTGAGGAAACTAAAGTCAGGCAACACGTAACAAGCGGCTTCACACTAAAAGTTTATTTTTTCAATTCAGCGAAAGGTTTTGATCAACGTTGGTAAGAGCTGTGCGCGAAAGAGAAACTGAAGGCTACAAAGACACCACAATTTTTGTCATTTTTGGGGTTTGCGGCTTCGTTGACAATTTTGAAGACGATGTTTGTGTGTACTGTGTGAAAATAATTTTATGAGGGGGGGGGGGGTGCAGGAGATTTCTGGCTCTGTGTTAGGTCACCTTTCAACTGGGTGGTTTGCAACTTTTCTCAAGTTGAGCAGGTGGATGTCAATCCAAAATGGAACACCGGACAAAACGGTGAAAACGAACTTTGTGGAGCCACGGTTGAGAGAAATCTTTTGTGTACTTCGCGACAAAACAGCCCTTTGGTAAAAGAATGAAGCATCGTTTGACCTTTCTGGCTTTTGTGCAGCACTTGTTACACTACATGGTGTGTTCTTGCTCTAGCTGTCGGTACGAGTGCAAAGGTACACAAAGGTACATACTCTCCAAATTTTTATAGCTGTGCTGTTGATCAAATCAAAACTCACGAACTTTTTATCCAGCTGACATCAACGTGTTGCAAATAAGACAAACCAAACGACGAGGTTACGGAGCGGAAATCTTCATTCGGCCTCCGACCTTTCAGGCCAAAGCTCATCGGGCAATGTGACGCATTAATTTTTAGCAGGGGGGGGGATTTATAACAACTGAATCTGAGGTCCAGGCTCGTCGCACCTGTTCAAAGCTGCTTTATTGCCTTGCGTTGTTGTGGCATGACAATGACGATGATACATCTGTGCTTCTGTAGAAAATTATTCGAGCCAAGAGCTTTTGCATGGGGATCGACATTGATTCCAAAGACTTGTTTTTGAGTCACACAGTGACGCTCACACTTGGACTGATGTCAGGGGTGTAGTTTCTGGGAGGAAGAGCTGGGGATTGGTGACTCTTTTCGCCAGCTTTGTGTACAACAGCTGCCGAAGTCGCGCCACCATCGCCGGTGTTGGCCGTTACTGCAGAGTCCTGACTTGGCGAGTGCCCTCGCGGCAGTCTTCTCAGGCTTCCTGGTGAAGGCCCGTATCGCACAACGTCGGCACTGATGGGAGTGCCGACGTAGTTTAGGCTTGTGTCTAACGAAGAACCATGTGGCTGATATCCATTCATGCTGTTGTTCATTGAGTAGTTTGCCTCACCAGGATATTGACTCCTTCTGTGCATTGGGCTGCTGTAAACGTGATTGTTCGTGTCCCTCTCTTGATGGTGCTGCACACGTTTTCGTCGTGGCGAATCGTAGTCTGCCTCGGGCGGGCAATAGTCGTACATGACCAAGGGACCTGGAGGCGCCACGAAAGTGTGAGGACCTGATATGTAGTCGTACTCGTGACGGAGCCCGTCAATGTCGTCGCGCGACGAGAAAGGCGTGCGGCGCTTCGCCTGCGGCGACGTCTCCATTTTCTTGAGAGACATGCGCAGTGCGTGGTCCTTGTCGCGCAGACGCCGCTTCCGGCGCTTGCGCTGGCAGCACAGCACGGCGAGGCAGAGCAGCGCCACCCCGAGCACCGGGGCCGCCGTCGCAAAGATGATGACGAAAACTTTTGTCAGACCTGTGGAGAAAGACCATCCACATCTGCTCTTGAACTTTCTGCTTTATTTCTTCGTGGAAGAGGCAGCTCAAGATGGCAAGTGCAAGACGAGCTTGCTGCAGATCTATGTGGACTGATTGCCAAAAGCGGACTGAGAAAGGATTGAAGGACGACGACTTACAACCAACTTCATCGCTGTGGTCGTACGGCCCACAGTTCGGCATGGAGTTGCATTTGAGCGACTCGTGGATGCAGTAGCGTGGCAGTGGATTGCACAGCAGGCCTGAGGTGTCGATACAATACTCGCCTCCCTCACAGGTCAATCGCTTGCAAGGTTCCTCTGAAAAACAAAAAGATGGATCGTCTTAATTTGATAGACACCGAAGATATGGATACGGAGAAGGACACCGAGCTGATCAGTTCATTGTCCGCAAGCTCATTTGTACTTGGAATCCACCGGGTTTGTCGTGAAAAAAATCACTTGTCGTTGTCTCGACAGTCATTGTTCTGGATCACCGCGGCATCCAAGGTTTCCGCTTTCTCGGTTTTCCTCAAAATCAAATTTAATCTCTTCTTGTTTGCTCGTGCGTTTTTAAATCTGCACATTCTAGTTTGTTTTTGTTGTTTGGGCTGTTTTTTTTGACATTTGGTAAGTATTTTGTAAGTTTGTTGTCTGTTTCCGCGGACATGACAACTCGAAAGCTTATACCTTTCGCTTCCACAAATTCAGGGTGTGTTGTGTGGGAATTGGTCAGGTCTGGACCCCTGGGTGGGACTTTGGCTCTGAAGGGAGAGTGCCTTGCTGATATGCTTGCAACATTTTGGCACTTGCACGCTGCAGTTCGGGTTGTTTCCGTTGGGTACATTGTCCCAAGGGGGGTGGGTGTTTACTGATTCTATTCCACAATTCTATATCCGCTGGAGGGACAAGAAGTGGTAACTAAAGTTTGTGGCTTCAGAAAAAGAAAAGATGAGTGAATTTTGCAGACATTTTGTTCTCTGAATGTACTATACTTACTGATGACTGTGCCATCCTGCAGTTCGATGACTCCTGGAATCTTCACTGCTGTCCAAACAGCGCGGAACCCTGAACTCTGGTATTCATTGCTTTCCTCTGTCTTGAACCTGTCGTGGATTAAAAACAAAAGCCAAAGTTCCAGTGAATATGAAAAATGACACGAGAATCACCGGAATCTTCTGCTGAAGGGGAACATGGTCGTACCTGATAACAGCTCTGTAAGATTTTGGTTTGAACTCAATCACGTTCTGCTTCACGTAATACAGCTGTCCGCACAGCGTTTGGTCCGGTTCTTTCTTGGTGCTTGCAAATCCGTCGAAAAGCGCGATGTACGTCCCAGCGCAGTGCACTGAAAAACGGAACAGCAGCAGCATGCAAGCATCAACAGTTTCTAAATCAGAACAAATTCCCCAGTGTCCGTCAAAACACCAAGGACTTGAGCGGGATGTCCATCACTCGGCCGTGCACTGCCAGTTTCGCTGCTTACCATTTTTCCCCATGTCGAGAGCCAAGAAATGGATGAGAATGTGCTCATCAGGATCCACTTTTATCATCCAGGTGCAATCTAAGTTGCCTTTGTACGGCTCAGGAAACCCCGGACTGGTCAGTTCACCCCCGACGCCAGTGATGTACTCCGAGCCGCAGGACTTGTTTGAAGGACCAAATGGATTCCATCCTGGAAGCAGAATGAGGCAAACTTGTCGAACAGGTTTGTTTCGCTGTTGACACATTGTCAAAGCTGCAGGCCGCCTAAATACCCGTGAAACACGTTTAGCTGTAGAAAAGAAATTCAGTCAAGAAAACGTGCGAAAAGGAGGGTCAGTGATGAAAACAGACAATTTCAGTCTTGTATCAGGATGATGAAGTCCTGTCGATGGGTTTGATGTTGTAAACGTCACTCAAAAATTGTTGAAAGGAAAAGACTCCAATGCGACGTTCGTGCAGGCTCAGGCCTCAGGGACATCTGCACAAAAATCTCAGAATGAAAATTTGTTTGCGTTTGCAGTTTTCCAACAGTGTCCGTGTTGAAAACCTCCCAACTCAAAGATATTTGTTGTCCGCACCAACACCCGCCGCGGACAGGATCATTGCGGGGCGTTTGCGTGAATTTTTTGTCACACTCATACGACAAAGATGCTTTGAAAATTACGCAAAAGGATCTGGTTGGGAGTGCTTTTTGATGTGTTCATGCAGCAAATGTCAAGTCTGCGTGTAAGTGCGCATGAATCCACTTGGAAGCAATTTGCCATTTCCGTCTGTCCGCGCTGGTTCCTGTGGAAGTATTTGCTCGGTCTTGCGGAGCCCTGCAGTGTTCGTTTTGCTGGCACACTCTTTGGTGTGAATGGGAACAGATATACTCATGCTTTTGTGTGCGGGCTCGACTCAGGCACCAAGCAACATCTTGCAGACAACCGAGACACAGCACCTGCAGGAAACTGGGATTTTAACGGGACAGATGTTTTTTTCAGCCCGGTTGCAATAGGTTTCAGTGCAAAATGAGACAAGGCTGTTTTGTACAACTGCAAACAGCGAATCTCCTGAAATGCGATCTTTTGGACGCAGAAGTCCCTTTTGGCAAAAGCAAAAGCCTTCGTTCGAGGGTGGAGCTGTTTGCGATGAACCACGAGACGTGAGAGGCAGGTTCAGTCACAAGCTGCATAAATTTCGGATGAAAGCGACTTGTAAAGTTGGTTTGTGTGGCAGAATAGACATGTCCCTTGTCGAATAGGGGCGTGCCTTCCATTTCGTTGTGCGGAGAACTGCAAAACTGGGCGTCTGTAGTGCTTGTGTTCCAACACCAATAAGCAACAGGCAGAAGGTCGCGAGGAGTTTATGGACACGTCGTTCTTAATTGGTGCACAGATGTGTGCAGATGTGGACTTTGTCAATGCGGTTTTGGTTTACTTCTTGGCAATTCTGTGACTTTCTGGCCGGGGGCTTGTCTCTTGACGACAGAAGCAAGTTGTGTTGAGAAAATTGAGCGTCTGCGGTGACTCTCCATGTGATGAAGAGAAGTGTATTTGAAAATATTTTGTCAGCAAAAGCACGCCCTCAAGAACGTGTTCAAACGCTTGTTTGCTTTTTTGTGCACAAAACACGTACGCTCTCCGACGAATTCGTAGTGGCCGTAGAAACCCTTGTTGTCGCCGGCGTAGTCGGACTTGAAGACGAGTTCCACCTTGCGATGCACAGACACGAGCGGCTCGGGCGTCGTGTGGCCGCAGAAACGGTCCTCCGGGTGCTTCATGCCGTACGCGTCGATCGTGAAGATGTCCACGTAGTCGAACAAGCATCTAAAAGTGTAGAGAATTCAGTTCATTTGCAATGGTAGCAACTCGTCAGTTCACCAACACACACAGTCAACGTGCCAACTGCGCGGTGGTTGGTCCTGGGGATTTGTACTCGCACACCGAGTGCAACATCTGTTGCACAAGTAATTTTACTGCAGGTATCAACGCGTTTGTTGACAAATAGCTTGGAACCAGGGTTTTCAGTGAATTGTGCGAACCACAGAGCCATCCAAAGTTCCATCGATTGTGCTCCAGCTCAACGGGGTTCTGGTGCAACCGTGCAATTGAGCTCGCGGTTTGCTGCGTCAGGACCACCGTCTGCCAGTGTGTGGAACAAGCATTTCGAAGAGTTCATCATCCGACTCAGAAGCTCATAACATATGGCGCTGAGCACCTGATGTCTGCAAACGGACTGAATCGTCTTTCCATGGGATTATTCTTGGCGGAAGTGTGACAGTGATTAATGAGCGATGACACCCACGTGATCCCACACGCAAATTCGTCTTTGTCACACCGTCTCATTGTTGTTCCACTCATGTTACATCACAGAATCGTGTGAAAACTTCGAAGTGCACGGTCGTTTGAAACTTTGGGACTTAACACGAATGAAAACGCGTGAAGATGTCTGAATTGTTGCTTGCTCTTTTTGCCTCACATCGTGATCTGCAGGCTCCAATAGTCACCACGCACAGACGCGCCCTCCGGCATCTGCACATGCAGGTGTTCAAGCAACTTTTCAACTCAAGGCTCAGACACGAAGGGGACAGAGAACACCTGTCTGCAGAGGTGTCGGACAAGTTGTTGCCATTGTGTTTGTCCACGAAACACCTGCCCTGCTCCTGCAGGCTTCTCGGAAAACAACACGCCCACACCGAAAATGTCACGAAAAAGCAATATCCGCATTTTTGTTCTTTGTCTAAAAATTGCAGAGTTGCGTTTGAAACATCCTGGAGACCGCTTGATCAAAATCACCAAGTGTTCGTGTTGTGTTTCTCATGCCACGGCTCAAGAATCAACTTACTCCGAAAACAAGAGGCACCCAACATGTCACGTAGTTCCCTCACTTGAGTGTCAGCAAGTTGCTTCCCTGCAAAAGGACGAGGAAGGCGTTGTCTGGTTGCTCTCCTCAAGTCCACACACGCTACTTTGCGTGCAAGTCTCACACAAACAGTGCATCTTCCGTATATTGTCGACAAGGAAGGGAAGATCCACTTGTTCACTTTGGTTTACGTTGTGAAGCACGAGCACGAACACACTTGCGATCTTTCGCCTCCAGAGCAACGAGGTGACAGGAAAGAAAACTGACTCTGCGAAAAGGAAGAAGAAAATAATGGCTCAATCTCAGAGGGTAGTTTTATGAAGCATTCCCTTGTTGTCTGTTTCGAAAAGGACACCGGGGAGTGTAATCCATCCGATACCCCGGGTTTGTAAGCGGGTCCCTTCGATTAGCTTCTTCATGAAGCTGTCATAGCTGCTGGCCTTTTGTTCGCTTCAGATGAAAGACGGTGTCCTGCCTCGTCAAGAGGCGAACAAAGGATTCCCCACAGAGATGAAGAAAAGATCACAAAGCAACATTTTGCGGTCCCCACGGAGAGGTGTGCGAGTGATGATGACTGCTGCACTCCGACAAGTCAGCGCAGCGGGTCTGGTGTCAAAATGACACTTTTGTGATCATGCCACACAATTTACTTGAACTGAAGTGACAAAAGTGCCAAAAGTGCTGCGGGACTTGCAGATGAGCAGATATGAAATTCATCTTCTTTCGAATTCACTCCGTTCAGAAGAACTTTTCAAGATTGGTGTTCAGAGTGGTACTCGTAATGCTGACGAATAGTTGCTCTCTGCATGACTGCCATGCCCTTTCAGGCTTTTATTTCTGGAAGCAATAATTAATTGTTCAACCGTTGTTTACGTAAATTGTCCTTCTTTCCCTTCAAAAATAGTTCGTTGCGAAGCTTTCAGAAAAGCGCAACGAAGAAGCTGTGCGAAACCGAAAGCAGTCTGACTTTTCCTTTCATGGATGTTTGCACAAGCTCTCAAACTCGAGTTTTCTTTCAGGAAGATGCTCTTGTAAGACGAACTTCCCAGACGCAAAACTGTTTCATGTGTGCTGAGGCTCTGTCTGAATGCAACTAGTATTCAAGGGGGTCCACTGGACTGCATTTATCGCTGCTCATCTTGACAAAAATGATAACTTCTCAAATCCTCAAGAGACACATGGAAAACAGAGGTTCATTGTTCAACAAAAATTAAGTGTCAACAGTCGTGATAAATGTTGGTTATATTCTGCAGATAAAGCAAGCTTTGGGCATCAAAGAGATCCTTGCATCGCAGAAGACATGCAGTTTACGCCTTCACACTGAACGACCTTTCGTGTTTGCGTGGGACAAGGAGTCCAAGGGCTCTTGCCATGCATGGGGTACGTGCGCGGTGTTTTGCGTGTTTGGTATCCTGCATGCTTTTTATGTGATTTGAGGAGCTTGGTCCGATTTGTGAGCTTTTGGAAAAAGTGAGCGAAATCGGAGCAAGCAAAATCAAATCACCTATAGGCAGGGTCTTCCAAAAGTGTGTGTACACCTGTTTCATAGTCAAAATGAGGATCAATTTTGGATCTTTTGGGCTCTTTTGGTTCAATTTAGGTTGGGGATAATGCGCCAGGAAGGATTTCAAGAACTTTGAATTTTGGGGTTCTTTAGGTCAAAAAGTTCAAATTTAGAAATGTGGAAAATATGGGGTGTGGATATAGAAGTATCTGAGAAAGTACAAAAATTTGGTGAAAGAAGTGTATTGATGAAATGTAGTCTATTGTATGGGGGTTTGAGTGGTAACATTTGATTTTTGATTTTTGAAAATTTTTACATGGT
>JAAUXT010012512.1_pt1 | contig 14516 bp, 12 predicted proteins | sample 7278171 | NCBI WGS metagenome assembly JAAUXT01 (sample SAMN14350112, study PRJNA611818) | marine sediment metagenome | isolation source: surface marine sediment (1.8m) | place: French Polynesia: Moorea | collected 2018-08 | reverse complement strand
AAGGACAATGGACTCTGCTAGTCAGCTCTTGTCTCAGGTCAACCAACCGTGTCAATTTGCGCGCCCGTGAACATGCTGATTCTCAGAATATTTGGATACATCCTCGTATTCCCCCGAACACATGCAACGATGTGCGTCGGTCTGGATCGACATTTTTGGGCAAGTACTGATTGCAACTTCAGAACGTTGCTGTTATGTTATCAGTTTGGTTGTGTGAAAGGTTTGAGTTTGACAAATGCTCAATTGATGTGTCCCAAGTTGAAAACATGTCAAGAGATGTTAATCGTGGCCCGTTTGTTCGAGAAGGAAAAGCACCGGGAATTTGTGAATGCACGTTGGTACAAAAGACTGTTTGGTGCTTGTCAAGTTTTCTGGTGCTGCTGTTGTGACATGCGAGTTCCAAAAGTCAAACGTGCTTCTTCTGCACTCCAAACGATTAGAAAACAAAGGATCGCACAAAAGTCAGCATCACTGTTTTCCGTAGCGTTTGTAGGTTTGATTCAGGTTTCTCGGGTTTGAACAAGTCAACAAACGTTCATCAGCAGTGTTTTTTTTTCTCAGATCGACTGACAAAAGTGAGAAAAAGAAAGCTGGGGGTGCAGCGAAGAGGCCGAAGATGGACACAGTGACACCTCCCTCAGGTAGTTGTAGACTTGCCTGTGTTCATGACAGTGAGTCTCTGTAATTTTGAACAGTCAAAGTGCACCTGGTGACCGTAAAGCAGACAGCACATAATGTTTGCCGTGAAGTTTTTCATGGACGTGGTAACAATTCAGGAGGAGTAGCGGTGAGCAAAGCGCGCGCCGCGAAGGAGAGCGCCGCTTCCAGCGACGCAGCGACAGGCGATGTCGAGATGAAGTCGGAATCAGGACGGAAACCGGCCCCGGCGAAAAGAAAGAACAACAGCAGCAACAAGCCGGACCCTTTTACCATTGCAGCTAATCTGTGAGTATGCTGACGCCTTCCTGTCGTATTACCAGATTGTTGTTGCAACTTTTATGCCGCAGTTCATTTGATTGGTGTGTGCCTCGCCTTGTTTTGCAGACCCGCTGGTACCTACCGGTCAGCGTACTCTTCTGATTCATTGGGAACAACGCCGATATCCATGGCTGCTCTCCAAAAGCAAGGTGAGTGACATCACAGTATATCGGCACTGTACAGCATTTAGTTCAGCATGGTGTCGTTTTCATTACCTTGGTGATGTTTCACAGAATTTTAATTCACTTGGGCTGCGGACAAAGCTAACATTTGTTTAGGACACTGAACCTTGGTATGGGGTGGTACAAATGTAAGCCGCTTCTAACCTCGACGCATCTGGCAAATCATACCCGCTTTGACACAATACTAACTTGCACAACTTACAGTTCAAACGAAGAATGACACCACAGAGGCTGTGAAAGACCCCTTTGAGCCAGATTTTGACACTCCTGAGACTCCGATCAAAACGACGCCCAGCAAATCGCTTTTGGGTCGTCGAGGCTCTCCGGTCATAAAGAGAAGCACTTCGTTGACGTCGGGAGAGAGCAGCACAACGAAGACGAGCGCGACCAGCACAAGCACAGTCAGCATCACTGAGAGCAGCAGCGGCGGCGGGACGGGGACCTCGGTGACGACGACGAGCAACGCCAGCGCCGCCGTGACCTCGGCGAGCACACCGGCGCGCAGCGACTCGACGACCGCGTCTCCGTCCACGTCGTCGACGCCTGGCACGTCTGCAACGCCCCCTTCCTTTTTCCCTGCATCCTCCTCCAGTGGTAAGCGCCAGCTGCTCCGGTCCCCTTCACTGCATTCAGGTTCCGGTGGTGTGGTGCTTCTCCCGCCGTTTCTTCAAATGAACGCTGCGTGTCATGCCCGCCGGTTTTGTCTCGCAGCCGCGTGACTTTGCAGTCACTAAAACTGTGGTCCAGCTGTGGATTAGACCTCGTGGGAAGCCTCCGTTACTCTTGTGTTGCAAGCGTGTCAGCCCCTTCCAGGTGGATTTTGTTGGGACAGGCTGGTTGACATGACATGGCAATGCTTCAACATGTGAAGTGCACTCCGCCTCGTCGAAAGACCAAGAAAACATCAGACACCTCAAAATTTCAGTTCTTGTGCATTGCAAAAGTTTACTCCTGGTCGGCAAACTACAAAACAAATGCCATTTCATGCTTGCAATGACAATTGCACTTGCAGCGCTCTTGGAGACCGCACGTTTTCAACCACTTGGTATTCCTGGTGACCCAATCACTTTCACCTTCGCCTTTCTTTGCGCCAAAGTTGCTGGGACATTGAGCTTTGCAGAGAAAAGCTTCGTCAGTCACCAAGGCTTATTTGTTGGTTGTTTTGGTGGAAAGGTCTCGTATTTCTTGAAGCACAACAACATGCAAGCGTTATTGTTGACGACTGAAATCATTTCTCCAACTGCAACAGCCAAATCCAAGGAAGCTCACGTGTTGCACTGTGAACACAAGTGGGGTGGCCAGAGAGACACTGTCTTTGGAAACGGAGGCTCATGTTCGTGTTGTTGTTGTCACAGTGGTCGATGGAGGAGCGGAGCCGCTGCTGAACGGACCGGTTCCCAGCTCCATCACGATTCCCAAACCACCGGGACTGATCAAGGCGAGCGGCAGCAGCAGCGGACTCGGCTCCCCTGTCAAGAGTAAGTTGATCACACTCAACACACGAAAGAATCGGAATCAATTCAAGTGAGAGAATAAGCACTCTTTACCTCCTTTCTTCTGCTGCTGCAGAACCGTGGAGCAATTGAATGCTCTTCTGCAGGTTCCATGGACCCAGCCAGCAGTGGAGCGTGCTGCAGCATGCCGACGTCTTTGGAGGAGTTGTTGGAGCGACAGTGGGAACAAGGATCAACTCTGCTTATCGAGCAAGGAAAACATTTTGACAGTAAGTCGAAGAAAGAGGACATAGCAAGATTTTGAGCTCATGGCTTTGCATTTGAGCCACAGGCGCGGACGAACCGAGTTTTTGTCTGTTCAGTTGCGGCGTTGCTGCAGTGCCTGTACAGCCTGCGACAGGAGAACCTGCGTCTTGAGGAGCACATCACGGAGTTGACGCGGAAGCGAGACCACCTGCTGGCCGTGAACGCACGGCTTTCCATCCCGCTGCACCTGACCAACACACCGCACGGGGGCGGCACCGCCGGCTCCGCTCAGGGCACCTCCCCAGACTCGGGGGGAGGCGGTGGCTCCCACCAACGCAGTCCACGCATCAACAACTACTTACCTCCGGAAAACCCTGCTGTGAGTGAGACATACCACCTTGGGATGCAGAGTAGAGTGCGTATCAAGACATTTGAGTGGGCAAATGTTGGGGTGCGTCAAGTACTTCAGTGAAACTTTTACGCGGGTGAATACGGTGTTAGTTCTGTGTGCAGGAGCTGGGAAGAAACACGGGCAGAAGTCCTGCACTTGGCCAGAGTCCAGCCCAAAATCACCTTCCATCGTCGTCATCAGCGAATCAGAGTCCGGCAGGTACAGTTGAACGGCAATCTGGATCACTGGTGCACTGCACGGTCTGCAGAGAAGACTTCGATCCTCAACGACAGAAGAAAATCCAAGCGCGTAGTGCAAGAGTTTCTGACGTTCGTGTTTTGCTCCTGTTTGTAGGATCGTTGAACACGAGTTTGAGTTCCCAGACGCAGAGCCCGGACACTCGCACGGCAGCGGCGACGAGCAGCCCGTCGGGCAACGCGTCGCAGTCCGCGCCGCCGCCGCCGCCGCCCACGATGAGCGACGCCCAGAAGCAGACAGCGGCGCTACTTCACCACAAGCAGCAGCTCGCGGCAATCGGCGGACACCACAATCTTACTGTAAGTCTTTGTGACCACTTTTTCACAACGAGCGTTTCTGTCTTCTTGCACCAATCCCAGGTGTCACCTGGTGTCCGGAAAACTCAGCACAATGTCACGGAACTGTGTTAGAAATTGTGCTTCGTTCACCTCGAATGACTTTAATATTTCGGTGTGATGAGGCCCTGTTCGTCGTCTTCACACACAGCCTGAGCAGCAGCAGGCGTTTGTCTACCAAATGATGCAACAGCAGCAGCAGCAGGCTGAGAGAGCCGCCGCGGCGTCACACCAGGGCAGCAGAGATACCAGCATGGTGCACAGGTGAGATTGTTGTCAGGCGTTTGCCCTTCCCAGACGCCACGTCCCTTCGAACCACGGTGGCACCATCTTGGTGGAATTGGTCCAGCAATGCAGCACGGGGGTTTCCAAGCGATATTCAGGATGAGCTGAGCCAAAATGCTGAAAAGAGTGCTTGCAACGTGGAAGTTTGAAACCGCCTGGTTTCTGATCTCTTGTTGACACTTCACTTTCGATGACTTCCCACGGACCCCTCCACCCCACCCCCCCACCCCCGGGACGAAACATGTTCCCAAGGCCAAAAACAATTTCCCGCCCCCACCCCAGTCCTACTCGCAAGGACGAACTCGGCTCCACACGTGGAATTGTCACAATAAAATCTGATGAGGGTTTGTTGTGCGTTTACTTCGGGTACAAAGATACCTTTGGCGTGACAACACTGATTCGTGTTGTTCAATTCTTGCAGAGACGGACCGACAGCAAGCGGTAGCAGCACCTCAGTGTCTGGTCCCAGAGCGTCACAGCCACAGCGCACTGCAGGTGCAACAACCGCAGTGACTGCCAACAAGACAAACCAGCCGGACAAGTTGAACAAAGGAAAAAGCTGACCAGAGGGACCCCGACTACCGACGTATTGCACAATTTGCTGAGTCAGCAATTTCCGCTGTACATATTCACATTGTATTTATATCACGCTGTTGTTGACTGTTCTTGATCTTCGTCAAATTGCGGAGTTGAGACTTGATCGACGCCCAGGGGCGAGAGAAAGGGTGTCGTTTCACATTGCTCACGGCGAGTGGAACCAGCGAACCAACTTTCAGTTTGGCTCCCTTGGTTGCAAATTGGCTGGAGATTATCAGAAAGCGAGAGTAGGTCACAAATTTCAATGGGACCACCAGTAAATTTTGTGTGTCATGAATATTTCGCGTTTTTTGTGGGGATGTGAGGCGATTACGTCTGTCAGCTTGTGTGTAATTCTTTATCTCAGGAAAGGCAGCTAGTTCTTCTAAAATCAGGTCAATTTCGTGCTAACATGGTGGATGCAAAAATGTTGACGTTGAACGTATGCACGCAGAGACAACTGCAGCCGCAAAAATGCACACTGAAGACCAAATAGGGCGTAGAGATAGAGTGCGCTCAGTATTTTTGTGGGCGATAGTGTTGTTTTGCAGTTAGATTTGATCTTTGTTGTGCAGCTGTTTTTGCAACATTTTCAACCTCGATTCTTGGTTTTAGACGTTCGCCTTGAGCAGGGTTTGTGCACGGGAGAGATTACGAAGTGTGTGCAAAATTGTATATTATGTACATACAAATTGACTTTTTTCCGTTTCAAGCGTGCGGCCAGCTTGGCGACCTGAGTGCTTGGTGCAGCGAATGTGTCGAATGTCTCTTCGATGAAGTGGCGAAAGCGAGCTGTGAACTAATCAATGAGTTTCAAGGGAGACTCACCACACCAACTGGTGAGGGCAGATCGGCCACACAGCCACACCAACTGGTGGGGCGGGCAAGAGCATCTGCTTCGGGAAAAGTGATTACGGACTTCACACTCCGACGAATAGAACTTTGGACTCTGGAGCAAAAATTGGACTGAAAATTTCAGCCTTGGAGTCTCCCTCCCGTGGGAATGAAACTGAGACTCTGGAGCTGAACTTGGCTCTGAACAATTTCAGTCTGGTGCGCCCACCCCCCTTGGGAAATAAACTCAGGCTCCAGAGCAGTTACAAAGGGTTTTTGTAATTTGTGGTTTTCGAAGTGTCTGGGGTCGAGGGGTGTTCAGATTTATTCTTTTCTTTGGAGGTTTTCTTGACAAAATGGTCAGAAATGCTCTGAGCATTTGCGGAGAAATTCCTGGAGCCGGGACAAACTTCAAATGGTTCGGCTCTGAAACGCCGCACGCTTTTTGACTCCTATGTATTGTGAACACGCAACTGATCCCAATTTTGTCGGCAGGGTAATATGTTCTGGAGTGAATTGGACGTCGTCTGAGTTGACAAAATACCAGACGTTGAGCTTTTGTCAGTTCTTTTCGAGTACTTTGGTTGCAAACTCGTGGTTTTGTGATTTTCCTAGAAAAGTGGACGTGATATGTGATTGGTCAAAATGTGTTTGCGTGTTGTTTCACTTTCAACCACTTTCTGTGTAGAAATGTCCGGTTTGTTCATAATTTCTCAGACCTAATTTATATTTTATTGATTTCTTGACATGTAATAAAGTTTCTAACAAAGACGTTGCCTTTGTCCTGTTTGAATGAACCACCGAACTTGCAGCTGACCTCGAGCAACATTTGACCTCTTCGAAGAGACAACACAAACAACGTTCGTGGGAATCGAAAATTTTATTTGCTTGCGTCAAGACCGAGACATGTCAAAATTTTGGCAATGTTCTGGAATGTAAGACTCAGTTTCTGTGTTGTTACTTTCCACGAAATGCTTTTTGCAAAAAGTAAATTTTGGCTGATGTTCGACGCTGTGTTTTGACGTTGAGAGTTTAGTACTCGTCGCCCTCATCTTCGCCCTCGCCCTCGACCGAGTCGACGCCGACCTCCTCGTAATCCTTCTCGAGCGCCGCCAGATCCTCACGGGCCTCGGAGAACTCGCCCTCCTCCATGCCCTCTCCGACGTACCAGTGCACAAACGCACGCTTCGCGTACATCAGATCGAACTTGTGGTCCAGACGAGCCCACGCCTCCGCAATAGCTGGTGGGAACAAAACAAAAGTTGCACATACAAGTTGTACATTGTACTTGTAGTGGAGGAAACGTCGAAACGACCCGTGTTGTTTGCCGTCATCGTTATCTCTGACCACACTTCAATCGCTGTTCCGCCCAGAGATCAGATACCACTACATTGATGAGGCACTCGAGTGTCTTGTCATAAAACAAGCTTGAACTGGTTTGCAAGCGGTTCTTACCGGTCGTGTTGCTCAGCATGCACACGGCCCTCTGCACCTTAGCGAGGTCACCTCCCGGAACAACAGTCGGCGGCTGGTAGTTGATTCCGACCTTGAAGCCAGTGGGGCACCAGTCCACGAACTGGATGGTGCGCTTCGTCTTGATGGTCGCAATGGCCGCGTTGACGTCCTTGGGCACCACGTCTCCGCGGTACAGCATGCAGCACGCCATGTACTTGCCTGAAAGCAAAAGAAGCCGGTTCAAACGAATGCAGAAAATGGAGCTCAGAATGAGAACATGAGGGTTTGCTGAATTGAGTTGCTCAAACCAGTCCAATAGTGAGTGACCAAAAGAGTGTCTGGAAAACAAGGCAAGGGAATCTCACCGTGGCGCGGGTCGCATTTCACCATCTGGTTGGCGGGCTCGAAGCAGGCGTTGGTGATCTCCGCCACGGACAACTGCTCGTGGTAGGCCTTCTCAGCAGAGATGACGGGAGCATAGGTCGCCAGCGGGAAGTGGATGCGCGGGTAGGGCACCAAGTTGGTCTGGAACTCCGTCAGATCCACGTTCAACGCGCCGTCGAAACGCAGCGAAGCCGTGATGGAGCTCACGATCTGACCGATCAACCTGCAAAGCAAAGACAACCGTGAGACCACATGCGGAAACAACACTTCCATTCATGGAGACCAAACCTGTCGTCACTGTTGTATGTTTACAATGTATTGTTTCAGTGCTGACCTGTTCAGGTTGGTGTAGGTCGGCCTCTCGATGTCCAGGTTCCTCCTGCAGATGTCGTAGATCGCCTCGTTGTCGACCATGAAAGCACAGTCCGAGTGCTCCAGAGTCGTGTGAGTCGTCAGGATGGAGTTGTACGGCTCCACGACGGCAGTCGACACCTGCGGGGCAGGGTAGATGGCGAACTCGAGCTTCGACTTCTTGCCGTAGTCGACGGAGAGGCGCTCCATGAGCAGCGACGTGAAGCCAGAGCCGGTTCCACCTCCGAACGAGTGGAAGATGAGGAAACCCTGCAGTCCAGTGCACTGGTCAGCCAGCTTCCTGCAAAAGGACCCAAAGGGTCAGTGTTGGAGGCAGCTGAAGAGTTTTTCAGCCTTAAAAGCAAACAGCGTCCTGAATTCACTCCACATCTCATGTGTGGCACACCAGAATTGACAAGTCGAAATCGCTGTCGGACGCACCTGATCCTGTCGAGCACGAGATCGACGATCTCCTTGCCGATCGTGTAGTGGCCACGAGCGTAGTTGTTGGCAGCATCTTCCTTGCCAGTGATGAGCTGCTCCGGGTGGAAGAGCTGGCGGTACGTGCCAGTGCGCACCTCATCTGATCAACAGACAAAGTCCGATTTCAAAGCTGTGCAGCAAACATCTCACCCTACATTTGACAGCAACGGGCACAGCACAGAAAGGGTCATGAAAACATCAAAATTTCGCACCGACTACGGTGGGCTCGAGATCCACAAAGACGGCCCTGGGCACGTGTTTGCCGGCGCCAGTCTCCGAGAAGAAGGTGTTGAAGGAGTCGTCGCCACCGCCGATCGTCTTGTCACTGGGCATCTGGCCGTCCGGCTGGATGCCATGCTCCAGACAGTACAGCTCCCAGCAGGCGTTGCCGATCTGCACTCCGGCCTGGCCGACGTGGACTGAGATGCACTCACGCTGAAATGAAAGAAAGTGGAATGAGAGCTGGAAGTCCAGCTTTTGCAGTCGCAGTTGATCAAAGATTCTACATTTTCCAACTTTGACGTCGAAGGACGTTTGACTTTTCAAAATCTCCTTCAGTGTGTTCAGACAGATAACAGTCTTTGCACAGCACTTGATCGTATCGAGTTCTGATTGAACAGCAGCTAAACAGTGACGCACATCTCAAAGTGGGAAATGAGTCAGACATGCAGAGACCCGTCATGTGTCGAAAGAATCAAAATTCGTCTTCTGCTTTGAAAAGAACTCTTGAAGACAGTCTGCACCAAAAAGAAATGTGCTTCTCATCTCGAAGGCCACGTCAAAGCCCGAACTTCTTCCGAAAATCGACCCAACAAACAGTTTTTTGAATATGTTTTTCAAAATGGCGCTTGGACATCCGCCTGGTCATAATGAGACCCTTTCCTTTTGCACTTCTGTTTGAGATACAGTGAGACACTCAACCCCAAATGTCCCCCAAAACAAACACAGACTTACCATGTTGATTATGGAAGTGTTGCTTGGTCAAATGACAGCAGAAGAACGAAGAGTGAAGCAAATAGCTCGCCGCGGTAAGCAATGGCACCGTACAGCGAGTCTGCAATTCGAACGAATGAAACGGTTGCAGCGCGTGGCTCTTTTATACTCAATTATTCCGGCGCATTTCGCCAGGGTCGCCACTAGTGCTGCGCGCGAAATTTGTCCCTTGAATTATGAATATTGAACAGTTCTGTTGAAGATCCAACTAAAGTGGAAAGATCAAAACACAAAAGTTGTTCTGGCGGATCCAGCAGGGTTGGGTCCAGCCACCATCGAAAGACGTCTCCCTTAGACCTGAAATTTTCAAGAGTGGAGTTGCCTCCGCCCGCCGTTTGGAGCCGTGGATCTCAATCCTGGATCCGCCAGTGTTGGTTCAATGGGCGAAATGCCGACATCAACGGTGGATCCAATAAAAGTGCTCAAGTGGATCTACAGAATCGTAGACCACACATAATGTTTGGCCTTCAAAAGTACATGGTCTGTCCACGAATTTCCCGTTTGTCTTCAAACGGCACCCAAAAGAGGAGAGAAACACACAACAGGGAATCTGTTCAATTTTTGCTTTGTCAGGACCAATGGTTAAATCCCTTGCTCTGACTTCGAACCAACCTGGTTGTAACCCCACCAGTTGGTGTGGTCGGTCTACTCCTACCAGTTGTGTGGACTTAAGTGAATCTCACCCCCAACTTGATCTGGCTGGTGTGGTGAATGATTCAGAATCTCACCAGTTCGTGTGGTCACCTGGCCCCCACTCATTGGTCTGGTGTGTGGCAAATTTAGCCCCACCAGTTAGTGTGCTGAATGTGGCTTCACCAGTTCATGTGGTGAATGTGACTCCACCAGTTTGTGTGTGGATGTGGCCCTACCAGTTTGTGTGGTGAATGTGGCCCCACCAGTTGGTAGATATGGTGAATCTGACCTCGCCAGCTGGTGGGGTGAGTCTTAAAAGAGTCATGATTCTGGAAGATAGAGTAAAGACACCTAAGTTGGGCTGCATCTAAGTCAGGCTGCATCTGAGTCAGGCCACACAAAATTACCATTTGTAGCCAACTTGTGATATTTCCCCTCTATTTTTCTATACAAATAAGAAGGTGGACATATGGAGAAATGTTTATCTATATCATTGTGTCAAATATTTGGCAAACTAAAGCTCTGAGGCAGTTTGAAGTTGGCTCATAGTTCTACTGTTTGAAGTTGAAATATTTCAAAAAATACTTCAAAAATGATTCAAATGGACAAAAAGATATGTAGTTGTCAATTATTTTAAATTTTTTTTGTAAAAATTCTAATTAGGAGCTGAAAAATAAGGGTGGCCAGACTTAGATTGAGATTTTGAGTATGTTTCTAAGTTGGGCCAATATCACAAATATCATGTTTTGGTCAATTTTTTTCACATGTACTGCATAAAACTAGAAAGGCCTTGATATAGAGATATAAAATATTGCTTTTCAAGATGAAAATAACATTTTCCAATGAATTATGAGGAAGTTTTATTTCTCACAGATTTTTGTGTTTTTCCTTGTAAAATTTGTTTGAAACATACCTTTCAAAATGCCTCAGTTCTCTGAAACTACACATGCAATTTTCAAAATCTCAAAACTTTTAAACAGCCAAAGCTATGTAGTTTTTCATGTTTTCAACAAATGGAAAGAAATTTCCTTTTTTAAGATGAAAAAATGACTGGCCTGACTTAGAATCATTTCTCAAGCAATTGGCCCAAGTTAGAATCAGAGGCCCAAATTAGAATCATGGAGTGGTCCAACAAAATAGCTAATTTTCCAAAGAAGGAAATTTATTTCAAGGCTGGTTTTAATATATTTGGTAGCCCTTTAAAAGAGCTTCAATTTGGTCCAGGTTTGGTTGAAATTGATTGATTGGTTCCTGACATACGAGTGATCTCCCGAAAAGTTGTGAAAACCGGCCCGACTTGGGTGCGTCGACTCTACAGATCCAACGAGAGAATCGGGAACTTCGTGGAGGAGCCTCGAAGATGTAGACTCTACATCCAAGCAAATTTGAGATCCCTTCACGAGAAACTGCTCTGATGTTGAAGGCTATGTTTTTGACGCGTCTTGGAATGGAATGCTGCAGTCTAGAATCTAGATCTAAACTACTCAAATACAACCAATTCAACCGCACGATCCACAGGTGAAACGGTCACCAATTCGTGCTGGAGCCATTTGTCTCGCCATCTCAACCTGTGAATCACAAGCTTTCACACTCTTGTGCGACAAAATCCACGAAATATTTGCCGGAATTTTGTTGTTCCATACCACACCTACCTTTGAAAATGAACGTTGTGATGACGTCAACCCGACTTTGACGTCACACGTTACACGTTGTGTGTCACTTGACGACGGCCTGTTGCAAAAATTCATTTGCCGCCACAAATGGGACTGTCGCACGCGTTGAATTGTCCACGGTTGAAACAGGTTTCCGATTACCAAAAAAACGTTTTGCCCAAAAACAAACACCAAATAGATCTAGATCTATGGGTGTGAGTTTTCCATTGTTTCCACGGGTTGGCACCAGAAAGTGGAGCCAAATGCAGTGCAATGAGTGAGACTTGGGCTCTAAGTGTCCAAAAGCTCACCACACCAACTGGTGGGGCCAGATCGATCCACCATGGATGCCAACTGGTGGGCAGTCCACCACTTCTGGTGGGGTATGGCTGTCTTCGGCCAAGATATATGGAGTACGCATTTTTCTTTTGGAAGGATTCAGTTGGATCAAAAATAGCTCCATGGAGCTCGCGGTGATTTGAGAAACCATGCAAGCCACTGAAACACAGCGACCTAAACACAGCAACCCAAACACAGCGACCTAAATAATGACATGACCAAAACACAAACAAGCAGATGTACAAATTTTCAATTTCAATAAATATTTGTGTTATTTTTGCCACTCAGAATGTATAGCTCGACCAGGTAGTCTCGGCACGACAAATTTTTGCTGTCATTTCTCTCTGCCGTGGAATTTCAGATAACAAACAGGCTCTTTCTCTTCTTTGTAGCTTGACCTGACTTCTCACTACTCAAAACAAACCAGGTTAAATTTATACAAATAGAATAATAACAATATAGATATTAAGTGGTAATTTTCATAGAAGATTTGGCTAAACTGGGTCAAATTGGAAGTCCTGGGAATTATGACATCATCATGCATCTCCATAACAACTGACCTATTGAACATGCTCAGTGATTGTAATGGCTACCAAAACAAAAGGATAATCTCTGCTTGAAAATTGTTTCAAGAGATTACTTGTTTACAAACAATAGTTTTGGTATTTGAAAGAGGAAAGAAGTTAGGTCAAGCCACAAAGAAGAGAAAGAGCTTGTTTGTTATCTGAAATTCCACAGGAGAAAGAAATGACAGCAAAAATTCATCGTGCCGAGTGTGCATGGTCGACTTATACCTAAATTATCTTTTCTTGAAACTTGTCACCCAATTACACTCAAAGCTCACCAAAATCTTTGCCAACATGTCAAATTTTTGAAAAAAAGTACAAAAAACATGAGTCCAATACTTGGTCAACATATTACATTTCATCAATATAGATATCACCTACTTTGTACAGTGAAGTCCAAAATTTAGCAACCCTCAAAAACAATTCAAATTTGACAAATTCCTTACTCAAGATTGCATTATCCTTGACCCATACAAATTTGAGAAAGACCTGAAAGATCCAAATTAGAAATTTATGTTCACCGTAAAACTGTTGTACTTTTGGTAGATGCTGTCTACAGGTTATTTGTTTGGTCACCCTGTTCAGGTCGCTCAATTTTCATTGAGCTCCCTTCAACAGCGCAACCTCATCAAATCACCGAAAAACTGAAGGAACTGCTGACACAAGAGTTTTCCCTGAGTATGTGGTGTAGATCCAAACCAGTCTGTCTCCCAGTCGTAGAATGTGCATTACTTGTGATCAAAACATGTATCAAAAGAAAATGCTGCACTGAAAAATGTGATTTGAACATTCCGGTCGCTCATTCCGGTTGCTTTGCACAAAACATGAAATTGTTTCTACCCAACAGAATTATGCCTGGCAACTTCAAAAACTTTTGACCCATTCGCCTGCCTGCAACCCAACCATACCAGCAACTGAAGAATGCTTGGATCCTTTTTTCTTTTTGCAATGAGTGATCCTTTTTGCCCAAAAAGCAAATATCCCCATACAAATTCATGATGAAAAGCTCCATCTTGCCTTGACCAATTTACAAAATCTTTTCTCCAAAATAATCATCTCCATCTCCACACATATTTTCTTTGTTATTTTATTGCAGAAATACCCACAAAGCATTCCATGCAAACAGGTGTAAAAAATGAACAGTACAATGTCCAGTTTTTCAATAAAACTTTAAAGTTGACACCCCACCCCACCCAAAAAAAGCAATGCAATTATTTTTCCAAAGCCTTGGGCATTTTTTGCAACCAATTTTCCCTCAACCCAAACATTGTCTCTTTCACGCAAAATTGTGCACAATTAACTGCTGATGTTGAAAAGCTGACAAATCCAACTGAACTTCAACCACCAAAAAATTGAGAAAAGATTTCATCACAGAAAAAAACTACTTTACTTGAAAGCTCCTCCAGCATGATGAAAATCATCAAACAAGAAAGCTTCACTTAGAAAGCCGATGGTTCCCAACTTTGGGCTAATGCTCAATTCAGCTGGCTCAGGTAAGTTCAGTCAGCCCAAATGAGTTACTGATAGGGGGTGGGGGTAACTCATCTGGCTCAACTCAATTGGCCAGACATGCAGAAGTCTATGGAATAGCCAGATGAGTTACCGCCCTGTAACTCAGGACTCTAGATTTTGCACAGACAGTCAGACAGAGACCAACTGCACTTGGCCCGCGGTTTCGGCGCCTACGGCGACTTGAAAACACCCTTTGTCAAATATTGCTCATTTACAGACACAACACATAACAGCAACCCAATCCAATTTCTTTTTGTCTTCCATTTTGAACATTTGCACTTGATACTCAAAATGTGCTGTTTTGTTTGGTAAAAAATAGCTCCATGGAGCTCGCGGTGATTTGAGGAAATTTAAGTTGCTTTGGCTTGCTCTGATTTGGCTTGCACTGATTTGGCTTGCTCTGATTTGGCTCACTCTGATTTGGGTTGCTTTTTTTTTTTTTTTAATCAAAATTCTTACTTTTTTCACTCAATATTCACAACTTGGGAACTCATTTAGCATGCACCTAAATGGAACAAATTTGACCAAATGGAACTTTTACTCATTGTTTCACAACAATATCCACATATCAACCAAAAGAATTGCCCAGTATCCATTTTTAAATATTTT
>JAAUXT010007314.1_pt1 | contig 14516 bp, 11 predicted proteins | sample 7278171 | NCBI WGS metagenome assembly JAAUXT01 (sample SAMN14350112, study PRJNA611818) | marine sediment metagenome | isolation source: surface marine sediment (1.8m) | place: French Polynesia: Moorea | collected 2018-08 | reverse complement strand
TTTGCATAAAATTTGAAAAGTAACAATTTATTTTTGAATTGTTACTTGTTTTGGGAAGGTTTTGTTTTAAAATTTCACAGAACAATTAATCTCTCCCACTTTTGTTAGTTATGAAGTGGAAAATAACCAGTTCTCATTGGAATATTAGAGATTTTTATCCTCAATACTCAAGCTTCACATGAATTCTTCAGACCAGAACTACATTTTTGAAGTTCCAACAAAACCAATAATTCCTAAACCTTTGTCCAAACAAACAAAGAAAAATCTGGGACCTCTTGCTTGATCTACATTTTTTATATCATATAATATGTATATATCTAGATGTTATTGAGGTTCTTGGGGTTTTTCAGGGTAAGGTCAAAATTTTTTTCCAGGTTTTGCAATATTTTTCCAGGTTTTTGCCCCAAAACCTCCAGTTTTTCCAGGTTTTCCAGGTATGGACCTATTTTTCCAGGTTTTCCAGGTGTGGTGGGATCCCTCTAAGTATACAAAGTTGGGTCCGTCATGTTCTCCGAATTGGTGTCAACATGAAAGCTGACCAGCACTGAGTCATCGATTTCTTTTGTTGTGTTCCAAACATGACGGACCCAACTTTGTATACGTACCTCGTACACCAGTCACTGTTTATGTACGAGTGCATCGGCACCTGGCCTGCGAGAGTTTTTTTGTACTTATACGCGTGTTTGACAAGCGGTTGGTACCCTGCAAGAAATTCAAGTTGGTGAAATGTAAATCAAGCCTTCCGAGGATAAGGGCATGTTCAGTTTGTCTTTTGCTTTCGTCTGGTCTGTCGGGCAACGCCATGTTTACGATCCACATGCTTCAAACACAAGACCTGGCAGAAACGAACAGCAAAACTTCCGAACAGAAACAAGAGTGTATTTTGTGTTGACGGACGGAATGTAAACATTCTTGTTCAACATGTCTGGATCCGTTCAGTCTCCAACATGATCGACGAACAGCTTCAGAAAGCCAAAACCCACAGGAAACATCCACAAACACCTGTGCTGAATGAAAGTCCTCACCTCTGACAGGTTTTTCATCGAAGCAGTGTTCTTCGAAGCAGTCACACTCTCGAAAGACAGAGTGTTTGGATATTGTGCACTCTTTGCAGGCTTCCTGGTCTTGCGCCTCTTCACCTGGGGAGACGAAAGAGTACATTGTGCTTGGCGATAAATCTATCAAATAACTGCACGAACAAAACAGTGTGCAGTCTCTTCAACCAGACTTCACACACCAAAGAAAGTCTCCGGAGAGAAAGAAACATTGTTGTGCACAAATCAAGAACAAATATAACGTCAAAAACACCTTCTTCATGTCAGCGGAACTCATCTTGGCCCTGAACATGTATGTTGTGCTTTCAATCGTCAAAATAAATTGTCCAATTGGTTCCCATAGGGCTTGGAATTGAACAGCAAATAGCAAATGGCTGTTTTCCTGGTGCTAGAGAAAATATGGCGGACACCAGACTTTTAATGTTGTCCATTAACGCATGAGGGCGCTGAAACTTTTGAAGTCGGCGGACATCTTCTCTGCAGCGCCTATATTTTTGCGTGCTGCCAAAATTAGAGAAATCCCTGAGCCCAATTTGAAATCAGAGACTGAAGCAGCAGCACCAAGAGAAATCGACAAATAATTGTAGAAAACTACAATTGTTGTGAAAGGCTGACATCACATGTCTTGGCACTCGCTGACACTCGGCCTAGTTTCACGTCGCGAAACTTGACAGAGAAGTCAGTCAAGACAGGAGTGAGGATGATCAGGGCTTTGTTGGAACTAATTTTGTGCTTCGGAACAGCTTTCGTCGCGAATTGGTGAAGTGTCTATTCATATTGAGTTAACTAGCATATTGCAGACTTCAAATTTTGAGATATATGGGAAGTTCTCAGATTTTGAGGGACACCAGCACATTTTGTTCGCGATATATATATTATCGCCCAGACAGAAATATGAACAACTAACAACGTAGAATCAAACGAAGTGCTCGTGTAGCCCTTCAGAAAGCCAACAACCAATAAATATTGTTCCATAATTTGGTAGTATTTTGAAAAAGTGCCAGTCTCTGATATTTTTTCATTTGTTGCACTGTCAGGTAGCTGGATTCCCAGTGACTCGTTGATTCGTTTTTGTGTTGATTGACGGAGAGTGTGACTCACATGATATTCCTCAAACAAAAACAATCGTTTGAGCCTTCGGAAGTCCCCACTCAAGATGGCAAAGGGCACCCTCACCGCGTGCCCGTCCGAGTCAAGAGACCCAGATAAAATGAAACGCATAGCGCAATGTCAAAACAACCAAATTTGGTTGCCTATTCTGCAACCACGTTTTTGTCAACACGAGTACACGTCCTGTCCCGAGTGTTTCAAGAGACGCTCAAATTAAAAACAGAGAAAATTGCTTGTGGATTTTAGTCTGTGAAGGAAAGGAGAAACAAGACCCCAAAATGATACCTTTCCATGTCGATATGACAAGCGCCCTTGTCTCCCAAAACGAGCTTCTCGAAATCAGTCCAGCGGTGAAAACTGCAGCCTTTATGAATGGCGGCTTGCATTCCTTCCTGATGGTTTTGCTGCAAAGCAGTTCAAGAACCCATGTGCCAAAGAAGGGCGGAAATACTTCGTCTTTCGAATGTCATTGACAGTGTTGGTCTTGTTGCAGTCATGCTCAGGATCAGCAGTGCTACAGTGGAAGTTTGAAAGATGGAGATGTTGACATTCGACATTTGAAAGTTGTTGACTGTGCAAACGGACGTGCAGCGGGTTTGTGCACTCGTTTCGTTCAAATGTTTTTTTCGTGCAGTTGCTTTTCGGTGATCAGGGAGCTGCAACGGCCTCAACGCGACCATCTGTGATTGATTTCAGACTTCAAAATGAATTTGACGGAAGCAGCGATGCCACACTGCGTCGTGCAAACTCACGTGGGGAAGAGTGAATTGAATTCCCTTGAGTTTCGATGTGATAATGACAACTTGTGCGCAACAGAATCGTCTTCAGTGAAGGTACGTATTTGTGTCAGTCTCTCGAAGTTGAGGTGAACTACAATTTGCGAGAGCTGTTTCGTGAACATTCGGACTGTTCCATTTTGTCCTGTTGGTGTGAACAAAAAAAGCAACAACAAAGCACTCAACATGTGCCCAGACCCTGCTTCCCCAGTGAAAATAATTTGGGGCTGATTGGCGCGTGTTGTCACTGGCATCAGAGATCGAGCGCTCTTTGATCTTTCATGTCCTGTTCTGTTTTTTTTTTCTTTTTGCAGGGAGACAACGGCTCAGTTTACTGCTGCAAGAAGTCACTTTGTAACTTGCCATCTCTGACCGGAATTACTGACGGTGCGTCTGCGTCAAACATAAACTGCTTCGTTGGTTCTGTGACGAACAACAACACAGCAGGTTTGTTTCTTTGCAAAACTGGATTTCTGGAGATTCGTGACGCTTGGGCAGACTGTCGTGGTCGACATTTGGCACATTATTTTTTTGAGGACCAAGAAAAATTTATCTGTAGTTGTTGGCCCGCATATTATTCAGTGACCAACGTGAAATGTGGTACGAGTAGTCAGCAGTGCCTCTCCTACAAACGCTTGGACGCAAATGGCAATCCAGCTTCTTCCGTCGGAATGACATTCGAGTGCGACGACGGAAAGAAATGCCGACAAAATGGCCTCACAAGTTCATGCAAAAATGTAAGTGGGCGTTCCTCAAACCTGCATTGACGTGCCAATCGCAGCTGCTACTGCTTCTTTCGTATCTTTTGGAGATGATACGATATTTGAGAAGTCATTGCTTGTTTTCCTTTCATTCAGGTGACAATCGACTCGAGTCCACAAGAAATGTGTTGCTGCACGTTGTCCAACTGCAACAATCCGAAGTATGTGATCAGTGGCAGACAACCCATGGGAACGCTCACTCCAGGAGATTTTGACAACACGCACAGCAACTGGATGTACATCGGTCAGTGTTGTGTTGTTTTGTTCACTCTTCCTGTGCTGTGTGTTTGTGCATTCCCGGCAGTAAGTTTTGTTTTGTTTTTTTTTTTGGCAGGAGGCGTCTTGTCGGCAACTTTGGTGGCTGTACTGGTGACAGCTGGCCTTGTTATTGTGATAAGGAAATGTCAACAACGCAGAGATGAACATGTGCGTTACATCTACAGTCAACTGACTGCGGATCTGTCTGAGGAGATTGACGATGACGACGCGTATATGATTGTTGCTTAGATGTCTCGTGTGAACAATGACAGGACGCTGCGCAAGGTAGGCTCTTCACAAAAGTTTCTCAGACCATTCGAGAGATGTCAAGATTGTGGGTGATTGTGTCGCTTGTTGGAGTTGTGCGCAAACTTGTGATTGACAGGGACTGGAACCTGAGACTCGTATATTTTTTGAACCAAAGAAGCTGGACTTTTTTACGTCCCAAGACGAGATTAGATCATTTGTGCAATAGCCCCATCAGTTGTGTTCTTGTGCTCGCAAAGGTCATACCATCGGATTCGAGTCACATTGACTCGCTTGTGACTTTTTGTGGTACTTGTGTGCACGGAGTCTGCCGAGTTAGACTCGAGCACCATTGTCAAGATGTTTTTGGTCATTTTATTTCCAATCCGACTGCCGGTTATTCAGGCATTCAAATGTGTGAGGTTTTCCAAGTTCTGTTTGGAACAAGGCGACTTCAGCAGTCGTGAAAGGAAATTTCTCCTGCGCCGAGTCTGCTGCTTGGAATCCTCATTGACAATTGCTGGTAAACTCGGAAAATCGATGAAAACTGGCGCTCAGAAATGTCTTTCATGTCAGGGGCCGCAAACATATCCCCGAGTTTCTTTGTTGCAATCGTTGGCAGCGCAGATTGCTGACTCTCATTCTTGTTCGTTTGAGGTTTGTCGTCAAGAGGGTCATTTTCGAATCAAGTCGTGGCCTTCTGTTTTGTATTGTGGGCATCTCATTTTGCTATTATGCTGAAGGACTGGTGTAACGAAATGGCCAGACACCCGAAATCAGGAGGCACGGGGTGAGGGTGCCAAGCCTGTGCCAAGGTCAAGCAGGTCCAGTGGTAGGCTCCTTGGCCCTCTCCTCATTTCAATTCCTATCTGAAATACCGGTAGCCAAACACTCATTTGGGGTTCGAGTAGGCTGTGCCAACTAATATCGTGTGCGAGTTGAAATGAGAAGGCACCCCGTGTCAAAAATTTGGGGTGTCTCCCTATTTCGTTCCACCGGAACATCACATCCAACCACATTTACCGTCAGTTGGTCTGCAAGTTTCCAGAGACTGACACCTATGAAGTGGGAAAAGAGGTAGATTTTCTCTTGGCCACAAAACTGGCCACAACAAAATGTCCCACCCCTTTGAAAGACCTCCCCCTCTTGTCAGCAGAAAATGCTTTAGAAGGGACACGTTTTCAGGGTGTGAAGGGAACTGGTTTTCAGAAGTCTGATTGAAAAACTGCGGGCCTTTAGGAAGAAGTCAATTTTAACCACTAGTCAAAGTTGCCCATCAAGATCATCTTTTTTTCTGATGTTTTGGGGACGAAGCGAGACCACCAGAGAAGGGTGTCAAGGTCCACTGGGCATTGAAGCTGGTCACAAGTTTTATTCAATTATCCGTGCCAAGAAACTACAGTGTGGAAGCAAAGTACCGGTAGTTCTGTGAAAATGTACCAAAGCGTGCGCACAAATGACAGCCGATATTTTGTCTTGTAAATGTGAGGCAGGTCCGGCAAGTGAGCGAACGCGTGGACGAAGGTTTAAAGACGTGGTTGTCGAAGGAGCAGTGCAACTGTGGAATAAATTGAATAAATTTTGAAAATGGCACTTGAGTCCCCTCTGACCCGCGTTCGAAAGGAAAGCACTGAAAGGACGGAAACAAGGAAAAGACCCCACATCCACGTTGAGCCCTTGCCGAACATGCCTCGTTCTCGGACTTGATTTGAAACACGGAATGTTGTTCAGTCTCACGGTGCTTACAATACCGGTAGTTCCTAGTCATGTTTGTGTCTGTGTGACAATCAGCCCTTGAAGGGTTCATCTCACTTGCAATACTGCAACGCAAATGACTGTCAGAAACGTTTCTGCGGCAAGATGGTTTTGAACGCTCCTCTCGTCTCTTTTGCATGCACAAGTGTACGAGTACGAGCTCTGTCGGAAATGCTCGGAACATGACAACCTTGTCCGCGAGGAATTGTCACTTTTAGTTTGAACACCCCTCCCCCCCCCCAAAAAAAAAAGCAAACCCGAAGGTTGTTTGACCCGTACATGTGCGAGTATTTGACCAGAGAGTGAAACAAATGATTTGCAAGAATAAAAATACAAAATTTTTTACACACACCGAAAATGTTAGTTTGAACTGTGTCAAAAGAAATCGATCGGAAGTCCTGTGCTCGCAACTGAAATATGATTTACGAGGACGTATCAAGTCAAAGAGACATCGTATTCTTCATAACATTTGTCCGCTGTCGCCAGCAAAAAGTATCGATTCACGGTCCAACTGCGTGTGAAGCAAGCTTGTGTTGGCTGACCCCATTGCACGCATATTTTTAGTTCCGAGGCACACTATGTTTAGCCAAGCGGAGTAGGTTAGGGATGTGTGTCAAAGCAATTTGAAGCAGGCGTGTGTTTTGAGACTGCCAGACTTTGGAAGAGTTGCATCAGTTCTGCAGTGTTTTCCGGCATAGCAACGCAATGGCGTCATGGAGACATATTACTCGAGTTTTCTCAAAGACTGCCGCCAGCAGCAAGATTATTTCACGAGGTAAGAACTACGGCTTTTCTGTTGGTTTGTGCGCATTTTGGAGATCGAGTTTCACCGTCTGCACCAGGAAGCCTTGATCTTCTTTCACCTTCCGAGCACAAGGATTTGTGTCTGATGATGATGCAACACGGACGTTGAAACAATTGCATTCTCTGGTACAAATCTGGAATTGGAGCCAATTGATGTTGTCGCGCATTCGGAGTGCAGGTCGCGTTGGAATGGATGCGTGGCAAAAACCTTGACCCAGAAAACACGAGAACGCAGTGTACGTAAAGGTGCATTTACGAGTATCTCAGTGAACAGTGTGACTCGTGTTTTTTTGTCTGCGCAGGGGCCAGGAGTTTCAGCTCGAAGAGCGGAGGAGGCACAGCGTACAAGTCACTGTTGCTGGGGTCCACAGCAGTGTGCGGAGTCGGAGTGGCCTGCGCTGTTTACAAGACTGGCTGTGAGGGGTTGCGCGACGCACTCAAGCCAAAAGTGGTTCACGCAGCTTCCGTCCCAGAAAGCCAGTCCTCGGTGAGAACAACTTCAAGGTTTGTCAAGCGATGCAGCCACTCAACACAAACGATCTAACTAAGGAAACACATTTCAAATCTGCATCTTTACAAGCTGTTATACTTTGTGAGGAAAAGCAGTGGACTGTCCCCGTCGCCTCCTACCCGCAGGTCTTTTCCGAGACGAAGCAGCACGCGCTGTACCTGTGGATCCACCTCAAGCCCGAGGCGAACGCGAAGCAGTGCGTCAAGGTGGTGGCGAACCTGCAGGCGCACGTGGACGCCGTCTGTCCACCCGACCTGCGCGACGAAAACGACGAAGTGTTCGCTGGCGTAGGATTCGGGCCCGAGTTTTGGTACAAGGTCAGCGAGCCTAGTGTGTTTTGACTTGACGCGTCAGACGATGCAGCTAAAGTGCGTCTTCACCGACGCATGCGAGGAACAAATTTCATAAGCTGGCTTCAAATCAAGGCTGCCCAAGGACGTTTTGTTTAGTGTGTGTGTGTGGGGGGGGGGGGGCTGGGAATTGTGTCGTACGGTTCCGTGTGTGAGCACACCTTTTCGCCCCCAGAATTGAGCATCAAAAAAGGGGTGCGTCTTGTGCTCGGCGGGCGTGAGTTTGTTGTTAGAGAACAGAGGCAAATGATGGGGTGCGTCTTGTACGCGAGTCGTCAACAACGCATACCGGCACTTCGTGTGGAAACAACTTTTGTAATGTCAACCAAGCGTGTAACCGAGTCAAAACTCGCAACTGGCAGCGCTATCGCGGATGTTTTGAATGTTGTTTTTCTGTCAGTGTGACTATTTTAAACTTCGCAGGTGTGGGGGCGAACGAAGAAAGACTATTCATACAAAAGCAGATCTGGAATCCAGGGAGACTTGCCTTCTTCCGGTGAGTGTTGTTCGTGTGTTCACCGTTTGTCGCCAACTGATGCTTGCGATCATGTGATCCCCCTCTCCCCTTCCTGTGATAATAGCATCAGACCAGATCCCACCTTGGGCGTGGTGTTGTCATCTGAACCCCACCTCTGCCCTGGGCAGTATTGTAGCGTCAGACAAGGTCACGCTTTCTAAGACCTTTGCTTTCTTGGTTGTTTTTTTTCTCGAATCCTTTTCTCCGGTCGGCCGCTCCGAGGCCCGCCCAGTGAAAGAACTTCGCTGAGGTTGTTTGCGGTGATCATTCTGACAATAAGAGCTTCGACATAATAATGCAGCCGGTGAAACTTTGCAGGTGGTGACATTTTCATTCACGCCAAGAGCGATTGCGTGAGCAAACTGTTCGAGTTAACGCAGCGGATCCTGGCGCAACTGCCTGCGAACAGCATCAGCACGTGCGAGGACATCTACGGTTGGGTCTACCAGAACGGCAGGGACCTGTCCGGATTCATCGACGGTCAGTACGCACGGCTCGGATGACCCTGGACGAACATTGGTTCAGCGTTGACGAAAAGAACAGAGCAATTTAGAGAAGTGATGCAACGTGAACTCCTCGCCACAGCAAGTGTGTGACTCACGCATTTCTCGCGGGGCAGGAACGGAGAACCCGGCTGACGAGGCGCACCGGCAGCAGGTGGCGGTGGAGCGCGCGACCGGCGGCAGCTACGTGGTCAGTCACTCTTGAATTGCAGCTGCAAATGAAAGCAGTCGAAGCTGCAGGGAAACACTTGACAGTTTTGTTTTTATTGAATTTTTCTCGGCATTTGTCTTGCAAGAAGCAAACATTTGACCACACGACCCTCGGGTGACAACAGGTCTCTTGTTCCTCATCAGATCACGCAGAAGTGGATGCACCGGCTTGACGTCGTGGAGAAAGCAAAGGGTAAGTGGCGAACAAGTGCGCACACTGTGCGCGTTGTTTGCGCAAAGACATTGTTTTCATTTTGTCACTAGCCCCACCCTAAATCACTATTTCAGACCATCGTCACGTGAATGTGCAGGGGCGTAGTGTCGAATCAAGTGAGTACACGTACACACAGGGAAGAACGCGTTCTGATACTGACCTCTCGTAATACGCCCCTCCGCCTTGCAATGCATGTTGGCGCATCTAGTGTGGCCTAAGGGAAGTTTTATGGCCAGAAGAGTCTTTGGACAACAGGTGGAACCCTGGATTCGCTTGTGCACGTAATGTGTAGTTGGTGTCAAAACGTTTAGGACTTGTTCTGTACGGGACGATGCAGCGTAAAAGCCCTCTTTTTCGACGTCGTATTGAAAATTGGAAGAAATGGTGGTGATGCAACAAAACTTTGAACCTTTTCAGACTCTACTTTTGTGGTCAGATCTACACCGGCCCTTCTTTGATGAGGTCCAGACTGCTGAATGAAGCTTGTTGTCGACTTCGTCCCTTCATCTGCACAACAACGAAGTGCTTGCATTTGCGCGTGTGCTCTGTTGAATGGTGTTCCGGTTTTTAAACTTTTAAGTGAAAGGGTCCCCAACATTCTGGTGCAGGATGGGTTATGTGAGTCATGTGGTTTGGCTGCCATCTTAGATTTTGGGAAAACATTTTCGGGACTATCATGGGCTCATCATTTCTTTGTGAAAGTTGACCATTTCAGGATACGCTCATTTTCTGTGTCGTTCGGAGTGCTGTTGCAGATATGTGCCATGTTGGCCATTCCCGTGCCGCTCTTTTTTATACGAGTAGTGTAGCTTTCTAGTTCTGTCTTTCATGGTCGCCTGAAAGTCAAGCATATGATGAGTTCGGGTTGTGGTCATAGATCTACACCTTCCACTGAGCCAACTAGCTCGTGTGGTTTCTTTCTTCGTCGCAACTGATTGGATCAAGGATGTGTTTTCGCTCTTCTTTCAGACTCAGTCTTGGAAGGGTGGATCGGCCGCAACAGGGAGGACAGTACGGAGCTGCACAACAAGCCCATCACGTCCCACGTAGCCAGGATGACCGGCGGAGCCAATTTCGAACAGAAGAAGATGCACGAGATTGTGAGGCAGTCGCAGCCGTTCGGGACGGTCACCGGCGATCACGGGCTCTTCTTCATCGCGTGAGTTTGTGCGACCTCTGCAAAGAAACAAAACCTACGACCTTCGTGTCACACGCACGGAATCCCTTCTGGACTGATTTTGATTTGGAGGAAGTTGACACTCAACTTTCGGATTGTTCCCACAAAACTGACGTGTTTTGCCAAGTTCTTTCTCTTGGCGTAGGTATTCAGCGACGCCAGAGGCGTTCAACTACATGTTGGATCGGATGGTCGGCAGCGGAGATGACAAACACAGCGACGACATCATGAGAATTAGTCAGAACGTCAAGGGCACGTTCTGGTAAGTGCGGACAGCGACGATCCAGTTTGCGCATTCGAGGGACTTGGCTTTGCATCGCTGGTCAGTCACGGCATTTTCTCGCCTTGACACGTTTTGAATTGCAATTTCAGGTACTTTCCCGGCGCCAAGGAATTGAGGAAGCTGGCATAAGTCGATGACGCACACTTTTCTTCACATTCCAAAAGTGCGCGTCGTCTCGGCGCACGCGCGCAGGAGAAATTTGACCTTTTGATCGCACAGACGGTCTTGTTGTGCTGGGTTTTGCAAACTTTCAACATTTCAAAAGCCTTTTCATTGGTTTTTGTTGTTTATTTTTGTGTGTGACTTTGCGTTGCACAGTTTTCTCGGATCTTAGTTTTTCACAATGTCAAGAACTTGCACACTGATAGTTCTTTTCAACGTTGTGTGGAAATTGCCAATCCCACACATCGACCCGACCAGTCTTGCTCGGTTAGTGGGTCCAGTAGGGTCGCTGGTTTTCTCATTTGATACGTGGTCGCCTGAACCTGAGCACCAATGAGTCGTTGTCGCTTGGAGGACATGGTTTCCCGATCAACCTGCGCCCGTCCTGCAAATATGCACCGCTGTGCTGGGTGCGTGATGAGGCGAGATGGTCCAACTGTCCCACTGCCTCGATGCGCACCGCAGACACCTTTTATGCTCCATGTAGTGTCGGATAGTTTCGGAGATTGTTGTCAGTGATATTGGCTTGCCCTGCTATTTCTACTTGAAAGTTTACTTGTGAATAAAACTGTAGAACAAATCCGTTCGGCAGAACATGGCAGTGCAGTGTCGTTATTTTCGATTGCCTGGTGAACTGCGAATGTTGTGGACTTTGCACAGCGGTGCCCGATCACAGAATGGAGTTGCACAAGACGTGTTCACGGTGTTGTCCACAAGAGATGTGCCACAGCAAGATTTGGAAGAAAATTGTTCAGTCTCAAAAGTTTATTCTGTCTCTGGAAGGGTCCAGACGTGCACAACTTGTCTGACACTTGAAAGACAATTTTCATTCAAAACATGGAAGTTTTTGGTTCCGTTGATGCCGTTCAGTCAATGTCTTCGATTTTCTGCCTGCAGAGTGAGAAAATGGGATGTGAACGCTCACGAGCGAGAACGTAGAAACTCGACAAACACACTGCGAAAACTTGGCACAGCAACAGACCTGTCCTCGTCTGTAAGGTCCAGCTCCAGTAAAGCTGTGTTTTGTAACTCGTCAAACGAATGATATCCACAGCTGCTCAAAATTTGCAAACCTTCCTGCAAGACGAACCATTCAACCCGATTCATTCGTGAACAAAACCAAACACCAAAGCATGACGGAATCTGCACGTTGGGAAAATGAAAATGTTTTCTCACGATGACTTTGGTTGCTTCTTTTCGTTCCAAGCACACCTGGATCAGTTGACAAAGCGCTTCCTCCCTGTAACAAACAAAACAGATCTCAGTGTGAAAAGATTGTTGTGATGAACGAGTCAAAAAACAGCCACGCCAAAAAACCAGCTGAGACATTTACCTGGGATATCCCTCCAGCCTCAGATAGTTTGTCTTGTACACGGAGAAAAGTTCCCTACAAGAGACGCCGTGAAAACAACGGAAAAATCATTCAGTAGAAGCACAACCTTTCCCCCCCCCCAACACAGCTTTCTCGGAAACTCTACGAACACAAGAGTGTTCTACGCGACATTACAACTGGTCACTTACCACGCCTTGTCGAATTCGTCACTGTTCAGGTAGATTTGAATCATGTGACCAAAAGTCTGACCAGGATACCTGAAAACCGTTGAGTCACATCAAGCGTTTTGAAATGAAAAATCAAAACCGGACTCCATCCTTTTGTCGATGTCGCTTCGGCGTACAAATAGTTTTGCTTCGGACTCACTTGTATCCTTCCAAGCGGCCTCGGTCGTCAGTGTCAAAGCGAATGTGCTCCAATATGTAGTCCACCATCGAAACATATTTGACCTGAAGCTGTAAAATACGCCTGAATGCAAACATTCGAAATGTACAAAATTGATTTGTTGGAATCGAGAACTGCACGTACCGCATCATCTTGCTTCTTCGTCATGATCTCAAACACTTTGGGGAAGTAACTCCTCTTGGACGCCATTTGGCTTTGTTTCAAATCTATAACATAGAAAGTCCACTGTTCGACTTGTTTCAATGTGTAAACATTGTCCGTCGTATCGTGACAAACAAGAGTTTCCGTGACAATCAACGTGCACGTATTTCAAAATTTTATGTGGAAGAAACGGTGTTGGCGGGTCAGAAGGGTAGGGTCCGAAAACGTAACTGTACACTTTTGACTCGACGATCGTCCGAGTAAAAACTACCCAAAGACCAGGGTCAAAAGGTCAATATAAGGTACTCCAAACAACACACCATTCAGGTTCAATGACAGTGGATGATTCAATCAAAAGTATTTTTGAAAACCCTCTTCTTTTTCTTTCCTTTTTTCTTCCTTTTCTTTTCTCTTTTCTAGAATTACAAAAACCTTGTTTGAAAAACATTAAATTTGAAAATTCTCTTGCTGTGGTGCTGTTTGGAGTAACTCAGACAGAGTAATTTTTTATCATTAAACCTAAATAGTGTGCTGTTAGGAGTACCTCATACAGGGTACTTTCCACTTGGACGATTGTCCGAGTCAAAAATGCACTGTACACTTTTGACAACCAGGGCATTCTGACACTCCGACAACGGACCTTCCCAGATGTTTGGCAAATGCTGGTGACCGTCGTTGAGGTCGATGGCGGTGATGAGGTCTTCAAAAGCGTCCAAGGTGCCGACCATCTGCAATGCGCGTCGACAACTTCAGAACTTTGTCAGTCATGGGTTTGGGTTCAAAGTCGCTTTCGTTCATTCGAACGAACTGCCATTCCCAAGTTGCCGGAACACACACGTGTAAGCCGTCGCAATCAAGGGACACAAATATTACTCACTGAGAAGAAGGTGTTGTGGTAGTAGTCCATCACTGTGTCGATCTGTTCGAACTTGCAGAGCAAGGTGAAGTAACGCTCTCTGGAAACAGAACAACCCCGCTTTATGATTCGCCTATGTTCCCGAGCCGTCAGCTGAAGAGGTAACATCTATCTTACAGCACTGTGGCCCTGGAATCAGCAGTTGGGCCCAGGAATTGGGACAATAATCTGTCAGTTGGGCTTGTGAACTAGCATTGGTATCATTTTGAGGCCCTAGAGTTAGCGTAAGTTGTCTTTGGTTGCTGGCAGTTGAGGAGAGAACATCTATCTCATAGCACTTTGAGGCACTGGAACCAGCAAAACTTTGGACCCTGGAATTGGCATGTCAGTTGGGCCCATAAACCAGCATAAGTATCATTTTGAGGCCATGTGGTCAGCACAAGTTTTGTTTTGATCCTGGCAGTCAAAGAGGTAACATCTGTCTCATAGCACTGAGGCAAAAGCTGGACTGGTGTGACTCCACCCCGCCAGAAGCAAGATTTAGTCTCTGGAGCACTCGGGCCAAAGTAGGACAAAAAAAAAAAGGTCTTGTAAGACCCCTCCCCCACCCCGAAGCAGACCCCCAAAATTATGTCTCACTTCTTTGGCAAAAATTGTTGCAGACAGAACCTTGTTATTTTCCTGCCTGAGTTCTTCTGTGCCCAGAATGAGGATGGAAAGGAAGGGTGGTGATGTCTGGATACTGTGAATCCCAGTAATGTCCTGCTGTTTCTGAAGACAAGGCGGCAAAGAGAAGGGTGTTTGGCCACTGGAACTGGTCGGTCACCTGAACATTGCTCTTTGGGGCGGCGATTCATACTCTGCAGTTCACGATCAGGAGTGACCACACCAGTAGTATTAGGGTCCGTTACTTGGTGCACACTTTACGTTTATTGTTCATATTTTTCAGGTTTTTTCACCGAAAGAAAGAGAATTGTGTGTATCTACATCTCGAATCAGCTTCAGCTTACGATGTTAAATAAAATCATTCAGTTCCACGGTTTGAATTCTTTTATTTCAGGTTCATGATAATTTGTTTTGAAACTTCTT
>JAAUXT010113882.1_pt1 | contig 14518 bp, 11 predicted proteins | sample 7278171 | NCBI WGS metagenome assembly JAAUXT01 (sample SAMN14350112, study PRJNA611818) | marine sediment metagenome | isolation source: surface marine sediment (1.8m) | place: French Polynesia: Moorea | collected 2018-08 | reverse complement strand
CCATGGGGATGATGAGTACCATTGCTCCCTTTGGGAAATTCAATGCCCAGATTCTTGTGAGTGTATTATGTTTTCTGTGAAATGTATAAACTTGACCATTTCACAAACACTATTCTCCGCAGAAAAGCCTTTTTATTTTGTTCAGATTATTCAGTGCTCTTTGCCCACATTGTGGAATGTAAGAAGGCAACAAACTTTCATCAGTTTTGTTCTCAAACACTGCAAATTACCAGAGCTTTGTCACTTGACTGTAAATATGAGGAATGTATTGAGTATTGATGTTAGTTTCAACACTCTCCATCAATTGCCAGCATATTGCTTTCAGTACCAGTTGAAAATGAAACTTTTGTCTTTGAATGATAATTTGCTGGACCATATTTATGAAAACACCTTTGCAGGTCTTACTTCATTGAATTTGCTCAACTTGTCAAACAACAATCTGAAGAAGTTTGCTGCTTCTTTTATATGTGAATCTGTGAACTTGTCTGTACTTTCTGTCTTGAACTGCAGTCTGACTGAGATGTATGGAGAGGCTTTCAGAGGAAACTTCAAACTACTGGAAGTTGACACTTTTGAGATTTGTTGTTTGTTGAAGAAGGAGACAAAATGCACAGCTCAGATACCTTGGTATAGATCATGTGCAGATTTGTTGGAAACTAAGAGCATCAAAATGATGTTTTACCTTGTTTCTGTAATTATCCTTTTGTTCAATTTTGCAAGTGTTCTGTTGCATACACTCACACCACACAAACTCTATTTTACATTCATTATAATTTCTGTAAATCTTGTTGATATTTTCATGTGTTTGCCACTCATAATCATTTGGGCAACTGACATTTCATTGACAGATTATGTTGTGGATGCACTGACCTGGAAAAGCAGTCCTCTGTGTCACACAACATTTGGAGTGAACCTTACTTTGTCATTTCTTTCCCCTGCAACATTGTCTTTTCTCTCCTTCTCCAGAATGATGATCATAGTTTCTCCCTTATACACCAAATTCAAACACACATCATCAGTTATTCAATATATTATCATCATTTTCAGTACAGTGGCCATAATTTGTGCTGGAATTACCACCTTTTCTGCACTTGTCTATCCAATAAATCCAACTGGTTTATGTTCACCACTTGTGGATCCAACTAACCTGGTCACAGCAATCAAGACACTCACCTTGCTAGTTGCTGCAGTTCAATTTGCTGCAATAGCCTTCATCACTGTTGTCAATTTTAGTGTCATAGTGCATTTGGAAAAGACACAAGAATTTGTAAAAGGTTCATCTTTTACAAAACACAGAAAGTCAAACCTTTTGGTGAAAGTAACAATGAAAGTGATGATTGGTGTTGTTTCTTGCATCAGTTGTTGGGTTCCCAGTGGGGTCATCTTTCTCACAGCTGTATTTTCATCGCACTATCCTATGGCTTTGTTAGTCTGGACAACTGTGACTGTTGTCCCAATCAATTCAATTGTCAATCCAACTGTCTTTGTTGCAGCTGCAGTAAAGAACCCTGGCAGACATGAAGCAAGAAGTACGGTTTGAAAGTGGTACATACAAAGCGTTCATGACAGCAGTGCATTTCCTATAAATTACAATCCAAAGAACAACATGCTTGCCTTTCATTTATGAAAACACATGCCCGACTTGCCCAATGCTGCTCTTGTGGCATTTGCTCAACCGACAAAACGGATGAGGGGCCCCGAACTCCATACTGGGTCATTCAAGAACCAATATGCCTGAATCTGGATCCACGAAGCTTGTTCCACAGAAGAAAATAGAACATTTCTACCCGCCTTTGTGGGCCGCGTTTGTCATGTCTAATTGGTGAAACCGTCCTTTAATTATGAGGCGTGTTCCTGTAATGGGGGTGACCTGTATGATGCATGTTCCTCTGTTCCATCCATTCAGGGCGTGGGCTGGTGGCGGATTCTGTCTGTGGTCTGGAGGTCCATAGATATCTGACACGACGTACCATGGATTGTTTTGAATTCAAATCACTGACAACATGCTAATTTTTCACCTGTAGCTGGGAAGTGTTCGTGTTCATGGTCAGGGGAAGGGGTGAGAATGAGGTCTGTGAGATGGCGCCTTTACAACATGGAATTGATTTCAGCTGTGCAAGAAGCGAAGAAAATGTTGGGAAGCAGAGCATAGAGAGCACGGAGGTTCACAGGGGGAACCTCCAACGGACACAGGGAGGGGCCTTTCTATGCCCCGACGGGTCGGGCGTTGGCCGAGACTGATGAAGCTCTCCCGCCCCCCACCTCCGTTAAACCCTGTCCTGCATCAGTTAGAGCGCACCCAAGAGAGAAAGTTCTGAGGTCAATGTACTTCAGGAATCAAGAGAGTTTGTTCCCCGTTGTGACGTCATTGCCGCAATGTGATGCATTAGCGTTTGAATAATTCAGAATCTGCAAATGTTTCCAGCATTTACGAGACGTCTGTTGTGAATAACGGCAATCTGGAAATCTCCATTCACGCAATGGAAGTGGAGTCAGACATTTGCGAGTTTTCTCACTGCAAAAGCAGGTTCAATGACCTGCCATAACTGCAGGACTGCAAGCCTGCAACACACAAAAACAACCGACAATGTTATCTGGTTGTTTTAGGTGTTTTGTTTGTGCCAAGCCACAAAGCATTTCCACTTGCATCTGAATCAAGGACGGTGTCTGATGAGGGCAGCTGCAGATCTAGGAGCATCCAGAACCCCAGCCCTGTTGGCCAGAACCACCACGGTGGGGCCTCACTTGTGTTGCTGCTGCCAGATCTCCCTCCCCCACACACAGAAGACTGCCAGTTTGGCTCCCTCGGCCAACCCGAACGCGCAATGGAACACGCAGATTTTGAAGGCAACCGAAAGAACCGAAGCTGTCCCCGATCTCGATTCCTAGTCCAGGTTTGACACCACGTTTTGACTTCTGGGAAGGTTGGATTTTCTTCTTGGACAAATTGTGTAGAAAGCAAAATGTTTTCACTGGAAGCAGATTTTGGGATGGACAAATATGGAGCTGTTGGACACGGGGGCGGGCAAAGAAAGAAAATCGGACAGGGGAAGTTTGTGTACGCTCGAACGGAAATTTGTTGGGTATTTTTCAGAATACCAGTGGTAACTTCAATCCGCAAGCACGAGATAGATTCCTATTGATGTATTTTTGAAATGGCATGGGACTCTGAATGAGCAACAATCAAATTGGCCGCTGTGCTGCCAATGTGTTTGGAATAAAACTGAGAAGTAATGGGTGTTGGAAAATTCAATATGTCCAAGAAAATTGTTCTGAACGTATTTTATCGTGCAGAACAATCATCTCAGTACAAGAGATAATTCTTTGGTCAAACATCACTTCTCTGCTGAAGACAACTGGAGACAATGCGTTTGGAAATATTTTTGCAACAAGTTGTATTTACAGGATTTGCTTTTGGTGCGAACAAACTCAACCCTGTTCATGAAGTCGTGGGAAGGGATCTGCCAGAATGTCCTAAACTTTACTTCACATATGTTTTGCAGTTTCAGCACAAAGTGCTACAACTTTACTTCAACAACAGAACTTTCTTGTCCAATCTTATTTCAATATTTTGGTCTCTCAAGATGAAAGCAAATGCATATGTAACATTTAGGTTCAACACAAACACAAAAACTCACCACAAGACATCAATTGAGTATGGTATTCAGAAAAATATAACAGAAACTGAGATGCAGAGAGCCTCTGCTGTGTTCAGTCAGAATGGAACAGAGATTCAAAATCCTCCTCCAGAAATATTCAGTCGAAAGTTGGATGTTTCTTGGAACTTTGATCACAATGCAATATTTGCTTCCAACATCAGTTTCCTCGAATTGCATTTTATCTCTAACAGAAACAGATGTTATAAAGCCAAGGTCTCAATAAATTACCTGCAACATTGCTATAATTATTGTGGGATAAATGCTGCCTTCAACCTGTATTCTGGTGGATTCAGTATAAAGATAAATCTTTTCTTTCACTCAAAGACACACTTCAATTTTTCAGTGAAAGGACATTACTTTATTATGGATGCAGGTGGCAGTACACACCATAAAATCCTACAGAATATCAAGCCAGCTACAAGCTTGTCTCAGGAAATCATCCATTTCCCTTCAAAAGGCTCTTGTAAAATTATTACTTGGATTCTTGCAAACAAAACCAAGACCCTCATTGTGGCATTTTCACACATTTTGAGTCTGAAGCCAAAGGTATTTGATGGCCCAGGTTTCAAATCAAAGGTTCTGAAGCCAACTCAAGACAAGATCAAAAGTTCATCTTTCCAGTGTGTGATTCAAATGGTGTCACCTTTGGGAACAGCAATTCACCCAAGAAACAAAGTTGTTTTTGCAAAAGAAAGCTATCCTGAGCTTGCTGTTGCAGCAGATCAGGAGACATCAAGATTACTTGCATCTTCCAGCTGCTGGAAATCCCCTTGTTTGTTTGTGTTGATGAGTAACACTTCTCAGCAAGTCAATATCACAATAAAAAAGTTTGCTTTGAGCTCCATGGAAATTTTGCCTTGCAGATTTGGAGGAGTTTTTCTGTTTGATACCATTAATCCAGAGCACAAATTTCCATTTTGTTTTGGTTATGACCCCAGGACCCATCCCAGAAGCTACTACTCACAACACAATTCATTCAGTTTTGTGCTGTACTGGTACCATTTTTACACATCAGTTCTTGTTGATCTGTATTTCAGCACAACTAACTGTCAAGCAGTTGAAGTTGACTTTTGTTCCCTGAGAATGTGTTATGAGATCAACTTTGTTCCCAACAATTGTCCAAATTACTTTGAGCAGATCACAAAAGGAACTGACATCCACCTGTATTTTCCAAAATATGCAGTAGATTACAATCTGATAGTGGCTGAAATTAGGCCACATACATGCACAGTGATACAAGTAAGATACACGTCAGACACCTTTGGATGGAACCCCTCCATGAGGTATGAATCATGTTGTTTCTTTTTGTTGCCAAAAGCCCTGCAGTGCAGCTGATCAAGTACTCATTGAGAGGTGTTGCTCTGTCAGAATTAGACTACAAAGGAAGTTTTGCGAGAAAGGTTGAAAGCATCTGCAACAACAGTATCAATGCTCACCAAAGGGTGAAATCTATCTACAAGCCATTGAAGTGCTTCACATACAACGAAACTGTGGTTGAAGTCGAAGTCAGACCTCCAAAAAACATACGGTACAATGAAGATCCCATTGAACAGAAAAATAGATTTGAACTGAGAACAAATGTCAACCTGCCAACAAATCACTGGCTTGATATTGTTCTTACCACTGTGACAGGGCAAAATGTTCTTGATGAAAGGAACAAGCTCCATATGTTTGGTGTAACCAGTGAAAGGATATTTTCAATAGTGCAACAATTTGACTTTCATCAACATATTTTGATGATTGGAGCAACATTTACCCAAGACAAATCAAGTGAGCCTGGTGTTGACACATCACTGACTCTCATGTATGACACCTTTTTCCACAATATCCACAACAGGTTGTTTTTGCAGTACCCTTTAGTATTCTATTCAATGCTCAATGATAAGGAAGTATTTGTACAGCTCTTCAATCTTCAGAATGAATTGTACATGAATTTATATCTTCAAAAAGGTGAAGGCAAAGAAACCCAGCAGCAAAACTTGTCTTCCATCCAGGTTCAATGGTTCACAGACAAATATGCTCAGAAAAACTTTACTGTTGTGGAAAACAAATGTCCTGATGAGAAGAACACATCATTTCACAAATGCTTCAACATCTCTGTGTCACAAAGTAGAAAATGGTACTTCCTCTTTTACAAACATGCCAGACAACCCTCAGACATCCAAACTTTTTATTCAACTCCCCACAATGAGCTAATATCATGGTTTGATGCTTCAAAGCAATGTCATGCTGTTCAAAAGATCTTGCCATGTTTTCCCAACAAACGACAGCAGGACCTTTTCTTGAAAAATTGTCAAAAGAATGGATTTCATAACAATTTTTGAAGGTATTTTTATTGGGTTACAGCATTGGCCAAAAAGTAAAGTGAGTAGAAACTTGCTGTGTCACAATGAGACACACATGGTTGAATGCTTTTGTGCTTTGTCAGTGCATCTCATTTGTTCAAATCTTTGTAGATACACACAGTGTGGGAAGCTGGTTCTCCTCTGGCATACCAACAATTTGTTAGCAGATTGTTTGGAATGAATCAATACATATTATCTTTTTGTATGAAAAGGTACAACAGAACAAAAACTCCCTGTGTTTTTCTAGACTCAATCAAATACCTGTCACAAAAAGTACTGGAACCTGCATTCAGCCATCAAGTACAAATGTGTACTCTTTTGTTGTTATCCAATTTGGCAGAACCAGAGTGGAAAATGGTGGTGTGCCAAAACAAACTTTTGAACACGGTGTGGTGTGAATCACAAGGCAAGAAAGAAATGCACAAATCTGGCAATGTTTCTGGGAGTTTGAAAACTTGCCTGACAAACCAAATTGCCATGCAAGGTGCTTGTTTGACCTTTCACTCACAAGAAAACAGAAGTCATGCAAAATGTAAAGACCATTTTCTGAATTACTTCTCAATAAAACCTGAAACATTTTACCCCATATTGGTGGCCATTTCAGCCCCTCTACCTCCATTTGTTACCAAAAACCTTGATCTTTCTCTGAATTTGCACCAGTTTTCTTTCAAAAGCCAAATTCAAAAAGTCATTCATGAAGTGACCCTTCCACCAGTAAATATCACCCACAGTGTTTTTATGTTCACTTCTGGGAAGAAGGTTCTCAGTTTTACATTGAATATATTTGTCTGTGACGCTGGGACCTACATATCTGCAACCCTTCTGTGTGATGGCAAGCATGATTGCCCTGTACATCACTCTGACGAGAAGCATCCACTTTGCAAGCTTCAGTCAGTCATCAATGGAAAACAATTTATGGATAATGATCCACACAGACTGTTGCAGCACAAAGCTAAAAGCCATGGACATTTCCATTGCAACAACAAACAAAATACTGTAATAAAAGAGGCCTGGATAAATGATTTGGTCCCAGACTGTGGAACAGGGAATGAAGATGAATCCACACTGGTCAATCTGTTGAAATATGGAATGGCTGTAACTTGCACAAAGCCTCACCAGATTTCCTGCAGGGAAGGACATTCACAATGTTTTGAAATGACTGACATTTGCAAATACAACTTGGACAAGTTCAACCACCTGACACCTTGTCGCAATGGAGGAAACATACAGGAATGTAAAGAGTTTCAATGCACCAGTTCATTCAAATGTGAATCATCTTTTTGTATTCCATGGAGATATGTGTGTGATGGAAAGTGGGATTGTCCTCTTGGTTATGAGGAAAGTTGGGTGCCAATATGTGGCGCTAATTCCTTCTGCAGAGGTATGATCAAATGTACAGGCACCAAACATCTTTGTATTCACTTGCTTAATGCTTGTGATGAACATCCTGATTGCCCAAGAGGTGAAGATGAGCTTTTGTGCAGTTCACAAAGTTTGACATGTCCAAGAGGCTGTGAATGCACATCTCTTCTTCTGAAGTGTGATGGTGATGGAACAATTGGAAAATTCCCCACGAATTACAATTTTCTGCTTGTGGCTTTTCACAGTTCGAATAACATACTACTTCAATCTTCCTTGCTTTCATTCCCACAAAGTGTCTATTTCTCCATTTCCTTTCAGAATATTGACAGCTCCTGCAACCTAACCTTTCCTGTGAATCTCATTTGGTTTGCCTTGGAATTCACCAACAAAACTCTGCTTTCACAGAACTGCATTGCAAATCACCAGAATTTGACAGTCATTGAACTTGCCAAAAATGAAATAGCATCTGTCCATTCTCACTCATTTTCAACATTACTTCTGTTGAAATCTGTCAATCTTTCCAGGAACCCAATTCCTGCACTGCCAAAGGTACTTTTTTGGAAAACACCCAAAATGACCACATTGTCTCTGATACACACACAGATATTATTTGTTCATCATGAGACATTGTTGGGTTTGTCATTGAGCACTGTTGCCACTTCAAGTTATCATATTTGCTGCCTTGTTCAAAGTTGTACTGTGTGCACAGCAGAAATCCCATGGTATGTTTCATGTTCAGACTTGCTGCCAAATAAACAGCTACAATGCATGTTTGGATCTGTGACTTTGCTGATACTTTTGTTGAATGGCCTCTCCTTCTGGAACCATATTCAAAGAAACAAAGACAACAAAACCTACTCCTTAACTGTTCAGCTGGTAAATTTTTCTGATGTGCTGTACTCTGTGTATTTGTGCATCATTCTGACAGCTGATATCACTTACAGAGGCAAATTCCTTGTCTTTGAATATTTGTGGAAGTCTAGCTTGTCCTGCCTGCTGGCCCTTTGAATTATTTTTTGGTTCACTTGTCTTTCACAAATAACACTGTTGTTTCTGTCATATTCAAGATATTTTAGCATAGTTCATCCTCTGATGGCTTTGGTGCTCAAAGATGAAAAGAAGATTCTCAGACTGTTCCTTGGTACATCTGTTGTTTTAGCAATGACAACTGCAGTTGTTCCTTTTTGGTTTCTGATCAAGAACAATGCAGTTCCTCTTCAGCTTTGTTTACCTTTTGTGGACCCAAAAAATTCCTTGGTCATCATACAAGTTTTATCATGGCTAGCAGGAATTTCTCAAGCACTGAGTTCTGCTCTAGTTGTTGGATTTAATTTTAGCATTGCAAAATTCATGATTGTTTACAAAGAAACCACCACTGGATTGGGATCAGCTCAAAAATCATACAAAAGCATTTTTCAACAACTTGCCATGGTGACAGTGTCAAATGTTCTCTGCTGGTTTCCTACCAGTGCTCTGTACATTTCGGCCATGTTTTTGACCAAATATCCAATTGATCTTGTGACATGGGCTGCAGTGTGTGTCACACCAATTAATTCTATTGTCAATCCTCTGATTTTCAATTATTCAAAGTATAAACAGAGAAAGAGAAAAGCAGTTGTTTCAAGAATACTGCACACTACTGACACAACACAAAATGCAAAATCTATAAATATGTTGTCCTGAAGAAATGAGGCAGAAACACATTTTCCATGCCGGTAATGCAATATTGAATTGGAAGTTGTCTCCACACAAAAGCCAGGTTTTCCTGAAGCAAAACATACAAGTTCACATAGAATAGAAGGGGTTTGCCTGGATTATTGTTTGCCTTTTCTGTGTCTAATAAATTAGTTTTGTTGAAAGACTGGACTGAAATGGATGTCACAGGTTCTGACCTCATTTCTATTTCACCTGATGCTTCAGTAATTCAGAGGTCTTACATGTGTTTCCCTGGAAACATCAGATCCGCCTGTGACTTGTCACAATTGCCAATAGAATTGCTCCCTGACAACGGAAATGTTGCACAACTTTTGCCTCAGAATTTTCCTTTGGCAGATGTTTTACATTTTGTTCTGTTTCTGAAAATCACTTTTCGTGAAGGGCATTCTGAATCAGGTTTGGGTTCACTCGGTACATTTCGTTGTTTCATCCAGGTTCTCACAGCAAAACACAACTGTGTGCAAAAACAATTCCCAAATCCTGTTGCACAGGCTGAAAACTTTTCTCCAAGTCAGTTCTTATTTTCAAGCGCCGCATTGCAAAAACACAATTGAAAAGTTTTCAAAGAGAAAAAGCATGAACAAAGGACCCAATGGCAAAGCACGAGAAAAGCTTTGAATAGATCCACCTGGAGTCACTTTGAGATGTGTTCGAGGCACCTTCCCTTTTCAAAACTCCCATGAAAGCGTCTCAACTTACCAGGCTTTTTTAGGTGATTTGAGGTGGGTCGCGCGATTTGGGCTCAAATGAGCCAAATCGGCGTGAGCCAAATCAAAGCACCTACAGGCAGTGTCTTCCAAAAGTATGTGTACAGCAGTTTCATGGTCAAGATGAGGATCAATTTGGGATCTTTTTTGCTCTTTTGGTTCATTTTAGGCTGGGGATAATGTGCAAGGAAGGAATTTGTCAAATTCAAATTTTTGGCTTTCTGAGGTCAGAAAGGTCAAATTTAGAAGTGTGGAAAAAATGGGGTGTGAATATAGAAATGTCTCCATATCTCAGAAGGCACAAATATTTTGTGAAAGAAGTATATTGATGAAATGTTAATATATTGTATAGGGATTTGAGATGTAGCAATCATCTTTATATTTTTGAAAATTTTTATATAGTTTTCAGGTGGGACTAAAGTTTGGGTTAAAAAGTCATTTTTTATAGAAAATATAAAAATGGATACTGCACAATTTTTTTGGTTGATATGTGGATATTGTTGTGAAACAATGTGTGAAAGTTCCACTTGGTCAAATTTGTTCTTTGGGTGTGTGCTAAATGAGTTCCCAAGAACTTTGTGAATATTGAGTGAAAAAAGTAAGAATTTTGACAAAAAATAGCAACCCAAATCAGAGTGAGCTAAATCAGAGTGAGCCAAATCAGAGTGAGCCAAATCAGAGCAAGCCAAATCAGAGCAACTGAAATTTTCTCAAATCACCGCGAGCTCCATGGAGCTATTTTTATCCAGGAAGGTTCATTTTCGTGAACATCAGTTTCCATATTCTCTGTGATGTTGGTCAACCTGGCAAACCAAACAAAACATCACACATTTGTGACTTTGGAAACCTTAGAAGAACTCATGGATAGGGTTCATTTAGAAATGGTGAACAAAGTTTATGGCTCCTGTTTTCATTTTGGTAAATTCTGAGCGTTCCTGCAATTTGGTCTCCAACACAATTTCAAGAGCCCCAGAGATCTGTCCTCACTCCATCCACGCAAGCAGTCTGGAATTTCCTCCACCACATTCGACCACGGGGCTGTAAACCTGGGCAAATCCGAAGTAGGAGGCCTTCCAAACTCTGACCTCTTGTCATGTTTCCTTAGCAAGCCACTCTGAGGGTGGATTCAGGATCTACTTGGAGAGAGATCCTTCCAGAAAGTAACCAGTGGTAAAAGGGGGGAACATTTGCAGGTAAGTGGGATATTTAGAGCCTTTGATTGCCATAGCCCCTGGGTTCACTGGAGGTGGAAGTACCATCTGTTTCTTTTGTTTGGCTCCCTTTGTGGAAACAAATAATTTCGTGTGTGCGCATGGAGTGGAGAGAGGGCGTGTTTTTTATTCTTTGATCTCAGGTGGATTGTTTTGGTGCAACAGATCCCAGGAAAACATTCCGCCAATAACGTCAACATGTCTGGTCATGACAATCGAACAAAACTAGAAACTGCCAAGAATGTCACACTTGTGCAGTCAAATGTTTCTCCCTCTATCATGGCATCCAGGGGTCTTTGAATTTATTTGTGTCAAGGACAATGCACGAGTGAGGAGTTTGTCAAGTTTGTTTGTCAGGGCAAAATATGCATACTGTTGGGGTCAGAAAAATTTGAAATTCAACACAGAAAGTAGACAATATCCCAGAAAGTACAAATGAAGGATGCAAGTGATGAAATGTATCCTCTTGGATGAGTGTTTCACTGGTGTCATTTTTTTTCTTTCTCAAACTGGTTTGAGATGAGGCCAAAGTTGGGGTGCAAATTTGGGATTTCATGACAGTGTTGAAAATGGATATTTGGCAAAGATTTTGGTGAGCTTGATGTTCAACTGGGCAACAAATGAATGAGGTACAGATAATTTGGGTGTGCTTGGGTGCACTCTAAAAATAACAATTCTAAAGTGTTGAAATTGGTCCTTTGTCAATTCTGGTCTCTGTGGGTTTGATCGCCATGTGTTTCGATCTCGGTTGCTTGTGTTTTGATCGCTCTGTGTTTCAGTCACTTGTTATTCTGACCTCAAATCACCACAAGCTCCATGGACCTATTCTTCACCATGAGGCACCTGAACCAAGGCAAACAACCTTTGACACAACCAAACAAAACTTCAGAGACGAAGAAATGTGGAGCTTATATAAATTAGGTACTTCTTAAAATTTCAGAACTTATGAAATGGCCATGGCAGTGGGGTCCCTGAAGTGCCTCGTCAACCCAATTGTCTTCATCGCAACTTCAGTCAAGTCTCTTTGCCTGGCAAAGAAGTATCATCATCAGTCTTGAAAGAATGACAACCATACAGTCATCTGTCTGAACCACACTATTTAGTTTGTCAAAAATGGTGCACATGTCTTTTGTCTTTGTGTGAACGTTTGACCATGCTCGATTTACGAACCAGAAGGAACAGGGCCAGAAAATCCTGACTCTTGATTTTTTCTGGCCAACCAACACGTAGGGAGAATTTCTGGTTCTTCTTCCTTCTGCTCGGTAAATCGAACACTGCCTTTGTTGGTCAGGAGAAAGCCAAACTGGAAAAGGCTGTAGCCTTCAACTTGAACAACAAAAACATGTGCCCAAAAGCAAAAGCTCAACTGTCTCTTTGACTCCACAATGCGGCATTTATGGGCAGAGAGGAAACAACTTTACTTTTGAGTGCAAATAAAATGCCACTGGTTTGACGCGAACATTTCTGTTCCTCAGACACGGATCGATAATCACTTATTGAGGATGGGCATATTTCTGAATCTCGTTGTTTATTGTTTCATACCAACCACAGAGCAGTGTAATTGGCAGTTGCTTTGTCAGAATGCGCGCGAGTCTCACTGACAATGGCGGTGACTTGACGGTCAAAACAGACATCATTATTGCAACACACACACACACTTTCAAACGCCCTGATGTTTAGCACACAGTCTGTATTGTGTTTGTTCCAGAGTCCGGAACATTGAGGCACGCAAATTCACACACACACACACACACACACACTGCTCCGGCAGTCCCGAGTGAACCGCCCTCATGAAGCTGCTCTGTGTGATAAACTCAACAGAACCGCGCGCAGCTCCGGAACAGATTCATTCCACGCACCTCGCACCGCTGCACAGACCGACTCCGACACCGAAGGGGCGAGGACAGCGAGAGAGACGCTCTGTGAGTACAGTACCGGAATTAGCATTGGGTGGAATAGGGAGAACAGGCTGTGTGCCGCTTCAGCAGAGGTCAGTGGTTTCGGCTCCTTTCAAAAAAGGGTCGGACTGTCAGGGTTTGCAGAAAAAGGCATCACAGGAAGGGGCATTTCAGTTCCAGGAAAACATCAAGCAATATATTTCACACACAGACACACACGCACAGACGCACGCACACACGTACACACACACAGACACACACGCACGCACGCACACACACACACACACACACACACACACACACACACACGGGGGCGCGCGCGCGCGCGCACAAATGCCTGCTGAACGGTCTGTTGCTGAAAGTGGCTTCAACTCGTATTTTGGCAAAGTACCCTGCGTCTGGTTCTTTACTGGTCAATCGGCGCTGCGTTGTTCTTTTCTCCCCAGCTGCAATCACGCTCCTGCACACAGCAGCTCGTCCCACCTGCATCCTCAGTTGTGACATAACACTCGTCCGTTGACTGTTCGGGGACAGAATGTTTGAAGCAGGCTCGAGTGTTGCGCTGACGCGTCATATGGTTCAGGATTTATATTTTGGAATTCATGGTTTGAAACTCAGGGCGGATTGACAAGGTGAATTTGTTTGTTTTGTTGTTTTGGGGTATGTTGAAGCTTGAAAAGGAAACAAGATTGGGTGGGGCAGCGGCAGGTGGAGAACTTTGGTCGTGAGTTCTGATCCCACTTGAGGGCTGAGGCCGACTTGGCCTCCAACAAATGTGACATACCAAGAGAAAATTGCTTCCCTGTCTTGCAGCATTACAACGAACGGGAAGGTGCATCTGTGTGCCTCGCCAACACATCTGGTTTTCAAGCCGTCACGCAGTTGGGAAGGAATTCCAAACGGAGGAATTCCACAGAAACTAATGAAAAGTTGATGAAACAGGGACGGGGCGAGGCAGAAGCGAAGAGAGGCACAAACACAGCGTGCTGTTTCAAGGCTGCGCCGCGTGTTCAGTCATAGCGCCCGTTTCACTTGATTTTGGGTCTGTTGGAAGGCAACCCCAGCACCCCTTGATCCAACTGCGTTGGACGTAGCGTCACAAACCTTGGATTTTCCCTTTGTGTCAGCAATATGCACTCTGCCTGACCGAATTGTATTAAGCTCTGATCTTCCACGATCCTTGTGATCAGTGCGTTGCAAAGAGTTGTTCACAAAATTACAACTGACCACAACCTATTCATAAACCCACACCCAGGGCCACGTTTGGCTGCTTTTGACAAGTGACCTGATGTACGTGGATTTTATGGTCACGTTTCGTGTGTGTTGCTCGTTACTGACGCATAACAAAGGCATTTAGCTGCTGCTGATCCAGGGGGCCTTGGTTCTCACAGCACCCACTGCACTGCAGACAAAAATAGCTCCATGGAGCTCGCGGTGATTTGAGGAAATTTCAGTTTCTCTGATTTGGCTTGCTCTGATTTGGCTCGCTCTGATTTGGCTTGCTTTTTTATCAAAATTCTTACTTTTTTCACTTAATATTCACAACTTAGGAACTCATTTAGCACACACCCAAATGAAACAAATTTCACCAAATGGAACTTTTACACATTGTTTCACAAT
>JAAUXT010013654.1_pt1 | contig 14518 bp, 12 predicted proteins | sample 7278171 | NCBI WGS metagenome assembly JAAUXT01 (sample SAMN14350112, study PRJNA611818) | marine sediment metagenome | isolation source: surface marine sediment (1.8m) | place: French Polynesia: Moorea | collected 2018-08 | reverse complement strand
GTACTGTGAGTGGCCTCGAGGTACTCATGTTGGTAGAGGATTCATTCCGTCGAGGCAGATGCTCCTGCAGCGTTCATAGGCTGGGCCATTCCGCTCCTTTAGGAAAGGAATGACCCAGCGCTGATGTGCATTCCTCTCCATCGCCCCCTTTGTAGTTCTTGATGCATTGACGCTAGCATCAGAACTTGGACAGAAGTACGCCACTCAAAATTATCCTAGTCAAGGCACCCTAATTTGCAAGTTGTACGGCCCTAGCATAAAACTTCGCAGTTTGAGGCCAAACCATTCTTCCTGAACGTTGCACGAATGAGGCACAAACACACAATCACAGCACTTAAGGGTAAAGCATGAACACAAACAATTTCACGAACCCTGACTGACTTGTGACAAATTTGTGTCAGACACATGTTCAATTTTGGGCTCCAAAAATTCAGCTTCTGTCAACAACTGGTATCAGGCACAAAGCACAAACTAAAGTTGGGAGGAAAAACATGCAGACTTGGTTTTCTATCTCCCTCTGTCACTCTTTCTCTCCCCTTCTTTTCTCTCTTGTCTCTCTCCCCTCTTTGTCTCTCCCTTTCGCACACAAAGGAGTACACACACATTCCACAGTGACAACTCATAATCCTCTCTCTGTCTTTCTCTCTTCCGTCTCTTTCTCTCCTCTCTCTCTCACACACAAACACTCATCAAACTGCTTCCAGCTGGACGCACCTTCTCTGATGAATACAGTGGCGAGCGCTGAGGTAAACACAGAATCCTCCCCTTCAGAGTACGTGATACAATTGTCAATGGTCCCAGATTCACTGAATTTGTACGCCTTGCAGGAGGGCTCAAACAGGCACCTGCAATACATTAGGGAGTTTAAACACCACGTTAGAAATTGAAAACGTTAACCTCAACGTCGAAATCTATTTTTGCAACTTTGATTTTTCAACATTTTGAAAGTGCTTCTGCCTTTGCAAAAACTTGTTGAATAAAATTGATGAAGAACCAGGGTTTCTCAATCAGAATTTTTCTGTGTTAGGGAGTTTGAAGTTCACGCGATGTTGAAGTTTCCTCTCCAAACATCACTATTTAAACTCGCTATTAACTGTCATTGTCATATTCAGTAGCAGAATTCTCTCAATACAATACATAATTTGGACACGTGTCCACAAGGCTGGAGTGAGACTCAACCCTGCACTGTCAAACAGAGACTGTTGAATATCCAAGAAAACCCCTTCCTCATCACAGTGTGGAGAGATTCCCCATTTGGCCCCAGTTGGAGTGCCCCAGAAGGTACCTGAATATTTCTGTGTGGGACCTGCTACATTGTTCATACAATTCTTCAACATGGTGTTGTGTTTGCTGACTCAAGGCACAGGACCCACTGCTGGGCAGACCTTTCGGCATGTGATTTATATTCGGGTCTGGCAATCGGAGTGAGTTTGTGAATCAACATAGTTTCTGGACCCTGACAGGTTGGTGAGTGTTTTGCCTTCTTCAGGCATCTCTCAATGCTAAATCTTGATATATGGGGTATTTGCTCTTGAACCAAACCAAACAAATTTACCTTCTTCCCACTATGATTATTTTCCCTGACATATGCTGCCTGCTCAACAATGAGTTGAAGTGGCAATAAACTGGTATTTCAGGGAAAACAAGACACCACAGATATTTCTGTTGTTCAGCCAGAATCTCTATTGTTTCAAGCAACAATGATCTGGCCTCCACATTGACTCTTCAAGAAATTTAATGGCTGGGCAGGATTTGCTGTCTATGAGTCTTGTTCTCTTTATCATGTGAATTGAAAACTGAGCATTTCACTCAACAGAATAGGAAGAGGCATTGCAAGTGTCTGTCTTTTGGTTGCAAAGGATGCACAATATTGGACAGAAGCTTCTACTTTTCATTAACACCATGTTAAAAATCAGCTTCACTCAAACCCACTTGATTACCCTGGATATGTTTCCAAGAAAAACACCAATATTTCACTCAGTCTGGAACAATTATGTCAAAAGTATGAACAACAAAGCCTTGCTTTTGGCACCAAAAGTTACCAAACACCTGTATGCTTCTTTTGTTCATTCATATGCAAAACAATTTTCCATTTTTCATTCATCTTTCTTGCTGGCTGCAAGGAAGTGCTATTCAGGCAATCTGACACAAGTTTCACTTTTGGCTGGGATCATTTGTGACCACAACACCTTCACTCATACACATCCATCTTTTCCAGAACAAGTATATGAATTTAAAAATAAAGAGCTTTTCAACACTAAGTGTACAGAATACTTAAATTACATTCACATGAGAAAAGTATTGTTCAGCTTTAGTTTGCATGAAAGATTGATGCTCAATTTATCACTTCTAGTTGTTAACATAGAACTTACATTCAAATGTAGAACTGAATATGTTGGGTTTGGCAAAACAAGAGCTGAGGCAATGGAGACTCGGGTCTGTGGAAAGATGCCAGTTTCCTCACATTTCCTGGAATCTGAATCTTTTGTTATTATTCAGGTTGGTCAAGATACAAAGCCATTCAGAATAGAATTACAATTTCAGGTGACAGATCCCAAACACATAAATTTTGTTGCATGCCCAAGGAAATTAGGGTTCAGGTATTATTGCACTGGCTCATTGTCACAACAAATACCTGAGACTCATCAGGGAGCCAGACCTTCTGTGTACTTCAGTGACCTTTATCTCAACTCAATTTACAAGCAGTCAGCACAAATAATACATGCTCAGGGCAAAAGGAATCTTTTGGTTGGAGCAAAGATAAAAATGCCTTTGGTGTATATTGGATATGATGGTCCATACATTGATGAGACATTGTTGCTGAAGAACAAATCCATCATAAATTCTCATTTTCATCTTGTTGTTGGATCTACTTTCCAAATGACATTGAGAGTAGCACACAATCTTCAACCAGAGAAAGCATTATTCCATGGGAAGAATTCATCAATATACTTTTTTGCGAAGCAACCACCCACATGTAAATTCAAGGTACTTTCCAAACCAAAAACTATCAAGTTAAATCAGAGCCATTTTGTGTCAGACAGTTGTACTGTATGTGGTGGCTACAAACACAGCCATTTGTATTGTGTGTTAGATTTGGAAACAGATGACAGATCTCAGGTCAACATGTCTATGAACTACTTGAAATATGGTGGACCAAATGTTGACAGCTGCAGGCAAGTTGTCACACATTGTCAGCTTTTTGAATTTCACATATCGTTCTGATGTCAGGTAATGTCATGTGAAAAGTGCAACCTTCATAAACATTTCAAAGTTTCACTGTCTGACTGGGCCCTCAGCTTCACAATGTATCATCTGATAATTTCTCAGTCAATCTGCATTATCTCTCAGTATAACCTTTACAACCCAAGAAAGTACTTTCTGTGGGTAAGACCATGACATTTGTTGAAAAATTCCCCAAGATCAAAGTTCATATGTCCATCACTGAAAAAATCAGAACCCCTATATCACCTGAAAGCTCCACCAATGTGTTGAAAGTGATTTGTTATCCTTCAACATTTGGACAACAAAACTTACAAAATGCATCTTTGAGAATTTGGGCTTCAAAGCACTGATTGCTCAGCTTACATTTGCTTGAACCTGAATTTGCACCCCTTTCAAATCACAAAAGGTATCTTCCACCTTTGATTTTTACAATTTGTTTGTGAATCTTGGCAGGTTTGGTGGCATCATGGTGTTCTCGAGAAAACAACCAATCACAGCCTATTGTTCTAACTACAGCCACATTCTTTCCAACACATTCAAACTGGTACCACAAAATATGGTCACAAGTAGTTTACAAATTGTGCTTTTATCCTATTTTTCTCAACTCAGTATCAATTTGCAATTCATGAAAACATCTTGCCATGGAATATTTCTTGATCCTTGCACATCAAGGTTTGTTATGGCTCCTGACATGCTACAAACAACACACTTTCCTTTGGATGCCATCAGAGGAACATACCTCACAAACATAGATGCTATGAAAACGTGTGGTAAAATCACAAAAAGCCAAACAGCATTTTGGAGTTTCACCGTACCAAGAGATATTTGTGTTGCTTTACAAATCATGACTCCACCTTGGCAATATCCGAACAATGTCACATTTCAATATCACTGCAAACTTGTTGTGCTGCAGAATCACAAATCCAATGAAGAAATGAATCCTACACTTCATTATTTTGTGAAACTTTTTCAGTACGAAGCAACCATGGTATTTCGAAGGACAAATTACACAAAGGCAAGCAAGTGTGAGTCACTTATTCCTGTACTCCCATTTAAGAGAGAAATGACAGGTTATGGAGATACAATGTCATTCTTGTTCAAGACAAGTAAAATACAGTCTCAAAGTCACCACATTTTCAATCCTTGGTGTCCAGAAAAAGAAGGCCACGTGACAAATAAAGCTTCACCCCTCTGCGATAGAAAATTTTATTCAAAGAGTTACAATTCTAGCTTGACTAGTTATTATTACGTCATTGAAACGGTGAGGAAATTATCAAAAATGCTTTTTCTTCGAGACACTGGAACATTTTCGCTCAGACTGATGGCATGGGGCTTATCCTGGATAACAATTCAAATCCAGAACACTTGCACACTAAAGAACAGATATGGTAAAAAGCAGAACATATGTGTCTCACAGATTAGCCCTTGCACACTTGTTCCAGAAACAAGACTGGGATGGTTATTCAGGCTCACACAGAAAAATATCAACAGCAGTTTGAATTCCTCTGATGATGGAGATCTTGGAATCATCACTGCTGAGTATAGAAAAAAGGGAACCTGCCAAAGAACACCCACATCCTACTTTCACAGAGTCAGTGAGAAGCTGAGAAGGTCTCAATTTAAAGATGGCTATTTTGATATTCTCTTGCCAGCCAACCACGAACTGTTCCACATCACACTCAGTCACAACTCAGAAAAAGCAAATATCCAGATTGGTTATTTAAAGTCACCTTACAAAGACAGAAGTAAATTAATACAAGGTAACTGCCAGGTTTTCCAAACTCCTGGAAGCAAAACAAAGCCAGGAATGTTTTTCCGGGTACGAGCAAAGCATAATTATAAATCTGACACACACAGTTCCTGTATCTCTGAGGCCAAAAATGCAAAAGATTCTCGCTGTGAATCCAGGAATACAACACATGTTCATTTTGTCTCAGTCACTTTGAAACACAAGTCCCTCCAGCCTTTCTCCTGGAGAGGGGCCCATGAGAGGTGCACCCATGTGGGTGGATCTTTGCTCAGACTTGAGAGCATAACTGACATGAGAGAACTGATCCATTTGTTGATGAAGTTTGTCCATGAGGCTAAGTTTCCAACCTATGCATTTTACTATGCAATCAGGAGACAGGTAAGTATATTTCTGGTCCCACTCTTTTGAATGACAACAGAGCTGGTAAACAAGTCTTGTCATTGTTACAGTTGCAAGTCACACATTTCCTGCCTGTAAGTCAAAAAGAGAACCCTGGGCTTGCTTGCTCAAGTTGCTTCTCCCAAAAATCTACTCTGCATCACCAAATATGAATCAAAGCACTGTCATTTGACCTGTCAAGGATGACAACAACCCTATCATACAAGCAGCACCAACATTTTTGCCAATCTATTTGCAATGAGTTGGCTACCAATGAAATTGTGGTATTTTGTGCCCATAAACCAAAATTCCTCACACAAAGGACCACAGGTCCACAATGCCTGAACCTTTTTACACACTCACAATTCAAAGTATCCTGATGTGTACTTCATTTTGATTGGAGAAACCCACAAACCTTCTCAATGAGTACTGAAAGTCACAATGCAAACACTGTTTTTTTTCAACATTTCAAAAGTTTGATCCCCCACCCCATGCCAAGTTTGCAAGAAAACCCAAATAGGTGTGCCACATTCAAATCACCTGAAAAATGCAATCCTACCAATTCTCACATCCCACCTCAGCTCTCCTGTTTTTTACCAGAAAACATCAACCATCTTTCAAAATGTATGTTCCTGCAATGTGGGTATTTTTAACCTATGTCTTACAACTCATTTCAGAATAAGGACACCCTAGTTTATGATGATGGAAGTTCTTTAGGTTTTCAACCTTGGTTCAATAATTATCTCAACAGATTTTCATTTGTCCAACATGTGCCCTCTGCACCAAACAAAGAACAGCCAATTCCACAGGACATGAAACCACTTCCATATTTGCAACATTTGAACCAAATTGCTTCCCAAGTGTGGCAGCCAGAATTTGATTTGATGAAAAACTGCTCAATACTGATTTTGAACAACATAATTCATCCAAGAATAATTATGGTTGATTGTGATGCCAACATTTCCCACAGAAGAGTTGTTTGTAGAAAAAACGTGAGACAAAATCTGCAAAGGTTCTTTTTCAACAAAGTTTGCCCAATGCACACATTTGCTTGGTCACATTTGTGTTATTCCACACATTTTAAATCTGTGAATGCTTTCCCTAAATGTGTGAAGTCAAGTGTTTGCAACATTGGAAAATCTGTAAATGCATCACAACCTCTTGTAACACTCTTAGAAATCATGACAACCATGAAAGGCACCAATGAGACATATATTTCCCTCAGCACAATACAGGGTAGTATCTGTAATGTCATGATTAACATACACTCACCTTCATACATGGCACAAAAATTGACATGGCTGCAGAAATATCAACCCTGTTTTGAAACAAGTGGCCTCTTCTTGTGCAGCACAAACAACACAATCCAATCTAAACAACTTTCCAATGTCTTTGAGTGTGATGACAAGACTTACATTTCAACCATCATGTTGTGTGATGGTATATCACATTGTTCAAATTCAGCTGATGAGAATCTGTGTTCGAATCCCATCAGAAATCCCTCAACACAAAGTTGCCAGATAAAAGAAATGAAACAGACTGTGTCTGAGTCACAGTGCTTGCTGTGGATGGACAGGCAAGGCATTTTAAAATCCTACAGTTTTAACACTTTTGGCTATCCAGTTATGCCCAGTGACAACAAATCCCCTGGAATTAGAAACAAAAACTGGATAAAAGAATCCACTGCTGAAGAGTCATACACATGCAATGATGGCCAACTTATTCCAACAGATTTGATCAATGACACAATACCAGACTGTACACAGGGGGAAGATGAGTGGGCTATTGACGCAGATTCATCACAACAGCAGTGCCCAGATCCAACTATGTTACCCTGCATTCCAGGACACTCAAAATGCTTCAAGAGAAATGAGATTTGCTTGAAACGAAGACATCCCTTGAGTGGTTACCTGCAGACTTGCAGAAATGGGGCTCATCTGGCTGAATGCAGTACTTTTACTTGCAACGGAAATTTTAAATGCCCTGGATATTATTGTGTGCACCTCAGCCACATATGTGATGGTATATATGATTGTCCAAATGGAGATGATGAAGCAGATTGTTCAAGCTTTGTGTGTACAAACAAGTTTAAATGTGCAGAAACTTCAATCCACAACTATTGTGTCCATATGGAAGAGACATGTGATGGGATATATCACTGCCCACAGAAAGATGATGAATTGGCATGTGATATAAAAACCTGCTGGCCAAATTGCCATTGTCTCAACTATGCCATGTATTGTGATGGCTTTGATGCCACCTATATTGGTTTTGGAAGTGTACTTCCTTATGTTTATGTTTCTGTTAGCAACACAAGCCTGCAGGCGATGTTTTTGGAACACTTCCAAGACACTTTTCAGAAATCTTATTTTCTTCATATGATTATGAACAACATTTCATCAATATGCCCCAATTTGTTCAAAGGTATGTCCAATATAATTCTTCTGAATTTGAAGAACAATTCAGTTGAAAGATTAACTGAAGGATGCTTCTCAAGTCTCAAGAATCTGAAACATCTCAATTTGAAGAATAACAAAATCAGAGTGATTGCAGCAAATTCATTCAAAGAGTTGCACAACCTAACTTGTTTGGACTTCTCACAAAACAGACTTGACAAATTGCAAGTCAATACATTTTCTGGACTCTACAAGTTGGCCTCCTTAGATATTTCAAACAATGAAATTGTGTATTTTTGCATGTCATCATTCTCCAAACATTTGCCTTCTCTGAAAAATGTAGAAACAGATGACTACAGAATTTGCTGCTTGGAGGAAAGATCTTCAGTTGTGTGCAGAGTTGAACCACCTTGGCCCAGTAGTTGTGAGAATAGTTTGGGGAACACAGGTATCCAGAGGCTACTTATAATCATTGTTGCTTTAACTTTTCCACTGAATATTTTGTCTGTCTTTAGACATGTCAAAAGAATCAGGCGCAAGAAATCTGCTTCTCCTGCTTTGCTGCACAACAAAAGAGTTGCATATTTTGCCATTGTCATGTGTATCAATGGTTCAGATGCCTTGTACAGCACTTATCTCCTTTCCATCATTGCTATAGATATGTCATATCAGGGACATTTTTCAAGCATTGAGGTGTGGTGGAAGAGTTCAGGAATTTGCTATGCTATTTCATGCATCTACATCTTCTCAAGTTTATCTTCAATTTTCTGTATTACTTTCCTAGCACTCACAAGGAACAGGTTGACAGTATGTCCACTAAAAACTGTTTTTGCCCGACTGAAAGCTAATATCAAGGCTTTGTTGTCAGGGGTGTGTGTTTTGATCCTTATATCAGTCATTTTAGTTCTTTGCTACAGGTTTGCAGATCACAATGTTTGCTTGTCTAATTCATTGTGCTTGTTAATCGGAAATACTGGAAGCTCTGTTACTGAAAAGTTCACAAGCATCTTCTTCATTGTTGTAAAGTTTCTGGCTGTGCTCTTTAATATTGGTTTGTACACTCACCTTTTGCACAGTCTGGCAACACAGAAACAAGCATTATCTGATTTATGTCAAAAAGAAGGAACCCCTTCTCCAACCAATAATAGATCTGTAAAAGTCACTACTGTTGTGCAGTTGTTGGCTCTGTCAGTTAGCAATTTTCTGTGTTGGGTACCAGAAGCAAGCTTGAACATTATATCTCTTTGTGTGTCAAATTACCCAATCACTGCTCTGGTGTGGATCATTGTTGTGGCTACACCTCTGAATGGTGTGATCAACCCTATTGTTTTCAATATTTCTCTTGTGGGAACTTTGTTTTCCTGGATCAAGAGTTTCATTTCCTCAGAAACCTGAACTTTTGTTATTGATGATGAGTGGGTGATTCAAAAAAGTGCCAAAGAAGAAAATGAATATCTTAAAGTAGCACCATCTGTACAGATTATCCAAATGGAAACATCAGAAGTCAGTCTGTTCAATGATGTTGTATTGAAAGTTTGAATCAGCAGGCTTTGACAACAAGAATTTTAGACAATACCCAAAAGTGTTGGTTTGAGGCATGTTGTGTTCTCCTCTGTGGACAAGCCCTTGACTCGTGTGTGAGTGAACAGTGTTAGCAAAAATCCAGATTATGGAAGCCAGATGCTACCCCTTTCAATGGAGATTATGAGATGAGGACCCCTGCACTTGCCTTTTCAAAGATATAGTTACATCCCACTTGCTCTTTTTCTTGGCCTGGGTGGCTCTTGTGGTCAGATACAGTGTGGATAAAATAAAGTGTGGATTCTGGCAGAAAGATGGTGTCAGCCTTCACAATAATCAGGTCAAAGAACCTCCTGTCATTTCACCAAATCTCTCAATTTGCCTCATTCAGTGCAACAAGTGCGGAACATTTTTCACAGCACCTCCCACCATGGGAACTGCAGGGAACCAGGACCTTCTGCTCAAGAGACCAGTGCTCTAACCCTGAGCTACAGTGACTGAGGTGAATTCAAAAGTTGTAACAAATGCAGACATGAACGTTTATGAACTTTTCTTGAAGTTTTCCAAGCTAACTTTGAAAGAAGCTCTGTGATTGGTCTTGGTCATAATCTTAGCCAATCACAGTCCTCAGAGACCAAATTTAAGCAGTTTGACAAGTCCAAATCTCTGTCTGATCAATATACTCCAACACAGTGGGAGAAAAAAATCCATCAAATCAAAAAACATTCCAAGATTGTATCACGCAAGCTTGACTGTGTACTGAGATGCAACCCTCTGCAGCCCTGTTCATACAGAGAAACACAACCATGACCTTCCTGTTGTCTTTACAAACTCACTTCACAAAGCAGCCATTTGTTTCTAGCCTTGTTTGTTCATTTTAACAATTACTAGACCACCAAACTGACCAAAATGCAGTGCTTTTCTTGTTAGTAGCACACAAAATTTTGCACACAAAACAAAGAATGCTTTGTGCCTTGTTATTTTGGCCCCTTCTGGTAAACTGTGGTGATCATTTGCTGCCAAGCAAAAGGACAGGATGAGGCATTCTTGTGGCATGATATGAGCCTCTTTCTTGTTGGATAAGAAGTCTTGCTGCGCCATTGCACCAACATTTGTTGGTTTGTTGGTACACAAAACTGCACAAAAGAGTTATGGAATTGTCTTTTTTGAGTGTATTTCAGCTGTTTTGGAAAACAGCTCCAAACAGCTGGTGGAATGTGCCAGCCACTCAAACGAGTGAATCAAATGTTTATGTTTATGAGTTCCAACCCCTCAGCCCCGTGATCCAGGCCCCTCTGGAGATGTGTGTCCCACCCCCATCCCCTCCACCGTCCATACCAGACTGCACAGTGGATGGCGGAGCCTGATGTCCTCTGGGTGTGTGCCCCGGCAGAGAAACCAGCTCCCCTGGTGAAGGTCCCTTCAACTCGCCCCTGGGACTCTGGAAATGAGGGAAATCAAGTGATTGAGGTACCCAGAGGAAGTATTTGTCATTGGAACCGTGGTGTTCGTTTCTTCCCTCTGCATCCCTGACCTGATGAGCTTGTTCGGACGGTGGTGAAGAACGAACCGTGTCCATCACCAACCAAACCAACAAGAATGAGAAGTCCCCGTCCACACAACATGGTCTTCTGCAGTTTAACCTGCGAAAGATCACAAATTGTTTTGCATCTTTTGTTTGTTGAAAAATTTACAACGCTTCTGGACAATTGAGGCACCAGTAAATATCTACCGGTAGATCTCTTCCACAGTTCCTTTAGGATTTGGCACACAGAACCTGGTGTCACAAATTTTCGACAAAAAAGTTGTTCGTTTTTCAGCAGAAGTCACACCCTCTTATCAGTCAAATCAGGCTGAACCAACCCGTTTCGCAAAGAACTTATCTGAACAAACGTCTCGAGTCGCGACGGTTTTGTATAATTCCTATCTCGAGTCAGAAGAACCTGGATCCGATGCGGCTGGTGTACCCCGACCTGCTCTGCTGAGGACTGGACCTGAACGTGCCACAGAACCAATCTTCTTTCGCGGATCCATTCAAAGATCCACACGGCTCGCTGTCCTGCCTGTCGCCCCCAAATTTACCTGCCGGGTGCAGGGTTTTTCTTTCTCAAAAATTTCTCCCTTTCAGTGTGTCACCCTGCCCCCTCCCCCGAAGTGTTGCGAGCTACTGACCTCAATGTTGGATCCGCTGAAGATTTTAAGAATCGACAACCTGCAAAATGGAGTCCCACCAAATGCACCAGCGGGTATGAAAGCAAGATATGGGTCCCTTCAAGCAGTGAGTTTTTCCTCTCCATTGTTGTCATGGTGAGTAAAATAACAGGCGTCACTGAGGTTAGTGTGTTTACTTTCTGGTGTGATGTGTTCTAATGCAGGGAAAGCCATACACACCTCTCTCTTTGGTGCATGATGCTTTGTTTTGTGGAGCAAAAATCCCAGAGTTCAGGAGGGGAAGATCTACATTTCCCCCCGCGCAAAAAGTATGAAAATAGCAAAAAAAAAACCAATGGTCCTTCAACCCGAAGGTCCTTGGACCCAAAGTCCCTGGATGCAAAGATACCTGCATCCCAGGTTGGTTCTGTTGTCCAACAAGTTCAAAGAAAAATTGCACACGTCTTTATTGTTCCACATTCAAACGGTGCTCATCTTTACTAGTTCCAAAAGTACAAAAATGTCTTTGCAGGTACTTCTCTCGAAACACCTGATCAAGCAAACAAACTGACTGAAGCGGCTCAAATTACGCTGTCAGGAAAAGTTGACGTCGTGCGTCGTGATCAGGTCAAGTGAAGTCACGTGAGATGGAATATCACACACTGACTGATAACGTGGTTGGATCACGTGGTGAGGTCACGTGGTGACGTCACACGGTGCGGGTGAGGTTTAAACGTGACGCACTGGTGACGTCACATTTTGACGTCACTTTGTGAGGTCACACGGTGGAGGTGAGGTGTGAACGTCACGCACTGACATCACATGGTCGGATCACGCGGTCACATGACGTACGTGGTGAGGTCATGTCCCGACGTCGTGTGGTGAAGTCACGTTCTGACGTCACGTGGTGGAGTCACGTATGGACGTCACAGGGTGAAGTCACGTTCTCACGTCACGCGGTGACGTCACGTGAAGTGATCATGCCCTGACGTCACGCAGTGAGGTGACGTGGTGTGATCACGTCCTGACCTCAGACGGAGAGGTGACGTGATGACGTCACGTGTCTGCCTGGCTGAGGTACTGCGCTTGCTCGTGCTCACGCTGCAGCACGTCGCTGTACTGACGTATGAGGCGCTCCTCCTCCTCGCGCTGTCGCGTCTCCTCGATGCTGAACACGTTGTACATGACGACGGCCGGCATCATGATGACGAGCCCCGCCACCGTGAACGCCGCCGTCTCGTCAAAACGAGGCTCCCAGCGGAACGGCGCCTGCGCGAAGAAGCACGTCCACCTGGTGAAGAGATGCGGGGCTTGTGATTGCGCATGCGCGAAGGACGAGGTCATCACGTACACACCAGGACTCTGGGAGCCGTTGAGAACACGAATCCTTCAGGAGCGGGGAAATCTTCACGTCCTCGTTTTACCTGTTCTTTTCATGTCCATGAGAGTGACACTCTAAGCACAGGGCAATTGTCGACAAGTGGACTGACGTCTAATAAAGTATGGAATGCCCTTCCACATCCCGAAGGACGTGAAACGACCACCTGAAGGCCCAAATGAGCCGCAGGGTTTTGTTTATTTTTGGTTTTAGAGCACAGGGCCGCACCCACGCGATCGCTCCCGCAGCCAATAGTTGCAACACGTGCGACGCCTCCGTGTGACGTGCGACGTGGCATTTCACCCTGGAAAATCTGTACAAAATATTCTCTCCTCTAAACAGTCACTTGTTCTAAATTTTTAGTAATTAGTTTTCTTTATGAAGGATAACTATCAAAGAAATTATTACTGTAGTGAAAGGAAAAGAGTGTTTGAAAATTTGAACATGATTTCCAAAATTTGAAAACTGATTTCTGGCCTGTAATGCCAGTAGCACGTCGGACTTGCGCCTCGCCACGTGTTGTAACTGAGGGACCCAAACCCGTGTCTCCACGTGTCACTCACCAGAGGGCACCCAGGGGCGTCTGCAGCGACGACACGATGGACGTGTAGACAGCGCCCTCTGCGTAGCGCGTCAGCAGCGTCACCAGCAGGTTCGCGTCCACGTAGGACAGGACAAACAGCCACGACCTGAAGGTCAATGGGTCAAGAGGTCAAGGTCAAACTGCATTGGATCACGGACAAGGTCAGTTGACTGCATTCACATGTCAGGCACACGTACGCCAAGCTTGTGATCTTGTTCAGAGAGGGAATCGGACACGGATCGTACCCTCTGCAATGCGACACTTCAGGGGCAAATCCAGGGACCCTGGGCTCCCCCGACCCCACTAATTTTGCGCCACACGCATAAGAACTCATTTCCAGGGGGGTTTTTTTCAAAGTTGCAGTTGTGCTAACCCAGGGGGTCGGGCCACCCTCGACCCACACTTGGGTCACCGCTCCCGAAAATATGACAGTGTCACGAATCTGATCTTCCCCGAGTGGGAGTCGAACCCGGATCGCACGCTTCGCAGCTGGATGCTCTACCCACTGAGCCACGGCGACCGACCTGAGCAGCACGTCGTCGCAGGCGACATCTGGCGGAGGACACTGGTCGGAGACGCGCGTCACGTTCACTGGAGGCTGCGCCCCGAAGTGGCAGAACAACCCGACCCGGAACCGCTCCCAGAAGTCATCCACCGACGCCGCCTGGAAGGGCAAGGTCGAATGTCCGAAACGGACTCAGAACAAAGGTCAGGCAGCCCAAATCTTTGGGGACCAATCTCAAGTCATGGAAAACAATTTGGAACCGGTGCAGAATGCAGAGCGTTGATGCTTCGCAAACGTGCGAAGTTATTCCTGCTGTCCTTGGATCTCGAGATGCCATGGATCCAGAGAACCCTGGAGCTGAAGAACCCTGGATCTGGAGACCCCTGGGTCTGAAGAACCCTGGATCTGAAGAACCCTGGATCTGGAGAACCCTGGATCTGGAGAACCCTGGGTCTGTAGAACCCTGGATTTGGAGAACCCTGGATCTGAAGAACCCTGGATCTGAAGAACCCTGGATCTGAAGAACCCTGGATCTGAAGAACCCTGTATCTGTAGAACCCTGGATCTGAAGAACCCTGTATCTGTAGAACCCTGGATCTGAAGAACCCTGTATCTGTAGAACCCTGGATCT
>JAAUXT010115834.1_pt1 | contig 14519 bp, 19 predicted proteins | sample 7278171 | NCBI WGS metagenome assembly JAAUXT01 (sample SAMN14350112, study PRJNA611818) | marine sediment metagenome | isolation source: surface marine sediment (1.8m) | place: French Polynesia: Moorea | collected 2018-08 | reverse complement strand
TCAAAGTTTTACCCCAGTTTCAGGTATCGGAAGCCAGAAATTTGTTGCATGCAAACATGCCCAGGGGTACTCTATAAGTTGTTCATGGTTTCATTAGGTTCCATTCTGATTATGTGTTTTGCTCCAAAAAATGTCCCAAAAACACAAAGGCTATATAGCCTTGGTGTTTTGGCAGAAAATGAAGCGACTTGAATTCTTCAACTGGCACTTAGACACGAATCTCCCGGTCCAGTGGAACACAGAAATGCACTTGGTTCTGGAATGGAGCTACTCATGTTGATTTCAGAGGGTTTCAAAATTTCAGATTTTGGTGGTGGTCGTGATCATGAATCATCAAAGTTTTACCCCAGTTCCAGGTATCGGAGGTGAGAAATTTTTTGCAAGCAAACATGCCCAGAGGTAAGGATCAACGTTGATGAAAAAACACGAGGCGCACGACGTGAAGTTCCATATGAAACAAAAACAATTTCCAACAAAACACACAGACGACCCACATCGGGTCCCAAGGGAAAACTTGCTGGTATCATGTGAACAACGTGGCAACAAATCGATGAGTATCACCTATTCATGTGTTTACTTGAAAATAATTTGAGCTCTCATCAATGTTTGACAACTTCTGAGCGTTCTCATCAATGAATGAAACCTTCCAAACAAAAATCTACGTCATACTCGACTGAACGTCCCCTGCGTGGCACAAATGTCAGAATGTTAATGTTGGAACAGATACACATTCCTGGGAAGAACTGACCAACGGAGACCAAGAGGCTTGTCTGCTGGAACAGGGCTGAAGCGTGTGTAGAGTAAGTAAACCGCTGACTGAAAAACTTTTGCACTGATGCAGTTCTGATCAGTCGGTTCTTGGGGTAAGAGAACCAGGGTCTGACGTGTTTCCTCTTTCTTTGTGTTTTACAAAGATGAGGCCCTCGGTGTGGAGGTGGGTTCTGCCGATCTGTGTCCTGGCTGCTGGAGCTGACGGTTCTCTGAGTGCAGACGACAGCCATTCCGTCAGATGTGCTGCGTGCTTCGGTGTCGAGGCGAAAAACTTTGACTGTAAAGTCCAGTGCGACCACATGGGTAACACTTTTCCTGTTCAATGGTTGGTTGATTTTGGAGTCCCTGAAGGAACCAGGAACTGAGGCAGTTCTATGGGTTGAATCTCAACCAAATCTGCCAGAACTGAAAGGCATTTTTTGCCATAGAAAGATTGTCCAACCACAAAATTTTCAGACGTTGTGCAAAGCACTGCAGAGGAAAGACTCACCCAGTTGGAGGCTCAGGTGGCCGCCCTGCAAAACAAGGCACACAGTGAGTGAATGGTTGTCTTGTCTTGTTGAGTAAAAACACAAATAATTTTTACCTTCAGCAAATTCTGCAAAAAGAGGAAGAGGTTTGAAGTGTTCTTGATGATGAGGAGGATGAAGAAATATGGTGAAATATTTCTCTTCCAGTTGGTTTCTTTGCCCGGTTAAGTGTGACCTACCCCGCGATGACATCATCACAAACAGTGGTCTTCGGAAATGAGGTTTATGACAGTGGAAATGGGTGCGACACTTTGCTTTTCTTTGTGTGTGTGTGTGTGTGTGTGTGTGTGTGTGTGTGTGTGTGTGTGTGTATATATATATATGTGTGTGTGCACCCTGATACACGGCTCGGACCCAATCCAAGTCGACAGTAACTACTGTGGCAAATCAGCATTCTGAATCAGTGATCAAAGGGACTGAAAAATTTGGTTTCCTTGTGGGCAGTTTGAAGTCGAGACCACAAGTGCGTAGTTTGGTTATTGTGTGAGTACTCACAAGCTTCATTCTGAGTGTGCAATGGGAGAAGGTCAGAGCAACTTCCATATTTTGGGGAGCAAGAAAGTCATTTTGTACAAGATTTCCACACAATAATTCAAAACAAATTGTCCCAGTTAGATGTCAGATTTAATATACAACCTCATCATTGCCAAACTACAAATTCTCCTATCTTTTTGCAGCTATGATGAAACCACGGGGATCTTCACAGTTCCCTCTGGTGGAGACGGCCTGTACTTCGTCATGTTCTTCATGACCACTGCGGACAACGCCTGGGGAGTGTTCCGTCTCCAGCTGAACGGGGTCGGAATGTGTGACGCCCACGCCAACGGCGACGGGGTCGGTGGCCTCAATGGAGCCGCCTCATGCAGCTTTGTCAGAGCACTCAGTGCTGGTGAGACCAATTGTTGAAGCCTTTTCAGGCCTTTCTGTCTGGAAGTAACGTGGCACATTGCAATTTTTTCCTTTGTTCCACAGAGAAACGGCCTGCCAACATTTTTGTGCATACATTTTCTCGGCTTTGGTCATTTTTGTTTGGTTCGACACACGAGAACTAAGGCGAAGCAAAAAACCTGACACAACTCCACATGAAAATGTTGAAAAGGTCTTTCCACATAGAAGTTTGCTTTGCATAAGTACTGTACCAGTGAGTGCGGTGCAATTTTGTTTGTCACTGATGACGCACACGGCTGGTTCCAGATGAAAAGGCTTTCAGGGTTGATGGTCATTGCAGGACAAGTCTCAATGACGGATTTTTGTTCTGTGTTGTTCGGGAGATGATTTTTGATATTTGACAATCACTGCAGGAGATGCTGTGTGGGTGGTCTACGTCCAGGGCGTCGCGACCCACCCAGTGTTGGCCGAGATCCATTCCAATGGAATATCAGGACACAGGATCATCTGAGCGATCCAGCGTCTCTCAGACGACGCTCAACGCAGCGGCTGAGAAGACTGGGCATCCAGAACTCAAAACAGCACACTGTGTACCAAGGAAAGTCCACATCTGCATGAAGGTTCTGAACTCGTGTTTTTTTTTTTCGACAAATGTAACAAAACAAGCAGCCAATACAGTAAGATTCAACACACGTTTTTTGTCTCCAAAACATGTGACGTTGGTTTACGGCTTGAGATAGTCCGCTTTGTAGGACGAATTTTTGCGTGAAAACAACAGTTCTGACTCCAGGGTCAGAGCTAGATTTCGCCTCACATGCTGTGACACCAATGTCAAAATTGCAATTCTTTCGTGCAGTTATGTGCAAAATTGCTGTTGTGGTTGTGCCTAACCATTCTGTTTCATGGCCTGTCCAAATCTGCATTGAAACAAAATGAAGTCGGAACACAATGGAACAACTCAGAGATCACACAGAACAAACCCAAAGTTGTATGTGTGTGCGCGCTGGTGTGTGTGTGTGTGTGTGTGTGTGTGTGTGTGTGTGTGTGCGCGCGTGTGTGTGTATGTGTGTACGCGATTCTTTATTTTGATCAACACCACCAAGAACACAGCCAGAGCTGTTTCTCTTTTCTTTCACAAAAGCGGATCACCAAACTCTCTTGTTTCTGTTTACCGGCTGAGCGACCTGTGTGTTCTTTGGGGGGTTCTGTGTGTGTGTGTGTGTGTGTGTGTGTGTGTGTGTGTGTGTGTGTGTGTGTGTGTGTGTGTGAAGGTGACGCAACTTTTAGGTGGCGGCAGGGCAGCGCCGTATCCCTTGAGCAAAAAGATAAGTTTTGTCCAATCAGAATAAAACAATGAGAATGTTTCTGGTTCAATGTAACTCAACACTGGTTCGACATGTCGTCATTTTGCTTCGAATGATATCAGCGTTGGTTCCGCAGACTAACATAGTTCGTTGCACATGCAGGTACTTTGCGGTTGAAATTGACACAAAAGTCAAGTGCTACGACACAAAATCCTTGTGAAAATATGTCCGAAGTCAGGGACATTTTTTGCCTTGTTCAAATACGAGGAAATGAAGATTGGTTCACACAGTACGCTCACAAAACTACATGGAACTTTTTGAGAAAAATGAGAGACGAAAGATTTTTTGACCAGACGCGAAAACGTCTTTGAAAAATCGTCACCTTGTGCTAGCTTCAACAGCACCGAAGCACTCACCACTGATGTTTCCAACTTTTCCTCCCCTTTCAGTTTTATTTCAAAAGAACTCCAGACCACTGAGTGAGAGGTTTGAAGTTTTTGTTTTCGGTTGCGACGACTCGCACTCTGTCGCCCTGGTCCAGGTACGCGTACACGACGCCCGAGGAGCCGTAGCGAACGCCAAGAAACAGGTCCACTCCCGGAGCCGAGTCCTTCTCCACCCGCACAGCTGAAAGAAAATGTTCTGACATTTCAAGTTGGGTACACACAGAATGACACACAGGTCAGTGTGTCTGTCAAAATGACAAGTCGTCGTAACTGCCCCAATCTTACGTACTAAAGATCCATTCAGCTCGTGAACTGTTTGCCTCAAGTTTGCATTTTCGGTCACCAAATCTGCTCAGAAAAGTGGAGGAAGAAATTGTTTTTGTTTTTCAATAAACTGAAGCAAAAGAGTGTTGTACTTGGAACCAGAGACACACTTACCTTGGATGGTCGAATTCAGGCCGATGACTGTGTCTATCTGCTCCGTCAGCGTCTGATTCAGTTTCAACAGATTCTCCACCTGCGTCAGGTCCAGCAGACTTGAGAGCGCAGTCAAGGTGTCCAGTTTGACCATCGCATGATGCGAGAACACCTCACCACGCACCGTCCCCACCAGGAGACAGACCCACACTCCAATCAGAAGGCTTCTTGATGGGGACAAGGAAGACATGTTCAGATTTTTTTCAACCTCTCAGGATTCAAGCCAATTTTCAGAACTTAATTTAAAAATGAGAATTTGTGCCTTTTTTCAATTTGAGAGTTGAGAACCTGGCTTGCTTTTTCAGGCAGCGCTCAGAACCTCCGGAAAAACGCCCGACTCCGTTGAGTTGGAACTATTGGTGAAACGTGTCGTCTTTGTGTGCGTTCGATCAACCAGTCTATTTCTGCATTCACTGTAATTTCTGAACTTCAAACCAGGCGAGAAATTGAATGGCAAAGCGAAGTGGCGACAAGCGTTTTAAACTCTGTTTTCATGCAGAAATAAAGGAACCAATCATCTCCTTCCTGATTGACATGCAGGATTTGCACTTCTTGAGTCGTTGGAACCTTGAACGTCGGTTCGATGCTTTTTCTCGTTCAGTTCTAATTTCTGCGCAACTTCTGTTGCGTGAAATGAACTTTAGTTTGGTCAATTTTTGGCGTACAACAGACGCCTTCGTTTTTCCTGGGAAAAGACTCGTGCCAAGATTGAACAAACAAAAACGCGTTATGAAAAGTTCTGCAAATCCGACGAAGGCAAACAAGACTTCAGTTTACATGTTTTGAGAGATCTGGTGACTCGGAGGTGCATGCAGTGTCTGAGAACACCGGTATGTCTCATCGGGATATTAAATTGACACTTCTGGATCCTCTTTCGTGGTTAAAAGTGCCACCCTCAACTTCTTGGGTTCTGATGGGGCCAGATGCACCACACCAACTGGTGGGGCCAGATTCACCCCACTAACTGGTGGGGCCAGATCCACCACACCAACTGACGAAGCGTTCGCGTAGTCGGAAAAGGACTTGTCGGCCAGGAGGTCGCAGCCAGAGCCTGAAGCAACCGCCGCTTCATCTTCTCCATTGAACCGATGACGAACCCATCACAAACCCCGACTAAACTCTTACATTTTGTTCAAAGTCTGACAACAAAAAGAAAATAATTCTCTCGCAACCACTGGAGCTCAGCGGACAGGATTTGGTCTGCCTATCACCCATCACTCAGAATCATTCATCACCCGTTTGACCAAATAAGAAAAACCCAAGACACTCGTGGCGTACTGTACACACCCGCAGGCGCAACTTCACACAAAACAAGTGTGTTCGACAGTGCACCACCGAGGCAGCGCAGATCACAACAGACTTTGCGAATGTACCGTGTCCACCCAAGTGACACCCATGCATTGGCCTCTCCAAAATTTGCCTCTTTCTCTCAGAATCAAATCCTGATAAAACTCAACCCACGGAACGGTCGCACCCCGTCTTGGTGCCAATTTTTTGGTCCATGAAGACGAATGTGCATTTTGTGCACGGGTGGACACGGAACCTTTGACAGTGCCCTTTTTTGCGGGAAGTTTGAGGGCTCCATTCAGTCAGAACGGAATCCCATCCATCAGGCAATCCTCTGTGCGACGTCTTCCCTCCGTGTGGGGCTGCAGCTCAAGAAACACACGTTCACGTTCTGGTGTCTCGTGTGGAAGTTTGCACCTCAGGCTACTTGTAGTGAGCACTGAGGGACCTAAGCAGCCGAGACTGGCGGATTCCATGAAGGCAAAACGAATTGCTGGTCTGAGACGCAGAAGGCATGCCCCATTCATAACTAGCGAAGATTGCTTTTGCTCAACTGTTGGCCTGGTCTCATCCAGATCTCGGCCTGCATGGCTGCACCATGATGACAACACATTTCCTCTTGCGGTGTGTTGAGCAATGAAAATTTTGAGGCACACAGCAGCGCAGAAGTGTAATCTGCGTGGAAGGTGTCAGGAGTTCTGCCCTGCAATTGAAACAAATTGCGTGCGAGTCGGGAGTGGCCCTTTTCTGAAGACACGGCCCGGTCCCATGTCTGACCCCGCGAGGGCAATTGGCAGAGACGCGCGGACAAAAAGCCGCAATTTCTCTCGGCCCCTTTATGCCAACCATCAGTCATTCCGAGTGCTGCAGCCACAGTGTGCACTGGCTCGGTGCGCGGGTCTTGGCCTTTGCAATGCTCAAATGAATCACGGGGCCTGGCGCAGAAAGAGAGGCCGGGTCCACATCCCATCAGTTTCCCCCGAGTCGCCGCCACGAGCCCAGTCATTTGCTTCATTTTGCCCGGTTGCGCATTGCCCAATTATGGGCCTTGGAGCAGAACTTTGAAATAACCGGGATCCGCGCTGTCAATTGTTGAGTAATTCTTTGGCTGCGTGAAGCCACATTTCAGGAAAATTTGTTACAAATAGAGTTTCGGGCGTAAATTCATTTTCACGGGCTTTTTTTTGGGCACCGAAGTTTGCAGAGAGATGTGAACTTTTTCCTTTCCTTCACTTGCACGTGCAAAGCTGAGCACAAGATCTACATTGCACGGTGCTTACAATGAAAGAAGAACGTTTGCAAAACTTTACAAACACACACACACACACACACACAGGGCGAGAGAGAGAGAGAGAGAGAGAGAGAGAGAGAGAGAGAGAGAGAGTTGCCCCAGGTCAACGGTCCGGACACTAAAATTCCCACCCATGAAAAATGAATCTGCCGAGAAACAAGTGAGAAATGTGTTCCTGGCGTGACACAAAAACTGGAGTGCCTTTTGCTGTCGGCGGACGCAGCCCCTCGCTCCTCCCGAGGTGAGGCAGGAACCACGTCGTCTCTATCCAAACACCAATCTGCCCCGCCAAACAGCGCCGTGTTGGCGCAACAAATGGGTTCGCAGGCCCAGAGTGTGGGCGCAAAGATCGACCCTCAGACGCTGAGAATTGGAGCTCATCTCATTGGAGGGTCACTCGCCATAGGGCTTCCTTGTACACGAACAGTTGTCTCATCTTCGTTTAACAACAGCGTAGGGACGCGGTGAATCAGCTGCTTCAAAGCTACGTATGTCCGAAAAATCAAAACATTTTTGTTGGCTTTTCTCATGCGCCAAGCTTGATCAACCGAGCACAGTGGAGGTATTCCATTACAACGCAGACTCCTGTGTATTTTACCTCGGCCTGTTTCACCGGAAGTTGGAGCGGAAGGTCCGTGACAGCCGGACACGTGACGTCGGGAAACCCCGGGCGCGGACGCTCTCGCTTCCGGCTCGTGCCGAGGTGTCGACAGCGCGGAACTGGCCGAACCCACCACAGGTGTCACGTTCTCAATGGGCCCTCAATATTTGATGTTGTTATTGAGCCTCGTTTCTGACACTGACGGATCGGCGGCGTCCTGGTCATGCAGTGGGGAGGAGGCTGACTGCGGTGACACCCGACAGGATCGACGCAAGCGAACAAATCTGCGATGTCAGATTGAGCGCTTTCGTTCAAAGTGCCCTGAGCATCCCCCAAACAGTTTGCCGTGTCCAGTGCGTCCTGCGCACCCCACCTCACGGGACGGGGCACACGGGATGGGGCCAGGTCCTGGGGCACAGACCAAACTGATGCTGCAAGGCATGCTGAGCACACCCTGTGGCAAAGGGACATGACACACGAAAGCGCTTGTCGGAAAATCGTCGCAACATCATGAAGCTGTGCTGCGAGGACGGCTCCGCCGCTTCAGCCGTCGGCGACGGACAAAGCTGTTGTGTTTTGATCCATCGAGCGGAGTTCGACGAAGCGTCGCCTTCTGCGGGTCATCAATGTTGACGCGACGCTCGGGTGGGTGCGGAGAGCAGAGCGGCGCTCGATGCGTGACAGACTCTTGATTAACATTTCATGGTGCTGAAATTTTGCTGAGGTCAGACACCAGCGCACTGTGTGGAAAATACAGCTTTCGTCACAAAACAAGTTTGCCACTTCAACACAAGTCGCCTTGCTTGGCCAAACGGACCCAAATTTAGATGGACAGGAAGTCAGCGCAGCAGTTTGAATTGTAAGTCCGCCCGCATGGGTTTTCATGTGCACCGCTGAATCTTTAAGCAGTGACTCCTGTCTCCAGGCTGATCGATCTCGGACACGAATGAGCCGGTTCCGAGTGCCGAGTCTTGTCTGGTCACTGATCTGATGCAGCAGCACGAACAAACCCACAAAGAGTCCAGATGCCAAGGCGCATCCAGATTTGAGATGGAGCCTGACTCACATGCTGGTCTCAACGTTGTGGCGTTTTGTGGCTGGTGACGGGTCGCACCCACCCTGCCACAATCCCGGGTGCGTCCACCCTTCCTGTCCCTCTCCTGGATGCGCCACTCCTTCCCTTTTCCTCTCTGCCCTCCCTCAGTTGGGTCCCTTCCTCCCCATCCCTCTTCTCCCCTCCCCAAGACACTACTCACAGCCCCTCTCCTGGACGCGCCCTCCATCCCCTCACAACCCTCCCCTGGATGCGCCCCTCCCCTTCGCTGCCTCTCGCTGCCCTGACTCCTGCCCAGGTCCCCGGCCATGTTTCTCAAAGACGAGCAGCTCAGTTTCCAATTGGATCTCCACCCCGAGGTGAAGAAGCCTTCGAGACGGGTCTGTCATTCACGCTCTCTTTGTCAATCTCCGGGGGAAAAGTCAATTTACGATAAATCCCTGCATCGCGGCGCGCTCGGCCGCTCCTGTAGAGAAGCCATAGACCTCGACGCCTTGTCAAAAGAAATTAGGCACAAGTGTGGAGAATGCCGATTGCCATAGAAAAAAAACATTTTGGTGATGCAAGGACGATGCGTGTATCCAAAATAGGATTTGTTCCCATTCACCACTGCCTGCGAGGAGCAACGTAGTGAGTCAGAGTGACAGAAGGAAGGAAGGTGGAGAGGAAGAGGAAAGGGAAGAGACGAGGAGAAGAAAGAAACACAAAGAGGGTGGTGTCCTTTGTGACACAACTTGCACCAAATCATCCCAACACAGCGCCAAGATTGTAAGGGAGAATTTGTATCCAGCTTCCAGTTCTGTGTCAAGCATACTGCTGCAAACCCTGACAAGAGACCCCAAAAGGCAAAACATGTCTGCATACGAGTTCTTACAGTAACAAGATAATTAGCTCAATATGATTGCACTCTCGATTACATTATGCACAGCTATTGACTGCTGCCGTGTCTCTCTTGTCAGGCGAGGTGCCTGTGTCAAGAGAACGGATCCAGAAAAGCAAATTTTGTTGGATTTTCAATGATATAAAACGTGGGTTCTGACCCGTTGCTATGGCGTGTGGTACAACGACAAGAAGCTTCGCGCGAAGTCCATTCTGCTGCAAACCAAGGCCCCACTCCATGAACCCGACCAGCATGGGCAAATTGCTCGTGAATTTTCACACTGCGCCTTGCGATGCCCAAACTCACCACTGACTCCTCAAGCCTGGTCCGTGGCGAGATTCTCACTGAAGCAGATTTAGGATCTGACTCCCAACCACCTTGTCCCGGTGAAACTCATTGGGACGATCCACCCTGCCCCGCCTCCAGCGGAACTCACAGGAGGGAGGGAGGGAGGATCCACCCCCGAGCCTCCTCCGGTGGAACCCATCGGGAGAACCTAATGAGGCGAACTCACCGTATTAGTTTAATGACAATTGCAATGTTTGATGCGCGACACACCCAGACTGGAGTTGATGTGCTCCAACAGGAAAATAAGATGAGGGGAAAATATCAAAAGTGCTGCATTGACAAAGTGAAGTAAAGTAATTAACAGAATGTCGTAGCCCTTTGAAAGAAGATCAACCGCATTTGGGTTTCAAGTTGAGTTGCACAGGGAAAATCGCTCACAAAGCTGCGGGGACGTCTTCAAAGGAGGGAACCAGAGTGTGTAGAGTCAACTTTCATTTCCACGCAACAACGAAACGCTTTTTCTGCGGGTTGTTTCCTGTGATCGGGTGAACGGTGCTGTATCCACCTGTGTGAGTCGCACCCGTGAGAAAGACGCACCTCAACGTGGGCCTTAGTTTCCTGGCACCAAGTCACCATTGATGCAATGGTGAACCCAAACGCTCACAAGACGCACCACTTCGTTTGACATTCAATTTCAGAGGAAAACGTGCGATCTTTCTGTACACGACAGGTTCGGAAACAGTTTAGATATATCTATTTGATGCGTACGGCTGTGGTTGAACACTGAACATTGGAAAAGGACACAAAAGTCGGATGACAAATGTCAAAACGTGGCAAATTGCCTGGGAAACACTCGTAAACGTTCACGATTAAGTCTCTGAGAGTCTTTATCACAGGACAGGAGTCACTCGTATCAAAGCCACCAAAACGTTTGTCCCCTATCGTTTCCAACGAAACGAGCGCACTTTGACGTGCGTATTTTTCCATTTGAAGAGAATCGCACACACTGCTCAGGCAACAAAGGGGAAATCTGCTCCCTCGACGCACGGCATCACAATCACTTTATTTGGTCCCGAGGCATCATGTACGTAGGAGAGCGACGCGGCGACGTCTCGCGCGTGACGTCACGTGACACGACGCGGTGACACGACGCTCCTTTGAGTGTCGCCTGAGCACGGGGATAATCACCTCCGCCTTTTCGCTGATGACGCGGCGACATGTGAGGTGCGAAAGCCACGCTGTCCGACGATGGAGGAGGAGGGGGCATGATGAGAAAATAGGTCTGAAGTGCGTAGCAGCACCACCAGCGGAGCCAGAGGCACATCTTTTGAATTCTCAGGTGGGTCGGGAGGCCAGAGACCCCCACCACATTTTTGCATTGCACGTGCAAATTTTATTTTCATTTGAAATCTCACACTTTCCGTTGAGTGCACCTGGCCTCAAAAGTAAACCAACCCCTCGAAACTTTTGTGTATCCACGAGTCAGACATCAGCTGGGACGGATTTTGACGGAGGTTCGCCTGACGAACGCAGGCACCATTGTTCTTGCGTGCCTTCATTTGTGGTGAGGGATGTGGGGTCCTGCCGAGAGTGGCGTACCTGTGAGTGCTTTTTCAGAAAGAAATGTTTGGAGAGGCTCCGCAAAAGAAAGGAAATTAACAATAACAAGTCAATATGTTTTTGTATTCAAGGTTTGAGTCAGGGGCAGGATTAGCGGGATCTCGCCTCGTGGATCCACCCGAACCCATTCACCAATTGGGCATTTGTGCTTTTTGCGTGCGCTGCTCGCTGTCGTGGACAGGCCTCCTCTCAACATCCTCGTCTCGCTCAAGTCCTGTCAGGCAAAGGAGCCAGGGGAGCCTGATGCGCGCACGTAAGAGGCAGCTCAGTCCGCCCCGACATAAAAGGAAGACCCGGCAGTGAAGCTCAGCTTTTGAGATGCCTCGCAGAGGAGCCCCTTGTGATCCATTGAGGGCCCATTGTGCCATCACTCTCGTCCATGTTTCGCAACATAAAGAAGATCTTAAAGCTGGCAGCGCGAGTGTTCCTTGGCTTAACAAGCGCATTATTGTGCAGGACGCACTTCTCTGTCTGGGCGGTTCCACGCACCTCAGCGCATCAAACACCTGTGTGCGAAATAAAACCTCCGACGGACAAGGGTCATAAAAAAGTTTGGCGTGGGCGCGCGACACGAGCAAATTAGAGAAAAATCCAAGTGAATCTCACGTTTTCCTCACGTAAAGATTTTGAACAAGAACTCGAGGACACGTGGGGTTTTGCTGCAGAAAGTCACGCGTGCGCATTCAAACGACGGGAAACGCTGTGTTTCATGCATGATATGAGTTTTTGCAGCAACAGATGATCGTTACGGAGAAACATTTATGAAACACTGCGCACGTAAAGCTGATGTGACAATATTTGCGCTGGAGTCGGCGTCAGCGACGGAAGAGCAGCAGCTGTGGACACGACTCGGAGGATAATCCCGGATTAGACGGCGACATATGCGCCGTTTTATTGCAGCAAATCTGTTCAAATAGGGATAAAGCTTCGCGTACACAGCTGCATCACACTCGCTGCGTGTCGGAAACAACATCATGTGTTGCGCAACGATGGGGAATAAGGGATGTGATCTGCTTCGGATCCAGAAAGTTTGTGTTTGTGGACTGCATGGTCGTCCCGTTTTTCAAGCTGCACAAAAGATACTCGTACACTGCATGTTTTCATGCAAATCCTTGAAACTTCGTCCATTGACACGAAAAATAGTGGAAGGAAAGAACTTTGTACGTAAACGTCAGGGTTTTTTTTCAAACTGAAGTTTTGTCAGAGCGAAACTCCGCTGCAAGTTGCGTGGAGTTCACATCCTCTGAAAGAATGTGGCTTTTTTACAAAAAGAATCAAACGGCCAAGCTGCCCTTTTGCTTGACCTTCGCAGGCGAGACAAACCGAATCGAAAAAAGAGAGTGTCTGTAATTCTTTATTTCTTTCTTTTATTGCAAAAGAAAAATGAAGCGACACAGGCCTGTGACTCAACACGCTTCGCTCACAATACTTGATGACAAGGAAATTCCCCACTTTGTGCATCAACCCATCTCAATCACCATCACCAGTCCCCGCCCTGAAACCACCAGTCTTCTGGGTCCAGAGGCTCCACAAGTTTTATCCATCACCTGCATCGAAAATTTAGAACAACGCCTTCTTGAATTGTTCAATTTGGGTTTGAGGGCGTTGCCATGGAGGGGCAAGCGCCATCCATGTCGTTCCTATTTGCTCTCCCAAGCATCGCGTCGACAGATGGGGTGGAACCAGCGTCTTGGTGCAACTCTCATGTCTGCCTCGTGTCAGGGGCGCAACCAGGAGCCTTGGGGGCCCGAACCCCTGACCCCCGGAACAACGAGGAAATGCAGGTGAAAAAAAATTGTCTCTTCAAAAAAGGCATCAGGCCCTCAGGGGGTCTTCCTCCATTGACCAGAGTCTGGATCGCTCTCACGTCAAACAATGCAATTTTCACCCTTTGGCGCAACGCAATTGTTCAAGGTTGGCGCGCGCGGCTGGGCGGAAGACGATCGCATTGCTGATGATGGCGACATGAGGATCTCGTTGTTCGGGTCCGTCACAACAATGCTGTGGATTGGTAATTAGGATCGTAATTGCCGCCTCGACGAACATGACACATCTCATTGTAATTTAGTAAAAGTTGAGTTTCATGTTGTGGTGTTGCGCCGCTGGGCCTGTGTTGACTGCAGGCATTGGACGAGACGGAACTGACGATTGTTCGGGTTAGATGCGCAAAGTTTGGGATCTGCAGCGCAGTGTCTGAAGTCTGTTTCTCGTGCGGATGCCTCCCCCAGTGTGTCCTGGGCCTGGGCTGCATGGGGGCTCGCCACAAGCCACGCCCAAAGCAAAAGTTCTCTCTCAGTGGGTGGGATCCTGCCGCCTGGCCATGATCGGCCAGCTCCGATCCTGGGCCCGTCTTGGAGATTCACCCAACTGCACTGTTTGGGCTGCGATGCGCTCCTGGAGAGACCGCGATACGGGATTTTTCCATCGCGATCAGCCTGCATGTCGGTGGTCCAAAACGTGCCCGTCTTCCTTCCCAAGTCCAGCTTTGACAGAAAAACACTTGATTGATGAAGGCTGCGCCCGGCCGGCACTCGGCTCTCGCTTCAAGTCTGAGTCCTCGCACTGGAACATCTCCCTCTCATGTGAAGTTGGGGCTTTCGTAGATATGATGTCTGGGCCCGCCGTAGTCGTTGGGATTCATGCGTCCGTGAGCGTAGAAATCCTTATCTGGATCGCGGGGATCATAGGGAATGGAGTCGGAGTGGGGCGGGTAGGGCGGGTACGAGCCGGGCCCCGCGGCGGGGGACGACGGGTAATTTGCCCACTGTAATGTCCGCTCGTCAACAAAATCCTTGGGATCCGGACCCATGGTCCGGGCCGCCTCCAGAGCCTCCTTCTTCGCCTGTTTCCTGCAGAGACAGACCAAAAATGGAACATGGTGAATGGGTTGAAAGAGCATGACGCACAACGCATTTTGGATTTGGTCATGACAGCTTGTTGAGTTTTCTTTCGTTGTGAAATCTATATAGATCTACAGTATTGATTTTGTTGTTTGGAAAAGGAAGGCAAAACTGTGTGTGTGTGTGTGTGTGTGTGTGTGTGTGTGTGTGTGTGTGTGTGTGTGTGTGTGTGTGTGTGTGTG
>JAAUXT010091592.1_pt1 | contig 14519 bp, 11 predicted proteins | sample 7278171 | NCBI WGS metagenome assembly JAAUXT01 (sample SAMN14350112, study PRJNA611818) | marine sediment metagenome | isolation source: surface marine sediment (1.8m) | place: French Polynesia: Moorea | collected 2018-08 | reverse complement strand
GTCACACCAGATGGGCTCCATATCCTTCTGCCAAACATGAATATGGACATGTTTGGACTGAGGATATCTCACCTTACATGTTGTCTAATCAGAAGCACAGTCCCAAGAGCCCAGAATGAGGCTGGGCACTTAGTTTTATACCCATTTACAACAGTGACATCTGGTGGTGGCAGCCATTACATCTCAGCCAATGAAAAGCTGCCACCATTACAGTCTGGTAGGGTGATGTTGTCTGGGCCAATGGTGGCTTGCTTCTCTTCACAGCACATGAACAGCAGGGTGTGGGGAGACAACATCATACTGTAGAGAACAAATTAGGTTTGTGAACATATCTCCATTGATAATCATCAGACATCATCAAACCCATGTACAGGGTATCACATAATGTAGGATTCCAGATTATACAACAACACATACACACCACACACACACACACACACACACACACACATACACACACACACGCTGCACACCGCAGGTTCCAGCAATTTTTTCATCTGCATGAAAAAGTGACCAGTTATTGCTCAGTATGCCCTTCGCAGTTGAGGGCAAGGTTTTCGAAGCTGCAACTTTTTTTTTTTGCAAAGCAAAAAAGCCAACCGTGCACGCTGTGTTGCTCCAAAGGCTGACAGGCTTTCCGTTGGATGCACGAAAACCATTTAGAATTGGCTTTCTAACCATTCAATTCGATTCACCTTCTAAACTGAGCTCGGCAGGGAAGCAGCAAAACACATGCCATCACACCGACCTTCTCGATCAAAGAGCCCTGAAAAAAGCTGTGAAGATGGATGGAGTCGATTCCCTCTCGGCTGGGGAGCGTTCAGTCTCGGAGGGAGGCAGCGCGATTCTTGAAATAGTCTCCGGGCATCAAACAGCTGTTTTGTCACTCCGAGAAAAGGTAACTGGATCAGAACCGACAAAAGGTCAGCAGACCCGGGGCAATGTTTGTGTATCATAAATTCCCTCGGTAGTAATAAGCAACATTAAGTTGTGGAATCATTCTCAAAGGTTGAGTCTGTTTTCTCGAAGCTCGTCTGGCTCGGTAGCAAGTGTCGCAGGAGTTGGTCTTGCGGGTGTTTTATCCCATCGCAGGAGGCGAGGTACCATCACTGCAATGGTGACCAGCTTGATTGTTGTGCGTCTCATCGCAGAAGTGCAAGCCTGTGCTTCAAGACTGAGAAACACAATGACAATGCAGAGACCGACTTTCTTTGTTCAGAAGTGGAGTCTCTTCGGTTCATGTGGCGTTGATATCACTGTGGTTGTGCGATGTCCCCACAAGCACCTCTTGGTTGCACATGACATCGTGAACAGTCTCATGTCACATTGCATCAATCCCACACAGGGGAGGTGCAGGAGGGGGGGGGCAAAGGGGGCATACAAAGGGGGTTCAAGAAGAAAGTGCACACAGGTATGGGCATCTTGCTTGGGATGTTCCATGTCCTGTGGTGTCATGTTGACTTCCCACCCGAGGGGTGTAAGCCCCCTTGGAATACTGCACTTGCAGTTGCCTTGTGCACTGCTTCTTGTTCCATCGACTTGGTTGTGAACATTTTTCAGCTTGTGCAGGAGCCTCTCTTGTTGCGGATGTTGTTCAAAGAACATTGGTGTGACAAGGAACGAGTGTTAGAAATCAGTCCAGGTTTCCAAATTTCGAAAGAACAACTCAGGTCGCGGTTTCTGTTTCTCAAGAGTGAACTGTGTTTCCTATCAAGGATCAGGAGGAATATTTGTCTTGGAAGATGGTGGACCCTGGAAGAGACAATCCATTGGCCTTTGAGAAAGGCTGTGGTGTCCTTCAGGTCCCAGCAGGACTCGGTTCGGCCCAAACCCTTCAGGGTTGCGTTGTGACGCGTCAGCCTGGAGTGAAGCAGCTCCAGGTTCACGTGTGGAGCGCCATCTGGAGAGCAGCTTCTCCGTGAGTTTCGTTTCTGATTGACTCCGGTGAGACTCATCTTCACCCGCAGGGCGGTTCAACAGACCATCCATCATTGCTCCGTGTTTTTAACATTTCGGAGGTTTCGCAAATTGGAAACGTAGACGTAGGCATGAACGTAGACACAGAATCTTACCCTTCAAAGTGAGAGCAAAAGATAAGAATCGGGAGGATTACACCCCACAGGGTGAGATTCTACGCCCACGTCCACGTTTCCAATTTGCGAAACCTCGCCATGTTGTGTGTCTCACCAAATGGGCTGCTGTGTAACGAAGTGCATACAGTTTAGTCACGTGAGTGACGAACGCACCTGCCGCTGCTTCTCCACCAGGGGGAGTCAGAGATCCCGCGTGCTTTTCGGCTGTCTCAGACCAAACTCACACCACGTGTTCCAAACCGACTCACTTCAGGGCACAGAACGACAATCGTTTTCGCTTGATGGGATCACAGCATTTAGGTGGCAATTTGACACATCAACTGTGTGACATTTCTCAACGTGCTGTTTCAGCACAGGAGCATGCGGGTAACCTCAATGTTCCTCTTGCTTGTTAAAAACTTTTGCACACGAGTCAGCGTATTGTCAGCGTTGAATGACAAACCCTGTGATTATCGTGTCGAGATGCATCGGTGGGGATGTTGCTGCTATTGAGAAGATTCAACGTTTGTTTGCAAAGCCAACTACGCAGCTTGGGTCAGAGTGACCCTGTTTCAAAAAGAACACGCACAAAGAACCAGTGATGTCACTGGATGCTCCTCACTTCTCACAAAGCCACCCCACCTTTTACGAATTGCAGTTGCAAATTTATTCTCTTTCCTTTCAATCCTGAAAGATGAAGAAAACAGGAAGATGAGGAAAAATACAGTGAAAATTAGTCACCTTTTCGTTGGCGTTGCATTTCAGTCAAGAAACAAAATTCCTGAAAACTTCTTCAGAAAGTGTTTCATTAAAACGTAAAACGAGAAGATTCTTCTGCGCAGTGCGAAGTGTCGACCCTGCGACTCTTTTTACCGTTTTTAATGGTCTGATTGACTCACATTACAATTGAAGTGTTGTGCGCCTGGCCCCCTGAGGGTCCTAAATGTTCTTTCATACCTTCCTATACGAGCTCTTTTGTAACACATCAGCAGCCAAACGGGAACGCCACATACTTCACACGCAAAACATTCAGCTGAGGACACATTTTGTTTTTGAACAAAAATGGCTGTTAAAAAGCTTGAGAATGTTATGATCCAATTGGCATGAAATTGCGAATTGTGTTGAGGTTCACCTTCAAATGTTCTCAGGACACAAACAAATAACACGGACTCAAAACTCTGACACGACAAGGAGAAAGCTGCTGTTTTCCTGTTGTTGTGATTTGTACGACACAAAAAAAAAACTCAAATCTGACATGCTGCTCGAGGTGAAGAGTGAAGCTGGATTTCTGACGGATTGTTTCAAACAAAAAGTGGGAGAATCTTACGGGTTCCTGAAGAGAAAGACAGTCAAGGCTTTGCAGGCCGCCCTCAGACAGAGGTTCAGAGGTGAGAACACTCCTTTCTTTGGTGCATCCATCTTTTCGTGCATCTTTGTTGAACGATCACGAATGATGATCACATTTCAGGCGAAACTTGAAATTCATTGTTCTTCATTTCACTGACACAAGAATCAGAAAACGCGTTGTGAGAATGGTTGTCACTCGTTGGGCAGATCTCTCTCAACGCAGTTTGGCGATACGAGCTCTGTTCTTGTAACAGCGACTCATAGTGTCACACTTTGGCATTTTCTCCTTCAAAATTGTATTCCCACTGTTGTTACAGCAGATCAGCAATTTGGAAGCGTGAATGGCAAAGAAAGCATTGATCGGGGCGACTCCGACTTTTCTCTCTCTGGCAGGATCAGAACAGTGGGCGTTCGATTTGTCGCTCTGGGTCATCATCTCATCTCGTATTGCGAGGTGATTTCAATTCCCGAATGAGACGTGCTGCATCGCGGTACTGTGGTTCGGGGGGGGGGCAAAAACACGTTGGAACTTGTTCCGACTCAAATCAACCGACCACTCCAATCACAACGCATTTTCTGACAAACAAGAGATATTGCAGGAAAGAAATCAAACATACTTGCACACAAGTGTGCTTTCTTGGCTCAGAATCCCCCCCCCCCGGTCCAAAAACAAAAGGCCTGCCAGGTTCATCGGATCTCGCCGTGCAGACAAGGATTCCGACGCATGCGGAGCTGCACCAACGCACTCTCTTGTGTTTGTTGGTGACTTCAGCACAGGAATACTGACAACAGATTTGTCAAAATTCGTCACAGGTGGGGTCTGACCAACACAGCGGCGATAAAGGCTTGTGGTCGCTGCTGTCTCGTACTCTGCATGATTCTGCGCTCAAGGTCCCCTGGCTCTTCCACTGAATCAGTGAAGCCACGCAAGATTCCTCCGCTGAAAGTTGCTCGTAGTTTCTCAGCGGAGCTCGGCGCTCTGCGCTCCCCCTGTGTTACGGAGATGAAGCGCGCAGCTGCCGTATCAGCCCCGCTCATCACGGCGGCTCGAGGCTGCTCCACCGCTTCCTGCGCAGCGCTGAAGCCTGGAACCACAGGCCGCTTCCTGGATGATGCCTCTTGAGCGTTGCACAACTTCCTCACCATCAAGCCCAAAGATTTCCAGATTTTGTCTGAAAATAATCCACTCCATCCAGACATCTTTTCCTGGTGGAGTTGGCCTTCGGAAGAGTGCTGAGGATTCTGTTGGGATTCACTGGATAGAGAGTTTGCTTTTGTGCACCTTGCGTCCTTGGTCATCACGCCGTAACGAACATGAACTGTGCGTGCAATGAGGGAGCAGAACAGTGCACGGACAGGGAAACACAGTGTATCTCCTCTTCAGTGTTGAGGTGTGCACAGCAACCTCAGATCTATCGACGAAACAGCGATGAGTCTCAGCGATAAATCACTCCACGTGAAACGCCGCTTTGTTTTTGCAGCCCGCGGAACTAAAAACTGTCCGCGCAATACATCACGGCCCTGTTTCCTCGATACGAACTGCACAACAAAGCCACGAGCTGTAAACACACCCCGAGAAAAAACGGAAAAGCAAAAAAGCACAAGTCAGTGGGAGCAGCTGCACGGTGCGATCGCGAAGCAAAATCTGCAGAAGTTCAAGCTTCGCCCTGTGTGTCTGAATCTTTTGTGAACAAAACATCAAAGGAGCTGGTGTAGAACTGCACACGTGTGGGTGGAACGGAGAACCCCAAGTGTTGAACAACTGGATGAATGAAGCGAATGAAGCAAGCTTCTGAAATGCTTTTTGTGTTCAAGGAAATTTGGAGCGCTTCCGTCGGGTCACTGTGTTCTGTCCGTCCGCATCTTTCCCGTTCTTCTCCCTTCGTTTGGAAGGGCACGGACGTTGCACGTTGAAAGACCATTGCTCCAGCAACAAACAGCTGGGGAGGGATGCACTATGGGTCGGGCGAGCAGACGTCGAGACTGGAACTCTCTGGGATTCCTACCACGAGCCACCAAATGTCAGACAGACGCATCTTTTCCTCAGTCTTCCGAATCAAACTTCGGACCCGTGAGACTCCGAGTGAAAATCGAATGCGTTCACAGTTGAGCTCCGGTGTAGCGAAATGATCAGATACCAAACCAGGAGGCAACGGGTGAGGGCCTGTGCTGATGGTCAGGCAGGTCAGACCACAGGCTCTTTGCCCCTCACCTCGTGCTTCCTCATTTCAACTCACATACTTGATACAAGAGGAGGCACTCCCACTTGGAGATTGTTTACCCCATGTCTGGCCATTTCAAGTTGAAATAGCCAGACACCCGTGCCTCCTCATTTCGGGTGTCTGGCCATTTCGTTACACCGGGAGGCTGTACAAACACGTGATCAGACGGGAGGTGGGGAGAGGCAGCGGTCAGTCCGGGAGGTGGGGAGAGGCAGCGGTCAGTCCGGGAGGTGGGGAGAGGCAGCGGTCAGTCTGGGAGGTGAGGAGAGGCAGCGGTCAGTCCGGGAGGTGAGGAGAGGCAGCGGTCAGTCTGGGAGGTGAGGAGAGGCAGCGGTCAGTCCGGGAGGTGAGGAGAGGCAGCGGTCAGTCCGGGAGGTGGGGAGAGGCAGCGGTCAGTCCGGGAGGTGAGGAGAGGCAGCGGTCATTTCGGCGCGATAAGCCTCCGGATCAAACGCGCATCCACTCCTCCGCCCTTTGAGGCAATTATCTGTCTGTGCGGACTCATCTTTCCACAGCTCAGGGTTCATTCATGAGCGACTTCAACAGCCCGAACTGAAAATCAGGTCACGTGTCAAGGAAATTCAGACAGGAAGTAACGATGTGTCCGAGGCCTGAAATGCGGGCTGGAGATAAAGTTGTTTTTCTGTGTGACTTTGATGGGGCGTTGCTGAAACAATTTTCTCCGCGGTCACTTGAGGATGTGAGGAGCAAATCAGACGCTTGAGTGGAGCTGACGTGCGGTGCATTCAGAGTGTTGACGTCGAGTCAAGTCCCACTTGATGCTCTTGCGCTGCAAACCAAACGCACGTGTTTGCATCCGTGAAGCCTGAATCCAAACAAAACCACGAGTGTTGAACGAGGCACGCCTCAAGGTGGCTTCATATAGAACTGTTGCGTTTTGCGTTTTGCAGCAAAAGTCATTGACTCCTGTGTCCGCACATTTCTTGCATCAAGAATTGATTCCCAGCAATTATCTGCAGCAAGCTACCTGCATCACATTGGATGCTGCCCATGATTTTTGCCGCAAAATGCAAAACGCAACCGTTCTATATGAAGCCACCTTCGGTTGTTTTCAGGTGCGCCAGACGCAAACAGTGATCGTTGAGCGTTGCCCCCCCGCGACTCGGAACGTTTTGTCTCTGACGTGAGCTATTCCTCTGAAGACACCAAAACTATTCTCCAATTATGAGGTTATCTCAGCCCACATCATCACGAGACGGGTTCGTGGTTGATAAACTACATTGGGAAATTCTTGACCAACAGGCCCACCCGACTGAAAGCTGCGGATGATCTTTGGGAGATGATTGCGTGTTGCCTTCGTGTCATTCACGTTCTGTGTGTTCCGTGACAGTCTCATCAGTTTCACACAGATAATCGCTTGAAAACTGTCGGCAACTGGAAAGCGAAATTCATTGTTTGTGGAAGAAGATTATCACATTCGTATTTTGTTTCTTCTTCAGGACAGGTTCTTGCAGGTGCTTCCTGACAGTTCCACATCCGTTTTGTTCTCCATCGTTATCACTGCTTTGTTGAGGTTTCACAGTATCTTGGATTGCTCCACACACCAAGACGACAGAACGGAAATGATCAGACCATTTGTCGGCCCAAAGAAAGAGGAAAGAAGCAATTGCACTTTGCCTCAGGTTTGCACCATCCAGAAGTGCATGGGTCTCTGGTTTGCACGTGCAGTGAGGGTTAGAGTTGAGTTTCCCTTTCTCGTGGGAGGGAAAGTCTCGTGCGGTGATCCTGGATCCCCAACCTGGACCATCCTCTCAGACTTCCCCCCTCATTTTGCAAGTGTTGCAGAAAATTGCAACATCTGCTGTGCTCCACCCAAGGCTTGGACCAGAAACACGATGAACCTCCTGTTGATCCAGGGAGAACACGTGATCTGTTGCGCCCCCCCCCCGACGCGCGGTTCTGACAGATCGCACCTTCTAATTGCCTGAACCTCGGGACCACAACGCAGACGACCTCCTACCTGTTGCACGCATTTCCCTTCCAGATGTTTTCCCCCAGGTGTTTCCAACCTTGAGATACGTCGGTCTGGATTTCACACGCATCCATGAGGTGTTTGGGATGAAGACGCCTCTATCAGTGAACCCTATCAAACATCAAGAAATGGAACGCAAAAATGCAGATCAACACCAGTGAGTTCGGAATGGCACGCAGAGAGATAAAAATGAATCTGTTTTCCTCAAACGCTGCGTCCGAAGACGTTTTGGATAACAAATCACCAACTGAGAGCCTATTTGTGGATCCGGATTGCAAATTGGATATCTGCGTCTGAATCTTTCTGCGTGTAGCGCGCGGCTCACATCATCGTAGAGGTGGGTCTGGTGTTTATCCTGCAGACCTTGCGCCGATTAAGTTCGCATCTCACAACATTCAGAAGCGAAATTCCGAACGAGTGCTGGACAGAAACCTGGTCAACGTCCTCATCTGGCGTTGCGGATGAGGAAAGGGTCAACGGTTGCTTCTCTGGTCAGCGAACTCACTGTTCGTTGACGGACGAAGTCAACAGGGACTTTACGCAACGACGTTTCACTGAACGCCGCGTCAACGCCAGCGTCAAATGGTGTTTCGTGATTGGCCAGTTGCATAAAGTCCCCAATATCCTTGTCAAAATGAGAGAAAACAAATGCATCCAGTACCTGAGACAAAGACGGAACAACGCTCTGAAGTCAGTTTCAACTTCACACGCTTGACCACACCAACACCTGCACAAACGTGGTGATGGACGTGTTACCTTTAACTCACGGGGGGAACCTGTGGCACAAGAAAACAATAACAACACGAGGGCATCAGGGTGCACCCGGATCAACACCTGATCAGAGGTCAGAAAAATAAGCCGCATTTTGAGTCCCGAGAAGTACTGCTTATCTTAATTGCATCTCCACAAATCTTGTTTATTGTTTCGGATGCGGTTTCCATCTCCCGCGAGGTCAGATACATCGCGGATAGGGCGGTGTGCGGACGGACGGGGGGGGGGAGGCGAACAGCGGAGCACTGAAGAGATCTTGATTTGATGGGTGTGTTTCCCAGTGATTTGGGATCATCTCCGAGAAGGGATCAGTTCAGATGTGACTTGGGTTGTGGGGACTGACCAGGACCACGCCCAAACGTTTTTGTGCAGATTTGCCAGGCGTAAGGCCCAATGCGACATCAAACCCTTGTGTCCTGAAATTTTGGAAGCCTGCAGGACAAAGACAAAGTTGGAGCAACGTGATGTTTGTGGGGGGCTTTTTTCAACAGAATTTTCTGAGTGATTTCAATCATCAAAGGACCCAGAGTGGCACAGTTGGCTGCAAAATATCACAAGGAACTTTTAATTCTCCCGACAGATGATTTGCCCCGCCAACTGTGCGAAAGATTTCCGAGTGTTGGACTCTGCGGACGCAGTGATGTGTGAAGCCGAGGAGAACTCACTTCACAAGAACCAAGGAGCCACATGGTATTCTTAGTTATCTACAGGCAGCACTAACTGCCGAAGCTCTCAACCCTCACAGATAGAGATGGGCAGATGGATAGGAGCAGAGCTGCTTCTGCGAGCACCATCATCATGATTTCAAAACTTCGCTCGACAATGATTCGCTTTTCCTCGTTGTATCGGGTCGCACCTGACGGGACCCTGGGTCCCCATAGAGACCCGAGTACTTTCCGTCAGGAAGTTGCTCGTTGAGCGACGTAATGACTACATTACTAATGTGCATTGAATGTCGAGCTAAATTTAGATGCGGGAAACTCATTGCACGGGGTACTGACTGCTGGGTACACTGATGAGTACAGCTTCATACCTTCCGAGTTTCTGGTGTTAGATAGGGATGCTCATCCATAGTATCCACAGACAACGGAGAATCACAACAACGCACAACAATTGATTTGAGACAGTGAGGCTTGGATTGGAAAACAGTGGTTTCTGATTTTTCTTTCACACTGAGGCTCTGGAAGCCTGACGCATCACACGTGTGCGTCGGAATATCTGACGTCACTTCCGCTCCCTCGGAGCCTGGTACCCGTCACAGAACGGACGCGTGATTCTCTGACCACGTGACCCCAGGACTCATCTCTCACTCGGAATGCCTCGTGCAGGGAACAATACTGTGGATATCAGTTCCTCGCAGCTTTCTCCAGCAGCGCCTCTCAGGCCGAGGCTCGAACGCGCGATACTCACAGATACTCATTACTCGCCAGGATTCTTCGCCGTTGACATATCTTGACACACGTCTACACGCACTTGACTGTTTGTCTACACAGTCGCTGCAGGCAACAGAACGGCGCACGGACGCAATTTGCAGTTGGATTAAAAATTTCCATCTCAAGCTCGGATTTGTTGGATGCTGGATTCAGGCATTGTGGATTTAGCTTTGCGCACAATCTCTGTCTGCCTACGTAGATTTTAGCAAGGTATTTCGTACATTCTGGTCGAGAATCCTTTGAGTACATCAAGATAATACTTTTTGTACGCTTCAGAGATTCGCTGAAGGTGAATGATTTTTATATGTTTGTTTTCTACTGGTTGTTGACACCGGAGGAATCTGGCAATGGGCACCGGGCTGTCAGGGACGGTTACGAGAACAATCGCCCTTCCAGTCTTGTTGTTGCAGTTCGGTTCCACCAGGCAGATAAACAGTTCCAAAAATCCACCTCTCGTAGCACGTCAGTCGCCTCAGTGAGAGATGTTCGAGCAGACTCAGCTGCACGAACGTTGGACTCGGGTTGTGTTCGCAAAATTGAACCTTCCCTGCCAATCAAGTTCTCATGTGAATCAGACCAACCTCCCTGCAGTTCACTTCATTCAATCGACCAAGAAACATGTTGAGCAGACACGGGAATCTTTACAAGACTGTTGTTTGGCCACCACAACCCCTGCAGTTTCTTCGGGTTTCGTGTCGCTAGCGTCACCACACAGCAGGGGGAAGCAATGCCTTTGAATCCGTATCAGTTTTTGTTTTGTTTGTTGGCTGATCAGCTGGGCGCGCACAGAGCTTTTTGTCGAGGTGCGTCCGGACAGAGGTGTGTGGAACCACACAGGATGTTGCCTGAACTGCTTTCAACATTGCACAATTTTCAGACTCAATCGCTCACAGAAACACGACATTCAATTCTTGCTGACCGGACTGAAAAATTTTGGCCACGAATCTTCTGTCTTCAGTTTCATGACCAGATATGTCGACTGTCAATCGAGTGAGTGATTTTCCTTTCACTAGTGAAGCAGCGATTGGCTGTTGGTTGTCACGGCCAGTTCAGTCAGGAATTAATTTGAAGACTCCACAATTACACATCATGAGACGCACCTGAACTGGGTGGAATCAATCCTGTCCGCATCTGGGACACAAAGTCTCCGGCTGGTCTGGTATCGGTGTGTCCACACCCAAAATCGCGAGGGGTTGAGAGTTCATTGTCAGAAGGGCACAAAGACGACGAGAATCTCACGGTCCATCGCCCGTCGTTTTGACGCGGCATGCGCGGTGCATCTGGATCGCTTTGCGCTCACTTCATCGCGCAAAGGTCAAAATGCTAACAAGAACGCTGTGTGAATCCCGCGCAAAAAAAAAAAAAATTGACGCGCGCAAAAAACGGACGCGCGGCGCACGCGCCTTACACACGCGCGACGGCGTCAAGATGTTTTTTGTTGCAAGAAATAACTCAAGGGAGGAAAGTTCACAACATTTTGATCCCTGACTGCTGAAAAAAAAGACTTGATGCGCTTTCACCCTGAGGATGTTTTCCTTTCCATAACACCAACTCCCAACTTGTTGTTACAGGAACGCCATCTGCTCTGGGGGAAATTGGAGGCTCCCAATGTAACATTTATGTTTTTCATACCTTGTGACCTCATTAGTTCGTTCTCAGGTTCAGCGGGATCCTCGGAGCTGCGGAGTTTGTTGTGACTTGACACGTGCCCGTAGCGTCTGTCGGCCGCGTCTGCCTCCGACATCCGATCGTCTGCTGCCCCCGACGTGTTTTGCCTGAAAAACAAAACAGAGATTCTGCTGCGTGTGTGCAAAGAAAAAAGCGAGACATTTGCCATTTCACAGAGCCTAACGAGCTCAATTCGGGACCAAAACAAAACAATAATCACAGGAGCAAAAGCATTGTTCTTGGCTCTGTGTTCTTTGTTTTCTGACAAAGATTGGGCACGTCCAGGTCCAGGCTGGTCCACTGAGGAACAAGAAGGCTGCAGCAAATTTTGCTTCGTTGCAAACATTGCAGTTCGTGTCCCAAGTTTGTGATCATGCAGAAATTGCTGTTGTGAGAATTCACCATGAGGTGAAATACTGCTCACGTTTTGTTTGAAGTGGTCAGTGTGAAATTTTTCAACTTTTTCTCGCACAAACTGTTGTTTTGTGCATGGATTCTCGGGGCAGACAAGTGCCACCAACTGGTGCGGCCCATTTCACCCAAGAAACAAAAATATTGTTTGACTTCAAGAAAATTTGACCACTTGGATCTCGCTCGCAGACGAAAAATTGCTTTGACAGCTCATTAATATTTTTGCCACGAACTCAAAACCCGAGAATCTTTTTGCAGTGATCCGAGGCGTATGTGGATCCCTGTTTCAAAGCGGTAGAAGCTGCAGTGTAAAAACCGCGCAGGAAGTGGTTTGGGGGAATCCTGCTCTCGGCGCCCGTGCGCTGAGAGTCATGTGCCTTTGACTGCTGCGACTTCTAATTGAAATCACATTTCTCACAGGCTGATTCATCCCGTCAGTTGCGTGTGTGGACCACTTGAAAAAGTGTGCGCCAGAAGATCTCTTTGTGTCAACAACTGGTAGAACAAAAGATTTGGCTGAAGCTACGTGGTCAGACAATTGTGTTGTTCACTGGAATATTTAACCGCCTTAGAAAAAAGGAGAACTTTGCTGCACGTGTGTGTGAAGTGTTGGAAACTTTGGTGGATTTAACAAGCCGCGGTGGGAAAAACTGGAGTTTGGGGAAGGATCCAGAATGGTGATTGACAACGGTTAGTTGGGATCGACGGAAGCAGCGCATCAGGAGAGAACGTCATGTTGTGTATGGCAACGAGGAAAGAAGATCGACACAACTCGTACGGAGGTAACGCTTTCTTCCCTCAACATTCAATCAAAGTCTGAAACTCTCCACACACTTTTTTGATTCCTCAAGAACAACCAAAGTGTCTTTCACGATTCATCGCGCGAAATTTTGTTCTGATGTTGTCCGACACAGCAGCTGCTTCAGTTCTTTCACCATCACCTCACAGTGTTGTTCTGCGAGCTACAACGAGTTCATTGAACCAAAGCCTCGATGAGCTGGAGTTTGCTTGACGTGTACAAAGTACCGTAGTCACCCGTGTGTAAGTCGCACCCAAGTACAAGACGCACCCCAACCTTTGCCTTGATTTTCTGTTGTCATACCACATTAAAATTATGGTAATCTCATACCCATGTATCAGACGCACTCTTGCTTTGGTACTCAATTTTGGGTCAAAAAGGTGCGTGTTACACACGGGTGGATACGGTACTTGTCCGCAGCTCTTGTTCCTCTGCGAGACGCGGCGGGCTGCAGCGCCTCCGTCCATCATCCCGTTGTTTTGCGCTTTTGTTCCACGGACGTGGAAGCTGCTCACAGCCTCAAAGAGCAACACGCAGTTCCAGTGATCAGTCCGTGACTGTTAGCGCAGTGGGAATCACCCACTACAGGAGCACATCCCAGGCAAAGAAAAGTTTGTAGAAGAAAAAGCGCCTGCTATTTTGAGTGGAGAGCGAGCGAGCTCGTCTTTGCTGACGCCTCAGTCGACGTTCGTGTTTCCAACAGACAACAACACGGATCTAGTGTTTCGTTTCGCAAAGACAGAAAATACACGATGAGAACTGTGCAAATTGGAATTGTAAAAGTGAGTGAAGGGTTGGAACCCCTGGGAATGTTTCGCCATGCCAGCAGCAGGATGTAAACACGGACTCCATCAAGGTCAGTCCGTCTTCACCTCAGCCGCTTCGCACTGCCGATGCTCTGTAACTTTCAGCGCAACAGAGTGAAGGTCAGAGAGTTGAGGGGGCTGTTCTCAGAAGCTGTTTCGCGGCACCAGTTGTTCTTGGTTGGTCCCTCATGAGTGAAACTTCTGTTTCAAAGTGAGGCCGTGCACGCTGTCAACAAGAATGTCCCTGCAGAAAATTTAAAAAAACCCTGGAGTTTCTGACTCTCCTTCCTTCCATCTGAAGATGCGCAGTTGAAATGTTTTCTTCCTGCCGAGTCTGGGTGTTTTGTTTTCATTGCTATCATTTCCACTGTACAGGCTGCACCTTTACACCAACCATCCAAGTTCAGATGGCTCACTTTTTGCTGTATCCCCTGGTTTCCTTGATCTCATTGTGTACGCAGGCATGGCTGAAGAAAGGGATACTCACGAAAAAAGAGGCGCAAGCATCTCATTACCATCATAGATAGCAGTCGGTTTTCTTTCTCTCGCTGGTTTTTGCGTGTGAAGTGTGCGACTGAGATTTCTTCAGTCTCGGTTTTCCCCAGAGGTGTGCACTGTGTATTTGCTCTGGTTCCCGGTCCCTTCCATCGCCGCTTGTTTTGTCTGGATGGATTTCCCAAAACAGACCCCAGGTTCTATGAAACAAATTCTCACAACCGACAGAAGTCTGCAGGAGTCGGAAGACTGTCAGTCACTGGGGAGTTTTTCCCGCGGAATTTTTTCTCGCTTGTAGCGGATGTCCAATTCAACAACCCCCCCCCCATCACACACACACACTCACATACACTGACGCACGCACTCACACACACACGCACACACACGCACACACACAGACACACACACACACAGACACACACACTCTCACACACACACACACACACACACACACTCACACACACCCACACAAACACACCGTGTACACACACGGTTTCTTGTG
>JAAUXT010095732.1_pt1 | contig 14521 bp, 12 predicted proteins | sample 7278171 | NCBI WGS metagenome assembly JAAUXT01 (sample SAMN14350112, study PRJNA611818) | marine sediment metagenome | isolation source: surface marine sediment (1.8m) | place: French Polynesia: Moorea | collected 2018-08 | reverse complement strand
TCGTGTGGAAGAGTTGGCTCTTCCCACGCGCGCAATCCAGCTTTCGGGCGAGGTGCTGAGTACCGATGAAGCGGCTTCAGCGGAGCTGCGTGAAGCTGAAGCTGTGCACCGAACTTGCAGCTCGCGCCGCCTATTTAAAGCCGCGCCCACGACACCCTGCATCTGTTGAGAACAACAGCTTGAGACAGGACTGAGTAATAAACGTTTGAAGCGTACGCTTGAGTTTTACTCCACTGCGGCAGTCCGGCCGAGCCGAGGCTGCTCCATACTGCGGTGCCGCACACGGCGGCGGTTGTGTGGACGGGAACCACCGGGACCCGACCCGCACACAACAATATCGGCAGATTTATGTCAATTTGGTCTGTGAGCAAAGGCAACAAATATAGAATCTCACTTGTTCGTCTGCCTTCTCCCGCTCTCCTTTCGTGTGTGCAGGTTCATCAGGTACTGTCTGTTCGGCAAGCTGATTATCTGACCCTGTCTTCTCCACAGCCCGAGGGTCATCAGGAACCGTCCTTTCACACTCCACGTCTTGACCGGTGGTCTTTTCTGTGCAGTGTGGGTCACCAGATTTGTCTTTTTCTGTCTCGGGCAGAACAAAGTTGGGCTGCCGAGACGACTGATCAGCTGGACTCGCGAGGTTGTCAGGCCTGTCGGCTGGATTGGCGTTTTCAGTTGCATCATTTGCTTGTCTCAATTCACTGGTCAAACAACTCGTGACGGAAGATGGCGAGCTCGAGTTCCTTTTGTACTCCTCTTCACTGGATGCGGTGAAACAATCTTTCTCGACAGGGACATCAGTCGTCGACCGACATCCAACCTTTGCCTGTTCAGTTCGCTTGCTTCTGCACGTCTCCTTTGAGCTTTGAGCCTTGAGACTTTGTTTCTTTGTTTCGATTCTCCTTCGCCTTTTTCTCCCGTTCGAGGCGATCTCTTCAGCGGCTTTGCGCTTCTCCTTGTCACACGTCTCTGCCTCGGGTCTGCTCAGGCGCGCACGTTCTCTGCGGGCGGTTTCCGACGCCTCTTGATCACCAGGATCATCTCGGCAGCGAACTTGACGTGACGGTGCAGGTGCAGGTGACTTCACCGGGCTGCTCGCAGCTCTATCTTTTCCATCAGGATCGCTCTTGCTTGAGCCTCGTGAGTTTATCTTTCCGTCTCTCACAATGGACGGACTGTACGACACTTTCACCGGGGAAGCAATTTCATTACTTGAAGCTGGACATTCGCTCGCAGTGGTGTCGAGACCGGTGTCCTGTGATCTTGTCCTTCGGTCCGTTGACACGACGATTTGAACCGTTTTCGTTTCATTCGCGGAGCTGACACTCGCGATCTGTACACAGAAAATCACGATTTGTTGAAAGAGGAAACTCCGTATCACTCAAAACAAACTAGACTTTCCAAGTAGAAATATCAGCCGCTTTCAGCGTAGATCACCTGTGTACAACATCATGTGAGCTTTCTAGTTGAAATGCAGAAAATCCAGATCTGGAAATTTCCAACTCTCAACCTTGTACGTGATTGCGGGGGGGGGGGGGGTAATCTGGAAGAGACACTTCATCACCCAGATAGCCAGATGCAGGGGAAAGCAATATCTTCGCTCAAGCGGCTGATAAACATCCACCCCGGTATTCAAAGACGTCTCACATCGAAAATCAAAGAGCACTTGTCTTCAGCAAACACAGAGCACAAGAAAGAAGACAAACGACAAATTTAACTGAAAATTACCTTGGATATTTTCTGTCTGGGGCTGCGCAGCGCCCGGTCTTCGCTGCCATCGCTGCACTTCTGGTTTGCAGCAACTTTTCTTGAAGACCTTCTTTCCTGTGATGAGAATTCCGGAAAAGATCAGTTTCTGTTGCCATGAATGACGAAATGAGCAGACATCCTGAGTGCTATATATTTTCAGAATGTCACTGATTTCAGGATGATATCAAATTCCAGGCATCCAGCAGAAAAAGGGCCACACTCCCACCCTTCTTTCAATTCTGAGGGGGTGGGGGCGAGACAGGGGCTTCTCCCATCAGTCTGGAAAATATATCAAAGCGTGATTGTTACACACGCGTGTAAAAACATCACACATGATTCAGATTGCACTGAATTTCTGACATGTTTTGTTTTTGGTGAATGTCCGTTCAAAAAGTCTTCAATTTTTACGTCGGGACGCCTGGGCTCAACCGTCTGCCAAATCACCCGCTTCCCACGGGGGTCTGCTTAGATTCCGGAGGGACGAAAACAATTTTTGTTGCATTTGATTGCGGGCCACAAAAGCATAAATAGTGTCACCAAGAACTGTCAACAAGAACAACGAATTTCCAACACTCACCATTGCAGATGAACTCTAGATTTGCACAAAGTCAAAAAATTTAATTCTGGACGAACAGATCGAGCACAGCTCAGGGCTTCACTTTTCTTCGGGTTGTGCTGTTACTATCTTTCACCTTTTCCGGGGTGTTGGCCAAAGATGCAAGTCCGGGAGTACGAAACGTTTCATTGGGGTTCATTCAAACACATGACAGATCAAATTGAACAGATACATGTACTACCTGAAAAGTTGGGTGGCAGATCTGAGGAGTGTTCTCAAATAGACTTCACCCTTCCAGTTTATTCCGCTTTCAACGAGGACTCCACGCACGGTACCGGAGCAGATCTCTGCGAAGACCAAAACACGCCAAAGAATGTACGGTAGACTCTATTCCCATTGATGGATCAAGAGCCTGGAGATCCGCCTGAACCCAAAGACATTTTTGTCACTCGCAGTCTTTCTATATCCCAAAGGTCGGGCGCCCTCGACCCGCCCACATTCTGGACGGAATGTATTGGTTTCGGATGAGCTGGGACCACGGAGACAAGACGAGGAACTTTGCGGCTGCGGTGTTTGGTTCAGCCCATGTACTGCCATGCAACCCTTCCCATCAAAAAAGCACAGTGCTTCAACTTGTAAAAATACCCTCAAAATTTTTCTGAGAATTTTGCTGTATATTTGCTATCATGCAGTTGACGTTTTTGCCATTTGTTTTTCTTTTTTGAAGACTGAAGTTGGTGGTCAAATTCCTATGCTTTTCAATGGGCAAGTGTGTTCTGCCCTGCACGGCGATCTCCTTGCAGAGCACATTTCTCCAGCGCACATCGATGCGGGAACATTCGCTCCTGTTCTTAGAACCCCGTGGTTGGGACAAACAGAAACGTGCAGCCCATGTTTGTATTCTGAATCGTAATCTTTCGGCGGCACAATTACCGTACTTCCAGAAACCCTCAACAATGAGCGGCCAGATTCAATTCCGGCTTTCGAGTCAAGTGTGTGAAAAGCACTATTTTTGCTTCCAAGACAACTCAGTTGAAGCGGGAACAAGTGGCCGACCGGCGCTGCGAAAGCACAGTTCAGGACGGACCGATCCACACGCCGGACGCCAGGAGAAATTACGCGAGAAACGTCAGTGGCATTACCCCCTGTGCCCCCTGTGTGGAAACTGAAATATTATCGCTCGTTTGGTTCCACACAAGCCACCAAGAGAACATGTTTGTTCAGAGGCTCAGGCTGCTCAGAAAGGTGGAGCTCTCGGTGCATGTGCACCGGGCTCACACCTCGGGAACAAAGCTCATCGGAGTCGTTCCTCTCATCACTGCAGCACGTGTCAGGGACAACTTTGGAAACACAACTGTTTGCAATCAAGGTTTTTCAGGCGACGCCTTGCCTTTTTGGGTGAGAAAATGAATTCTGAAATCTCAACGTTTTTGCTGTAGTTTTTTCTTTTCTTCTCTTTATGAACCGCACAGAAATTTACAGATTGTACAAACTCAATAAACTTGAATCTGAACAGCATAACAGCTCCGATCTTCTTGTTTTCTCGCACAAAGTGAGCTAATTTCCGGAAACGTGTGGCCCGTCAGCCCTGAGTGTTGAAATGCCCCGTTTTCTGGAATGATTTCAGACTTCACAAGGGGGTGACACCGGTGCTCTACCAAAAGCTTTCACAAATGCATTTTGGGACACAAAACCAACACCTTGGTGTGCTTCGCCTTTCTTTTCTCACCAATTCCACTTTCAGAAACGAAAAAACCATCTTCCTTACACGCACTTGCATTCAAATAAAACGTAACACATTCACATCTCGTTCAAAGGTTTCCAAAAAAAAAAAAACCAAAAAAACTTTTAACAAAAAAAAAATGCTACGCATAAAAAGCATGTGGTCCATGGAAACATTCACAGTTCATATATGCCTTGTTAAGTTGTCAGGAAATCCAAGATGGCCACCAAACTGCATAACCTACACAGTACCCAACACACTTGCATGTGCGGGATGACAAGACCACTTCACCATGTCAGTTTGAATGTTCTACAGGCAACTGTTAGTGCATTATAGGCCTTGTTGAGTTGCCAGGAAATCCAAGATGGCTGCCAAATGGTGTAACCTACATAGTGTCTGACACACTTGCATGTGGGGGACCACAAGACCACTTCACCATGTGAGTTTAAACATGCTGTGGGCAAGCATTTGTGAGTTATAGGCCTTATTAAGTTGCTGGAAAATCCAAAATGGCTGCCAAATGGCATGACCTACATGGCACCTGATGCACTTGCATGTGAGGAACTATAAGACCACTTCACCATGCAAGTTTGAACATGCTGTGGGTAAGCATTTGTGAGCTATGGGCCTCATTGGGTTGCTGGGAAATCCAAGATGGCTGCCAAACAGCACAACCTACACAGCACCCAACACAATTGCATGTGGGGGACCATGAGACCACTTCACCATGTGAGTTTAAACATGCGCTGCTGGCAAGCGTTAATGAGTTACAGGCCTTGTTGAGTGGCTGGGAAACCCAACATAGCTGCCAAACCATGTGACCTATAAGTGCTCAACACACTTGCATATGAGGGACCATAAGACCACTTCACCATGTGAGTTTGAACATGCTGCAGGCAAGCATCAGTGAGTTATGGGCCTTGTTAAGTTGCTGGGTAACCCAACATGGCCACCAAACTGCATGACCTAGATAGTGCCCGAAGCACTTGTGTGTGGGGGACCACAAGACTACTTCACCATGTGAGTTTGAACAGTGTGCTGGCAACTGTTACTGAGTTATGGGCCTCATTGACTTAGGGGGAGGGGCAACTCAACATACTGAAATTTTGCCAGGATTATTTTCAGCCCATTTTAAGAAAAAAATATTTTTGTGGTCATGTTGAGTTGGGGGGGGGGGGGTAACTCAACATACAAAAAAAAACCCAAAATGCTCAAAATGGCCTAAAAATGGTTGTGGCTTATTTTCACCATGTTGAGTTACCCCCCACCCCCCTATCTCAACATTCTCACACACACACACACATACAGACTGATGGTGATTACACTGAGCATGTGGTAACGACCCTTCGGGATCACACACTTAAAAGTCTACTGGAAAGCGTGGTCTTGATCAGACCAGAACACAAGCCTTTAAAATTGACTGAACGCGACTTGCTAACACAAAGTGAGGAAAAACTATCAGCTGTGTGCATCACACCCAGCCACAGGTGGACAGGTGCGTGTACTCTCGCAGATCCGGATTCTTACACTCGCATCACAGATTGCAGCTAACTGTCGTGAGAAGAACGCGCAGCATCGCAACTGCTCAAGAATGAAAGCACTTTTGAGTCGGACTGCAGCGCAAGCGGCGCACGTCAGATCGGCAGCCGAACGTCTGACTCGACCATCTGCTCTCAGCGCTACACGCCGAGCAGACTGTGGAGCTCGTCGTCATCAATGACCGACTCCTCCGTCTCGTCGTACGGCCGAGTCTGGAAGGCGTACTTGTCCTTGCGCCGCGGCCGCGCGACCGGGACCTTCACCTCTTCAGTGTTTTTGATGATCTGCGCGATGCGAGCCTCCAGGTCGCGGTGCTCCTGAAAAGTTCAGCAGAAATGCCGTCCACGAACTTTCGGAAGTAAATTCGCCAATTCGAAGGTGATTCAGTTTTCAACCAAGTGTCGCCCAACTTGAAATCATAGAGTTTTTGTTGCTAAAAGTACCGGTATGCTTTGTGCAGATACGTTTTTCTCTTTTGTGTTTGTTCAGAAGCCAAGCAGCAACAGTACATCGAATTTACCAACGAGATGTTCACCGTGCTGATCAACCAACAACAGAACCCTCAAATCTGAACTGTGTTAGATGAGTGGACAACTCAAACTGAACCAGTCGCACGGTTGGCATAATCCGACAAAGATGTGTGGCAGAGCGGAGGTCCACTCCCGGAATCGTACACTTCAATGTCTTGTGTCGGACGAAACCAACCACTGTTATGAAACAACTGTCTGCAAACTAAGGTCGCGGAAGCATATTTACAGGGTCCTGGTGGGGAACGTACTTTATCCGAACAACCGTGCGCATCTCAATCACGGGCTTTGTCTTTCGTCCTGACAGAGACTAAAAGAACAAATGACCATCAAAAGGCTACTGGAAGGTGGGGACCATTCGGTTTGGTTCGGAGGACAGACAGATTTTGGCAGGGCCGACGCAAATACACACACCGTTCTTGGGAATCAGCTTACGACAGCAGCATTTTGGCAGCAAGAAAGAACATGTGCTCAACCTGCACAAAGTGTCAGCGTACATGTGCTAAGCCTGCACAAAATACAAAGGTTAATTTTGTCTCAACCAAGTGCATACGTACGTCTTCCTCATTGTCCTTGGTCGCTTCCGCCTCCGCATCCGCTGCAGGTTCGTCTGCGGCCGGATCAACGTCCTCGGCTGCGGGTTCCACTTCGGTCTCCCCAGGTTTTGCATCAACATTCTCCAGTTCGCTTGGACTGCTCCCCTCCATTTGTCGAGCTTCACCCACCAAGTTGTCTGGTGGTTCAGTTTTGTGCTCCTGGTTCCACACAGGGTCTGGCACGACACTGCTTTCTGAATTTCCGTCCACCGCTGGTGTAATCTCTTTGCTAAGTTTTGTATCCACGCGCACGTTACAGTTCGGATCACTTTCTTCTATCACGTTTGGGCTCGAGTCCAAGGAAAGATTGTGTTTCGTTTCAACAGAACAGTTTTCAAACCCTGGCGCACATTGATTCAGGTTGGCCTGGCCTTCCGTCGGATTATTCGCCTTCACTTCTGTCGGACTTAGCTGGACCTCAGATTCCTCTTTGACGCCTTTGTCCGTTTGCGCGGCTTCAGCGTCACCTCCTGGATGAGAGATCTCCATGTCATCCACCGGCGGGCCAGTCACAACATCAATATCGTCCACTGGTGGGGCAGCCTCAACATCCATCTCACCCGCTGGTGGGGCAGGCTCAACAACCATCTCACCCGCTGGTGGGGCAGGCTCAACAACCATCTCACCCGCTGGTGGGGCTGGCTCAACAACCATCTCACCCGCTGGTGGGTCAGGCTCAACAACCATCTCACCCGCTGGTGGGTCAGACTCAACAACTATCTCATCCGCTGGAGGGGCAGCCTCAGCATCCATCTCATCCACTTGTGGGTCAGGCTCAACAACCATCTCATCCGCTGGTGGGGCAGGTTCAATATCCATCTTACCCGCTAGTGGGGCAGCCTCAACCCCAGGAACGTCAAGTCCAACAGGGGGGCCGAAAAACCCATCCGAATGTGCAACTTGCTCAACAGGGAATTTGGCCTCACGAGACGGGGCATCAGGTTCATCAGCAGCGACGTCAGGCTCCTCCTCGTGAGCGTCAGCTTCAACAGCAGGGACGTCAGGTTCAACAGCAGGGACGTCAGGTTCAACAGCAGGGACGTCAGGTTCAACAGCAGGGACGTCAGGGTCGTCACAAGGGGCATCACGTCCAACAGGAGGAACGTCAGGCTCATGAGAAGGAACGTCAGGTTCAGAAGTTGGGACGTTGGGTTCTTCTGAAGGGGCGTCAGCCGGGTCTCTCGTGACTGGGACAATATTACCCTCTGGTGTTGGACTCTGCCCAGACTGTTCTGTCCGTGGAACAGCGTCACTGACGGCTGATTCTGTTTGCTCAGGAATCACTTCCTTCGTGGGGACACTTTGCGTAACCTGTAGCTCATGAACAGCTTCCACTTCTGCGACTGGTGTTTCCGCAGCGGCTGATTCGTTTTCAGTAGCGGAATTCTGCTCCACTTCAGCAGCACTATCTCCTGTCTGTGCCGTCTCTGCCTGTGGCGTTACTGATGAAGTCTTTGTTTCCCTCTGTGGCGTCTCCAATTCTGTCTCAATCCCTGGCGTCACCGCATCACCTGCACAGAGCCAAACTAGGCGTTGCACATTCCTTTCTGTCTCGACAACAAGCTTGCTGCGTGTTTTGTCCCATCTTTCCTTCTCGGAAAGCAAACTCGTGGGACCTAACCTCCTAGTTTGCAAGCCAAGAATAATCGAAAACGACTTTCAGGTGGACCATAAGCCGCTTGAGCAGTAGTTGGCGCATGTATACGAGTCCCGGTATTTAATGACAAAGTCCAAAATTTTTGGGTGGTGTTAGTGGGGAGGGGCGATGTCCAGATACTCAAATTCTGGAAGCCTGACCGATAAGGACAGAGTACAAGAATTTTAAGCGCTGGGGGAGGGGCTAAACTGATGGAAGTCCAAAAATTTTTGGGTTTTGGTGGAAGGGAGGGGGGGGGTAATCTAGATACTGTCCAGCCCATAGACAGACACATACACGCCTGAAACCACATCAGCGTAAGCGGCTGACAAACAGCTTACCGGAAACAGAGTCTGGAACTATCTCTTTGTTATCCTGGGCGTCGTCTTTCTCGTGTAATGATGAGTCGATCGCTTTTTGTTTTGTGCTTTCAATGTGCTTTTCCTTGTCTGTTTCCTTGTTTTCGCCCTTGAGAAAATCTTTCACTTGCTTTGAAAAAACCTGAAATTATTCGAATGAAAACAAGGGTCCTATCTTTGAACGGACGTATCATCGGAACTCGTGTGTCTACAACATGATCAATTTTTGTGGAAATACGTACAGCAGTGAAATTCTCCCCATCAGCAACCAAGAACATCGTTTTGAACTTGTTGTAGATGAACTCCGATTTCCTCATTATCAATTCGCTCTTTTTGTACTTCCGACACTGGAAAAGCACAAAGTGCAAAGGTTGAAAGCAACAACAAGGCAGGCGCACAGAAAGCCCGCGGTCCAAAGCGCTGACTCCCCCTCGCTAACTGTGCTGAAGTCGCTAACTATGTGGGCCAACTCAGATGCTCAGCACAGTTAGCTCAGCACAGTGAGTGAGTAGGTGGGGGGTAACTGTGCTGAGCCAACACGTTTCCCTGCAAACTGTGTTGGCAGTCCCCCTCCCCCGAACCAGATGAGTGATACACAGACAGATGGACAGACACCCACGGTGATTGCAACAAGCCCGCAAAGCCCGCGGTTCTCAACTTGGCCAGTCTCAGGGCCAGTCCAGTTGTGTAAGCTGATTTGAAACAGGAGTATTCTGGTGGGTTGGCAGCTCAGCCGAGCGATTCCAAAAGCCATGATAGCCCTGCAGAGTTAGCAAATGGGTCCAAGATGGTGACCAAAACTGTAGGACCTACCGGTACTTGTGCCAAAGGGTACATTGAATGTGGGCAACCCAGGAGTACTGTATTCTGGTGGGTTGGTAGTTCAGCTGAGTGATTCTGAAAGCCCCCCTCCCCCGAGTTGCAAGCAGGGAAAGCGAGGGGGGTAACTGCAGTTGGCAACATCACATGCAGAACCCATGTCCCTATTCTGCAGTTTTCCACCCTGCAACTGTGCCAAGCAGCGCACAGACAGACGGACAGACGCACATCCCAATGGTCATTGCAAATAGCCTGAGGTTACCGATGCCTTCAGGGACCGCGGGCTTGAAACCCCCAGATCAACGAAGGGGCAATTGAAACATTTCCGACACAAATTTCCGACCTTTTTTATCGTCCCAACGATGTCTGGATTCTTCTTGAGGGTCAAGGTGTTGAGCTGAAGCACACTCAACTCTTCTAAAATGGCCAGACACTTGTCGATGTCCTGAAAATCATCAGATTTTGACGGAACCTCAATTCTGAGATATTTATGAAGTCTGAGAAAATTGAGAAAAAGTAGAGTCAAGTGATCACACCGTGTGTTCGGCCTGAAGCGACTTTTTGATTTCCACATTCATGGCGATGAGCTTTGATTCGATTTTCATCACTGAAAGTGGGAAAAGACAACTCAGTTGATCTTTTCGAAACTGTCGGCAACACAAGAAGCTGTCCGAAGCACAGAAATATGCAACAACACTTGCTGTTCAGTTTTTCCTTCTTTTCCTTCTTCTTTTGTTCATACTTCTGTTGCTTTTTCATTTCTTTCTCCAGCTCTTTCTCTTTCCTGTGAAACGACAGCAAGGGCAGTCAACTCAAAATGGACACATGACACAACATGCTGTGCCTGCTCGTCACTTTTTCAAGTTGCAGCTCACCACACCTGTGCAATTTCTTCAGCTCTTTCTCCCTTTTCCTCTCAGTGTCTTCTCTTGCTGAGTCAGGCCTGGACGAAGCGTCTTTGGTGGAACTCTGGAAGCAGAATTTGCAACGTAAAATGCAAAAGAATACGAACGACTTCGAAATGGCGAAATGCCAACAAAGGCTGCAAAAATTAGCGTCTGTCTAGAGGTGCCAAACCTTGTGTCGAGATTTTTCTGGTGACTTGTGCTTTGCTCCGTGATCCGTTTTCCTTCTTTTGCCTGGCTCCTCTTCATCATCACTTGAAATCACAGCCAGACGCGACCTTTGTTTTTCACTGGACTCGGATGTCATTTGCTCGTTTCTTTTGTCTGTAGCTTCGGTGTTTTCCAATTCATATTCGGGCTTTGCATCAGATAACTTGGTGTTTGAGGCATTGGAGTGTTCCACCTGCTCAGATATATGAAAATGAGAACGAATCGAAAAGACATACAGAAAATATTTTGACTTCTTGCGTACAGCTTAGAAAGCCCATGTCCCACACGTACCTCTTTACTGACAGGTACGTCTGCAGAGAAGGTGTCGTTCTGCTCGGTAACTGGTTCTTTCGTGCCTTCCTCGTTCTCTGCCATCTGAGATTCACTTTCAGAAACCTTGTCGGTTTTTGCGGCGTGCGCTGACGAAGATTTCCTTCTGGTGCGTCTTCCTTCGGCTTCGCCGCCTTCTGCTTGTTGGCTTTTCTTTCGTTCTCTTCTAATTTCCTTCTTTGCCTTTTTTATGGCAGCTTCTTCCTCTCTGCGCTTCCTGCCAAAAAACAACCCGCCCCCCTTGTGATGTCAACTGCGGCTTTCCACAACTCAAAAGAAATGTTTCTTGGCATCCAAGCTGCATCTCTTAGCTGTCAGAGTCTGAACACAAGACACTTGGAAAAGAACGCAAAGCAGTATTGCCTGCTCCGAACCCGACCGATAGGTGTTGTTTCGATTTGACTGAGTACAGGCCTGCGTTAAATAATAGTTCAAGACAGAACACAACATACAGATGCTCGCGGCGTTCCACAACTGAAAATTGTTCGACAGCTGCAATATTCAACGAACCTTTTTCCAATGATTTCCAAAAAGTTTTTTTGGTTTCTTTCAACGTCAACTCACCGCTCTTCGCTCTCTTTCAACTTTTCTTGCAGCAGGCGTTTTCGCTCTTCGTCTTTCTTCTTCCAGTCAGTCACGGAGTCAGTCTCGTCCGATTCAGTTGTTGCGGAACCCGCGCTTTCATCTTCGTTGATCTGCACTTTTTTGTGTCGAGCAGAGGACCTCCGACCTGGACAAGAAACTTCGTTTGGAACATTCCCCATCAACGGATGCGCAATTCTTGAGGCACCTGTGCTGAAGTGATGGTGGGCTCATCAAACTGAGTGGCAAACAAAAGGAGCCATCTGATCAAAAGCACCTTGTCAGGAATGGACCACAAACAAATGGTCATGAACTACCAAGTGACAAAGGTTAATTGCTGGCTGTGTTTTATCAAATGTTGTGCAGGATTGTCACCAGGAGAAAGAAAAGTTTTCACAGTCTCTCTTAGTCTCAGACCGTTTTCTCGTACCTGAAGACTCGGCGGTCTTCGCCACTTTTTTTGCTTTTGGTTTCTTAGCTGTGCTTGCTCTCCGCTTCTTTCCTTTAACAACGAAGTCCTTCAACGAAACAAAAATAAGACATCTTGCTTCGCCAAGTCACAGTGTGTCCCAACCAACAAAAAGTCTACGCCTCGGAAGCCCGCGGTTCCACGCAGTTGGCATTGCCACCACTGCCCACATAACATTTACAGGCTTTGAAGCAGACCACCAGCCGCTTGAGCCGTAGTTCCTGCCCACACGCGTTCGTCCAAAGCAAAGTCCAAGTGAAAAGGAAAAGCTGACAAGGACAAAAAGTTTTTTTCGGTGGTTGCAGTGGTGGGTAACCCGGAAACACAAATTCTGGAATACCTGCCCAAAACGACCACGTCCACAAATTTTTGGGTTGTGGTGGTGCTGAGGTGGGGGACCTGCCCAGCCAAGAGACCTTTTAATTCAAGAAGGCCCCCAAAAATGATGGTCTGAAACTCTTTGGACAGAGGTGGTACCGGGGGGGGGGGGGATCTGGAAACCTACCCAGCCAAAATTGGCCACATCCAACAATTATTGGGTGGTTGGGTGGTGGTGGTAACAAGGGGTGGATGTGGGGGGTTATCCGGAAGCTGTCCAGCCCGTGGACAGATACACACGCGGGTTTCAACAAATTTGGCCAGATTCTGTTTTTGTCAACTGCCCAACCTCCTCCAACTTGGCTGACATGGTACTTGCAGATTTTGGCCAAATTCTAAAATGCACGGGAGCCTTTCCCAAATTCTCAGAATTTGGCCACAATAAGAAATTGCAAAATTCATCCCCCACCCCAAAAAAAAGTTCCCGGCCTGACAGGAAACTTGCGCAGTAAAACTACGTCTTTGGAACGCGGAACAAATGTTGTTGGTTTGGATCCGACTTCCTTGCGCTCGCTCGCTGCAGTGAGGCGAGAAATACACCGCTGAAGAACAAAGTTTCTTCTTGACAATGCCTCCATTGCAGGATGTGGTGAGAATAGATCGATAAAGCAACGCTACTTTCTGTGTTGTGAAGCTTGTCATCCAAATTCAATTCTTGTATCACCTTGTGCTGGACACCCCCCACTGGACAGACACAAGTACACGTATCGCAATTGCACTGGGCCCGCAGAATAAAAGAACCGAACACTTGATTATTAAAATTCCTCACTTCATCGTCGTCATTGTCTGAAGCAGGCGGCGAACCTTCATCGAAGTCCTCTTCCTCATTGCCTTCGGCAAGATCTGTTGTTTTCCGTCGTTTAGCTGGGCGCCCCTGCAATTAGGTGTGAAAGAATACTCTGTTGATGTTGATCTTGTGAGTCTCCTCCGAGGACCTCGACGTTGAATTGCAAGCAGTACTCACTGGTTCGTTGCTGTTTCTTCTTTTGACCGCCGAGCTTTTCTCGCTGTCATTCTGAAAAGCGCAAATATCTCGCTGCGATTGCTTTCAATTCATGTCAAAAGAAGGATAACTGTTGTGAACCACTTCCTTTTCTATCCCAGAAAACAACCAATGCACTCCGGTTGAATCAGTCGCAGTAAGAACTGTAAATATTTGCTGAAGAGGCACCGAAAGAAAGTTTCGTCCAGCACAAACAAAGAAAAACACCTTGGTTTTTGGTTCGTCATCCTCCTCCTCTTCCATTTCTTCGTCCGCATTTTGCTCACTGTCGGTGTCCAACTCAGCCTGTAAAACATTGTTTTTGTTTCGTTATTTTGTTTCTCGAAGCAAATAATCCCGCATTTTCTGTTGTGTTGATACGTAGGAAAGAACATACTGGCATGCTGTTCACATCCGGATTGTTTTCGATTTCCCAAAGGCCTTCGTTGAATCCTTTCCTCTTCTGAGGCTTTCCAAACCTCTCCTTTGTTTCTTCGTAAAGAAAGCATTCCTTTGCCAACAAAAAAGCTCTGCAAAGACAGTCAAGTAATGCAATGTCCACGTGTCACGACAATCAGAGTTCTGAAATTTTCTGAGTGTAAAAGTGAATTCAAAACACACAGAGCATCCCGAAACACACTCACGTTTCGTGGGTGCCGAAGAAAAATATTGGAAACTTTCCCTTTGGACAATGCTGCCCTTCTCGAAGAACATCGATCTGAAAATCAGTCAATAGCACCGTACAAGAGACGTGCTTTTGCAAGGCACTCTCCGGCATTCATCAACGTGATTACTTTCACGTCTACCTTTGCAGGCCAGTGTGGGTATCCTTTCATCTTGGCGAAGATCAAGACGCCAGGTTGCAGCAGTTTGGGGTCCGTCATGTTCAGATATGTACCTTCTCACAACCTATTTGAACAAAAAATGTACCCAAACAACGAGAGATCAAAGATCAACGAGCCCGTGGCACACACTGGACAACTCTAGCCTGTGATTGCAGTGTGACCGCAGTGTAGTGATATCACAAACGATCAGTTGGGTATCTCAGATGAGACTGGCCACGGTGGCGCGAATCTCTATATTTATTGAATGAACAGTGCTGCCACCTGTACCGCAGTGGTTCAAATTCACAGCTGGTGTGTCACACCACACTCCTCCCCC
>JAAUXT010059250.1_pt1 | contig 14522 bp, 12 predicted proteins | sample 7278171 | NCBI WGS metagenome assembly JAAUXT01 (sample SAMN14350112, study PRJNA611818) | marine sediment metagenome | isolation source: surface marine sediment (1.8m) | place: French Polynesia: Moorea | collected 2018-08 | reverse complement strand
TGTCACGTGTTGTGATGTCACGTGTTGTGATGTCACGTGTTGTGATGTCACGTGTTGTGATGTCACGTGTTACGCAGGTGCCTCAGTCCCTTTGCTGCCTCATTGTGGAGCGCGACCTTCAGACACGGCTCTCACCTGCAGAGAAAAGGTGAACAGATGAAAAGGAGCAACTCAGCCGAACGACGCAGGAAAATCCCCCACATTGCAAACCATGAACCAGCTGTCAAAGTGCGGGCTCTTTGAAAAAAAAACAGGCCTCGAGTGTCTCCTGTTCGAATCTGTCAGAGCCACCAATCCCACACACAAGGCCTCAAAATCCCAGCAAATCTCGTCAATTTCCTGTCGATTCATTCACATCTCCTGGCAAAGAAACAACGGGATGATGTTGCGATCGTCGCTCGTTCTTCAGAAAAGATCATCGTCTGTTTTCAACTGTTACGCAAAACAACTTGGTCGACACTGAGTAAATACTAAATTGCCGTCTCTTGAACACAACGCTTGAGAAATTTTGAAGGTTTCGTGCAGTATTTTTGTCGCGTTGCTGGTCGCTCGAGCAACAAACTGCATGGACAGCTGTGCTGCTGTGGTCTTTTTCTCAAAAATGCGTGTGCACGCATGCTGATTGCACCAATTTCGTGGTGTTCTATTTTGTGCCACAGTTCGATAACTAACCCTTCATTTCTGTTTCCTTCGAAACCTCGGAGATTGTTGCCCAGGTCACCGAACCACTGTTCAAAGGGCTGCACCACCGTACAACCTGCTTGGGGTCTGTCCCTCTGAATTGTGTGTGTGTGTGTTTATGTGTGTGTGTGTTTATTTGTGTGTGCGTGTGTGCATGTGTGTGTGCATGTGTGTGTGTGCGTGTGTGTGTGCGTGTGCGTGTGTGTGTTTATGTGTGTGTGCGTGTGTGTGTGCGTGTGTGCGTGTGTGCGTGTGGTGTTGGGGGTTGCACGGATGGATCCGCGCTGGGAGATTTCAGACGCGCGTCTGACAGCTTCCTCATTAACTGCGTAGTTTCGCTTTGATGGTGACACGAGTGAGACACACCTATTGTGAGGTGCGTGACACTGTCAGATGAAGGGGAGGAAACGGTAACGTGAGAGTCACGCACACCCGGCCCGGCCCAACAAGAACTCGCTTCATCAGAGATGTACTGCTTGTCTCGAACAAACTTCGCAGGGAACAAACCTGGGTGCTCTGCTAGATCCACTCCAGGTTCAAACCTGCAGGGAGGTGTGTTTCTCAGGCAGGACTGTGTCCCACTCAACAAGAACAAGAATTTCAAAACAAAAAATAATGCATTACAGTGGTGGATTCAGGGGCCGGGGGGTTCACCCCCTCTCTCCAACCCCGAAAAAATTCCCTCCCGAGTGAAGTGGGCAGGTGCAGGTTGATGTTCCCGCGTGAGGGCTGGGCGGTGACCTTCACCTTCACCTGATCCTGGATCCTGGATCCTGCCCTGTGGTGTTGAGACAATGCTTTGCTGGATTCTAAATTTAATTGTTTTGCTTGGCTGCAAATGGTGTGATGTCTCGTGTTGAATCTGCCATTGATTGTGGTTGGCTGATGGTGACGACTGTAGTGAGGGTTGTGTTTGCACTGTGTGTTGCGCTAAAAGGCCCCGCTGTGTATACAGAGGATTAGTGACTCATCCGGCTACACCTGTGTGTGAGTGTGTGTGTGCGTGTGTGTTTGTCTGCCTGTTCATCTGTTTATCTGTCTGTCTCTAGATCTCTCTCTGTCTCTCTCACTCTGTCAGTCTGTCCGTCCACTGTCTGTTCATATTGTGTGTGTGTGTGTGTGTGTGTGTGTGTGTGTGTGTTTGTGTGTTTCTTTCTTTGACTCGTGCTCTCACTCTCTTTCCCTCTCTTTCTTTCTCTCGGTCTGAATCTATCTCTGTCTCTTTTGTCTCGATCTGGATCTGTCTCCAGTCTCTCTCTTGGGTTGTTTGCGTTGTGTGCTGCTCTCAAAGGCCCCATTGTGAGCACACAGAATTAGTGATACAGGGCTTCACCTGTCTGCAACTCTATTTCAATCACAGAGAACAGAGATGCCCAGAACACTGACAACAACGTACACACACGCACACACGCACACACGCACACACACGCACACTCACGCACACAGACAAATGCACACAGACATATGCAGACAAACGCACGCAGACACACGCAGACACACGCACACACACACACACACACACACACACACACACACACACACACAAAGGTACACGAGAGCATCTGTTCGTCAAAATATTGGAGACGGGCGTGTTTTCTGTTCACTCAGGTACTACAAGAGGCGCATCCCGTGTAAGGCCGCTGCAGACCAAGCCTCAGAGCTGCAGGAAGCTGCATGCGTGATGATTGCATTGCACACAACAAACCTGGAGACAAATACAGATCATTTTTGGAGAAAGACAAATGAGTCATCATTTCCATGTCCGCTGATCCGCAGAAACCCGTCTGCGGGGACAGAACCCGCTGACCCCCCTATGAGGTGCAGACCCACGAGCAGGAGGCCACGCCTGGGATGGCTGGGCGCCCCTAGATCCCAGGGGCCTCACAATCACTCAATTTCAGTTGATAGTCTACTCCCTCACAACCAGGTCACAATAGAGAGATCAGTCTGAGAGCTCCAGGGGTGGGTCTGTGAGGAGTCTGGGGGTCAGGCCCTGGATCCGCCCCTGAATTGTGATAACGCCTCTGTCAGCTTCGCTTCGCTCTGCGCACTCAGCACGTGATGCGGGTGCAATCAGTCTGAAAGCCACGTACTGTGGACAACACGCTGTCAAAACTGCACTGCACAGTGTCAAAAGTGTAGACCACACACTGTCGAAACTGCAGACTGCACACTGTCAGAACTGCAGACTGCACACTGTCAAAACTGCAGACTGCACACTGTCAAAACTACAGACTGCACACTGTCAAAACTGCAGACTGCACACTGTCAAAACTGCAGACTGCACACTGTCAAAACTACAGACTGCACACTGTGCCAAAACTGCAGACTGCACACTGTCAAAACTACAGACTGCAGACTGTCAAAACTGCAGACTGCACACTGTCAAAACTGCAGACTGCACACTGTCAAAACTACAGACTGCACACTGTGCCAAAACTGCAGACTGCACACTGTCAAAACTGCAGATTGCACACCGTCAAAACTGCATTTCCCACACGTGTTGCTGCTCACACAAATCCCCTGTGAGTGTCTGAACCTTGGCTGTAAAGGCCGCAGCTTCCAGGCTCGTGTTCTCTACAGGCGCTCTGTCGTTGATTCAGCCTGTCGCCCTGCGTACAACGTTCACAACACAGAGAATCCCTCGTTGTGCTCTCTCACCCTGCAGCCACTAAGCGAGCATTGACGTTTGATAGAGACATTCCGATTTGTTCCCACCGAATACTGAGAGTGAATGTGAGATATTAATGAAATTAAATAAAGCTGTCCGGAATATTTATGGCTTGAGTCCGGCCACAAACAGGAGTCCAGCCCAGTCTAGTGGGTGGGGTCCTTCTGACGGATCCAGGGTCGGGCCAGGGGGTCCAACCTGGTCCTTCACGTCCTTCAGTGGATTTAGGGTCAGAGTGGTGGGGTCGAACTCGTGTCCATACACTGCGTCAAATCTGGATCCAATGAAATGCAACGAGGTGAACCGTATGGGGTTTGGTTCCCTGGGACCTGGTCAGCGTCTGACCCTCCGACACCTGGTGTTCACCTCCGGGGGCTGACCAGAATCTGTCGACTTGAGGCACACAGGGGACAACACCCTGAGGGTTCTCCAGTGCTCCACTGACCCCCTGGCAGTTCAACAGGGTCAGGGCCTTGGGGATGCAGCTTGTGGCCGACACCCCAATTTGATTGCCGTTTGTGCCGTACACGAGCACACTACCCACTGGATGCTTGTCACGTGTCACGTAGACTGCAGAAACCGTGGCTAAAAGTCACTGTTGTGAGGTGGAGATAATCCTGTGCGAGTAATGGGAATTTCTCATGTCACGCGGCGACGTCAACAAAGCGCGGTGCAACAGGCGCTGGCGCTATGGGGCCACGCCCACAGTGGAGGCGTCACCCGCTGCGTCGCGCGTCATGGCGCGGAGCGTCGTCACCTTCCCACGCGTAGTGCGTCACGCGTTGCGTCGCGTGTTGACGCGCGGAGCGTCGTCACTTTCCCACGCGTAGTGCGTCATGCGTTGCGTCGTGCTGCAAGGGCGCGACACACGTTTGCTCCCACTGGATGCGTTTTGCGTCAATGCGCGAATCACAGTGTCCGACGCACGCAATCTGGCCATTGCTCCGATGTCACTTCTGAATGAGAGCGCAATGCGTGACGCATCAGGTGTGAACCCAGCGCCACCTGTAATGGCCGCTCGTGGCGGTTTTACCTGAACAAAAAGCACAGCTCACGCACCACTCTCAAAATTGCGCACAAATTACAGCGGCACGCGAATGCACTTCGTATTCAAGTGGCCGCTGCATTACTGTGGGTCGGTGGGCGTGTCCGGATCCAGGGGCGAACTCGACCCGCTGTGACAGGCTCTGTGTGTGTGTTTGTGTGTGCGTGTGTGTGCGTGTGTGTGCGTGTGTGTGCGTGTGTGTGCGCGCTGAGGCACGCTGGTTGTGTAATTCTGCATCGGCTCTGTGCAGGTTTGGTCTTTCTGGAGTCCACAGGTTGAGTGGCTTCTAAATTGGACCCTGTAGCCACCTGTCACCCGTCTGGTCAAATCTTGGATCTGTCCTGGCCAAGGGGGGAGCAGGGAAACATTAAAGGGGTCAAAGGGCACGAGGGAAATTTCAATGGTCGGGTTGAAACGGCACCAGTTTTGTCGACTTGATTCTCCATTGAAACGATTATTTTGCCGATTCTCTGTCGAAGCGATGCAAGATCGATTCTCTGTCGAAGCAACAAATTTCCTGCGAACTTGCCATTGAGACAGCTGTTGCTTCAGTATTCACTCCCTCAAAACGTTCGCTTCCGCTCAGATCGATGACGTACACTCGTGTCTGCCTGTTGCGAACTCTGTCCAGTCGACACCCCGGCTGAGTCGGGCAGGTCTATCTGTTTCAAACGGCCCTGTTTTCCCCGCGTTCAATTCCCTTTCCTTTGGGAAGTTCAAGCGGATAGATCTTCAGCCAAGGATTTTGGAATGGAATTTTTTTGCAGGGTGTGTTCGTCTCGGAACAACGTTGGTTCACAGCTGTTCTGACAGTATTGTGTTCACGTGACTTTTCGTGGAAAAACAGCAATGTTGTTCGTCTCCACATCAAACGAACCAAATCTGAAGCTCTTTCGCTGGTTCGATGGTCTCTGGGGCTCTGCAGGGCTGCAGGGCGGGTGGGGAATTCGGTTCCGGGGGTGTGCCTTCCTGTCCCGCCCCTGTTGCCCCTTTCCCTCACCTCCCTAACAGGACCACACTCTCACCTCTGGGTCCTGAAGCTGGAACCTGCAGCAGGGGGGGCTCCTGGAGTCACGTGATCGGCGAGAGAGCACATGATGGTCCCTCGTCAGATCATCCAGCTCCGACCTTCGAGCCCAGTTGGATCCAGAACAAAGAACGATTGTCCTGTTCCAAGTATTGGGTCAGTGCTCAGCAATCTTGAAGAGGAGTGAATGCAAAATTTGCATTCTGGGTGTGGGCCACTTGAAGATTTTTCAGTGTCCATCCCACTAGTTCACTGGATTGTGGTCTGTAGTCCGGGGCAGCACGTCGAACGGACCCACAGTGGGTCGTGGATAACCTCCCGAGCGCACCTGGACCTGATAGATCTACCACTTCTGTGGGAGAGGCTCCGGTACGTACAGGAGGCCTGACACGTGTGTGAGGCGAGAACCCGGCTTCACATCATGCTGGGTTCTGATTTCTGCGTCCCAGTCCACGTCAGTGGACGCTGCACTGACCCCTTTGCAAAGCGTTGATCATTGACAAGTGCAGGGAGGTTGAGCTCTCACGTCGGTGCAAAATCTACTGACGCCGACGTCAACAAAAATGACGCCGATGTCTAAATTTTGACGTCGGCGTCAAATTTCACGTGGGACCCAAAGTGGTGCAGTCCGTGCCTGACGTCAATCTTTGTGCCGTCAAAAAACTTACGACGCGTTCCAAACCGTTCGACGCACGACGCACGACGCACCTGGCGATTTAGCGTCCTTCAACCAACAGATGGACGCAACGTGATCACTTTGTTTGCGACTCAGCGTTCGTAGTGACGTGATGCCTCCAGTGCCACCCTACCCCCCGTCAGCTCTGTGATCTGTGTCTCCATTCCCATCAGAACAATAGATCTTTAGGGCGTGGCCCTCGGCGAGTACTACAGCGTACTGAGGCCTCATTCCCTGTGACACTGACTCGTCACTGACACGCGCTCTCGCGTGAGAAACGCTCACAGAGCCCTTTATGACCCGCCAATTGGGTCTGTGGGGGATTCAAGGGGCCCGACCCCCTGGACGGTAACTGCTGCACCGCCCTCTGATTCACGAGTGTTCGATTCAGATGAACATGCAATGGCAGTGGACATGCGCTTTGGGTTTGTGAATTGTGTGCAAAAAAGGCGATGAGGTGGGACGAGACAAAAGTTTGCGCCAAACGTGCGTATGTTTGTTTGTTTGAGTGTGTGTGTGTGTGTGTGTGTGTGTGTCTGTGTACCAATGTGTGTATACATGTGTCTGTCTGTCTGTCTGTCTGTCTGTCTGTCTGTCTGTGCGTACCAATGTGTGTGTGTGTGTGTGTGTGTGTAAACAAGTGAAGCATATTTTATCCAGAACAGCAAGGTCTGCTTGAGGACAAGGCCACACACACACACAGAGACACATACACACACACACACACACAAAAGCACACACACACAAACAAGTACACCTGCACGCACACACACACGCACGCACACACACGCACACCCTGTAGTTCCTCTTCCTTCACCTGGCCTGCAGCCTGGATTCCCTGTTCTCCAGACTCGCAGCTTCTCTCGCACCTGCTGCTGCTGCTGCCCGCATTACGCAATTCCTACGGGTTCACACAGACAGCACACACGTGCGTAGAACAGTGTCAATCTTGGAAAGCCAGGGCAGTACACCCGCATGGAACCCAGGGGCGAGTGTAAGAATCTCTTGGCTGTACGCTCCAGAAAAGCCATCCAAAATGTCTACGGCGCCAAAGCGACGCAGGTACAAATTTTCATATTTTCTAGTCCAATGTTTGGACGTTGGAACAATGGTCTGTGAGGGTGCACGCCCCCTGACGAGTGCCTGGATCCGCCCCTGGAGCTGCCCGTGAGACCCTGGCTTCCTCCCTTCCGCACACACGCAATCAAAGGGCCAAGAGAAGAACATGGATACTGTAGATCCATACTGCACCTGTGTGTAGCGTAGCAACAATCCACTCGCGTATCCAAGGGGAGACCGTCTCCCTAGCAACGCTGTGAAATGTGGTCACTAAGAATTCCCGCGGGAAAACAGCGAATCCCGGAGTTGGTTGAGTCCGGTGTGCTTCGGGTCGCGTCCCTCCTCATCCAGTGTCAGCGCGTTTCCACTGCGAACCGGAGACACACCCTCCCGGCTCCATTCCCTCCCACCGCGACGCTGTCAAAACTCACGTGACGCAAAGCGTCCCTCGTGACGTCACAATGTTCCACACCTGGTGTTCACAGTTCAGGAAATCGCTGCACAGATCATCTGCCTCTGTTCGCGATTATTTCCAATTGATTTGAATACAGAAGTGTGAAATTTATTTCCCGTCCTTGATGTCAGCAAAATTTTTGCACAAAAAGAAGCAATTTTCGCTCTGATTCAGTTGTCCTCAAACTTCCATGTTGAGGTTTCAATGAATGCACTGAAAATTCTGAACACAGCTGTTTTCCGTCTGCCTGGCGCTGCGCAACAGATGCGTCCGTGCAGTATGCGTGTGACGTTGTTACACACGGAGCCGCACATGTAGCTTTGACTCGCGCCGCACGTTTTGACGCGGCCGGTCGGTCGGGCTGGGAAGCTGCACAGCGCGCAGCTGTGACGGGAGCGGCTACCGGAGGGAGAGAGGGCGCCACTGCGGTGAGGGGGGAGAGAGGGAGAGAGAAAGAGAGAGAAAGAGAGAAAGAGAGAAAGAGGGAGAGAGAATAAGAGAGCAAGAGAGAGGAGGGAGTGACAGACAGACAGACAGAGACAGACAGACAGACAGACAGAAACCACCACCGGTTCTGACCCAGTTCTGACCACAAGGTCTGACACTGACAGAGGGAGGAAAGGTGGGCTAGACACTGGAGATGGGGATAACGTACGATAAACGTGTTCATTTTTGTCGATTTGATCAAAAAAGTTTGAAATGTTCCACACGGATAGTCAAGCACGTGAAGGCTTCGCTGGGACAAGGTTTCCTGTCCCGTGCGAGTTGCCTTGCCAGACTGCTCCGGCGGCCTCTGTGTGTACGCGGTAAGAGCCATTAAAAGAGTTCCCGCTGGTTCCTTCCATTTTCCGTGTTTCGCCGATCCATCGCAGTCGGTTGCGAACTCTCCTTGCATCCGAAAACGAGAACACGTATATAAGACAAGTGCGCCGCTCGCACTAGTATTCTTTCTAGTCGGTACTCGAGTCTTTGAAGAGACTGAGAGAATCAGCACCCTGGCTGTGGTTGAGACCTTTCTCGACCCGTGAACAGGAGGCTTCAGTGGTCCGCCCAGAATGTTGGTCGCAGGGCCCTGAACTCCTGGTGCTTTTCCCCTCGTCCCTTTCGTGTTCTCTGGACGGCCCCAAGGTTTGCAAGCAGGCACGGAATAAAAAGATAACATGCCTCAGGTAAGGTGTTGATCTGTTTTATGTCCTGCCGGGCAGCAAAAGATGTGGGAGGATGAGGGACACGGAAGATGGGCGAGGTGGGCAAAATTACGAACTGGCCTAAGGATCTGACACGCCTCTTATGGCGTGGAAAACGTTCGGCTCTCCCCAGCTCACTGACTGGAAGAGTAACGGTGTGTGTGTGGGATCGCGTCTGACCCCTTCTGACTCGATGAAGTGCGAGGCCGCGGGAAAGATCAGCGCCCGTCAGGATCCACTGGGAAAAGGCATTGAGGTCAGAAGTGGGAAACGGTCCCCACGGTTCTGTTATCCGTTACGGAGAGTATGATCCGATCTACGAGAGCCCTTCTCTCGGATGTACGGCCCTCACTGTACTGTGTGTGGCCACAATGTACTCATGTTGAGGATTCTATTCCGTTGAGGCAGATGCTCACGCAACATTCATAGGCCGGGCTGTTACGCTCCGTTAGGAAAGGAATGGCCCAGTGTTGATATACGTTTCCCTCCATCGCCCTTTTTATAATTCGTGATGCGCTGATGCTCAGCATCAGAACTTGGACAGAAGTACGCCACTTAAAATTATCCTAGTCAAGGCACCCCAATTTGCAAGTTGCACGGCCCTAGCAGAAAACCTTCGCATGTGCAGGCTGGTGGACATCCATGTGGGACAGGACTCCCGGTCGTGTGCGAAATCCTTCGCGTTGCCACGTTGTCCAAGTGGGAACCTCTCATTTCTCGACCATGCATAAATTATTTGCTGTTTCAGTACAAAAGCATTTTGGCTTTGTTGTCACCCTTTGCGTTTGAGATCAGACACAACTCCGCCATTATTTTGTCATTGTGTTTCATTTGAAAGGCAGAAATGTTGACACAGTGATCACCCTTTGAGGTCAACAGTCCAAGTGCCACTGTGGACAGACCATTCGATTCGCAATGCTGGCGTCTTGGATTCTCTTGTTTGGTTTGTTCTGTGTGTACGTGAGTTTCTCCAGTGATTCTGCTGCGTCGCGTCCCCCAGACGAGGATCATACACGTGGTGCTGGGCACAGGTCCAGGGGAGTTGGGAGCAAAGTGCAGGCAGCTGGAACAACACTGCAGCCTGTAACAGATCAGCACCACACAACAACATCCACAACAACAATCAGAGAAGCAGTACCAACTGAAACATTTTCAACTGCAGCAACATCAACAACAACAGCATCTATTTCTGCAACATCTTCAACAACAACAACAACAACAACTGTAAAATCCAGTGCAACAACATTATCACAAACAACAACCATTACCACAACTGAGAATGCAGCAACAGACAATGCTGTTGTGTCAGACCCTGCCACCAGAGGAGGGATAGACCAGGCACAGTCTTCTGCACTGACAGACTCACTGACAGATGCTGATGACTGTAAGCTTCCTGACACCTTTGACATTTCATTCATGAAAAAGCAATGTTCATTGATTCAAAGATTTCACAGCACAAAGTCATTGTAAAAGCTGCAAAGAGCAAGTGTGTTCTTTTCCAATTCCATTTCAGCTACACAAAGGAATGTGTGGTACCTTTCCTATTCTGGCTCAGACACCAATGACTGTCTCACAGAATCCACACCCTGTCAGAACCTGCAGACTATTCTGGACAGGGCCAGAGAGGGCGCTGACATCCTCGTCACATCAGACAAAATGTCAATCAACAAAAGCCACTGCACCGTGAGAAGCAGCAAGGCCTTCAGCCTCTCCAGCGTCAAGGGTGCGATGGTGGAGGTGGATTGTCTGGGTGAGTGACATGCAGCTCGGGACATGTGTCTCAGTCACAGAGAGTCACAGAGGTCTCAGTCACAGAGGTCTCAGTCACAGAGGTCTCAGTCACAGAGGTCTCAGTCACAGAGGTCTCAGTCACAGAGGTCTCAGTCACAGTTGAAGAGCCGCAGCGTGGACCTCCATGGCTTTGGGAGGCATTGGGGCCTCATGTTCACAAAAGGACAAACGTTGCTGCCTACTTGTGGTCACAAGTGTCCACTCTTGAGCACTGGTCTGCACCCATGTATCTCGTGGATGCCCCAGCTTCGTTTGTCACAAAAGACCAACCAACCTTAGATTGCTTGAAGCTGATCACGTTTGCACAAAAAGCGTGGTAAGTTCAGCCCTTTCTTTGTTGCAGGATGGACAATCACTCACACCTGGACATTTGAAGACAGGTTCCAGAAAACAGATAACAAACAGCGCAAGCTGCCAACAGTGTACCTGAGGGATTTAGTGTTCCACAGGGCCAACTCATTTGAGCTGTACGGGCTCATGGTCTTTGAGAACTGTGTCTTCAATGTGGACAGACTGGACCTTAAGCTCCACAGAAGCCAAGTGGAAAGAAAGCACTCAACAACCATGCACATGCTGAGTGTGAGAAAATACACTGAGAAGCAAAATATTGAATTCAAAAGAACAAAGTTCCCAAGAACCAAGGTTGTTGTGGTGCTGGCCTTGGATGTGGTGAGGGGCCTCAGTCTGGTGGGGTGTGAGGTCACCGCCCTTGTTGCCATTGGTCCTCGCGTGTTTCCGGGGCAAAGTGGGAACGCCAGGGTGGTCCTCAACATTCTCTTTGAAAACTGCGCCCTCATGGGGAATGAGCTGCAGATCAACCCTGAATCCCGGGCCACATTTCTGTTTGCAACGTTCAAAAATTCCACATTCTACAATTGGAAAATGACAAGAAGTTTTGAATGGGGTGCAATTGGATTGTCCTTTGACACTTGCAAGATTTTTTCACATGACACAACCAATAGAATTGTGCTCAATGAAATTATGTTCTTGAGAATTGAAAAATGTACATTTACAGTGTTTCAGCCCAAGGATTGTTTCTACGGGTGCAGCGTCAGAGTTAAGGGGCTCACTTCCCACAAATCTGTCTCTTTAGCTTTCTCCTATGCCTTTGGTGTCACTGTGCTCAGAACATTCAACATACTGAATTCTGTGTTCCATGGTGATATGAGAGCCACAGTTGCAGGAGGAGCTATCAGCTGTGTTGACATGAATTTGAATATTTCTGATTGTATTTTCAGACTATCAGAGCAGCATGGCAACCTTCCCTCACTTGCAGGATTCATACACCACAAAAGTTCATTTGAGTCTGCCAATTCATATTTGCACAATGTGACCCTTAATGCAAGTCAAATCAAAGAGCCAGCCTCGTTGCTGAATGCTGGGAATGTCTATGCTCTTTGGGATGTCAAAGTTGTCCACATACTGTGTGCCCCAACGTTCAGGCCTGCATGGGAGTCGGAAACAAAATCATTGTCATTGTCATGTGAAACACACTGTGAGAATGGCTACACCCTTGAAGCAGCCAAAGTCACACTGTCCACACTTTACACACCCAAAACTGGATTTGTTCTACAAGACATCAGTGGATTCCCCATCCCAAAATGCCACCCTTGTCCAGTTGGAGCTGTCTGTCAGCCATTTCTTCAAGGTCTGCCAAACTATTGGGGATTCAAAAATCCTCAAGGACAGGTGATCATGATCAGGTGCCCAGAGTCCTACTGCTGCACCAATTCCACCAGCTGCACAGGAATTGACTCATGCAGGGCAGGAAGAACTGGAACTCTCTGTGGGGCATGCAGCACCAATCTAACTGAATCCTTGTTTTCTCCCAAGTGTCTCCCAAAGGAAAATTGCCACAGTGACTTCATTGTGGCGCTATACTTTCTTTCCGCTCTGGTTTATTGTCTGTTCTTGCTTGTCAGCGAAAGTGTCAAAAATCAAACGCTTGGAGCTTTCAAGAAATTATCCGAGGTTTGGAAGCAAAAACGTCGCGACAGAAAATGTCTTGAAAAGAAATCTGAAGAAACTCAAGACACAAACAAGCAAAATGAAGACAACATTGCACTCAGAGGCTCTGCTGATGTCCAAGCAACTACAAGTGCTGATGTCACTTCCCCTGGCAAAAGTTTTGAGGTGCAATCAAATCCTGATGGTGGAATCAAATACATACAGATTCTGTTCTATTATGTTCAAGATGCAAGTCTTTTCAAGGTATATTTGCCATCTGATGAACAACAGGGTCAAAGTTTTCTGATCAAAATTCTTCAGTTTTCACCTGATTTCCTGACTGCATTTTTTGACATGTGCTTCAAACATGGTTTTACTCCTGTTGCCAAACTTTGTGCTCAAACTCTGTTTGGTCCCTGTGTCATGATTTTCATTTCTCTCACCTATTTGATACAAGTCATCTTCTCAAAGGTTGCTTGGGTGCATTCAAATGTGTGGGTCACAGTCAGATCAAGACTGCTTCAGGCTTTCCTTTTGACTGTTCTCTTCTCTTTCCAGAAGGTAGTGATTGGAGCCTTCAGTTTGGTTCAATGTGTTGAAGTTCATGAGAAGCAAGTGTTGTACATCCAGGGAGATGTTGAATGTTTCTCTTGGTGGCAAAATCTGATTCAATTGTACATCTGGCTGAACATTGTGCCCTTGTTGATTGTTTTCTCTCATGTTCCATTCTGTGTCCAAGACAAGACCATGTCAGTCAAAATGTTCATTTGGAACTGTTTGTTTCCCCTTCCTGCTCTTCTTTGGTTCAAAGTAAGAAGACTGACCAAAATGAAACAAAAGAAGACTGGTACAGAAGTGATAAATCTCCAAGAGTCTGAAGCAAGTCTGCACGATGTGAAGGACCCATCGGGGCATAATTCCTCAAACAAGTTGGAAGAAGCATTTCCTGAGAGTGTTGGGTCTGCAGACGTTTGTTGTGGCCCTGAAGGTGACAACCTTCGTTACATTGATGAGGAGGGGAGCAGTTTCGATGAAGATGTGCCTCAAAGCAGAAGGTCAGCCTCACCTGAAGTCACAGAAATACAGACTTGTGACAAGGCCACTGCTCAAACAGACAAAACCAATACAAAGAACAACACAACCTCAGACGGCAAGGACTCGGAAGATGACACTCAAAATGAAGCAGTCATTGTTGATACCCTACTCAAGCACTACAGAAGTCTGAAACTCTTTGGGATTCATTTCACTTGGCTTGGCATCCATCAGGCCTACAGGGTGGCACTGGTCGTCTGTAACACTTACATCACTGAACCCTTGCCCAAATTGTGGGCAATGACAGCTATGCTGATGTTAGTTGCCTTTGCCTTTTCTCTCTCTCTCTCTCTCTCTCTGGTCTCTGAATGTTAATTACAGATGGCTGATCATGATGGAAAAGTGAAGCGACGCACTACATATGCAGTGCAGGACCTGATCACGGCAGTGAACATGATTCACCAAAAGCAAATGGGGTTGATGCAAGCAGCACGCGAGTACAACATCCCAAAGTCCACTCTGCAGAACAATCTCAGAAAAAATAAGCATGGAATGTGCATTGGATCACCAACAAGCCTCACAGCGGACCAAGAACAAGACTTGGTGGACCATTTGATCGCAATGCAGAAGATGGGTGTCTGCCTGTATGAAGACCAGCTCAAGTTAGAGGTGCAGGAGCTCATGAGGGAGGCCAAGCATCTGGACCCATCACGCAAATTCCGCTTCGCAGATGATATGCCAGGTATGTGTGTGTGCCAAAAAATTTTTCAGCGATCAATGTGTGCGAAAAAGTGCGTTACCATTGTGCAAGTGCATTACTTCTGTTCCATGAGCCAAAAAGTTCGTTTCCAATTTGGGCGAACATTGTCAGTGTACATGTCCATGCATAACTTTGTTGTCAATGTATTTTCATCATGCCAAAAATATTTTACATGGTCTCTGAATGTTAATT
>JAAUXT010102043.1_pt1 | contig 14524 bp, 19 predicted proteins | sample 7278171 | NCBI WGS metagenome assembly JAAUXT01 (sample SAMN14350112, study PRJNA611818) | marine sediment metagenome | isolation source: surface marine sediment (1.8m) | place: French Polynesia: Moorea | collected 2018-08 | reverse complement strand
TGATGTAATGACGCTAGCATCAGAACTTGGACAGAAGTACGCCACTCAAAATTATCCCGGTCAAGGCACCCCAATTTGCAAGTTACACGGCCCCAGCATAAAACCTCGCATGGCCAACCAAAACAGTTCGCTACTGCAACAGCAGGAGGCGGGAGGGCTGTGAAAGACGTGAGCACGGGGACTTCCTGAACAAGAAGCAGTGCTCAAGGCAACTGCAGTGCGAAGTCCCTTGCAGCATTAGTAATGTCATTCTTCCTTGTTCATCAATTCTTCCTTGTCCTCCTTGTCTTCTACCAGTCATGCTGTCCATGCATGGGGGGGGGGGTCCTACCTTTAGCAGGGGGGTCTTGCCTCTGGCAGGGGGAGGGGGGTCTGGTAGGGGGAGGGGGGCAGGGGACATTTCAGTCTAGCTGCCATATACTGCACCACTACATGGTGCTTCGCCCTAAAGGGACTTCGCACAACGAGACCCGCGGCGCCTAAACTCCCTCATCTGATCCATCACGACGTTCTCTCTATCAATGGAAACAATCCTATCGCGGGGCAACATACGGAGAGCGGGGAGGCACGATCCATCCGCACCGCAGCCGCAAACAAAGCTGCTCGAGATCCAGATGTTTCCACAGGACGTTCCCGTTCCGAGAAGAGTTGAATCACAACAACACAGTTCCTCCTCCTGCCCAGGATGTGAATAGCTCTCAAAACAAATCCACGAGAGGCTCACGCAGATACAGCATCACACGCTACGTGTGTCCAGATGCGAACACTCAGAACAGTACGCGTCTGCGCTTCAACAGCAACAAAGAAAAGTTGTGGGAGCTTCTCTATCTCCGGGGACTTGGGCTCCAAAAATATTGGTGCGGGGAGAGCAGTGTGTTGCGGGGTGGCTCTGGGCCATGTGGGCAAACAGCCTCCAGCCCCTCTACTCTCTCTCGTGTGACATGTGTGTATTGACACTGGGCGAGGGCACCTTGTTTCTGTATTCAAAGAGGAGCTCGTGATGCTCTCCAACTCGCATCATCCGTGCACTGTGGAAACAGAACCTCAGAGTCACGGTTTCACCGTCAGTCAGAGGGGACGGGTGAGGATAGACCGGTGTAATGAAGTGGTGAGACCTCATAAAACAGGAGACTCCGGTGTCTGGTCAGTGTTGCTCCGCTAAGGGTGATAGGGGTCTGGCTGTAGGCTCTAGGCCCCTCACCTCATGCCTCCTCATTTCACTTCACACATTGTGATCATTTGATACCTGTCACTTGGACCCTTGACTGATTGTACTCAGAGATGTGACCCAGGGGTCTGGCCATTTCAGCCCACACCCTGAAATGACCGGGTCTCACTTCATTCCACCGGAGTCTCTGGTCCGTCAGGTCCTTGTATCCTGCCCCACCTCTCACACAGCTCGAGATCAATGTGCACCTCGTACAGAAGACGCTCTGCCAGGACGCGCTGGTGAAGAAGAGTGGACTGCATCGATCAGGACCTCGTTCCTCGTGCGGCTTTGCTGGATTAACACACAACACAAAGGGGGATCAATGGGACTTCCAATGTGAGCGTACACACCGGGGACCCGTCCTCTGTGAGCGTACACACCGGGGACCCGTCCTTGTACACACCGGGGACCCGTCCTCTGAACGTACACACCGGGGACCCGTCCTCTGTGAGCGTACACACCGGGGACCCGTCCTTGTACACACCGGGCACCCGTCCTCTGTGAACGTACACACCGGGGACCCGTCCTTGTACACACCAGGCACCCGCCCTCTGAACGTACACACCGGGGACCCGTCCTCTGTGAGCGTACACACCGGGAACCCGTCCTCTGTGAACGTACACACCGGGGACCCGTCCTTGTACACACCGGGGACCCGTCCCCTGTGAACGTACACACCGGGGACCCGTCCTTGTACACACCGGGGACCCGTCCTCTGTGAGCGTACACACCGGGGACCCGTCTATGGCAGGGACGCCGCCGTTCTCACAGTGTCTGCGCAAAGCCACCCGAACCTCATACAATAGCGGGATCATCCCTTCATTTCATGGATCACCGTGTGAAAGAGACGATTGCTGAAGCCTCTTTACTGCTTTGAAACAGCCTGAGTACGGTATTGAGCGTGCGACGACGAAACAGCGCAACAGGTGAGGCTGCTTACGACCTTGTTCAACAAAACTTGAAGACAACGGGCCAAGAAGACGCACTTTTCAAAGAGAAAACCAATGTGCGTGTGATCTCAGCGAATACTGGGTGGAGATCAGGCAGAACAGGTCAGAGTGCACCCCACGCTGAAGAAAACAGGTCAGAGTGCTCCCAGCGAAAAGGTCAGAGTGCACCCCTCCCTGGCTAGAGAACAGGTCAGAGTGCACCCCTCCCTGGCTGGAGAACAGGTCAGAGTGCACCCCTCCCTGGCTGGAGAACAGGTCAGAGTGCACCCCTCCCCAGGTGGAGAACAGGTCAGAGTGCACCCCTCCCGGGTGGAGAATAGGTCAGAGTGCACCCCCGCCCTGAAGCCTTGCACACAACCGCGTAAGTGCGCTCTGAGCAGGAAACAGTGCAGCTTCCAACACTGATTTGTTATCGCGGCACATGTATGGATATTTCTACATGTCGTACTCTATATTTAGTGCGCCAATGCACGGCAGCTATTTTGGGTCCCCAATCCTTTTCCAGGTTACTGCTTTTCTGACAACCTGGCACACGCAGAAACCTTCACAGAGACGCCGATCTCTGCTGTGCCTTTTGAGAAGTTTGACTGCGTTTGTCCACCTCGACGTTCAAAGGCTATAGCGTCAAAATAGAACGAAAGGAAGACAAATCCAGGTAAAGCAAAGGGCGAGACGAGACGGGATGAGCCCCGCACCTCGTTCAGTGCGACCTCACCCCTCGGCCACACCGCGTGTGCCAGTGCATCACGCACAGCTTTCACGACATTTCCACACCATACGCCAGTGCACGTTTGGGGTTGGAACCTATCTGTGATCATAGTGGTGTACATACACTTCAGTGTAAATACATGTACCACACCTCATTGTCACACCCCTTTACATGGGTGAAACCCAATGTGGTGCGCTGTGACCTTGGCATGCGTGTGCGTGTGCGCTGACGCACGCGGTGTGGCCCAGGGGTCAACAGCGCAGTACCACCGTCATGAGATCCAACCTCCCATTTAAATCTGCAGCTTTGAGCGACGCATCACGCGCCATGCACTTCGAGCACATCGTTTATATACAGATAGATAACAAAGAGGTGACTGAATAACAGCGCGCTCGCAGCTGCTAATCTATGCCACACCTTGTTCGCACTTCGGAAGCACGCGGCGGTGATCGATGTGTGTGCCTTGTGCACACATAGTTCAGGACAAACTCAACATTGCCGCGGTTCTCTCCTCTGAATATTTCATTCTCTTGACCCACGACAGTAGCGCTGAAGCGGTTCATGCCTCGTCCCTCTCTCGCCTCTCTGACCCTTTGGTACAGGTAATCAACAGATGACAGGAGATTGATGAATCCGAGGCGATGCTGAGGATTCAAGTTGTCTCCTGTTGTCTGTTAATTACTTGTTGTGAGGCACAAGTCAGGGCAACCAAAAGCGCACAAGTGTCAAAGCCACAAGTGCCAAACCATTCAACTCACAACTGTAGATAACTTGTGCTGAATCTCCTGTTGAGAACAAAGGTTACCCCCGATGCCCCTGATACTCGGAACTGTGGGCGAATCTGACTGACGTTTCGTGTGGTCGTGTTTTCAGCGCGGTGTTGACACAGTGAGAGAGCAGTGCGCGCGGTGCCCACGACGGGACGTGATGCACATGCAGCCTGCGCGCCGACACGGAAGCCTCACCGCGCCGCGCAGCCCCGCGCAGCCCACACCAGGAGGGTAGGAGCTACGAGCATTACAGACGCACAGGTACATCTCCAGCGCACACACCAGGAGGGTAGGAGCCACACACCAGTGCGAGGGATTACATGCGCACAGGTACATCTCGTACCCATCACGCCACGTACAGCTGCCCTGCTCCAGCGACAGTTGCTGCAGGTTTTTGTTCGCCGTTCACTCACAGAACCCACTGGACGAACCACGGATGCGCGGGGAAGGGATCGTTCGTCCTGCGCGCGCGACACCCCGCCACCTCCCCGGGGGATGCAGCTCAATAGAGGCGGGAGGAGAACCACGGCGCCTCGGAGAGCAACTCACCACGAGTGGATATTAATTGGTTCTTGATGGACTTTTCATCAGGACAGAGACGCAAGCACAAAAGGCTTGCGTGACACAGCATACATCGGAGGCGAAAGTGGGTCGCGCGAACGCGTCAGCGCTCGGGACTTCGCGAAGGCGGTATTGTCCTGAAAGCCACAAAGTCACTCACGTGGAATTCTGCAAAAGCAGGTTCCACTTGAGGCTCTTCAACAACCACGCGGTGTGAAACCACGATTCTGTGTCTGCGCATAAAGACAGGAGGACCCAGTGAAACTTGATTTTTTCCTAAGCGCCAGTTGGATATTGACGAACCTGAGGATCTTCCGCTGGATCAAAGACGTCTGACCCAGAAACTACACCGGATTAAACCCGAGATCGAGGGCAGCGCAGCGCAGCGCACACCGCGCGCCTGGGGAGGATCGAACCCCGCGGCGGATCAGCGGCGCACGGAACGCAAACCGTTACACGCTGCTGTTTCAGGTTCGCAAAGAGGAAACGGCACCTGCACAAGATAGTGAGGAGTAAAATCTGGGCCGCAGTGATTTCCGCACGGAGCACACGCTGTGTGATGCGCGTTAGCAGGCATGTTCACGTCGACCATGCCGTCATGGAAGGTGCCGACACACTTGATGACGTCACCGTCGCTTCGCGTCGGAACACGTGACCGCACAGCGAGCACCCTCTGGTGCTGGACAGCTCTCACAGCCATGATACTGTGCGTCTCGTATCGCACGAGCGCTGCTGCGCACATTCCCCAGTGCCCTTCAGTCTGTACGTGCGCGTACCGAGGTACGGGTACCGTGGCGGCCGTGCATGTCAACTGCTCGCACGCCTACCTGAGCGTGCCGCCCACGGGTCTCAGCGAGCGCGTCGAGCTCTTCGATCTGTCGCACAACCCACTCGGCGTCGTCACTGACGACTACCTGGAACCGCACGCCTATCTCCACACCCTCCACATGAGCTACTGCAGTATTCGAGCCATCAGCAAAGGTGCTTTCAACAACCTCAACAAACTGCGGGTCCTCGACCTTCGCGGTAACGTGCTCAGCGACCTTGACCCCGTCGTACTGAGTCACCTCTCCAGCCTGGTTGACCTTGACCTCAGTCACAACCAGCTCTCTGATGTCTCGGGGCTCTTGCTGCACAAACCCAAACTGAAAAAGCTCAGGCTCCAGCACAACCAGCTGACTTCATTGCCAAAACTCAGCTCAACAAACTCACATCAACTCCAGAACCTCGAAAGCCTTAATCTCAACACGAACCCACTGGGGGAGCTGCAGCCAGTGTCATTTTTCGCAGCAGTGCCGTCACTGACTTCGCTGCATCTTGCCAACACGCAGCTGCGCAGCCTGCCCGGGGACGTCTTCGTGAACCTCCACCACCTCAAAGTGCTCAACTTGGCGGACAACTCGCTGGCGGAGATCCCCGCCGCCTCCCTGAAGCCGCTCCAGCGCAGCGTCGTCACGCTCGACCTCTCCGGGAACCCGATCAACTGTAGCGGCTGCGTCGCCCTCGGGCTCCGACGCCTGCTTGACGAACTCCCCCTGGTGACGTGGAGCCGCGCCACTGCTGCCACCTGCCGCCACCCGCCTGAACTAAGCGACCGCGCGCTTCACAAACTGCGTCTCACAGACTTTACCTGCGACCTCGCAGACGCACCGGAAACCGAGAACGCCACGATGGTCTCCACCTCCAGAACCCGCGGGAAAAAGCGGAAGAAGGACGAGGACTCTCCTTACAAATCCAAGCTGGGTCCCATGGAGTACAACCCCATGATGGGCTGGTACACCGCCATCACCCTCTCCGCCATGCTCGGCATTTTCCTCGTGTGCCTCGCCTTGGACAAACTCAAGCGGCAGCTCTGTAAGTGGTACCGACGCCGCCGCCTGCGCCGCAACAAGGGTTCGTACCGCAGCGGGTCGCTGCGCCACTCGGGCAAGAGCTCGCACAACTCCATTGACGTGATGGACTCTATCAGCATGGTCGCCATGACGATGAACACACCCTTCCAACGCGCCTCCTTCAACACGTCCTTCAACTCCAGCTTCGACACGGACAAGGACTGCTTCATCCAGGCCAAGTCGAACCTGAGTCTGGGGACGCCTCCGCTGACGAACGACAACAGAGCCGCGAGTCTCAGGCTCAAGTTCAAGGAGCGGCACGCGCGGCCCGACAGCCTCTCCCTCGGGCAGACGTCCTCCCACAAGACGTACCGCTTCCCTGCCGTACCCGTCGATACCCTGACCAACTCGCTGGAGCAAGCCGAGACCAACTTGTGACCCCGCCCCCTAGTGTCGTACCCACACAACAGCTGCTGTACAAGACCATCTCGTGTTGTCACATGGATAGACTCAGTCGACACCAGTGTCTCCGTTGTTCCAACCCTGCTGCAGGTTGTACAGACCGTAGATCAACGTCCGACGGTCAGTTCCAGACATTGACTCCACAAACGAAACAAGGTGATCAAGACCCAGCTGTCGTCATCCCGTCAACTGTTCCAGATGAAGCTTGTGGGAAAGGTAGAAACTGTGTTCCTTTGTGTGAACAGGTTTGTGAACAGACGCAGCTTGTCCACATGCCAACGTGAACGTTGTTTAGCGTTTGTCCGAGTGTTTTCTGTGATTCTGTGAACAAAGTCAAGTCACGCTGGTTGACATCCCTGTGCGACCGTTTCATCTTCAAAACTTGTCGATGATCAGCCGACGTTACGTCGGACGTCTCAACAGAAAAAGCCTTTTCACCTGCATGACAAACCAACTAGTGACGGTCGAGTTCGTACCATGACGTGTCTGTGATGTTTTTGTACAAGTCTATCGAGTAAACGTTCAGTTGACACACGTACACGTGACTCATGCTCACTTCCGGCGCGCCACGGTCGGGTCACTCAAAACGGGCTGTGAGGGCAACTCGACATGAGGGGTTTTCACACAGATGACGCAGCGTCAAAATTTTGACGTGATGCCAGGAATGGACTGGACCGTTCTTTTGAGCTCTCCATTGGGCATCATGTTAATTTTGATGCTTGAGTGTCAAAATTTTGACGTCAGCGTCAAAAAAATCCGACGCCACCCTTCCCTGTGTGAAACCCCTAATGTTCCCAGAAGCTCAACGCTGTAGGCTGAGAGTCTCGGGGATCTGATTGTTCTCGGGAGTGGAGCCCACGGATCGGAGCTGGCTGCTGATGGAGGAGTTGACACAGCTCTTCTGCCTCATTTGTGCCTCGCATCGTGATTCACGCGTCGCCCTCCAAACACAATCGACGCAGGTTGTTTCGCGTTGGAAGCTCAAGGTCGCTTTGCTTTCAAATGCGATGATGTTAGATCCAACTCCGCTGCAATCAGGCTGGTGACACTTTTTCGTGTGACGCTGAAAATCTGGTCCCTGACGGACTTATTAACACCGTGTGTTCCCGATGACGGCTGCGCGCTGCGGGAGCACGTGACACACCTTTTACAGCCCGGAGGTGCTCCGAGTGGATTGGAGTGGAATCCTCAGAAATCTGATTTATTCCCACGAAGGTTAGTTTTGTCCGCGAGGCTGCGGCGGCTCTGTGTAGGGAGGCGGCACACACACACACACACACACACACACACACACACACACACACACACACACACACACCACAGAGCTGAAACGCCCATTCAGCGGAACAGGTGTGACGTCGTTTCTGAACCCACCTCTTCCGAAAGGTGAAGTAACGAAGCCGCAAAAACATCTTCCCTCAGGCCAACACTGACATATTTTTGGCACCAACGTTGTAGAGATAGGCGGTGCACGTTCATTCTAAGGGTGGTTTTGGAAGACGTAACTTTCCCACCAGACGTGAGAATCAGAGGTGGTTGGAGGATTACATGTAGTCTTTATCATGTCGAGAACACGCGACACGTGAGGAGCTCAGCGTCGCCCACGCGACACCGCGCCGCGCGCTGAATCACACACACACACACACACACGCACACACACATCTCGCAGACGTTGAGCACTACCAGGGTCAGACTCAGGTCCATCCCCAGAGGGGGGCTGCGCCACACACACTCACACACACTCACACACACACACACTTCCCGCTCTGCGCCGTGCTTCATCGCAACACGTTCCGCCAGCTGAAGTCGCCCACTGACTTCTGTGCACGGCTTCATTTTCAATTCGAATCCAACGTCAAGATGCGGATGCGATAAGCGTTGTCATGGCAACGAACATGTCAAATTTCCCTCGACGCCAACACGCGTGATTAACCTCGTTTGTGCGGAGTCACCTGACATGAGGAGGCAGACTTGCAAATGGAGGCACAGTTTTGACCTTTAAACGTCTTTATAAAGCTGTAGTGACGTGAATTGAAGCCTCCTACCTGTCTTCATCACCTGCTGCTGCAGCAGAGAGAACGAACCCGAGTTCTCTGCTATCTGCGTCGGTGTAATGAAACAGGGAGACATCCCAAATTTTTGACACGGTACCTCCTCATATGATACTCGTATGAGGAGGTACAAATTCAGTTGACTTAAAATGGCCAGACATCCAATGTTTCCTCCTTTCAACACACACATTGATATCCCTTCACACTGCCACTTTCAGATTATTCACCCTGTGTCTGGCCTTTTCAAGTCATTGGAAAGACCAGACACCCATGCCTCCTCATTTTGGGTGTCTGGCCACTTCGTTACACCGGCGCATCTCACGGGGGTCTCTTCGTTCACACAATCAAAACAAGACACAGGGAGCCATTGACCTCCTGGATGCACCTGAACCCAAACACAGTGCCACAATCAGAGCCAAACAAAGTGTTCTGCAGACAAGGAAACAGGGGTTTGCCTTCCCGTGACATTCCCGAACGCTGGTTCTGAAAACGGAGGCGGAATGGAAGGAAACGCCTTCAACACTGACGTCAATGAGCGGATAACAACAAGCAAATTCAATTGCGGTGACAAATGATCTAACTGAGAACGACTCGTTAATGGCCTGACGTGATATCTTCTCTTCATTTGGTGATGGGCTTTGTGCGCAGTGGGAGAGAAATGTTGTGCTCGGATTGCATGTCGGCGCACATTTCACAGCTATCAGCACGGAGGTACGGTGTCCGTGGGCGGCCAATTCGCTCGCTCACAAATTGCAGGGCACCGCAGTAGATCCGTGTGGAGTCTTCAGGCGAACAGGACAAAGCGACCCACCCATCTCTTGCTCATCTCTCGGCACCATCCAGACTATCGCTGTGTGTGAACCCTTTATCAGGCTCAATTCAGGGGACTGAGGACCCAGGGGACAAGGAGCCACATCCCCTGCCCCTTCGTGAACTTGTCCCCCATGACCGCCCCTACCCCACCAGGGTCGCCCCCACCCTGGATCCGCCTCTCTGTTCCACCTGCAGACGACGCTAATGCGACTGCTCCCTGCGCCCAGAAGCAGCTGCCTGCTGGCCGCTGTCCAAAGTCTCCGTCGAAGAAGGAACGAGTCCCGTCTTTGATCAACGCACAAAACGTTTTGTCATTCTTGCAAACGACAACAGACAACATTGTGACTGACACAATCTCTTGCGCATGCGCGGTGTCTGTCGAAGTGAAACGCTTCCGGCTCCGCCGCGGTGGCTTCAGCAGCGACAGTGACGCGTCCAGGTGCCGCTATTGCGGAGCACACAATACCTAATTGAATTCGGCTGTTTGGTGGGAGCCACAAACGTCTCCGCGCGACCATTAAAATGTATTCTGTAGGTTTCCAAGACCCGCGGAAACTTGCATGAGAAACAGCGCTCTGCAAGAAGCCAGAAGTTTTGATTCAGGGTTGTGTGACTCTCTCCTTTCACAGGTGCATCAACCAGGCCACGCCTTCAGAACAACACGAATCGAACACGCCCAGCCCCACGGTGCCGCAAGACACACGAATCGAACACGCCCAGCCCCACAGCACCGCAAGACACACGAATCGAACACGCCCAGCCCCACAGTGCCGCAAGACACACGAATCGAACACGCCCAGCCCCACAGTGCCGCAAGACACATGAATCGAACATGCCCAGCCGCACAGCACCGCAAGACACACGAATCGAACACGCCCAGCCCCACAGTGCCGCAAGACACGCCATTCTTCAAGGTGACAACTGCCGTTGACAAAGAATTTCCCTGACAGAAACCCACACGTCATTCACCCAAGTAGTGCGCGAAGGCCCCGCACCGCACCGCGCACGAAACCCTCACAACACGCGTGTGGAACTCACAACAGAGTCTGGTAATAACAACACGACGAGGCCCGAATCGATACACAGACGGTGCACCAGAGTCGCCCCCAAGACGGCACTGAGACTGAATTAAGAAGCAATTACCACCGTAATGGGAAATCTGCCACATGCCACGCCGGGTCCGCGCGGACCGCTGCGCGCCGCTGTGTCCTTCGTGCACTGGGAAAGACACATGCTCCTGGACCTGCGGGATTCTACGGGGCTCTTGCTGCAACTGGTTTTTGTTCAACTGAATCAGGCTGTGTGAGAACTGAGGTCCTTTGCTCGAGACATGTGAGTACCGCATTCACCCGTGTACAAGTCACACCAAAGCACAAGACGCACCCCTGGCTTTTGCCTTCATTTTCTGGTATCAGGTCACATTGCAATTGTTTTAATCTCTCACTCATGTATGTGATCCACCCCAACTGCTGTTTCTCAATATTGGGACAAAAAGGTGCGTCTTATACACGGGTGGATACGGTACGTCTCTGTGGTGAGACGCTGGTTTTCTTGACAGCTTCTACGGCTGTCGTGACGCGCAGGTGACGCAGACTTCCAGTTGCAGCAGAGTCTGACAACCACTCACCAAGTCCTCCAAACCCACCACCTGGTGTTCGTTCAGCCAAAATCACAGCACTTGGGAATTCTGGCTGCTGTAAAAAGAATTTCGAAATTAAGTTTTTTTATTTTCCTGGCCATCATGCTGATTTATGTTGGTCTTGCATGCAATTTCCAAGGCCATAACCCTTCAAAATTGACATGCAAAGCAATTGCAGGCGCCTACATCCAATCACCGCAGCGAAGGTGCATATAAATTGCCAATTGCGCCTACAGTGGTTTTTTCCCCACCGAGCGCTGCAAAAGTGAAGCGCACTTGCAGAGCCAGTTGGACGTCATCAGGATCCACCTGAATTAGCACACGCAACCAGAAAATCAGAAAAAATGGCCCGGCACCGAACAGAGTAAAACGGAAAGGGCAGGTGAAGGCAGAGTCTGGCCAGGCTGCTGCTGTTACTGCTACAGCCGCAATGTCTGCATGTTGTGAGCTTCAACGCGCTCTTGCCAACTCCCGGACAACATTTCTGAAGACGCGCCTCCGTTCTAAAAAGCTGTCTGTGTTGATGGGCCGAACCTTTTCATCAAATCTGTCAGAGATTCGCGCACGAGCGCAAAAATGGAAGAGAACGACAACCAAAAATAGAACAGGACCAAGACTTATTGCAGGGCTCGAAGGTAATGACGAGTTATGCGTTGTGGAATCACATCAGCCACTGACAGGGTCCTTTCAATCCGGACAAGAGGAAGGCGGCCGCACACACACAGCGCTCTGCCTGCACCACCGCTTTGTGATGGTAATTTACCATCCAAGTACGGTCCGAAGATTCTGTCAATAGCTTTCAAGCTCCTCTGATTAAAAACATAAAAGCAAAGTAAGAGGTCCCCTCACTCGGAAAAGCCTTTCACAGGACTACAGCCCGAAGCTAACAGAGTGAAACACAAAAGCTCCTCCACAGAACAAGCGCTGAAGCTGGTTTCGTGGGCCCAGATGTGGTCCCCGCAGGAGAACTCAACAACGTTCCAGGGTTTCGCGGGCAACTCGGTGGAACGAAATGAGACACGTATCCGGCCATTTTGGGTTGGGATCTGAAAGGACCAGACCCTTCATTGTTTCAAGTCCATCCCATGCCAGGCACTGCGATGAAATTCCACTTTGAATCTTGTTGAGTGCTTGGTCAATTCAGGTTGAACCTGAATAGACCAGACACCCGAGTCTCCTGGTTCAGGTGCCTGGCCAGACATTCCATTTCACAGACTTCCATTGCTAAGGTCACAAAGCAAGTCTCCATCATTTCTCAGTCATTGTTTTCTGACAGGGAAAGAGACAGAAACACTTTTGAAGCGTCACAAAGCTAAACAGCTTTGTACCACGGAGACACAGTCGCTGCGTTGAGCTCTCAATTCCAGGAGTCTTTCGACGTTAATAATTGAGACACGCAGCGTCGCCCGCGCGCGTCTCCAGGTAACGAGTCGTGAAATATGCAAACCGCGCAGCGAGGTGACGCTGCCATGACAACGTTCTCTGGTTGAAGCTCAAAGCGAAATCCCAACACATCAACTTCACCAAAGACATGCAACTGTCCTTTGATCATCTAGCTCAACAAATGGCTTCTTCCGACGACGCTGGCATCAGCTTCGTTTTCCCTTGTTCGGACGAAGAGGCCACGTGGAACAGGCTGTTTTAGCAACATGCTCCGTTGCCACAAAACGTACACGTAACACGTAGCTTTCAGATGCATCTCCCCTGTTTTGGAAGGGTCCACAATCAATCTAAATTTGCTTCCTTTGGTCAGAAACCTGAGGAATCCAACTTAAGGTATTGAGTGTCAAAATGTCAAAACAGCTCACAAACCCAACAGTGAGGTCTTGAAAACAGTGTGAATTTTGTCTGTTGTTTTTTTTTTCTGATGGACTCTTCCAGAACAGGGGACTTGCATCGGTGAGCTATGTGTTACGTGTATGTTTTGCGGCTGCGGAGCCTCATGCCAAAAACTCCGACGGTTTGCTCATCCCCCCCATCACGTGTACGTCACGGAGAAACCCTCGAACCCCGGCTCCACACTGAAGAGAGATTGTATCGGGTGGGTACTCAGACTCCGTGGAACGTAATGAGGAGCTGATGAGCCCAGGATTACCTCTATCTGAGGCGGACGGGCGGGCCTGTCCGCTTCTATCGTCCAGGGACGTCTCAGCGCCATGTGCGTCCACAGCAACCCGCGGAATGGTGACATTGTTGGGATGAGGAGGTTTACAGAGCAGCTTTAGCGCTGGTTCAGTTTCTGCTTCACATTGTGTGTGTGTGTGTGTGTGAGAGAGAGAGAGAGAGAGAGAGAGAGAGAGAGAGAGAGAGAGAGAGCGAGAGAGAGAGAGAGAGTGGTCGTGTGGTCTAGTGTGTGGTGTGCGTGTTCTGGTGTGTGTGTGTGTGTGTGTGTGTGTGTGTGTGGTGTGTGTGTGTCCAGTGTGTGGTATGTGTGTGTGCCTGTGTGTTCTATCCCTTTTTGCAGCGCGGAAATCACGGTCAACCAGAAAAAAACAGCAGCCACTATAAATTGCACCAGAATCGAGTCATTTCCTTCTGTTTCCAGCTCGTGAACTGTTGGTATACGAACCTCACACAGACATCATCCGGAGCGCTGACCCCGGCTGACCCCGGGAGTAACGGACGGTGGAGCAGACCCCATTACTGTACAGTGGCGACAGCCCACCTTCTGAACCGGGTCGTTCCTCACCGTCAGACCCAATACCAGCAGCTTTCAATTACAGCCATTCCAGCTCACATCTCCATTTGCCTCTAACTATGAAGCATGTCACCTGCGAATGACGAGTTTTTCTTTGCCACGAGCGGACTTTTCCGACAAAGCTTCAAACCATTCTGAACACAGTAATGCCAGCAGCAACCTCAACCACTGTGGAGACTGCTTGTAGAAGGCTTGCCAACGAGCTTCGGTTCTGCCTTGTGTTTCCACAAAGGAGTGTTTTATTTTCACTCGGATCTGGGCACTCCTCCAGTTCCACACACAGGTGACATCAACCCGATTGCCAGGAGACCACGCTGAGAACAATGCAGCACCAATCAGGACCCGGTGTCTCAGGACTAGACCCCAACCGCAACATTTCTCCGACATCGTTGTCTGGTCCAAAAGAAATTTTAGGACCAAGTTCCAACCTGCTTGGCAGTCCTGGCAGGTCAGAGCCTGGTTCTGAAATTTTAGGACCACACAATGACCTTGGAGTGTGGTCGTTGTCTGGTCCTGGTCGTTGTCTGCTGGTCCTGTTACACCGGAGCCCTTCGCCTCAAGGCGAGTTCGCTCCTCACGACCTGTGGTCAGAAACGTGAATCTTTCAGCTGCCTCGGTGACATCGCAATTTCCCCGCAGCTGAGCCACGTCTTTCCTCTGATCCCCGGAGCCGCCGCGATCCCAGACAGATACAGGATTCTTCCAGGGTTCCCACTGTGGCTGACCAACAAAATTCCATGATTTTTCCATGATTTTTCCAGGTTTTCAAAGTTTTTTCCAGGTATTTTTTGTCTTTTTTGTTGGCTTTGTATACCCTTTTTCCAAAATA
>JAAUXT010097293.1_pt1 | contig 14525 bp, 12 predicted proteins | sample 7278171 | NCBI WGS metagenome assembly JAAUXT01 (sample SAMN14350112, study PRJNA611818) | marine sediment metagenome | isolation source: surface marine sediment (1.8m) | place: French Polynesia: Moorea | collected 2018-08 | reverse complement strand
TATTTTGTAACTTTACTTCATAATTTTGAGTAATTTTTTGTATATTTTGATGGATCGTGTGTTACACATTGAGAATGCAAGGAGATTGGTGATGAAATATCTCAGTACGGTAAAAAAATCGAGTGGATCGGTCATATAAAAAGCATGCCTCGTATTTTCAAGTCATTTCACCCTCCACAGACCTCTGGTCCGCAGCCGTTTCACACTGGACACGGTGCATCAGGCGAAAGTGGCATCGATAGCGCAGCACCCATTGCTACGCACCACAAGTTTGGCTTCACCGAGAGTCTGATTTCATTCTGTGTGAACCTGGCCTCAGAACACTTCCACTCTTCGTTTCTATATGTCGTCATGCTCGCTTCTGCTTCAAAACAGTCAGGATCTGCTGGTCAGCAACATACTCCACCCAGGCTTGTTTCGCACCCGGTTGGCAATCACCCCCTCCACACACACACACACACACACACACACACACACACACACACACACACACACACAGCGCCTACTTTCCCTTGTCGCTCATGCCGACGCGTGGACAAATTCAGGTGCCTTGGTTCGGAGTGATGGTTTTCCGTGATGCAGCAGAGACATTTGTGGACGGCTAAAACCTGACCCTGACAAGCATTTGGAGGACGAAAATTGCTGTTGCGTTGCGACAAGTCTTTGTGTTCTGTGCAGCTTCATCACGAACAACGAAGGTCCTGACTGTGAGTCTGGCGTGGCGGATGGGGCCGGAGTGTCCGGAGTCGATGTGGATGCTGATCTGACACCCGGTCTGACGCGCAGCCAACACTCGCTCCGGGATAATTGACCAGTGTTGGGCTTGTGGCGGCCACGGTAGGGTGTAGGCGCCAGGGACAGGACAGATCCGTTCAATCAGAGGTGGGGCGTCCACACTGAGAAACAAGAAGCAGTGCTCAAGGCAACTGCAGTGCGAAGTCCCTTAAGGCATCAGTAATGTCATCAATTCTTCCTTGTTCATCAATTCTTCCTTGTCCTCCTTGTCTTCCACTAGTCATGCTATCTGCAGGGGGTCCAGTGGGGGGAGGGGGTCCAGCAGGGGATGGGGGGTCCAGTGGGGGGGGGGGTCCAGCAAGGGGAGGGGGGTCTGGCAGGGGGAGGGGGGCAGGGGACATTTCAGTGCAGCTGCCATATACTGCACTACCACATGGTGCTTCGCCCTAAAGGGACTTCGCACAATGAGCTGAGAAGCAGCACAGATCAAGTTTTGGGGCACGCAGAGTGAGGCTTGTGTCACGTTTTGTCCAAAAAATCCGAACTCACAAAAATCAGCCAAGATCAGCAGTGGGGCATCCACCCAACCCCATCCAAAAACACGCACGCGTCAATTACTGTAGACGAACGAACAACCCTGCAACCCTGCCAGCACCAACATAATGTGGTCGCGTGTGTTGCTGTCAGGCCGTTGGAATCCACACCCTGATGGGTCGATTGCGATGAAAATGAAGGAAAATGGGGTAGAAATTAGGCGCAATATTTGAGATAATTGTTGGCGGAAGAGCGATCACAACGGAGAGGGGCATTGTAAATAATGGTGCTCTACACACGCCGCTACTCAGAACAGCAGAAAAAAAGTTGGTATACAATTTGGAAAAAAAAAATCCCACAATGAACGCAGACGTCATTCACCCGCTTCTTTTCGCTGCCGACGGAGCCCAGATGCGCAGGGAAAACTTGGTGTCGTCGCTGCAACGCTGATCCACCAGCGACCTGTGGCCGTGTGGGCGTGGGCGTACAAAGATGGCTCGCCTGTTCGTGCGCTTTTGGCAGAAAAAATACAACAACAACAACAACAACAACAACAACAACAAACAAACAAACAAACAAATCTGTCGTACATATGTGCAGGAATTTAAAGCATCGACAATACAGCAAGACTTGTGTGTCGTTTGTCGAGTTGTGCGTGCACGGCACACACACACACGCACACACGCACACACGCACACACGCACACACAGGCAAGCAGCGCGCAAGTATATACATGCGCACACCACACACAACTCACACATGCACACAAAAGAAAACTTTCGTGGACAAATATGGCGTACTGTACGAGTTTGTCAAACCGCAGAAGAGACACACCCAATCCTCGGTCAGAAAGTTCTCTCAAATATTGACAAATATTTCGAAGAAAGACGGCAGGAAACAAATGCGGCCAATTTTCAAAAGAATATTGAGAAACTTTTTTTCTGATCATGGAGAATTGTTTTGTTGCTCAATAGCATCGACGTTCAGTAGAGTATCAGGCTATTTATCAGTTTCTTCAACTTCCCACCCGAGACCTGACATTTTGTTGTGGAGATAAAACGAGAAATCAATGGAAAGAAGAATTATGTTTTTCTTTTCTGCATGTTCCTTTGTTTTTTTCTCTCACTTCCTCTCTCTCACTCGTCCTGTTGCTGTAAATCTGCCCCTCACTGTCTGTCTGTCTGTCTGTCTGTCTGTCTGTCTGTCTGTCTGTCTGTCTGTCTGTCTGTCTGTCTGGACAGCCATTGAGTTTGCAAGAAAGTCTTCAAAATTCCTTGTCCGCAAAGTTTATCTGGCAAAACAAAAACCTGGCCGAAAGAAATCTCCAACCCTGCATGGTCCCTTCTCGGAAACAACGTGCTGGGTGGTGAAGCTGTAACCAAGAACAAAGTCGGACATTTTCAGACAATCAATACTTCACAGATTAGACCATTTGAGTCTCACACAGTGCGTGCGGCACCCGTGTTACAAACGAAACAACAAAATTAATTTGGCCACCAAGTCATTTTCAAAGGATCAGTTTTCGCTCATTTTGTCCCTATCTGATCGGCGGGGAGGTCAATATTCCCCTCAACCTGGCGATCGCTGGGAAAATCTGTGTTTTCGCGTGATAATGCACTTTCACACCAATGATTAAACACTGCAGTAAAAAGATTGAGATTGGCGACGGATCCAGGGCCTTTCGTACGAGTTCACTACCGCATCAAGATGGAGACAACAAAATTATGTCCTTCCAAAATCAAGATCCTTGCGTCACTGGAAACACCACTCAGTTGGGAACATTTTCCTTCTTTCAAGAAGGTGAATTATTCTTTCGCGCTTGAGCTGCTCCTGGACAGGGTTTGACCCACTAAAACAATGAGAAAAAATTCGGGGGGGGGGCGGAGACCCTGGCTCAGAGGAATCCCACTGTTGCTGCGTGTGGCCGTGTTGGGCGGCTTCATCACGCGCGCAGCACCGTTTGATCTGCGCGGCGGCGCGCGGTCCCACGGCGGTGGAGCGGCGGCGGGGCGAGATACCATCTACACGTGCAGCTGGTCTGTGAACTACTCCTGTGCAGGGTGCGATACACACACGAACAGTGTTCAGTGTTGGTGGGTAAAGTTGTTTCGTGGTTGGTGGTGTTGTTTGCTCGAGTCAATGCACGTGTGTATGTGTGTGTGTGTGTGTGTGTGTGTGTGTGTGTGTGTGTGTCTGTCTGTCTGTCTGTCTGTCTGTCTGTCTGTCTGTCACTGCAATATTCTTTCTCGGAGCACAGCAGAAAACGAAATCGTCTTTTGTGTTAACCTAGTACGCAGCTGTGTTGCTTATTCTCCCTGAAGTCGTGATCCACGAGCAGCACCCCTGCCATGAGATCCTGAATCTCCCGGTGGGCCTTGCGTGCTGAATCTCAATTTGCTGCACCGTCCCGTATCAGTGTATCAGTGGGATTAACATTGTGCTTCGTTAATCAGGTGATTCGGCTGATAGACGCTGTGTTCTCATGACCCCACCTGCTCGCTGCCTCTGTTCTACAGTCCGACCTTTGATCGTGCGATACGGATCCGAAGATTGCACGGGTTGTTGCCAGCAGATTTAAACACAAAAAACAAAACAGATTTGTGGTTGGGTTGTGAACAGACTGCACGTTGAACACATCGCTAATGCTGTTCTTTGGAAACACACACGCACACACACGCACACACTCGCACACACACGCACACGCACACGCACACACACACACACACACACACACACACACACACACACACACACACACACACACAAGAAACGGATCTATGGATCGCACTCCCGCTTGACCCCAGTGTAATTTTGCAATGCCACGTACAGCTGAACGTTTTCCACGTCAAGGCCCGCGATTCGGCCTTCCGTTCAAATCCTGGCTGCGCTCCTGCACACAAATGCGGAGGTCAGGATTTGGAATGGGGAAGAACACGACACAAGCAGTGGGAACAAGCTCTTGCATCCAGGTCAAAAGTTCATAGCTTCTTTCCTTTGCTGGATCTCAATCAAACTTCAATGGATTTCACTGACGCTGGATAAAATACAAATGCAGAGCTGCAAAAAATGTCCATTTCCAGTTTTAATGAGAAAAAGTCTTTGCTTTGGGAGCTGACGTCAATATTACCACAACAGAGGGAGGGAAGTCGCCTGTCTTGCAGATCAAAACTTTGTGATAGTCTTGGAACATCTCGAAGGTCAGACACCTGTGGTGGCTCCTTGAGTGGAGTTGGGGAGGGCGAGACTTGGAAGGGTGTAAAGTCGAACCCTGATTTTTTTGATGTGAGAAACTCAAAATTTGTTGCACGTGATGGCGCAAAAGCAGTGATGGAAGGGGGCGGAAATATTGCTTGAGAGATAGGGGCAGGCCATGCATGAAGATCAAGGTTCCAAAGATCTTCAGAAACAGTCAAAGCAGTGATGTCGATTTCAAGTTTTCACATTTCGTCCACCCTGGAATTGGCGAATACGGAAGTCAACCACAAAGACCTGGAACCTGCAGGGAAAGTTGTCCTTGATCTGGCTCACAATCTGAAAAGTATTTGATCAGAGTGTCATTTGCCCCTGTTTTGTCTTGAGAACCAGTCCCTGGCCTGGGTGGATGCTTGTGGTGCAAACGTAACGACAGTTGTCCACGGATGAGTCTGTGTTGTCCTTGCTGCATCACCCTTCTGAAGTGCACAAGGACATATCCAGCCTGTGTGAAACACGCATTGTTGGTGTGACGTCATTCATAATTGTTCCAAATTTGCAGAAGCAAGTTTGCAACTTTCTTGCCAACAGGGGAATCTGAGAGGACTGCTTTCTGAGCTGGATCGCTTTGCCTCCGAAATTACGGGTGCGAAGTTACATCATCAAACGAGTCTCTCTCATTAGGAGATCAAACCTCGACACACCTTGCCTACTCGTTACCCCAGTAACCATTTTATTAGCAGCTTCTTTGATAAACTGTACTGAATTTCAGTGCAAAAAATCAAGAATTTTGATTTTTGTTTCTTTGTTCGCATTGGATCGAACTCAAATTGGAAGGAAATTGTGCGAAAATTAAGTGCTGAACTCCAGTGCAAAAGTTGTAGGAATTGGCTCATTGAGTGTTTGAGTTGTGAGTACTGACGGCAGTTTTCTGTCAAATAAGAAACAACTCATTGAGAAGTATGGTGTTTTTTTGAGTGCAACTGAGCCCCTGGGAATTGATTGTAATATTTGGTAGAAATTAATTGAATGTACTGCACTTCAGGGAAAGTTTAGATTTTTCCACGGTTCTGCTTTATTTTTCTGGAACTATGAAATTACAAAGGCAAAACGCTGGTGAGAACATTTTCAAAAGATGGACTTCGGACGCGGAGGCTTCTTTCATGAATGCTTTGTCTACGCCGATTCCCCCCCCCCCTATTTTCATGTGTGTGTGTGTGGGAGGTGGGGGTCAGAGAGACGGCGTCCAACGTTATTGCAGGGGTCGAGGGTGGTGGTTCCTATGATAACACGCGGACTGCACTGGCAGGAAGGCTTCTCGGAAAGACGGAAGGGCATGAGGCACGACTGCCACCTGGCGGCGAAACAGGAAACTGCGTTCAGTGCACCTACCTTGCAGCTCCAGTGAAGGAGATGGGTGCGTCAAAAGTGTCGATTCCAAATCATAATTCCTCAACAGACCAAAATCTTTTTGTACCTGTAAAACTACAATTCAGGTGGACTTGAGCTTGTTCGCGAGTATTTTTTGTGTATGAGTGTTGAAAATGGAACCAGAACAAGTGAGAACAAATGGACATCTTTGGCACAAACAAGAGGGACAAAAAGTGTTGGGAGACAATACCATGAACTCACAGAAACTGAGTGATACTTCTGATGTAGATTCCATCGCCGGGGTGCCACCCACCAGAAAAATTCGCCAAACAAGAAAATAATTGCTTAACTCAATCAAGAACAAAGTTCTGGGTGACGCATTCTTGGAGACGTTTGTCGTGTCAATTATCGCCCGCTCGTGTTTGCGACGTGACGTGTTGAGTGTTGACGTGATGACGTGACGCGTTCCCCTGACGACGCGGGGTTAATTGGGGTCACGTGAGAGTGGCGTGACAAGACGACACTCGAGAGACAACCAATTAGAAGGTATCATAGAACCGTGAGTACTTCTGCAGAAAGTGCTGGACTCAACACTTTGCGTGTTGTGATGAAAAACAAATTTGAACGTCTTTCATCCAAATGCTGCGTGTCCATCTTCATCGCGGTTCTGTTCCACGTGTACCTGGACATAGATAGTTTGGTGAAAGATACGCATTGGTCGCTCCAAGCAGCCCTAATCTCAGCGAATCCTGGAATTCCTTGGCCCCCAACATTGATGCAAGGTACATGGCAAACGTCAAACGACAAACGTCTCCAAGAATGTGTCAGCCTCTGTGCTACAGATCTGGATCCGCTGTGTGAAGGACTCGCCCCCCGGGTTCAGTGGGAGTGTATCAGTCGTTGAGACTGGCTGCTGGACCAACTCAGCGCGGACTCAGTCGCGCGCAATTGCCTTCGTTTGTCGCGTTGACCCGAGAGCGGAGCCTGTCAGAGCTACAGCACCGTGCGGCGTCGTTTGTAACGCCAGGCAACGCTGTTTTCTTGCCTGGCTTATTCAGGTGAGAGGACCCCCTGATCCCCAAGAAACACAATTTTGCGCCTGAACTTTGATCTGAAGCAACTTCTCCATTGCCTTGTGCTTGATGGGCAGATTCTAGGAGCTGCAAACCCTGAGGGTAGAACATGTGTCCAAATCTAACAGGGTGTTTCGGGGCCCCATAAAGCGTGGGTCTCTCTCTCTCTCTCTCTCTCTCTCTCTCTCTCTCTCTCTCTCTCTCTCTCTCTCTCTCTCTCTCCCTCCCTCTGTGTGTGTGTGTGTGTGTGTGTGTGTGTGTCTCCTGCAGACAGGGCGCGCATCAGTGAGACACAGCGCAGTATTGAGCCCGAGTCTCACAGGGCGGGGACAGGATCAGTCCCCCATGCACCACGGATCGGTAGTGTCCACGATTAGCAGCTCGTGAGGCTGTTGGGGCAGCAGGGACGCAGGACTCACATTCACCGCAAATTGCCTCAGTTTGTCCCTGCGACCTGTGCGGCTGAGAGGAGGCCTCGTTCACACGGGGTGCGTCACGCGTCGGGTCCGGCCGGGTTCACACCAGACGCCGTCTTCTAGACGGGTTGCGTCCAATGAGTAACGACGCAGCACAGAGGTTCCTTCTTATGTACGATGTCGCACCATCCTGAAAACATTCGAAGTCTGTATAGGACAACGATCCGCGGTTCAGGACGTCAGCTGCAACCCCTGAGGAGTCCGTGATTTCTGCCTCGCAATGCAAATCCCCCCTTCCCCTGGAGAAGCAGAAGAAATGTTTGGTTGGTCCGCCAGTACGACCTTTCCTGACTCTTGTTTTTGTCCGATCAGCCACTGAATCCGCAGTGGAGTCAGGCAAACCTTGGCGCCCTTGTCCCCTGTACCTGCTCCTCCACAGTTGGACAGCCTGTCCCCACGGTGGCTCCGCCCCTGCAGCACCGCTCTCCGGGGCTGTTGGATCAGCAGCGGCGGGGGCGCTCTGAGCGGAGTGGCCGGGTCCACGCTGCCTGATTGCCTTAGTTTTCACCCAGCACCGACGGAGCCGCGGGACGAATGTAGCGAAGGGGATTCCGACCAAAGGTGTGTGACAAACAAACCGACGTGCTGGCGTCATCGACCACAGACAACGAACCTTCTGTTCAAAATTGAGCCTTTTTGACCCATTCCTTCTTTGGTGAAAGGTAATGCAAGAACGAACCAAGTGACCAGCTTATGTCCTCCTTCAAGGGGGAACAAGTATACGGCAGGAAATTGTAGCGTTTTGACGCACGCACCACCGGGTCTTCACCGGTTGAATTCGCCGTGGCGGTTCCCCACGGCTGCACTGCTTGAACTTCCCTTGTCACTTTCTTTCTCAAAGGTCTTTTGTTCTCTTCTGTTCTGTGCTTTTCAGTTCTGTTCTGTTCTCTTCTCTTCACTTTTCTCTTCTTTTCCTTTCTTGTCTTGTCTTGTCTTCTCTTCTCTTTCTCTTCTCTTCTATTCTCTTTCTCTTCTCTTCTCTTCTCTTCTCTTCTCTTCTCTTCTCTTCTCCCTGCAGCAGTGTCTCCCCCTCGCGGCCCGGCGGGGGCGGCGGTGAGATTGGCCCGATCCCCCGGCGTGTTGGTGCAGCAGCGCCGCCCGCTTCCGGCACCGGAAGTGGCTTCGTTAGTCCGACGCCTCCAACCAGACGACTTTCACACCAGATGCGTCGTCTTGTCCTCCGCCCTCCGCCCCAAACTAGTCAGAGTTCAGCCTGACCTGACTGCACCTTGCGTGACGTTGCAGTATGCACAAGTCAAAGAGCCCCACATGTATCAACACAACGACATGGCATCTGTTGACTTGCAGTGAGACCTATTTGTTCAGTGTGAAACAAGCGCTGCGCCAAAAGTAGCCGTGTTGAGAACACAGCCCCGGTGCGTCCGAGGTCCCTCAGGCCAGAATGAACAGAAAATAGCTCAGAGAGAATGAGAGAGTCAATTGTGAGGCCAAATATATTTCTTTATTCTCCCCCACATTTTGCCGAAGTTCTTCCCTTCCTGATGTCTGAACGTTGGCGTTTTCTGTGCGCGTTGAAGTGGTGTCGGTTCGTTTGGACAGTTATTTTCAATTTGTCTGTCTGTCTGTCTGTCTGTCTGTCTGTCTGTCTGTCTGCCTGTCTTGTTTGGGCAGTATATAATTGACACTTTGCCTGAGTCTGTCTTGCTGTGGGCTTCTTCTGCGATGTCACGTCACTGGAGACGGTTCAGGTGAGAAGCAGCACAAAAGAGCAACCAGGCAGCCGTGACAATCACAGCGTGGGTGTGAAGCATGCCTGACTTGAACTGGGCATCTGACCTTGCAAATACCACGGGTATGGAATGAGTCTGCCTGTTGTGAGCGCCTCCTGGAGCAGCAGATTAGAGGTTCCCTGGGCGGGACTGTTGGATCAGCAGAACCAGGGGTCCGCGTACACCGATTGGCCTCATTTGCAGCATTCACCTCTCCCTCTGTGCTTGCCTGGCCTACTGACCGTCACACGGGGGACCCGAGAATCGGGGGGGGGGGCAGTATGAGGATATCACAGAGGTGGATCGACGGGACACGGCCAACAGTGGATCAGGCCCTGAGCGTGGTTTTAACATTGTTCTCTGGGACTGTAACAACGCTGCAAATGGGCAGAAGCTGTTGTGCTGAGGTGCGACGTTTCAGTGGCTCTTTTGCATGTCAAATCATCCAAAGAAGAAGTCTCGCCCTTGGCTAAGTCCTGAGCCTGTTCCCAGACTGACAAACAGTTCGTGTCACCTGAAAATTGTATTCTGCATCAAAAGACAAGTTCCTAATTGACTCTGCAAAACGTCATTGCCACTTTCGCCCAAGAAAAGTTTGGAGAAAAAGTGAGAACTCCACAAAGAGGCTCGTAGGGTGAAAATGAGTTGCATAACAATGTACTTGATGTTGCAACACAAAGAGCGCAAACTGGAAGAGAAAAGATGAGACAGCTTTTCTCCAGGGAACTCTCGTGCTTACACCCAAAAACAGCAACTTGAAACCCTCCCCAAATTATTGGTGTTGCTTCACTGTGAAACACAATGTCATATTTGAGGTGTTTTGGTTGCTCGCAGAAGGTATAGGAGTCCAAAGTGACTGCGAATTTTGTCGATGAGTTGAAGAACACCTTTCAGGAGGATGAAGACAAAAACAATGTTGCACTGAAAAAATTAATTACTTTTGGAGATGTTACATCATAGAACTCATTAACTGCTGTGCGAACACGAAATGCGAGCCTCCTCTGCGTAAAACAGAACGAATTGAAGCGGTTCTTTGATCCAGCCAAGTTGCGCCAAGAGTTTACAGAAAAAACTGCGAAGTTGTCATAGCAACTTGTGCGTGCGTCAAAACTCCGGTGCATGCTGAAGTGATAGGCCTTTTTTCTGCAGAATGCACTGCCAAGAGTTCACGAGTGCAAACTTTTGCGAGTTTTCCAGATGCGTGGAAGACAGCTCCGCGGGAGATTACAACAGTCACACTGACGTTTTGGAGGGAGGATCACAGCAACATTGGGCATGTGTCGTTTTGCTGTTTGTTTGTGGTCCACACACGTATCAACAGGGGTTGATCCAAAACGTGTTCGAGGCTGGATCCTCACACCCCTCCCCTCGACCACACCTCCCAAATGGAACTTCACGTGCAACATTGTCCTGTTTTCAAGTCAAAAAATTCAACGTCTGGGCCCCACCTCATCTTACCTGTACTGGGTCCATCCCTGACCACACCCTCAATTCCAGCTCCAATCTTGGCTCCTGAGCCCCACTTCTTGATCTTGTGACCTCAGAGCCAGACAATCGGCTGTCGACCCGTCCACCCACCCACTCATTATTTCTCAGAACACATCTCGAATATCATAAAACTGAGGTCCAAGCAGCGCTTTCTCTGTCTCTAAGGATTTTCTTGCGTCTATTTGCAGTTGTGGATCCAGGAATTTGTCAACTTCAGAAGAATTCAGAATTTTGCGGCTTCACAACCAACACACATACAGGCACGAAAGCATGTACTCGTACCTCAGACGGTCCAGGGAGGAAAACGTTTCAAGATGAGGAACCCTCCAGGGTTTGTCTGTTTCAGCACTGAATGCACAAAACATCAACATTTGGCAATGGACCATGAGTGGCACAACCAGTGTCCTTGCTGTCAATGTACTCAGGGGTGGAGAACATCTGCAATCGAATCAACCACGGTCAGAATCCTCCAGTGGCTCCACCGGACCCAGAACCTCCTGGCCGCATGACGCACCCGATGCGAATCTGACTTCCCTGGATCAGTTTATTTTGTCATCAGGCCTGGATAATTGAGGTCTTTCTGTGTGTTGGCCACACAGAGGCATCGCTGTCCGCCCGCCCCGACGAGCCGTAATGATCTGTGTGATGACAAAGCTTCTTCTGTTTCTTTCTCAGCTGATTGAGTTCTGATTGACAACCCAGGGGCCTCAGGGGCAGCTTCAGCGGATCCAGGTTGGGGACGGGGGCAACCTCGGTCTCGGTCAGAGTCGGACTCTGAAGCTCAAAATTGGTGGGGAGGGCGAGGAGGGGGTCCCAGTTGGTGTTGCGAGGGCTCTCCACATAGTTTGCTGGAGGTGGGTCATCTCAGGGGTACAACGGAAGTACGAATCTTGGGAAGTCCAAATGGTCCAGGATTTATGTATCCCCCACGTCTTCTTTTTCACTGTGGATGCGAAATGTCCTTCTATTTGACTTCATCATTGTTTCGGAGTTGTGTTGGGCTCCAGCCTTGAAAATTGGTTTCTTCAATCTGCCGCGGGAAACATGGAAGCGGAGGCGACATCTCGAGTTTGGAATAGGTGGCGACACGAACAAAACTTCCGGTGTCATGGCGGCTGCAAAACCGTGAGTTCAATATTTTACGAGTATTTTTCTGGATATTTGGCGAGTTACTCACTAGATTTGACAAGCTATCAAGCCAAGTGAAGACAATTACAGGCTACGATAGATCAACCGCTTTTTGTTGCTGTTCAGTGTGTTGTCATTTGAGCATTTTCTTCATCTAATCTGAAAACTTCGAACACGTGAGAATCGAAATCAGGATTCCCATGCAGCCAAACAATTTCCCCAGTGAAGAAAGTTGAGTTTCGTTGAGATAAAGTGGAGCTGAACAGGTGAAACTGGTCGTCGCGAAATCAGCAAGAGGAAAGCTCTGTCGTGTTTGGTTTCAGCTTCGAATAGCCCCCCCCCCCAACTCTCCCCACCCTTCACACCAATCTGCTGAACCAACCCTGCAGGGCTTCCGTGCTCAGTGATACCTTGCCCGATTGCGGTCTGTTGCACAGAATATTCCTTGCAACTAAATCAGCAGCACACTTCCCTGGGCATCACACCCTACTCCCCTGATGACAACACCCTAACCCCTTTTCTGAGACAGCTGCACCAAAAGCCCTCAAGGCTGGCCCTTGCACCGTACGTATTTATATGGAATGTCCCTGTTTCTCGACAGTTGATTCATGTCACCTACAATTGGAGCAAAACGCGAGTAAGATTTGACTCATTGTTCCGATTGGCAGATTGGAGTTCGCCGAGGCGGACGCCGACCTGGCGTCTCTGAGCGACGATGACGTCACGGAGTCACACGATGCGCGAGCGCACAACCGGTTGCTTAGCAACATCGCCAAGCTGGACGGAAAATCCAGGTAATCCAGCCAACATGTATCATGAGAAACACCAAACACGTTCCTTGTCAAAGACTTTACGGCAAACTGAGGTCCGCACTCAACCCGAGTTCCTTGTGTGTGGCAACCCACTGCGTTTGTGTCCTGCACAAATGTGTCGCGGTTGAAGAGTTGTGCAGGCACAAAATACGTCGTGCATGACGCCAAACCCGTGTCACGTTTCAGGGCGGCGGCGCAGCGCTCGGAGCCGGCAGCCGAAGTGTCCGAGTTCCACCTGTTTGCAGTACCCACAGGTCAGTGCATCACCAGACAGGCCTCCCCAACTTATCCACTGTGAGTCCACTCGGGTCCACGAAACCGATTGCAAACACCCGTCAGTCCTCTCAAATTTCCATCGCCTTCACCTGTCATTGGTAATTTCTTCAAGCCGATCACAGTACGAGGGTCATCGCACTACATTACCCCACATACAAGCGCGTCACAAACTGGTCCAGTCGGACTCCGGTCAGACAATCACGCCCAATTCATATGAGGTGCGTCAAACAACGCGACCTCCATGTGGGTGTCGCGTCGACTTCGCGTACACCACTGTGGCTCGTTTTCAGCAGTACACACATGGTCCAATGTCTTACCTTGGCGTCACGTGAACATTTCGACTTCAGACAAGGTGGCGCTGCACCAGTTGGTCGGAGCGCTGCGCAACACGGCGAGTCACGGGACGCTGCGCAAACAGCTGAACCGCGTCCAGAAGAAGCAGAGTCTGAACGTGCCGCTGAGCAGACCCGAACAGGAGAGGGTGAGAGTTCGAGGGAGAAGTGTTCGAATGGGGAGCCAGGGGTTGAGTCGAGGGAACCTGGGTGCCAGATGGGTGCACTAGATGTGCAGGGAGGATGAGTGAGGAATGACTGACAAGTGAAGGGAAGCTTGCGTTGTGGAAAGAAAGGGACACTCGAATCTCAGAGGCGGGAGGCTTGGCTTTGATTTTTGCATGGACAGGGTGAAGGATTGAGGGAGGGGTGTTTGGGGCAGGTGCGAGGGGCAAACCAAATGGATTCTTCTGGTTCCGCCACAGCGCTGCAGGAAAACGCCCGTGTCAGACCTTTGCGCACGCAGGATGTGTGGTGAATGTCAGCGTCATCTTGTGACGTCACGTTGCAGATCGAACGGACAGTGGCCTACGACGCGACGACAACCGAAGTGTCCAAGTGGGATCCAGTCGTCAGGGAGAACAGGAAGGTCAGTGTGCGGGGCAGGTTGTTATCCAGTCCACGCAATTCCTGTGAGTGTGTTTTTCTCGCCGGTCCATTTTCGGTCCAATGTTGCAAAATGTCTAGAGGACTGTCGCAGTCTCAAGAGCAAAACTTAGACCTAAACACAACCCGTTCTCCGTGTTGCAGGCAGAACAGCTGATGTTCCCGCTCGAGCAGCCGGATCTCAGACTCATCACCACCGAGCAGGCCGTCAAGCGCTTCCAGGTGAGACGCCACGTGCAGTTTCCGGCGCCACGTGCAGCTTCCGGTTCTGAAACGCGCGGCTGCCCTGGTCACGTGTGACTTGCGGAGTCACGTGAAACTTCCGGCTTCCACGCGCCAGTGGTGGAAATGGAAAACTGTTTTGTTTTGTCACTTTCAGTGTGTGTGTGTGTGTGTGCGCACACACGCACAATATGAGAAACGCTTTTCAGCCGCGGACGCCGCTGGAGGTGGAGATCGCGAAGGTTCTGCACGGAAGCGACGCCGTGCTCACGAAGCAGAGCGTGCTGACCCGCGCCGAGGAGCGGGCGATGAGGGCCATGGACCTGAGAGAGGTGAGGAGCGGTGGAGTGAGGGGGAGGGGAGGGCACAGGAGAGTGTGGAGCGGTGGAGTGGGGGGGAGGGGAGGGCACAGGAGAGTGTGGAGCGGTGGAGTGAGGGGGAGGGGAGGGCGGAGGAGAGTGTGGAGCGGTGGAGTGAGGGGGAGGGGAGGTCGGAGGAGCTCGGGGCGGGGGTCCGGGCTGGGGCGGCGAGGGCGGAGGCGGGGGTGTGG
>JAAUXT010131159.1_pt1 | contig 14526 bp, 11 predicted proteins | sample 7278171 | NCBI WGS metagenome assembly JAAUXT01 (sample SAMN14350112, study PRJNA611818) | marine sediment metagenome | isolation source: surface marine sediment (1.8m) | place: French Polynesia: Moorea | collected 2018-08 | reverse complement strand
CTGTATAGGTTTTTGGTGGCTGAAGGTGCTGGCCTGGGACAAGACCACCAAAGCAAACCATATGGGGACTTCGCACTTGCAGTTGCCCTGTGCACTGCTTCTCTTGTTTTGGTTTGGTGTGGATAGTGGAGTGCACGTGGCGTCTTGTTTTGTTTTCTTCTGACGTCACGTGTTGTTGGCGCTCACGGGATATCGGGACCAATCAAATCCGGGGAAGCACAAAAATAGACTAGCAGAGGTGGACGAAGCAACAACGAATTCAGAAGCCATTTTGACACTTTATTTGTGTGAAACGCAAAATCCAACCATTTTTCATACAGCGAGTTTCTGAGTGTGGTTGCCCACACGTGTGAATGGGAGTGAATTCTCCGTCCTCCGCACTTTTCAAACTTGTCACACTGCTGCCCTCTGCTGGAATGCAGTGCGCGAGCCATCTGGAGTTGAAGAGAAACCCTCACCACACGACAGGGAGAAGAACTGTGAAAACGACTTCATGTGTTCATTTGCGAGCATCTTCTGAGATGTTTTTCGGGCAGACGTGAAGATTACGGGCGCGTGGGGTTTTGGACTTTCCATAGTGAGAGAAATGCAAAACAGTAGCCCGAGCGCGTCTTTCAACAGTGGTCATCCGATCGCAGCGGCGCCATCTTGGTCGGGACAAGCAGTGAACCTGGTGATGTCAAGCGGGGCCCAGCAGAACCAGTCCGTGTCATACAAAAGGTCTCCAGCTCGAGAAGGTACGCAGATTGTGCTCATAGATGCCGGCGAAATTCATACAAAGTTGCAGATGTTGCACGAGCAATGACCACAAAAGTCGTGGCCAAAAAAAGTTGCCCGTGCTCTGTCCCTCTTCAACGGAAAGGGCAACTTGGGACCCTTTGGCGAATAGATCTAGATCTGTGCGTGTGTCTGGGTGGATTTGAACACGTTCGCATCTTCAGCAAATCGAAAGCTACGGGAAGGGACCGTCGGTAAACCAAAGACTGACTGCTCCGTGGAACGTCAACTCTTCGTCGGATCTTCAAACAATGGAGTTGTCATTGTGGAGTCGAATTTTCTCTTTGAAAACACGCACACACGTCAAATTTTGTGCCTTGGAGAACACACACACACACACTCTTGTGCACAACAGTAGTGATCATTTGGCAAAGAAAAAGGCAAAATACATGCATGTTGAAACAAACAAAACAACAAACTAACTCGTAGATCAAACATTAGAAAATCCAGCAAATTCCGCAGTCGTGGAAAGAGGGGCCTCTTCAGAATTCGTCAGTTGGATGGCCAGGACCAGGAATTGGCGGTATGCTTCTCAATTCTCTTCAGCTTCACCAGTTGGTGTGGTGAGGACTCAGTTGATCTCACCACCAACTGGAGATTGCCACTCTTGACACCGCCATTTGCTTGCGCATCGAACACGTCAATTGATTTGTGACCACAAAACGCCGAGCAATTCGGTAAAGTTTGCAACTTGGCTTCAGTCTGTACAGTTTTGTCGACACTGAATAATGGTTGTGATCCCGCAGTGTCTTGTCTTTTCTTTTTTTTTCTTTTTGCCCCGTGAAGTCCAGGGTACACGCCCACCGCAGGCCACCGCAAAATTTGTGCAGCTTGCGAGGTGCTTGTTTTGGTCAAGCGTCTCTCTTTTCTTTGCAGGATCAGCAGTACCATTGGAAATAGATCCGCGCCGAAGGGAGTTGTTGGAATCAAGAATGGAAGCAAGATTTTTGGACAGGGTACGTTCAAAAATTCGGATAAATATCATTTTGATCGACAGCAACAAGCATGATGTTCACCTGAAAGTTGCGAGGTCTGCGTCCTGAACTTCTCTGTTTGTACTGTGCGGAACAGGTGAACAACGAAGATCACAGAATCGAAATAAACGCAGAACGGAAAAAATGGGAGTGTCCAAGCAGAGATTGTCGCAGAAATCTGATCTCACGACGACTTGGAACGCAGTGGAAATTCTGCCCTCCGCCCTGAAACGTCCCTGACAGCACATTCTGTACCTTGCAGATTGCGCCGAACGAAACAGCAAGCAGTAATGCAAACAGCAATATGACGAACAACTTGGTGATGTCGCTGACCAATAGTCTGGGTCCTGTTACGCAGAACCAGGACAACTCGAACGCCAGTGCAAGCTCACACCACAGTGACGACCACGTCATGGCGTCCCCTCAACAGGACCATGTAAGAAGGCTGTTCATTTCGAAGAATTTGGCTTTTGAAAGTTCGGAACAGGAACACATTTAGCCGACGGCGTTGTCATTATGCAATTGTTGATATTGTGGGCTTTCAGCACTTTGCCCTCAGGGTGAAAACACATTCGGAGCGTGTGAAGTTTCGTTGTCTCGTAAACGTCGCAAATTAGTGAAAGCAGTTTCTTTCTAGCAGAAAACAAAAAACGACTCTCTAATTTCAGACACCTGAAAAGACAAGGACTCCCTCAGGAGCTGAAAGGAAGAGAAAGAGGAAACAGCCCGACACCCACGATCACAACAGTGGTGAGCAATGCAGAGATTTCTGTTGCATATCATTGCAGAAATGAAATGCCTGTGCAAAACTCAGGCGAAACAAGGGCGTAAAACATCCTACTCCGCGTCTTGTTTTGCTCAAAAGTCAACCTTGCAACAAGACGTCCATTTCTTTTTGAGGGTGCACACGGTGTGCCATCTTGTGCTGTGTCGCCCGAGAGCACAAATCACCTCGAGAGTTTGCGCAAAGTGAAGTCGAGCCGTTCTGGTCTCAACTGGCCTTTTACTTTCGTTTTTTCAGGCCAGGGAAAGTCTAGTCGTGCGGAGAACACTGGGCAGAAAAAGGTCAACGAGTATTTCAAGGTGTGTCAATTGTGAAGTGACGGTGATTTTTCAGTGGTGCATGGAAGTATGGTGTTGTGAAGTATCTGCCGCAGAACAAGATTCAAACAGCAGCTCTGCGCTGCTTGTTTCGTTCAACAACACGCCCTTGTTGACTGGACCAAGTCCTGGTGCACCCAGTTTGGTGCTTTGAAAGGGTGCACAGTTTCGACTCTTCTCGTCATGACACGGTGGCAGGGAAATATTGATTGGTGACGTTTGGGTTTGAATGCGCAACTGGTGATTGTTTTCAGTCTGCTGGAAGTCCCGGTCGAGTCAACTTTGGCGGTGCGAAATCTCCTTCCCCGCAGAGTCACCTTGCAGTACGTAGCTCTTGTTTCATGTCGAGCCCAGGTTATTGGTTTGCAAGAGGCTTGAAGCCAAATGTGACTGTGGTGAGACATTGGAAACGTATCTTTTCGGAAGAAAGGGCACCGGGGAAAGCATTTGTTTTGTTGTGTTGTCAGCCTGTGTTCGTGTTTGTCGCTGGGTAAATTTGCTGGCAAAAAATTGAAAGTGTGCTTGTTTCTTTTTGTCGCGGACCAACTGGTTGGTGTGCTCCCTGTATACGTGGTGCGTCCGGAATCTGGATCAGGGGAGGGGGAAGGGCTCACACAAGAGGGAGGGTTTGTGGGAGGTTGCATGAAAGTTACCTGGAGTGTTACCCCCTCCCTTTCCAAAGATGGTGAGCGCACAACAAAGACATCTGAGGTGACAACCCAAGCTCTCCGTGACAATTTTGTCGGAATACCACAAAAAATGCTGGATCTGTCTTCGTGTTCCGGTTGCCATTTCCTTGCATTTGTGTTCAACATGGCCACCGACAGTTGTGGACAATCACAAGCTGGGTAAACCGAACAGCTGGAAAATCTCTTGCCCAAAAAGTTCGGGACGTCCTTGTGAAGTGCAGTGTTTTCATTCTTTTGTCACCTGTTTGTTGCAGGCTGCTTTTGGTGCGAACCATCAAGGAGATGGTGGTGCAGTACCATCAAGTCCAGGGGGCCCATTCGTGCAGCTGACGAAGCGACTGAACGTCACGTGTCTGGAGAAAACGACTCAGACAGACATGACCTGCCTCCAGATCCAGAACATTGAGGCCAAAGCGCAGTCGGACTTGGAGAAGAAGAACATGGCCATTTCCGACCTGGAAAGGGTGAGCCCCTTGCAGTGTTTTTTGCTGAGCAGTCTCTTCCGAGGTGACATTTTGTGGCGAAAACACGATCAAAGAACACAGTTGTTTTTAACCGATTTATTGCTAACCGTCGTAGTACAGCTCGCACGGGTAAAATTCAAACAGGGAGAAAAAACAGTTGAAACAAAGTTGAAACAAAGAGAAGCTGTGCTGTTCAGAGATTTGGTTTGAAATGCATTTTCCGTTCATTATTTTGTCTTTATTTCACAGCAAAATGAAGAACTGAAGCGACAGTTGACTGCGCAGAGTAAACTTATTGACAAACACAAAGAGAACATTGACAAATGTCTCGACCTCACCAAGAAACTCCTCGTGGAAAAAGTGAGAATTTTACTCGCAGTTTGATCAAACATCATTCAAAATGTAATTGTGAACTGGACAATTTGCACTCATAAATCTCATGCATTCCGCGACATTGTGAAGGTGTATCGCTCACAGAGCACGGAACTCTCAGAGATTCCCTTTTGATTTTGCTTGTGCCACGTGTTTCAGAGCACACTTGAAAAGAAGACTGCTCGGCAGAAGTGCATGGAGAACCGGCTGCGGCTGGGGCAGTTCGTGACGCAGCGTCACGGCGCCAGTTTCGCCGAGAACTGGGTTGACGGCTACGCTTTCACCGATCTCGCCAAGTGAGTAGGATTTCAGACAAGCCAAGACCACGGGTAAAATTCAAACAGGGAGAAAAAACCAGGAGTTCCGCACGTTGGTCACGAATTGCAGTATCTCTGATGATGTGCGGAGAAGAATACCTGCTGCAATATCATGGCTTCCGTTTTCGTTCCAGGCAACAAGAAAGGATCGCCCAAAATAAGGAAGACATTGAGCGACAACGAAAAATCCTCAGCAAGCGAAAACCACCACCTCCAGGATCCGCTAAAGTACCAAAGAACTCCAACAAGGATGAAGGGTTCGTCCGGCCGCAAGACCCTGAGAAGCGATTGTAAGTGTTGCACCCAAAAGCAGGGATAAAATACCGAACAATTCGAATTCGAACCAAGGTCAAAAAATGGACGGGAGGACACTGGAGGAAATTTCGCTGGACAACAAATCAAAATCAAAAACGACACGAACTTTTCGCCGAAACGACAAAAATACCATAAAGCCTGGATTCGAAGTTGGTGATTGTGCATGCTTTGCTTGTTGTCTCTTCGTTTCAACCATCGCTTTGTGGCGTTCGAGAGGGACTTGCTTTGCATCGTTGGTGCCAGCTTTATTTCTTTTTCCTTCGTGTTGTAGAATTAGTAGGTCGCGCTCTACAGAAGGATGGTATGTACAGCTTCGGTTCGTTTGTACAGATGAACCCCTCTCTCCTTTGGTTTGTTCGTGCCAACCCTTTCTTTTTTTGTCGTTGGTCGTGTGACTGGAAAGAGCAAAGGTGGTTGGAACTCCGCCGGCCCCCCTGTTGTGGTTTGTTGTGCAGGTTGGGAGACTAGAGGTGGCAGGCAATTTGTAAAAGCTACTCTTGGGACGATAGATTTGAAAGTAAAGCGAATTCCGGTCGCTCGTACTTCAGCAAAGACCTCAACATTCGTTTTTGACACAAGTGCTGGATGGGTGCTGTTTTGCAGTCCCTGTTTTGCCGGAGGCAACCGCGAGTCGCATTTTGTCGTCTGGATCAAGCAAAGCGTCGTCCTCGTGCGAAACAGAATTTTGCCAAGTCAACTCATTTTCATTGTTTCTTTTTTGTCAGCTCAAAATTACTGTAGATTCTGCTTCCTGGAAATGAAAGTGCTCAAACCCTTTGAGCCTTTTTCTCAAAGATCCGTGTGAAATTTTCGTTCTTGTCGGAAGCTACCCCCACCCTTCAGTTCTGAAGTCAGCAGTGGAAGAGAAGTGACAATACTTTCCACGGATTCTGCTGCTTTTTGTGGTGTACTGGTTTCGTCGACCATGCGATGTTCGTTCTGGGTTGCTTTTTGTCTTGCATTTTCTGGTCGGTGTTTTTTCCAGAATATGAGTTGAACATGTGACTTTCAGAGCTTTGCAGATTTCATATTTCTCTCTGCAGTTTGACGCTGGCGGAGTTTTACGAGCAGGACGACATTCTGAAGCTGCGACAATCAGCTTTGAAGAAGGAAGATCAGGACGTCGCCTTGGAAATGGAGAAGCTCGAGCGGGAGCGCAACCTGCACATCCGCGAACTCAAGCGCATCCACAATGAGGACAATTCCCGGTGCGTGTGTAGCCAGAAATTGGTGACCATGGGCACCACTCCAGATTTAGTGTCACCTTCAACAGAACAACTGTGATAATCTCCTTTTCGGAAAGGAAGGGGAAGGCACGGAGCAGTTTTTGGATGACAATGAATACGGCTGTGATTTGAGTCCAAATTTGGATTGGAAATACGTATAAGAATTAACAGGCCCACTGGAATACCTTCACATTGCTCATTGCATGTTGAAATGCAGGTTCAACAACCACCCGGTGCTGAACGACAGGTATCTGCTGCTCTGTTTGCTGGGCAAAGGTGGATTCAGTGAAGTACACAAGGTTGGTGGCTTCTTTTCAAACAAACAACTGTCATATTCGACTGATTTGGCTTGAACAATACAGGTTCCGTAAATCTTCACGTCGTTCGAAAAAGACGCCCTGCTGCCAACACACGTTGTTGTTTGCTTGCAGGGACTTGATCTGAAAGAGCAGAGGTACGTGGCCTGCAAAATCCACCAGTTGAATAAGGACTGGAAGGATGATAAGAAGGCCAACTACATCAAGTAAGTGCCCAGCCGGTGCTGAAAATTGAAACACGTACCGTGTGAATATCTGTTCGGGTGAACCGAACAAGAAAAGAGCACGAAATGTCAAGAATGTTGACCCATCCCGAAGATACTGGAATGAAGAAAGACGGACACGCAATTCTTCCCTTGCAGCGTTGAAACTCGTGCACGATTCTTCACACATTGTAATCCTCAAAATTGTAATCCGCAATTCTGCTGTTTTGTCATTGACGGAGCAGTGATCGATCAAGAATCATGTGCACTGTTTGAACATTTCTGGCACACCTCTCTTTTTCAGGCACGCTCTCAGAGAATACAACATCCACAAACAACTGGATCATCCGAGAATAGTCAAGCTTTATGACGTGTTTGAAATAGACAACAATTCGTAAGTGTTTGACTTGCAGTGGCAGAGTGATCAGTTTGATGAAATGCATGAAACGGCAGGATACAAATCAGGAATAGAGATATGAGGATTTGCTGAGAGGATGGACGGTCAGAAGTGAATGCAAGATTGATCTGGAGCGGCGACCCAGAAAGAAGCGGGGGGGGGGGGTCGAAATTGCAACTTGTGGGAAAATGTGCCAACAAACTCGGAGCAGTCACTTGGGTTTCTTTGTGCGTAAATCGTCGTGCGCACCAGGATTTGTCGTTCAAGGCGAATGGTGTGGTTTCACTGCAGGTTCTGCACAGTGTTGGAGTACTTGGAAGGAAACGACCTGGACTTCTATCTGAAGCAGAACAAAACAATCGCGGAGAAGGAGGCGCGGTCCATCATCGTGCAGACGGTCAGCGCTCTGCGCTACCTCAACGAGATCAAACCGCCCATCATTCACTACGATCTCAAACCAGGTCCGCAATTTACACTTTACTTTCACCCTGCATATGTCGCAACATGGGACGTAAATTATTTTCTTCTTTGGTGCAAGTCGTGAAAGAAACTTTTTTTGGCAGGCAATATTCTGCTTGGAACTGGCTCTGTAAGCGGAGAGATAAAAATCACCGACTTCGGGCTGAGTAAAATCATGGACGATGAAAACTACTCGCCGGAGAACGGAATGGACCTCACCTCGCAGGGAGCGGGTACCTACTGGTCAGTGTTGGTTTTTGTTGGCACATATACAGACGGTGTGCGCGCGCCTGTGCTGCTGCTGAACAGGAAAGCCAAGCCTCTCCCGCCTGACGGCAGACACTTGTGGTGTCAGCTTGACATGTGCTCGTGTGTAGCCATGTTTCAGGCGGGGTGGGGCGGCTGTTAAGTGAGCTGTCAACAGGTGTTCGGCTATCGTGGTGGGAGATGAAGCCACCTGTTGCGGGCACCCTGATTGCAACAGCAGATGGCCTTCTTTTCTTGTGGCAAACGCGTCTTCCAGTCAGGTTGACTTCAACAGGTGGCCTCACCTGACTGCAACAGATAGCCCCGCCTCCCACAAATGAACCTGAGAGCTTTGTTGAAGTCAAATTGAGGCAAGGATCAACACTCCCTTGCGTTGAAAACGCTCATGCCGGAAGCGGCTGTTCAGTTTTGCTTTCTCTCTCCGTTTCGTTTTGGAAACAAGCATTGCAGATTGCAACCTTTTGCTCATGTGGATCGACATTGCAGGTACTTGCCTCCCGAGTGCTTCGTTGTGTCGCAAGAGCCTCCAAAAATATCATCCAAGGTGGATGTGTGGTCAGTCGGAGTCATTTTCTACCAGTGTCTGTACGGGAAGAAGGTCAGTGAAACCAACACGTGCCAACTGAGCTTGGCGTCGTCCTGTACATCTGAAAGGTGTTGCTCACATTATATTCTTGCTCATTGCAGCCGTTCGGCAACAATCTTTCTCAAGCTGCCATTCTGGAGGAGAACACGATATTGAAGGCGAAGGTTGTGGAGTTTCCGAACAAGCCCATCGTGAGCAACGAGGCAAAGGTACGTGATTGCGATTCTGTTGTGAACTCCCTCTCCCTGTCACCTGCAAACGAAACCAACAATGGATAGAAAGAATCTGATGATGGACCCTCCCCTCCCTCCCCGCTGAGCATCATCAATGGACTGGCCGTTTCTGCCCAAACGCCACCACCGATTGCCCGTAAATTTGCGAAAGTGTGGAACTGCAGCAAGGGGAGGATGTCAATTTGATCTTTCGTTTGCAGAATTTCATTCGCCGGTGCTTACAGTACCACAAGGATGAACGGCCCGACGTCATTCTTGTGTCAAATGAAGATTATCTGCGGCCAAATGCACTCAAATCTTCAAGGTACGCAACTCGCTCAGTTTTCACAAAGCTTTCCGCGACAGAGAAAGAAATGGCGTGGGGACTTTGTCTCAAGAGACACAACATATTTCCAAGTTTGCGTGCCCGTTTCGGAACCTGGGTACAAGTCCACCACATCACGCTGTTGTGACATTTGCGCACGGTTTTTCGTTGTTCGCTTGTTACCGAAAAATGCTTTTGCTTTTGATCGATTCAACCGAAAATTGTTTCCCACTGCCAGGGCTTCGTCCGACGGGTCAAGCAACTCCAGCAACAACAATCACGAAAAACTGTCGGAGAAGTTGCTGTAACAGTTTGGAATGTTTCCTCAACTTGACGAGTGAAGTGTGTGCACGTGTGGTGAATGGACTCGCCCGAGATACTGTGCAACCGAGTGAACTTCAGAATTGGATGTGTACTCATCAGTCGGATGTGGACTGAGGCAAAAGGACCGTAGCATTTATGCAGCACATGTGATTTCACACACCTGCCTCCCGGTTCAGAGCTGAGTGTTGGTGCCGCGGCGGAACTCAGTGAGCGAACAGAAAGTGCCCTGCAGATTTGACTTCAGTGCCGTTGTGGACGAAGCGAACTGGATTGAACGCGAAGACAAGCGGATAGACTGTCTCGACCTTTCGAGAGCAGCGAACTGACACAGAACGACGATGGGTTTTCTGAACTACGCAAATGACAAGAAGGTTGGGCTTTGGCATGGAACGGAAACACTCACTTCTTGGAGACGCTGATGGGAGCGGAAGTTTTGGAGGCCAGCGACTCGTTTGCTGTGGATTACCTTGAAAAGCTGTTGCTGCTTCACGTTTGGACAAGCAAAGTGAGGAGTGATTTGTTCCCGATCGTGTCATCGAAGGATTGGAAAAGTATTCCCTGCCCTCGACACTACGAATTGAAGGCTTGCCGGACAGGACAGGACGGTTGGTGAAGTCCGCTCAACTCAAGACAGCTGTTTTCGAGTGAAAGATGCTGGAAGCTGGAAGGAGGTTTGAGGTGTTCGTCGCCTTTTCTCGGGCTGCAGAAAATTTCTCGCAGGGGACTCAAATGGTCAGACCATGTTGATTTTTACATCATGTTTCCACCTCTCATCAAAATGAGACGTTTGTAGTGAGCAGTACACACACCAACATGCATACATGTACATTATCATGTAAACAATTAGGACTTCTTGCATCAGATTTATTTAGGTGACTTTTGGCAGTATTCATTCTTTTCAGTGATAGTTTTTTTTTCACTGGTTCAATGCGTCATCGTCATCTGTGAATAAGCTGCTCATCGAAGAGTTCATTCGCCATTGTGATACTATCAACGCCACCACCTCATCCACACTTCACCATTTCTTACTTTGCATTGAAATATGTAAGAACTGAAAAAAGGTGTCGCCGACCATTTGGTGTGTGGATGTGTGTCTGGAAGGCCTGCACGCTCAGGATTCACTGGACATTCTGAATCATTCAAGGTGCGATTTTGGCGAACAGTGCAGCCAGACGACTGTGCGCCGAATTTTGCACTTTGTGTTCTGACAAGAAAGTGCCACGTACCAAGCATTCCAAACAGCAAGGTGTGCACAGGTCATCGCCCGATTGCCCCGCAGTGTTTCTTGGGCTTGCAGGCCATTGTGAGTCGGAAGGGGAACGGAATTCGCCAAGAGGAGGATTTGTGGTGGAAACAAAACGACGACTACGTGCCACGTGAGGGGACTGAGAATTTGTTGGAATTCGTGCGAAAAGTTTCCTGTCACGCTCGCGTTGTCGACATCACACAACTTCCTTTGACGCATGCTCCAAGAGCGAATGTGAGCGCCTTGTCGAATCCAAAAATCTACACAATGTGATACACGAACGTTTGTCATTTTGTATGGTGTCAGTGAACACGAATGGGAATCATTACTTTGGTCCACCATGAGCAACACACATTTCTGGCCAGTGCGTTGTTTCTGCCGTCGCCTTGAATTTCTTTGACCGCGCTGAACCACTCAACACGTGCTTTGCAAAACGGTTCACGTTGAAAAGCATCTCTAGGAATGGCGTTCCATTCTGGTTGTTGAATTGCGGATGATCAAGAGTTGATCAAATTTCTTTCCTTGTTTTTCCATCGTGAAAAATATTTGAATTGGTTCGCAATTGATTCATGTATCTGGGAGTTGATGTTATTTTGAGAAGAATGGAAGTTTGTGCGTTACCCTGAAATGGAAAACTTGCAATGTGGTGAAATAGGACTTTCTGCCAATTTCAACTGCAGTTTGTTTACGATTCTCCGCTCAGGACACGAGCACGACACGCCAGTGGGACTGAATACCAGCGAAAAATCTTCGCTCAGTGGATGTCGAAGGGGCCAACAATGTTCGCGTATTCGTCTGCATCCCATCTGGCTGTTGGATCCGGAGGCAGACTTTGACGTCAGTTCAGAACCTTCCACTCTGCTTCAATTGTCCCAGGACTGCTGTCGATCGTTTTGCAGGGTGGAAAAGTTTGAGATGCAACGTGCTTACACCACCCACATCCATCCCTGCCAAAGTTGTCAGGACATGCAATTGGTTGCAGGGGTATTCTTTGCACGGGCGCGTCCTTCGGAGGGGGCCTTTGTTGTGCAGTGGCAACAAGGAGAGGACGTAGTGACCGCCCTGAACATTACTTGGGGAGGTAATTTCTCTGGCAAAAACCCACCTGCCCCCTCAACCGGTATCCAACGAAATGGGGAGACACGGGCAACCCAGATGTGGGTGTCTGGCCATTTCAGGTTGGGCCTGAAATGACCAAACGCCCTGCGTATCCTGGTTTCAGGTCTGACCTGAAATAGCTATCAAGCCCCCCCCCCAAAAAAAAAAAAGCTTCTCAGAGCCTTGTTGAGTGGTCATTTCAGGTGGATCTTGAAATCGCCAGACACCCGTGCCTCATTTAGCCATTTCGTAACACCGATAGTCACGAGGTGGGGCAAAGGCGACCACGAAGTTGTAGGGGTAATGGCTACGAAGACTGTTCCTCACTCCCCCTGCAGAAACCAGGTGGTAATCAGGGGAGGTGGCTGCCGAGAATCCTCGGATCACCAGTTTGCGATTGCGCTCCTGTTTTCAAATCGCTCCTTTCTTGTGCCAGAACACACTGCCCAGCTTTCAGTGCCGCTCAGGATTTGAACCGCCTCAGCTGGGCCGGAGCGACCTGTTTGTTGGCACAGAAAATACAATTTTGTCAGGCCCGTGAGGGTCAGACTGTCGCGCAGTGTCTGACCTGCTCAAAAGGACCGACTTCCGTCAACCGCTGCACACGAATGAGTTTTCATCATTTCCGTCTTTATTGAAAGACCACGTTTTTTCTGTTGAACGTTGGTTACATTGTCTAGATTTTGTTGAAAGCTGCCACGTCCACCGACTGAACCAAATCTTCGAAGGCCGTGATGCTCTCTTCAAGGAAATCTGTACCGACCTGGAAGACAAAACAGAAACTACACGCGTGTCCTGAAGACAAGGGAATCACAAAACCCGTCGTTCCACGCGCAACTTTCCTTCAAAGGAATTTGGTGTACGTGTGTTTCAGGAACAAAGACAGGATGCCAGTTTTACAAACTTGCACACACACACTGGAGTGAATACGGTTCGTTTGGATAATTTCCCGCATAGGGTTCGAGGAAACTTTGTACCGGTAATCGCCCGTTTCGCCTGCTTTGGTTCTGGATGTTTGCGTGCCATTCAGGGGGAGCGGTGAGAATAACCCAATTTCGTATGTATACCAGGGTGACTGATATCCAAAGAATTCGCGTGTTCACTCACCCCTGAAAATTTTGCAGAATTATAGGAGGGGTGAGTGACCCGTTTCAGTGCACAACAGATTGATGCCCCCCCCCCCCCAACACCGGTCGATAGGCTGATCTTTGGCCCCTTCCCTGAATGGTCTCAGTCATGAAGCACGAACAAAATCAAAATCCTCCTACCTTGTCGTCTTCGACAACACAGCAAATTTGAAGCTTCTTGATTCCGTAACCGACTGGGACCAGCTTGGCTGCAAAGAGTTCGCACCAGTCAATGTCTGCTCAGCAAATCGATGGGACACCGAAAAGTGAATCAACTTTCAACGTCACCGGGAACCAAGGCTTGGCTCTTCAAATAAACTGATTGTCGTTCAAGAGAATTCCACACAGATAACGCCGTAGGCCGTAGAACTCACAAGCGCCCCACAGAAGACCGTCCGTCTCGACAGTCCGAACGAGCCTCTCCATCTCGGCCATGTCCGTCTCGTCGTCCCAGGGCTTCACGTCCAGGATGATGTTCGACTTGGCAATGAGCGTCGGCTCTGCAACAGGTCAAAGACAAATGCAGGAGGGTTCGCATACAAATTGATGTGCTTGCGGCCACTCAAAACTTCCACTGAGAAGAGTGCGGCACAATCCTCGGGTTGAAATAATGGAACAATAGTTGGGCATCAACCTTGCAGGAACACGGTGTGTGTGGGGAGGGTCGGGGCAGGTGCATCTTCTGGGGAGACTGTAAAAACTTGAAAAACATTCATCCATCCACGAGTCCACATCAGCGAGGTCTCCACACGTACTTTTGGACTTCTTCTCAGCGTAGGCAGCGAGACGCTCCTGTTTGATGCGCTCTGCCTCTTCGTCTTCCTCGTCGTCGCTGCCGAACAGGTCGACGTCGTCATCATCGTCATCGTCATCTGCCGCCGCCGGCCGCACGCCCGCCGGACCGTACACTTCCAAAGACTTCTTCTCCCCGTCAAAACTGCATAACGGGACAAACATCAACTCGCAACTTTTCTTTCACCGACCGCATGATTTCAGTGATGTACACATTGCAAGCCTATTGATCAACAACGCCAACCAGAAAAGGCCTGAAAGATCTTCCACAACAAGAAAGCCAGAGCTTTACGCCAGGAATATGTTCAACTTGGGCTCATTTCGAAGATGGGGCAATGTGCACTCACCAACCCACCAAGCACATCGCAGCAGCAAAGAAAATTACGACAAGGGGCTTCAAAACATGAGATTTGAAGAGCTGTAACCAAATTCTCAGCAAACATTTGTTCACGCCAGCAGTCCATTTGGAGGATTGGGTCACCGTCACCTGTCAAATGAAAAGTGTTTTGTTTGCGACACTAACGTGTTTCTGTCTTTTCCGAAAGACTTGATGTGGTTGTACCAGCGCAGGGCGTGGGTGTACTTTGCAGCCGGCGCAGCGGATATGGCGGAGAACACCACAGTGTCTGCTTGAGAAGGCTGATACCTGCAACAAAACATCGGTCACTTGAAATTTGTGCACCGAGCCAAGAAGAAACCAACGCTCCGGCATGATCTGACCACTTCGTTTCCCATTTCCCATAAGATTCCATCCAAACCGGAGCACTCTAAACAAGGAAATCGAAGTCGCTTAATGCCCTTGGCCGTGAGTACAAACTGTCATGGGGGGGGGCAAGGAGGTAACGTTCCAACTTTTCAGTCGGGGGGGGGGGGGGGGTGGCGGTATATTTGTTTTGCAAAAATAGCCTGTGCCCCGGCCGGGCGAGGGGGGGGGGGGG
>JAAUXT010001765.1_pt1 | contig 14526 bp, 13 predicted proteins | sample 7278171 | NCBI WGS metagenome assembly JAAUXT01 (sample SAMN14350112, study PRJNA611818) | marine sediment metagenome | isolation source: surface marine sediment (1.8m) | place: French Polynesia: Moorea | collected 2018-08 | reverse complement strand
TTGGTTGATATGTGGATATTATTGTGAAACAATGTGTAAAAGTTCCATTTGGTCAAATTTGTTTCATTTGGGTGTGTGCTAAATGAGTTCCTAAATTGTGAATATTGAGTGAAAAAAGTAAGAATTTTTGACAAAACAAAGTGAGCGAAATCAGAGTGAGTGAAATCAGAGTGAGCAAAATCAGAGGGAGCAAAATCAGAGGGAGAGAAATCAAAGTGAGCAAAATCAGAGTGAGCAAAATCAGAATTTCCTCAAATCACCGTGAGCTCCATGGAGCTATTTTTTTGCATCCAATCGCGTTTTCACTGTGCCAGTTCAGGCGGCATGAAGACGTTCTTCACCGAGTAAGTTGTGCGGAATGACAGCGAAAAGGCTCCTGCGTTTGGTTCCTCACAAGAGACTTTGGCCCATGTTCGGTAAGGATGTACACGTAACAATGGTTGGACGTGCCCGATCGACGCAAACAGACAACACAAACTGTGCCCCACTGACGCTGCTTTTTCCTCGCAAGAAAAGTGGCGTCAAGCCTGCCTGTGTTTTCGTCTGGTCTGCGGAAACGTTTTGACGTTCACGTCTGGAGCTCCCACCGAACCAGAGCATGGTCAAGACATGGTTGTTTCCCACCCCAATCCCGGATTAAATTGGGGTTAAAAGCTCCCTTTGTGTATTCGTGCGGACTCGCACAGGATTTTATGGAGAGAGCCTCAGCAGAAGAGGAGGTGTAAATCGAGGTTGGCACGACTTCCAAGATAACCTCCGTGACTTCCATTTGCGCGTAATGCACGGTCGGGATCTGCAGCGGATCCACGATTCGGTCTCACAAGGGGAAGACCACAGGTGTGTGAAAGGCATTGCGCAAACTCAGGTGGGAGTTACATTTGTTCTTCAATGATCCAGGAAGTCCTGTGAAGACCGAGGTCCTTTGGACCCCCTCCTGAGCAGAATGGCACCCCCGCAGAAATATCCAAAGAGTGGTCAGAAGAAAGAAGACTCCTCAGGTTGAGGCAATTTGACACGCAACGTGCGCTGCAGGAGTATCACTGAATCAAGCACGGTAATTGTCAGACCGTCGCGTGCAGGGAGCTCATTTGTGAGTTGCGCATGCAGAGAAGTTGCTTTTGCGTGAAGCAGCTCAAAGAGACCTTGCTGCGTGAATGTCGTACGTTTTACTTCGCTACAACATGGCAGCAGAATGATGCTAGAAATGACAGGGGTTCGTCAAAACTGGACACATGGAGACGGAGGGACAGGCATGACAAGGAGCAGACAGGCCAAATGGAAGACAGGTTTTTGAGGCAAGAAAGACACAAAGGCAAACAAGATACAGCAGCACAGAGGCAGAGACACAGAGACTCAGAGCGAGAGACAACATTGAGAAGACATTGTCAAAAGGAAGATCAGTCACTGAAGCATAGATCTGCACACGCGGATGCTCACGAACAACCCCGCACAAAAACCCTGCAACTGTTCAACAAGTAACAAAATCGACAGGAACAGGCTTGGAGTGAATCTGACTCAAGCGTCACTCACGATGGTCCAGCATCACAAGAAAACAGCGCAGTCTTACCTTGTATGAAACAAGTCCTTTCCTGTGCGAAAGGATTTCTCTCAGCAAGCAGTGTTTTGTTAGCCTAGTTGCTTGCAAGCGAGCCTGATTTGGACGTGTTGTGCAAAGGTAAATTAGTTCATCCAAATGCCGCGCGCATGAGAAGCTGCCTCCTCCTCCTCCTGCCGCTTCTGCATTAAACTTTGCAATTACGTGAGGAGAGAGTGACAATTCTTCAGCACCGTCGAGCTACAATGACAAGCATCTCCACGTTGTATGTGCAGCTTTGTCATCTTCTTGGGAGAACATCGCTCTCGGAATCGCTGTTTCTGTCGTCACGCAGCAGCTGCGACGTTGAGCGAGAACGACGCGCGACGACAGCGTCTCACAGCGCGGGATATTGATTTCGAGAGGAAAGGCGACAGCCTGCACCTGCAAACACCCTCTGTGAGAAAATATACTTTTGAAACAGAGTTTCACTGCTGCTCTTTTCTGTGGGAGACGCAGGGAAGACGAGGCCCCTGGAGACTCGGCTATGATCGTGTTGAGCTGTTTCCCGCAGGTGGAACACAAATCTGCTTTCGAGTCAGAACAACCAGCTCCACTTCTCTGAAACGTTCTGTTCTGGCTGCTCAAAGCCATGATGGGTCTGCCAACAAGCAGCTACGTTCTGTGATCGAGTTATCTCACCTATCAAAGTGAGACTGTCTTGTAAAAAGGGTTTTGCCTTTGGCGAAGCTTTGGCGAAGCTTGCAAGGGAAAATTCTCTTCACTCGGTGTTGCCGACTTTTGTTTTCACCGGCGACTGACTGGTTGTGAGGTTCAAAAGGAAAACTCGCAGAACAACGAACTTGACGAACACTTCAAAACCCACTGGTGCGAGCGGCATTGACAAGCGCTCGTTGAACTTCTTGAGGTCCTTTCACTGTATGACCTGTGAGGTGAATATCTACATGGGTCCACAGCACCATTCGCTTCGTGGACTCTCAGACGCAAGTGACACATGCGTGGCTGTTGCCCCCTGAAGTCACAGGTCGGCCAGTCTAGTGAAGAGATTTACAGAGCTTGGCTACTGCGGGTAAATGGATTCTGGGCGATGAGGAGTGGAGAATTCCCCAAAGACGTGTCACAGCAACTGAGGTGAAGTGCACTTTGCCGGCGACTTCGAAATGGCAGGTCATTTCACTCGTTTTGGGCAAAAAGCTCCCTGCGGTGCTTCTTGACATGTTTTGTGTCCTGATGCGCCAGTTGTTTTCTGCTCAGTACAAACTTGTGTGCACCACACGAAAACAAGACAAAACCCCGTGTCGTGTGCGGTTGTTGTTGTTGTTGTGTGTGTGTGTGTGTGTGTGTGTGTCTGTCTGTCTGTCTGTGTGTGTGTATGTGTGTGTGTGTGTGTGTCTGTCTGTCTGTCTGTGCGCTTCTGTCTGTCTGTGTAAATGTGTGGGGCCTCCACATTTTTATCTTTGCCTATGTTCCTGCTTGCCAGCCTCTGTTGACCCTCATGCACTCAACCAAAAAAAACCCCCAAAAATCTGAACAACAACTACACGAAATCGTGCAGCCTCTTTTCTTCATATGATTTTTCTTTTCGACAGACTCTGCAGTTTTCCATCCTTTGTTCTTCCTCCGGGGCACCGTGCGCTGTCATTTGCTTTTCTGCGTGATTAAGCTGCGCGTGAGGGACTGCAGAGGCTTCTCTTCCTTCTGTCGTCATATTAATGCGTACGCCGCGAGTCGCTCAGGCCTCTTCAGCCACGAACACATCAAACGCAGCGATTCTCCCGAGATAGAAGTGCCGTGATAGAAGTGCGTGGCGAGGGCCATTTGCGCAAGACGTGGAAAACTACTACGTGCACTTGCTTTGCGCAAAAGCAAGGCTAATAACGCCTTGTTGGTTGCAATTCCACTGGACACAGCTTTCAGCGTTTGTGTCGCGAGTGACGGCACAATGTGAATCTCGCTGCCTGAGAAGGACGATCCAGGGACTCGAGGACCCTGAGCCTGATGTTGTTCTTCTGCAGAAGACCCTTGTTGCAGCAGGGATTCCGCCCGTTGAGCAGAGAAGGCCGTGCGAAGCCCCGAGTGTCATGTCTGGAATAACAGCGAGTGAAAATTGCTGATTGAATGCTGCAGGTGGCGAATCATTGTTCATTCATGAACGGTTGACCGATTGGACACAAACAATTTCAGGCTCCGTTGGATTCTGAGAAAGTGACTGTGTGATCTGCGTTTGTTCTCAGCAGTAAACTCCACATTGACCCTTTCCTTGAAATCCTGTGCCACGGAACGCAAACGAACAGATCTCGAGCCGCACAGGCTATTGCGTCTGTACGTTTGAACCAAGCGGACTCTTCACGTGTACTTTCGAACATTTACTTCTGCTCAAGATAAGTTTCGTTATGTGAGACTGAGACCCATTGATGTTGTGAACACATCAGAAGAAGCAGTTGATGTGATAATTAGAGGCCAGATCCTGGTTTACACAATCCTCGAGTGAGAATGTTGGGCTCGTCGTCAGCTGAGGAACCGGTCCACTCAATCCACCCGTGATATCCTCGAGTCAACTCGACAACAGCTTAGCTGCTGCACAAGCACAAGACGCGATGGACGGGAACCTCACAGAAACTCGGCACGTTGAGCCTTAAGTACCGATAGCTCTGGTAAATCCAGGCAGCCCCATGGCCGATTCCGGAAAATGATTCGCGCCTGAAAAAATTCTTGTTGAAGTCTTTCTCAGCAGAGTTCAGACTCCACGCTAAACCTGTCTGGGCCTGACAGAAATTGCTTGCTTGAACAACCTGACAAAGTTCGTTTTCTCGCACCAGGAAACGACTCGCTGCCCATAAGCACCCGAACCCTCGGCCTGGGTTGAACTCCCTACTGCACGAACACATGGGCAATGCGCTGAAAGAGACGAATCCATGCAGGATTGCTGGATGCATGGCACGCGAGTGACAAGAGTTTGCCGTGGCAGAAACTTTCAATTGCTGTCCCGATGAAGAGCCTCAATGCTCAACTTTGAACCAGAAATACCGAATTTGTTTTCTTGACGTGCAAACTCTGTGTCAACCGTGGCCCAGTCTCGTGAAGTGTCTCGCCGCACAAGGCGAGTTACAAGTGCCGGTGTGCCAGTGGTATTGACAGACTGGTTTCCAGGCAAAGCTTCCCCGGTGTTTGTTGTTGCCACTGGATGCGCCACGCGTGTTGTATGAACCGTGACGCTGTTGCTATCAACACTGCACGGTGTGGGGTCAATACGACAGCAGAACACCCAATTTGGCTGTGAATTTCACTCAAATTTGGGCACTTTCCCGTCAAAAGCTTCCGTGGAAGTCTGAGATTAATTTGAAAACAGAGTACCTTCTTTTGGCCTTGTGTCAAGTTCGCACTCCAAGCCACACATAGACGTCGAACTCCATTTCAGGAGATTTGACACCCTGCCTTGGTACCTGCAAGTGCTCATAATTTCTTGTTTCTCATCGGGCCAGGAGCATTTGCTGCAAAAGGGATTGTTAACCTACCATTCTGGGACAAAATTGAATGGATGAGACTGGAACACTGGTTGTGGACACTGTTCCTGGATCTTGACATCGCCCCATCCACAGGACTCTTCAAACCAGATCAAGCGGCAGACGTTGAGGAACACAGAAGGTCAACTGTGTGTTGCACCGGGACATTCTGCTGGATCTGAACGCACTTTGACCTGCAGCTGACAGCCTATCCAGGTTGTCCTGATCACGCATATCTGAGGGACAACCACATTCGGCATGGGCAAAGGGAGGAACGCGGGTTCGGGGGAGGACTCCGAGGAGGTGCGGGAGTTCACGTGGGACGAGGTGCGGCAGCACAAGGCGCGCGGCGACCGCTGGGTCGTCGTCAACGGGGACGTGCTCGACATCACGCAGTGGCAGCACAAACACCCCGGCGGAGCCAAGATCCTCGGACACTTCGCTGGAGAAAATGCCACGGTGAGTGAGGATCACTGAAGAGGGTTTCGCCTTCGTCTTTTGATGAGAGGTTTGCGTCTTCACTTTCCCACGACGAATGTGAATTCCATGGGGTTGGGTTCAGCAGTGAGCAAAAGGAGCATGTTTGCATCGACGAACAGTATTTGAGCCGTTGCTGCTTGTCTGCTTTGGAAGAACACAGCTATGCATTTGATTGGCCCTTTGCTTGGAAGGTGTTCGAGCGCAATGTGGCCACAGGATCAACTCAAAGCTTGTGGCTCTCCCCTCTTCCATGATATATCAGGAAGAACATTCTTTGGCATTTCCCCCTTTCAATGGAGCCCATTGGTCTGTTTGTCACACCAAACATTTCAGGACTTCCCCCAAGGGTAGTTTTGGTCATGAAGGGCCAGTTGGGTGTGCTGTGTAGTTGTGTACTGAAAGGAAATCAGGTATTGTTCTTCCCATTTGGAGACGTGACGCATCCAGGCAGACGAGAAAAGAGTTTTATGCAACTCAGTGAATCAATACAGGTCACGAGGCGATGAGTGGATTCCTGCATTAAAAATGCACGACTTCCCAAGCGCAGTCAATGGAATCCGTGTGCACAACACAAGTGCGAGTAGAATCAACACAGCAAGGAAGAAGAAGTACGGAATTCATGCAGGCAGATTTGTGCCGGACATGCAGGTTCTGAGTACGCAATGAGGCATTCTTGCACAATCAATGTGTTGTTTCTCCTTTCACCAGGGTCCCTGGATGGCGTTCCACAACAACAAGGATTTTGTGCGCAAACACCTGAAGTCGCTCAAAGTGGGAGTCATCAGAGAGGAGCCGAAGGTCACTCCGGAGCAGCAGAAGGTGCGCTCGCGGTGACGCTCGGATTTCTGTGTACTGTGCGGCCTGTGTGGCCTTCTTCCCAATGCGAAAGGTTGAAACACCTGCGGCTGATCTGGTTCATTCGTTTGTATTACCTGTGTGTCCTACCCAGGGGCCTCTCCGGACTCTGTTTGATGACTGCCGAACAACACAAAAATAGACTTTTTCATTTTGTGTGTCGGGTGACAGACACCCATGTTGACAAGTTTTGTGAAGTTCAAGTCGCCCTCTTGGTCTTGGGATCTTCGGCCGAACCAGTCCCACATCCTCACCTGCTGTGTAGAATTTAAAAATTTGTGCAAACAACAGGGCGGAATTGACAGACTACTTCTTCCCCATACGTGACTCGTCATTTCCCTGTTGGCAGTTGGCAGCGATGGAGGAGGACTTCGAGCAGCTCCGGCAGCACGTGTGGAAGGCGGGGCTCATGAAGGTCGACCCCTGGTTCTACATCGCTCACTTCGGTAGGGGAAATACAGGGTTTGGCACATTGCAGGGGGATACGAGTACTATGGGCGTCAGGTGGCACTGGGGAGTCGATTCACCCTTGAAAAAAATCAGGGCTGTGGTCCACAGCTGATGACCACAAACGTTGGAATTCCCGTATTTTCACCTCATTCGCACACCTTGCGTGGTCCTGAAGCTTTGTCCACCGGATGGTGAACAGAGAAAAGTAAACAAAACCCTGGCTGGGTGTCACCAGCAGAAGACAGGGCAAGCGAAATGCAACATGTCCTTCTATCCCACAGCGTTCTCGCCTGACCAGCCGTACGCACGCACATCCATGTACTTGTCTGTCTCTGCTCCCGCAGCCCAGTTCGTGGTGTTCGAGATACTCGCTTGGTACGTGGCGGGCTACTTCGGCTGCACGGTGCACGGTCTCGTCATCACCGCCGCAGTGCTCGCAGTCGCGCAGGTAGCAGGCCTCCCCGAAACTACGGACACCTGTGGCGGGTTTTGGAGGCCGTGACCCCAGCCTTCCAATCCCTTGAAAGCAAAGATCCTCTGATGTGGCATTATCTTTGTGTGGGTGAACTTGTTCAAAGTTGAAGGTGGTCCCTCTCTCGGATCAGACCCTGATATCGCAACATCGGATCAGAAGAAGTCAGGTTCAATGGTCAAACTTAAGAACCAATGGTTTCCATCACTGTTCCATTGCCAAATTCATGAGGCTTGTTTCATCACGGACAAACGTACTCGAATGGGGCGTGCGCGAAATGACCACTGTTCTTTAACTTCAGGCTCAGATGGGGTGGACTCAGCATGACTACGGCCACCAGAGCGTCTTCAAAAACTCCACCCACAACCACATCGCTCAAAAGTTCCTCATGTGCTTCTGCAAGGTCAGTAGTGTCCACATCAGATCAGTGAGACCGTGCAATGTTTGGAACTGCTGGTCTGGATACCACAAATAATCAGGGTTGCTTGGGCCTGCACTATTTCATCAGCAATTCACCACATCATTCGTGTAGGTTTTCACGGGGCCTTTTCAAACTGATCCAGAGGGTGTTTGTGAAACTGCGACATGACTCAGGCCTCAAACCCACGGTCTCCACAGGGTGGCGCTGCGCACTGGTGGAACTTCCGGCACCACCAGCACCACGCGAAGCCGAACGTGTTCAAGAAGGACCCGGACATCACGGTGCCGCAGCTCTTCATGGTCGGGGAGACCGTCCCCAAGAAGTGGGGGTCCCAGAAGCGCGGCCGCGCCCCCTACCAGCACCAGCACAAGTACTTCTGGCTGCGTGAGTCTCCAAGTGGTTCGCCATCTTCACAACAACCCAGAAGATGGGGGACAAAAACATCCAATCGGTTTTCAGATCAGTTTCTCCAAAGGAACTTTGTATCATGAAGCTGAAACGTGGCACAGCAACAGTTGAAGCAAACGAATGACGAAGTTTATGCGTGTGACACAAGTGCCTGATCTCAACTAAGAATGAGGTAGATATCTGATTGCATGGGGCTGTTGGACTTGCAGTGGGTCCGCTGGGGCTGCTGCCCGTGTATTTCCACCTCGAGATCTCCTACTTCAGCCTCAAACATCGGGATTTCCTTGTGAGTCACTTTCACCACCAGTTCGTGTCCATAAAAGCCAAATATAATTTCCCAAACAATTCAGATTCGACGCGTCCCAAAGTTACAGAACAGGTGCGTCAATACATACATTCCGACCAAAGTTCAGAACATTAGAGTGTGTGCCTCTGGCAAGTTGGGGCTGCGTCCATTCCACGCAATTCATGACGCCTCCTCTGAAGCAGGCTTCAGACCCTCTTCCCTGTTTGCAGGACATGTTCCTGATGGGTCTCTTCAGCCTGCGCTTCGCAGCCATGTTCTGGCCCGTCTACGGCATCTTCGGCTCATTCGCGCTCTACATGACAATGAGGTGGGCTGATCTCAACGCGATTCACGGGCTTCACTGGCTCGCGTTCTGGCCTTCTTTCCCAAAACACTTCCTCGCATTGTATCAGCACATGTACACATGTCGCACACGTGCGACGAGAGAGAGAGAGAGAGAGAGAGAGAGAGAGCGAGAGAGAAAAAAGAGTGACAAACAGACAGACAGACAGACAGACAGACAGACAGACAGACGGACAGACAGACAGACAGACAGACAGACAGACAGACAAACAAACAAACATCACACACACACACACACACACACACACACACACAGCAGCAGCAGCAGTCCGATCTTTGCTGCAAACGTCTTTTCCACTTGAAAACAATGTGACCAGAACTCCGGAAAGATACAGGAGCCAGTGTTGTTTCGTTGCGCGTCATGCTGACCTCTTCCTCACAGGGTGTTCGACAGCTTCTGGTTCACACTCGTGACGCAGATGTCGCACCTCCCGATGGAGATCGACGAGGAGCGCAACCAGACGTGGCTCGTCGCGCAGACCATCACCACCACCAACGTGACGCAGAGCTTCTTCAACGACTGGTTCACGGGACACCTCAACTTCCAGATCGAGCACCAGTGAGTTCTGCAGTGCACGGTTGGTGACTTGTAATGTCTCTAGCGCCGGTCTGTTGCAGTCACGAAGGGTCACGGGGGAGATAATGCTGCAAGTTGACGGTGTTTGTTTCCTTCGTTCCACGCCATCACCACTGATCCAAGGAAGGGAAACAGAGACAGAAAGAATACTGGCTCACACTGTCCAGATTCTGTTTCGGGGAAATGGACATATTTCGCACACGCGGAGCGACGTGTGACTGGATGGGGGTGAACCACTTGAATGCATGTTGTCACAGTGTACGAACCCACGCCCATAACATGTGGAGTGCTTACTTGATCTTGACTCGTCTTTTCTCTTCAGTCTGTTCCCGACGATGCCACGTCACAACTACATCAAGGTGGCGCCCCTCGTGAAGTCGCTGTGTAAGAAGCACGGTCTGCCCTACAGTATGAAGCCCATGGGCACCGCCATGGTCGACATCATGAGGTGAGCAGAGGTTTTCTTCATCCAAAGAAACCAAGAAAATTTTCACAGGAAAACGCCGATCCACAGGGAATGTTGATGTCTTCTTGCTGGTCTTGTGAACAGGGACCCTGGATCCTGGATTTGCCCCACATCTCACTTCGAGTTGGCGCACGCTGATTTGTTTGAAGAAGGCAATCTGTCCTTTTTTGGAGCCAAGGCAGATTGTCCTTGTTTCAGTGCTGCTTGAGGCTCAACGGGCCCTGACGGTCGTCGTGGCGTTGCGTGGGTGACACTTCGCAACTCAGACGCACAAATGCACGCACAATTTCAGAAGCATGGAACACTGTGCTTTTCAGGTCTCTGAAGAAGTCTGGCCAGATTTGGTATGACGCATACTACCACCTCTGAAGCGGCGTCATCCCGTGATGGATCTACGTCAACGTTCGACAGAAAGAGCTCATCAGCTGTTTCAGGTTGGATCCGACCTGCGCAAGAGGGCGCTTAAATGTGGACACCCAGGACCATTCTGTCGTTCGCCTCTTCCACGACACGTGTGTCCACGACTGTCTGGACAACTCCGCATTTGGCATCACAAACTCTAACCCCGGGCACGTCTTCTGTTCACGGCACGGCTCAGCTCCAAATACCGGTTGACGAACGATCCGTGTGTGATCGACTCTGCTGCCTGAGTTGTCAACCAAACAACGCCTTGAATGAAGTGGGGAAGGTCATTTTGGGGGTGAGTCTCGGCGAAGGAAAACAAAACACTGGATTTGAATTTCAGAGGACAAAATCACAGCTTGGTGACCCAAAATGAGCCCAATCAGGCAACCAAACTTGCACGTTGTTGAGATATACAAAACAAGTTTCCCTTTCTGTGCAAAAGACACCAACAGGAACCCGAGCAAACTGCGCACTGCCCAGAGGCATCTCTGTGATAGATTGGAGCAAGACGCTCTGAGCGAATATTTGCACATCTGTATTGTGAGTGTTACAAATCATTCATGCACACAATTCCGTCCGTGTTTTCTGCATGATCCGTATTCCACTGTGTTGTCCGCGACAATGAAAGATGTTTTTTTTCAAAGCTCAACCAGCTTTACGTCCGCTTGCAAGAAAAGCCTTGTTTGGGTGGTACACATCTCAGTTTGACAAAACGGAGGAAAGACAGACATCCGCTCCTTTTTCGACGTGTCCCAATCGCCAGACGAGTGAGACAGACACCATTTGGTCAGTTGTCATTGGCTCTCAGAGCAAATTTGGGTTCTGTGCCACCGGTCTGGCAGTTGAGGCACCGCACGTATGAAATGAAATGAAAATGAAGGCTGAATCAGTCAAACCTGCCTGTTGTTTCGGGTGTTCATCTCACTGTTTTTCTTGTTGTGCCATTGCTTCTGTAGCCCGAACAGGAATACAATTGTGGTTTACTTGACCCACAGCGTTGGGTTTTAATTTTTGGTTGAAAAAAAAACGAAACAAATTCCAAAGCAGCCTTGAAAAATCTCGAAGAAACAAAGTCGTCCACACACGCGCCGGGCCAGAGTGGCCAGTTCCTGAGTCTAGGTTGGCCTTCAAAACCACGCAGCAAGCGAATCTTTTGTGTGAAATTCGCGGCTTGTCCCAAAAGAAAAGTTTCCAACAGCTTTTCTTGAAGGCGTTGGATTTTGTCCGTCGTCGGTTGAGGTGTGTCTCTCGCCAACAGATGCAGCTGCCCCACTGTTCTTCGCTTCACAAATTTCCGGTCCATCTCTGTTCTGTATTGCGCGCTTCATGCAGATCCCGAGGGACTCGTAGCAATCTGGATTCAGCGAGCTTTGATTTTGCAGCTTGATGTCACAGATCAGTGGGAAACAAAAGAGAACAAGGAACAAAATACAACTTTGACCTGATCATGTTGCGAAAACCCTGAAAAAAGGATTTGGGATGGATTTTGTCCGTGTCCAGGGCCCATCCTTGAGATAGATCGTGGGTGCAGGGCCATACATTTTGGTTTTGGAGAAATCTCGACTACAAAATTCCTGCCTCGAATGTGTGAGAGATGACGGATCTAGGCTCTCTGCTCCACGTAGATCTTGTAGTCTGCAGGGAGGATGGTGAGGCCTGGATTGTAGTCTCGAGGGTCGTGTTTGGGAGCGTCGGCGCCGGCCGCAGGACGGAAGGTGAACTTCTGCATGAAGGTGGCGAGGAAGATGAAGATGCGGTTGCGGGCGAGGACCTCGCCGGGGCAGCCGCGCCTCCCCGCACTGAACTGCAGTGTTCTGCATCCAGGGAAACACGTCGAGGGGTAAATCCCAGACAAAGCCCAAACGTCTCAGCGAAAGAGCCCACGGGTGTACCGCAGCAAACGGAAACACGCACCGAACTTTGTTGGGGTGGTCTGCTGGGAGCGGGTTGCCCTGGTCGTCCAGGTACCGCTGCGGTAGGAACTCCCAGGGGCGCGAAAAGTAGCGCTCGTCGTGGTGCATGCTCCACACGTTGCACCAAACCTGTAGTGCCGCAGACATGCCAGAAATGTGAAAAGTTTGGTGGTTTCACGCTGGGTAAGGGACGATGGAAATGCAAATTTGGCAAAACGTTTGTGATGAAATGGTGGCATTGCAAGTTGACCAGGATTTCAATTCTGAATGTCCAAACACCTATTTCTGACCCTCACACGACCCTCACCTCGGCTCCTTTGGGCACCCTGTAGCCCGCGACGGTCGTGTCCCGCAGCGCGAGGTGTGGCACCAGCAGCGGAACTTCACTCGTGAAGCGGAACAACTCCCAGATCGTCTGGAAACGTACAACGACACTCTCGGGCGTAGTTGGGAGGGGCTCTCGCAAGGCAGCTCTGCGTACCCACGGGAGATTTGTGCCCCTGTGCTCCTCAGGTAAAAACGTAATCTTCTGTTGCATGTTTTGCAAGTTGAAGATCGGCCCCCAAAGTTCAAAACGTTATTATTCCCAGAAAAGGCACCCGAGGACCTGGACCAGACTTCACCTGAGACCAACATCTGCACCCAGCCTGACCGACGAGCTAGAGAGGTAGAAATCCTCTGAAATACTGATTTTGTGGTCGCAAGAGGCTAAGCATGAGATTCAGTGGTGATTTCCCCTGGCGCGACAAGCGTTCCGAAAGAACCAGCCACTAGGCGCCAAACTGAAGTAAAGTTCCCTCACTGCCGTGGTGTAGTGCATGTTGTACTTGTCGGCGACGACCGGTTGTCGCTGTCCGCACACGGCGTCCACCTCGCGCTGCAGCGCCCTCTGCACGTCGACATGCGTCGCCAGGATCGCGACGAGGCTGAGCAGCGCGCGGTGCGTCGTCACCGTGCCTGCCATGCAGAGGGGTTCACACCGGATCTCTTTGTCTCCAACAATCCAAGAACATGTGTCGTGCACAGTCCACCAGACGTTGCTCCAGACGGAACGTGGAGTGACGTGTTTCCGTGCTTCCTTGCAGCCAGTGTGCAAATTTTACAAGTGTGGATCCAATGCTAGATCTGGTCAGGGGAAGCCTGAATTTCTGAAGGAAGGGACTGATTTGGACCGTTTTGCAGGGAAAAGTGAAACATATGTTGCTTATGTAGCGCAAAATTCATTGAATGTTTTGGGAGGGCTGCTCAGGGCTCCCCGGCCTCCTGGACCTGCCTGTGTCCTTGGGTGAGCACAACGCAGAAGCCCTACAATTTGTTCCGTGCACAACTTTCTTTGGTTGTTCCCATCTTTTGCGGAAGCGAGCACAAAAGTAAGGTCTTAAATTTCAACAATCTGGATTTCTTGTTTCAAAACAAACGAACGGAACAGGATCAATTGGCGTTCACATAATTTTGCTGTTTATCTTCAGAGCAGACACTTGGGTGTACTCAATACTGCACGGGCGGTGCGGGGGCAATGCGTGACAGCGGACATTCAAACAAACCTGCGATGATGAAGTCCCTGGTCATGAGGTGCACGTCGTCCTCGGTGAGCTTGTCCTTCTCCGGAATCCGAGGATCCTTCTGTGTCCGGGCCTGTATCGCGAGAAGCGAGTCCAGGGCGCACTTGGGGTCACTCAGGTCACATTCCGCCTGAAGAACATGCAAAGGATGTGCAATGTCCCTCGTGTTTGATTTGCGCCTCGAAGGGGCCTGGCGCATCCATCGCGACAGAACAAACTGACAGCTGTGGCGTGCGAGAAAACTTGAAGGGTCTGGTCTTGCTTCAGTTGTGGGCACAGAAACGACCGCGTCTCACCTTCCTCCTCTGAAGAAGGCCATCGAAGACGAACCAGTGGAGGTCGACGACCTTCATGATGTCCTTGTAGACGCGACGCTTGATGAAGCGCAGCGTAGGGAACCAGTCGAGTTCGGAGCCGAGTCCGCCGGGCACCAGTAGCGCCGTGTCCTGCTCGTCGATCACGCTGAACAACGTCACCTCTTCTTTGGACGGAATGTTCCCGTACGTCTGTGCACACACGCGCACACACACGCACACACACGCACACACCATTATTCTGTGTTTTTAGGTGATTTGAACCTTGAAGCATACATTATGTATAATGTATGGTGATGGTAAAAATCACCTATAAGCATCAAAAGGCTTGGGCTTGGTTTTAGAATTGGTGATTGGTTGCTATGGTAATGTTCATTGCTGTTTTTTTGTTGGCCAAAAGTCAAAATGTGATTTTGTTTTTTTTTGGATCAAAATGTCATGCACGCTGCACAGCAAAATTGTGCAAAGTATCAAAATTTCTATTCTAGTAATGGTG
>JAAUXT010019978.1_pt1 | contig 14527 bp, 12 predicted proteins | sample 7278171 | NCBI WGS metagenome assembly JAAUXT01 (sample SAMN14350112, study PRJNA611818) | marine sediment metagenome | isolation source: surface marine sediment (1.8m) | place: French Polynesia: Moorea | collected 2018-08 | reverse complement strand
TGCTTCTCACACAATACTGGGTGTGTGATGCCATTTCTACAACTTGTGCTGGAAAGATACAACACAGGCATGAAGACACAACACATGCATGAAGGCCATGATCACTGAGTAAGGACCTGTTGGGCAGGTTTCCTTTTGTTCTCTCGGACGGTGAACTGCGCGTAATTCGACGGTTTTACGGGTGCTTTGAGTCACGAAATTGGTCACTTTGGGACAGAAGACAAGAGCAGAAAGGGTGATGCTTGCAGTAAACTTTATAAACTTGAAAAGTGCATAAAAGACATGCGGAAGAAACATGAAAAAGTCAATGGAAATGCATGTGGAAATTGAACGTAAAAGCATCGGTGGCACCTGACTTCACTGCTTGTTTACAAGCGAATTTAGATATGAAAGACCAGATGTTTTCGAACAAAGCAGAAGGCAAATCACACACACGGGTCATCATAGCCTCTGACAGAGTCGAGCCAGCAGTTTCCAAAGATTCCTTGAGAGCTTTACCCTCCTCAGTGTCACAGAGATGCGTGCCATCATTAGGACCAACTGAGACAGAGGGGGATTGATCAAGGTGAACATCCCCATCCTGAACATTGACATGGACTTGTGCAGGTGGCTTGGAGACACTGGCAGATGGAAGTGGTTTGTCGGCCGACCCATACAAAGTCTGAGTGACCTGCTGTTGCAATTTGGAACTCGTCCTCTTGTACCCACGAACTGCATTACTCCTGTGGCCAGTGCGCTCCTGAATCAATTGTTCATCCACCCCAGCCTCATACAGATGACTGGCTGAAGTTGCACGCAGTGAGTGATTGGAATGCCTGCCAGGCAACCCAGCCTCCTTGCACAAGTCTTTGACAGCACTTTCTATCTTGTGGATGCCCAAAGGTTGACAGGAAAAACTGACACCATCAACATTGAATTTGGCAAGAGGCCTGAGGTAGAAATCCTGGCTGCACTTTGGGCTTTTGTCTGGGCAAGCAGCCACATACTTCTTGAAGATTCTAATGAGACAACGGTCAGGATTGTCAACATTTGGATAAGCCTTGAGCCTTTTGCCAGACACTTTCATGGCTGACAAACCACCCTGATTGTTCTTGGCAGTGTGTTCCACATAGACAAGGCATTCCCCGCCAGTCTCAGGGTCAAGTTGCAACGACAACTGTTTCCCAATTTTCAGACTCTTGTGCTCCTCGCCCGCACGCAGAGCAAATTGCAGACCCAACAAGTACATGAGGGTAAACAACAACTTTTGAGGAGTCGAGTCCCCGAGAATTCCATCAGCCCACATGGTATTTTCTTGAGACAATGTGATGACAGCGGCCTTGTTCTTGGCAGTTATAAAACCATCCTTGGAAAGCACCTTCATTTGGTTGTCCAAAGTATTTCTCAATTTGACAAACTGCAACTCTTGCAAAAAGTGCACCGAACGACCTTTGGTGGACAGGAACATTTGAATCATGATGAGCAGACTGTACAAAGTTTCCCTCAGATAGAATTGCCCTCTCTGATTGCGCACCTCGACAACAAACTTGCACAAAGTCTCACAAAGAGTGACATCTTCCATGTCTTGGAGATGACCAGAAATTTGTGAGCCAGTGCCGTTGACCTTGGTGCGGAGATTCCATGATGCACGCCACGCCTCAAAGACCTTCATAGCCCATTGGATCTTCTTCTCACTGGCACCAGAAAACCTTCAAGAAGACGGTTTTTGATACCCAAAGGTGGACACAATGACACAAAAAGAGACACCAAAGCAGAAGGATGCAATAACCAAAAGAAACTCACGACTTGTTCTGAAGAGCAGCCAAGATGTCTTCATTAATCGGCGGTCCGAAGCGGTCATCAACAGGAGGTGCCGGGTTGGGTGTGATGATGGGAGAAGACGATGCCGGAGGCGTGTGAGGAGGCGAGGGTTCCAAGTCCAACTATAACGTAGTGTGAGAAGCGCCACTCTCACACGCGTTGCTCTATAGGAAAAGGCCGTATCGAGACCGCAGAGTGGTAGAAGAGTTCACATCGGTTCGCGCTGCTCAAGTCGTCAAAAGGAAATCGTCTGTTTGATCAGGTGCAGCATAAGGGAATGGCCACTGGCTCCAAGCAACAATGGTGAACCAACATTGGGCAAGCAGGAAAAGACACAATCGCACCCCGTCTCACTCTCATCTGCAATCTATCGCAGAAAGCTACCTGAATCAGGTGGATCCGAGTGTCCTCTGTGCATGGCATGTGCATGGCTCTGACTTGGAGCTTCAGAATCACGAAAGAAAAGACCAACACTTTAAAGTGCACGCGAGCTGGTCTTCGTTGCTCCAGTGAACTGTGTCTCAGCCTGCGACTGAGACGGGAGATGCACTTTCCTCGAACGAGAGTTCTTCACTGGTTTTGAACTGGAGGGCTGAAAGACGACAAAGTAACAACGAAATTTGCCAAACTGTGTGCCTGGTGTGGGGGAATATCATCACGTGTTTGTTTCAGTCAACCTGAACAGGAAATTCGATGTCATGTAGCACTGGGGCTTCTGAGCTTTCCGGAAGTCAGCATGCCTTCACTTAGCTCAACAAACAGACACCACACAAAACCCTTGTAGTTTGGATGTTCACAGTTGCAACACGTTCCGACCTGGTGCCAGAGTTGTGGGCTTCGATGTGTGTTTTTCGTGTTGTTTGAATATGGTTTGAGCTGCGTTGTTTAGACTGGGCGAGGTGGGAACTTTCATCGCGTAAAACCGGATCCCAAACAACCGAGCCGCAGATGTTCAGTCTCCGCCCGTTATTGACGAGCACAAAGCGACAAAACTTGACACAATGTTGGTGTTCGCTAATTGTATCTGATTCGATGCGGTGAAACGGATTTTTCTGTGTTGTTAGTTTTGCCAGTGAACATCCGTAAGCTATGGGTCTGGAGATAACAAAGCTGGAAAGTCGCTAGACTTTATCGGGCCGTCAACCATGCCAGCTGAATCTGGGCGAAGGGTCTCAAAAATGTGAAATTGACGGAAAGACTTGGCAGAAACAATGCTGTTACCGTGCCTCTTTCAATCAACGCCATGCCATTCTCTCAAAATGTACCTTCTGGGAGCAAGTCCTGGCGGGGTGTACGAAAAACTGCAATCGACGGATTAGCTCAATGTCAAAGTGTGTACAGAGGAGAAAAAAGTGTCAGGTGGTTGGTTACAGATGCGTTCGCACTTCACGGACCTGCTCAGGTATCTTCTCACCTGACCAGGTGATAATTACTGCAAACGTTCTTTATTGCTCTTTGCAACCGATACTGAGTCACAAAAACACATATTTCAGCAGTAAACATCGTAAAAGCTGCACCGAACGTGACATGCAAAGAGAGCACATATTCGCAACTTCCATGCATGGTCGCCCTGCCAGTACTCATTTTCTGATATATAACCGTTTCTTTATTTCCACTCCCAGCCTTCTCAAGCTGGCCTGGAAGTCAAATCGAGTGCGTCGAAAATGAACCCACGACAACAAATCTGAAAATTGGCCAAATCACATTTCTAAAATCTGCAAACACACAACCTAAAAGGTAGTTCTTCTCAAGGTTGTTTGCTGTGAGCCTGTGGAACTCACCTTGGATGAGCCAGCACAAGTCACCTCTGCCTTGAAATCCATTTCAACAGTTCCTCTGCAGTTTGCAGACCCTGAACATGAACATAACTATGTCATGGAGCTCTGTTTTTATTCCTTGACTGCTGCAAGCAAAGGCTCCAGTCTCTGGTGTGTTCATCAGAAAGAAAACCAAAGGGGTACCACCCTCTCTCCTCCTGCAAACTGAGGACCAGATCACCTGTGGACTTCGTGAACTGGGAAACCGGATACTGGGTTTTTGTGATTCCCACCCCAAGCAGGAGGCTTCTGCTTTGGTCCAATTTCTTTTCTGATTTAAGACTGTCTGGCTGAGTACGTCATCATGAAGTTGGGCACTTCAAACTGGAGCTGCGGAAACCAACTGCATGGCTGATCTTTGCATTGCAGCAAGTTCTCATCTGAACGCAAACTTCTTTCCTTGGACTTGGTGCGTCAAACCAGTGACAGTTGTAGCTCAAACAGACATCCGCAGGCAAGAGGCTTTGGGTTTGTGTGAAGCTTTTCTGAGTCTGGTTCCGCACCACGACACGACCAGTCCAGTCTGAGTACCCGCTCCTCGGTGCGAAAAGACATTCTTATGATGTCTGCAGTGAGATCAGCTGAAGACTTTTTCTGCACACCAACCAATGTTCCGTCCGCAAGCAAGATTTCAGTGTGGTTGGTCTCTCAGTCTGAGTTTGTCAGAAACTGCGGAAAGACAAGCCCTGGCTTTCTTCGAATGTTGCTGACTGACACACTCTGGATGTGTGAAACCCAACCACGGTTGTCAGCCCCTAAGCCGAGTATTACTTCCGTGACATTGCCCAACTTTTTGAAGTGTTTGCTTGCCCTTTTACTTCCTGGCTTCCTGCATGCTGAAGAGAAGCAAGTGTGCGCCCAGGCACAAGTGGGTGTCGCCCAAAATCGCTGAAATCAAATTTGCGTGCTCAGGACAAAACTGTTGCGTCTGTTTCTCTCTCTCTGTCTTTCTCTGTGTCTCTCTCCCATTGACACTTTGATCTTTTTTATTTTCGCAGCATGTATGTGGATCGATGTCAAAAAATGAATTTCCCCAAAGCATTGACAAGTTTGCCTGTGCTTCCAAAAATCTTCTTTTCTTTTTTCGTAGCTGAAACAACAGGAACAAACCAGGGAGTTGTTGACTGCTGCAGTCACAGCTTGACACTTCCACCTGACGACTCTGTTCCAAGAAAAGAACATTCTCCCGAGAACTTGCTCAGTGAGAACATTTTGGAGAATTTGACCAGCCAGAAAAGTTGTGTAAATTCCAGACTTTGGCTGACGAAACCATGTCAGTTCTGTCCAAAACAGAAATTGAGACAGGCACAGATCACTGATAGGAGCGATTTGTTCAACTTCGGCTGTCAAAATCCCATTTTTCTCACTCGCACAGGAAAAGTTTTGCGGCTCTGAGCGTATTCGATCATCATCGCACCTTTCCAGCTTCAGATAACAGGGACGAGAGCACTCCTTTGATTCAGATGTCAAAACACCTGATGTGTTTAAACTCACTCATCCAGAAAATCCATTTCGAGCGTCAATTACTCGAGCAGTTGCCTATGAAAAGGTAATTACCCAGCTCGATCCCGGGTGAATTCCTCTCGGAGAGTCGGGCTGCTGTTTGATGTCGAGTTGCAGCAGTGCGCTGCAGAGTTATGAAAATATGACCAATTTCCTATCTGCGGGATTAGAATGAAGGATCAAAGACGTGGAACTGTGCAAGAGAGATTACAAAATACGCACCGAATGAAACTCTGACATATGATATGTTTTCCCTGGTAAAGGTTGTTGAGACATGAATGACATTATTCTGGTTCGGATGGGTGTCGCGCGATCTCTTCTGGTGTCGACACTGCAGCAAGAAAACTTCACCCAAATTTGTTGTTCTCAGCAACAATCTGGGTACAAACCCAACAATCGCAATTTAATCAGAACGAACACATTTTCGCTCTCATTCATCTGCAGGAATGCAAACATTTGTGCCATGTCAACTGAATTTTTGCCCCATCCTGAGGTCAAGCACAATAAGTCCAGTCCATTGAAAACTCAGTCAAAACAATTGAAGTTGGAGTCCACATTGAATGTACACTTCACGTGCTGCACCCCACAACATTTCATCTCAGACACTGCTGCTAATCCATCATTTCAGACGGAGCAGCTGTCCAAGCGTTTTGACCAAACACACTTTCAGCTGCGTCGTCCCATGTCAAAGCAACAGAGTTCAGCGCACAAATTCCACTTCAGACCACTTCGGACTGTCCACTTTCTCACGGTCAGAAAATCGTTTGCAAGCAGCGGTGCAGCACGGCAAGTCTGGAAACCTACCGATCCCGACGACTCGGAGGCCACACGAGCACGTCTGGTTGTTGAGCTGGGTTTCCAGACTTGCGTAAATACACGTATGAATTGTGCGTCCAGAGCAGCGAGCTTCAGGTGCGAACGCATCCATAACCTGTACGGAGCAGCTGAACGCGATGCCCGTGGATTCCTCGCCGCTGAGTATCTGTCTCTCCACAGCACGTCAAGTGCAACTGTCAGATTCCCCGAAAGTGTCCTTCATGCATCACTCCAAAAGCAAGATCAATCACAGATGAAGAATTTGCAGACGCCAGAAATCAAGCTTTTCAAGAACATTTGCGCACGAGGCTGTGTAGTGAGATCGAAGTTGGAGACTGAAACCTCATTTCAACGCGCAACACAAAAACAACGGAAGCGCAAATTCTGTCCAACACAAACATCCACTGTGGACGCATTGTCGTCGAGTCAGATTGGTCAAAAGACACAACAGCCAGCTCTTCGCCATGTGCACCCGAGTACTTTTCGTCAGTTACCGTGATTACACGCGACAAACACGTTCATGCTGAACAGAAACACAACGAGGTGAAAAAAGGAGGGCCACCTGAAATCAGCCTCATTCCCAGGGGCAGACCCAAATCAGTTCACTGGGGAGGGGGGCGTTGACCTGACTCACGTCAACCCGAATCTCCCTGTGAACTCAAACGGATCGAAAAAAGCCGTTGGACAGAGCCATTTCAAGGCGAAAAACCCTTGTCGTACCAGGAAGTTTCCACACAACTGCGGTGTCAAAATTGTCTTGCGTGAGGAAATAAAATTGCAAACGTCGCGTGAACATTGGTTTGAACAGAGCAAACAGTGTCTTTGATAAAGTCGTTTGTTTGCCTGCAGCAGGGATCAGGTTATCAACACAAATTATTTATAGTGGAATAAATCCGGGGTAATTGGTTTTCGACAGCCAGCCAGACTGGCACAGCTTTTTCCGAGGCGTTTTATGGGTCAGCCGGGGTCAATCTGAAAAATTGTTTGCACATCTGGTACAATTCCATATCCAGATGCAACAAGCCAGATGGCTGCCTGAGACCCAACAGACAGCATCACAGGTAAGCCTGGAGACATCTACTCTCCATCCAGATCAAAACTAACTGCAGCAATTAGCAGTTTGATCTGTTTACTTCGGCAATCCCAGCGCCTTAGTGTTTGCCTGAGTCAGATTTGAGAAACTTCAAAGGCCATGGTGGCGAATCAGATTTTGAGGAAAATGCGAAAAAGATTCTTGTTGAGACGAGCAAAAGCACTGGTCAGCACATCTGCGCACTTATCAGTCGGTTGGAATTTTCATTCTGCTGCGGATGAGCAGCGTAACGAGATGGCGCGGATCCCCGCCTGGTGCTCGCTCATTTCACCGCCCACCACCGCGCAGGATCATAATCAACCCGCGACGTTTTATTGTTATTGATGGCGACTTCAACTGCTGCGTGCACTTTTCAAAGAAAACCCGGCATCACGTTATTGTTGTCGAGTTTGGGACAACACAAGTCATCACAACTCAAGACTGGCAGCAAATTGTGCAGCTTGACATGATTCCAGTTATTTCCACAAGATCTGTGTTTCCTCAATGAACATCCACCCCGACCGCCTTCCAGAATCCGCCCCCACCTTTACTCTTTGCGAAGTGGAAGGACTGCAAAACCACGCAGTTCCTGATCACCTGACCACACTGCTCCGTGAAGCCAGGCTTGATCAAATGCGTCTCCTTGCGTGAGTGCAAGTTTCAAACTTTTTGTTTCTTATTTTCTTTCTTTTCCCTCCTTTCATGTTTTCTCCGCAGATGTTTGTGTCTTGTGCGATAAAATTCCAATGCTTCATATCATTAACAAGAAGCAATCCAATTTCTGGCCCCAACAATCTCAGCTGTATCTCTGTTATGACACAATAATTCAGTTAAAGTTGTGTTCAACAAGCTCAACCAAGATGTGAGCTAATTGTTTTCGAATTTCGCACTCTACCCACCGAAGTTGTGATTGACATTTTGGCGTGACTTCTGCAAAGTTGAGTGATACAGCAGGTTAGAACTGCTCAGGTAATTCAGGAGGGCTTTCAGGGTCTGTAAATGAATTGTGTTGCTTTTTGATGGCTTCATGGGGTTACACTGTGCTTGAAGTTGTCTGGTGGGCAAACAGGAAGACGACACATGCTGCTCTGACACAACGTCAAATCTGGGCAAGAAGAAACAGAAAAGACAGACGGAAACAAAGTGCAAAGAATGGAAAGCCTGTGAAAGTTTGGTGATTTTTTTGGCGAAAAACACTGACGATTTTAATAATTCTTCAGTCAGCACTTTGAAAAGCACATTTTTGTTTGATTCAACAGTGAGAACAATAGGCAGAAAATGGTTTCTCTGCACAGAGAAAAAACACGACACAGAACAAAAGACTCTGAAATCACTTCGCAGGATTCCAATACCAGGAATCGTCTACAATAAAGGGGTTGTTGCGGGAGATGATGCTCGGGGCTCGGGGCTTTTGGACGAAGGGAAAGAATTTCTGCTCCTTTTTCGGGGAAGGGGTTCATTCCACAAGGCATCCTACTTACAGATTGGGAACAAGGCTCTACACAGCGTGTCTCATCTTGGTCCTGCGTGTGATCAAAGCACAAACGACTCACAACTGGTTTGAGCGGCAATGGACAGGTTGTGGGTTGCATGGAGCAACGTTGTCACTGTTCCCGACTCAAATTAGAAACTTCATGCACCACACTGTCAACGAGCACTGACGTTATCCCTCAAAGTTGAACAGAGAAACAATGTTTCGATGAATTCCTTGCATTTCGCTTTGAGACAGAATGGTGTACAACGGGTTCATCTCCTCTGGGGGCTTCTCATTACTTTCCTGTGCAATATTTCAAAGCAGCGGAGCACAGATTTATGAGCAGCAGAATTCAACACTCGTGAGGGGAGACCTCAATACCGGAATGGAAAACGTTCCAAGTGCTTCTCCACTCGAATCGCACTGTTCCTTTTGAGATAAATCATCTTCGGACTCGCATCTAATGACTAAAACATTGTGAAGTTTGGCAAAATAGAAGCGGGATTTCCCGCACTTAAAGCTGGAAGCAGATGTTTACGGATGTTTGTACGGTGGGCGTACACAATGACGTTGTTCTATTGTGTGTTTCAGCCACTTTCTGCGCAGGTCTCATGTGTTCAACGGTAAATGAAACAACTTTTCAACCAAGGGTCCCAAGAGCACAACAGATAAAAATGACCGTCATCGTGACATTCAAGGCAGAATCAATTTTCACATGACTCTCTTGGCAGTGAATTTTCGGTACTGAAGTTTCGTGCCGTCACAAACACACAGTGTTCTTGTGCCCAGCTCTGGAAATGCTTCACAAACGTTCTTTGAAATTAAAGACTCAATTTACCTGGTGCCGACTGCAGGTGCTGTTGCACTGGAAGTCGTCAAACTCCCCTGGATCCTGCAACAAAAATCAGAAACTCATTCAATTTCATTCAGGAGGAAAGTAAACAAGAGCAAGAGAACGGATGTGACAAAATGTTCTTCGCTCACCCCTTCGTTTGTTTGTGCGCGTTAAAAATTCAACATGGGTGAATATGGTGTTGATGGTCGACAGAGATATCAGAGATATCAGATGAGTCTATGGCAAAGTTTTCTTGGGCATTTTGTTTCAGTGGGAGTGAAGTTTGTCTGGCACTGAGTTCGCTTATCGGTAGATTTGTGCTGATGTTCGCCGTGGTTGTACGTAATTCTACACGACATGTATCATCCCAAGCCTTCCCCTCGCTTTCTCACACACAACCTGCACCTGGCTTTCTTTCCGTAAATCTTCAGAACCAACCTCTGTTTGTAAGAACCGTGCGGTACAAAATCTCTTTCCTGACCTGGCTCATCCAACATCCCTTGCTCTCCAATTATTGAAACAATTTACCGAGAGTTTTGCAAGATGAGTTGCTCAGGAAGCATTTGCCAAAAGCTATATTTCCTTTTCGCAAAGAACCTCTATCTAATTGGGAGGAACCACCCGCAGTAGTAAATAGTGGGGAATGTACGGAGGTGGCGAGTTCTGTCTCAGATTCCTGTGTATATTTTCTCGGTAAGCAGCCTCGTCACTGCTTCCCAGCGGAACCTGGCAAGAGCTACTTGAATGGGTCGTGTGGATTTCACGGGGGTAAGTGTCTGCGAGTGGGTCCTCTCGCGTGAGGAAGGCGCACTTGATACAAGATGCAATGTCTCCATTTCGATGACTTACAAGTACACATTCATTTGAGAGGGATGCAGCGTTCAATGATCAAAACTTGGGAGAAGTCCCATCCTGCCACCGGATGCTGCTCCCGCTCTTTCGTAAACACGCTGCCATCCTGGAGAAACGTTGAGAGTCTGAAGAACCTCGTGGTGTGGCCAGTGTACGATGGCCCACCCCATCCCACAAAGTGCACCCCACCAAACGCACAAAATTTGTACACAGCAGTGCATTTACTGCTCAAACGGGAAGTGAACAGTACACAAACGAGAGGAGACTTGATGAAATCAACAAAAGATAACCATCTTTCACACAAATCATCCGTCATTGCATCTTTACAAACAGGGAGGATATTTCTATTTCACGCCAGATATCGGTGAAATACGTACAAATAGAAAGGCACGAATACCTGCGGTTCTGAGGCTGTAAAGAGAGACAGGGTCTTTTCCACCTCTTCACCTGCACTCATTGCTGCCTCTTACCCACATCATCGCTATGCACTTAAGCGTTTGGCTTGCATTTCACCCCCGGGAAAATCACAGGAAAATCGAGTGTCGACACACACTGCAGTCAGAAATTCATTTTGACCAAACAAAACGAATTGCCAGATTTGCGGCGACGGAAAAATTGGCTGAGCCGTGTTCCTTGAGTACATCACGTGCTGCAAACATGCACCTGTCCAGGTTCAGATCGGTGGGCATGTTTACGAAAGTCTGACGGTCAAAGCAACTTCTAAGTTTTTGCTCTTGGGCGAGCTGGGCCCTTGTATACTGAGTGCTGCGGCGGACCCCATCAATCCTCAGTGTACATTTGCTGACACCCTGCCATTTGGCAGTTCGAACCAGCCGGGATCCACCAGATGATTCAGTCAGCGAAGTGTCCGAAGGTGGGTCAGGCAACGAATTTTGTGTCCAGGGACCTGCATTACGCATCCAGGTTCAGCTCAGCAGTTGGTCTGCTGGGAATTGACTCTTATGATAGAGATCGAAACTCTGTGCATGCAGATCCGTGCACACCTGTTGCAGCGCGTGGCTCGTTTCAGACAAGACTGCGGGAGAATCTTCATTGACAATCTTATGAAATGCATTTTGTCAGTTCAGTGCCTGCAGTGCGTGTCATTGTGTTATTTTCGTGCGAAATGAATTGTCCTTCATTTGAAAATTGCATGGACTGCAGCTCTAAGGAGCTCAATCAAAACACAGCTTTCAACAAGGCTCACAGCTGTCGTCTGCACCAGCACTTGCGACAGACCTGTCGTCTCGCAATACATCATGTGGGCATTGAAAATGCAGTGCGTGTGCATCAACACAATCGTTTGGCGCAGATAAGAATTTGTAGTGTCCAAGTCGATCAACCCAAACAAACCAGGTAAACAACACTGAGAGTATGAACAGAGGTGTGAAAGGAATTCGCTCTAAGTGATGTTTGGGGGTTGAACGGGAAGCTTCTGGGCTCTCGAATGAGTACGGAGCATCTGCAAAGAAAGAAGCCGATGATGTACGTTCTGCAGAGGCAGAGATCAATCAGGGCCGCGTGCGCCGCTGCTCCAGCTCCCCCGGTCGCCCCCGCAGGCTGCCGGCCTACCGCCCGCCCATCCGCCCGGCCACCGCAGCTGGGCCCTCAACCCTCCTTCCCGGGTCCACTCATCACCTCGCACTACTCCACAGGTAGATATGTTCTCCTTCATCCAGGCCACAAAACTGTGAGCTACCTTCCACCTCAAAACAAGTGCTTGCCTCAAAACACTGCAACGTCTTCAGGAGACACAGTTTTGTAACTTCTGAACTCTGCAGGTGTGAGAGCAGTCGAACAAACAGACGTAACATTTGTGAGTAGTAATTTCGTTTCCATGCTTCAGCTTGGCCACTTCTGACACTCGATTCTTTCATGTTCATACTGAGCTCGTTTTGTGCCTTTTCTGTCTGTCAAGCGTTCAGAAAGCCTGACGGTGACCAATTTGACAAACACAACATCCCAAATGCTGCCAATTTTGAAGAGGCCACATCACAGAATATAAACTGTCATACTTTCTTCAAAGGCTGTTCCCTTGTTTTGTTTCAAACAGTGAATGTTTGTACGTAGTTGATTTTAAGTGAGCCACTATTAGCGAATACATGCTCAGCATACCTAGATGGATAAATATAAAGCGCCGGGGTGATCCCCCGAGACCCAAAAGCAATCACTTACTTGTAAAAACAGGAATAATCGTTGTTACTCAACCCCAATATTTTTACGGGCCTTTTCTTCCTGAACTTGGATTGAATAGATCTATCAATGAGCATTGCAAGCAGCGATTTGATAACAGCATTGCACTCACGTACGAGAACAAGTGGTGGGAGCAGTTCTGCGTTTGAGATCACAATCTTTTTGTTGTTTCCCTCATATGTGCTACGAATTGAAATAAAAAAAGTTGAATTTGCTTTCTCGACCCGATGCGCACCGCTCGACTCGCTCGCGCTGACAGTTACCGGTTGGTTCACTTTTCGTTTATAGATTTGTTCACTTTTCCGCGTCAACTTCTGGTGTGAGTGATCAGGTTCACAATTCAAGTACTGGTAAAAACTTCCGTGGACGCAATCCAGAGTTTCACGAATCGTTGTGGTAAAAAATGACCGCATTTACCGTACAAATGTGTTCTTGCTGGATAACGTTCTGCAGTGAAGTGATGACAACAAACTTCACATCAAGCTCGAGTCGAAAGGTGGAACAGATATCGAAACTTCATCGCGTTGCTTTCTCTCATTCAATTTGAGGCAGAACAATTCCTGGAACATCAGCTCCGGGAGCAGTCGTGATTGATACAGAAGGGCGAATGTTTACATGTTCGCCTTCAGTCTGCGGTAAACATCGTTCATAAGCGAGCAGAGGCGTACTTCCCTCTTTTCGCACGGGATCAACCTGGAACCTGCAGAATTAAAATTCTGAACTGCGCGAAAAGAAGTTTCGAATAAAGACAGTAGAAAAAGTCCCAGCATGAATAGGTTCGTCAATGCATCGCATATTTGCCTTTCGAATGAAGAACAGGAACAAAAGCGGCGCTTGAGAGAAAGAATGCGGATATCGCCACTTCGCAGCAGATGTGAGCAGGTATGATGTTAAAACAATTGACCCTGACCTTCTGGTGGATCGAAGGGGCAGGGGGAAGATGTGCAACGGCCTGCAGTCGATCTGCCTGGAACAATCCAAGTGGGGATAACAATAGCCGAACAATGTTGTACCTGTCACTTCTTCGCATCCATCAATGTGGGAAACGAGCCCACGCCACATCCACATCAACAAACAGGAAAATTTCAGGTTTCCTGGTTCGGCGATGGACAGCGCAGACATGTATGAGAAACACGTGTGTCGACACAACGGCACAACAATGAATCTTGGAGATGTCGTCTTGTTCTGGATGAAACTCTCTCGTGCACAAAATACTTGGCGATGAGTGCAAACATCCAGAAAAGTAACTTTCTGAAGAAAAAAGAGACGTTTTGTTTCTTGAACATCCGAATATAGAAATAGGTGCAGTTTTCCAAACATGTGCAGCTGCTCAACAACGAACGAGAACCTGGGTCCAACAAATCACACAACTGCATGTCACGGTCCTCGAAAACTTGCCGAGAAAAACTTCCCTCCACCAGAACTGCTTCCAAAAATACGTCTTGTCACACTCAAGTCACGACAAAGTGACAGTGCACCTCTAGGAACAACTGCGTAATTATCAGCCGCGCTGATATTGGTTTGCCCATGTATCCGCATCTGTCCGTCTTGGGGGGAAAAAATAAAGGCCAGCCATAGCCAAAAGCCAGTGATAAGGAGTGTGAGTGTATGCCAATGCTTGAGGGGTAGATTCAGCCCTGGGGCAGGGTATCTCGGACATTAGGAAGGTTTCTATGCAGCCCGTGGGGACCCGCCCAGTGCCATTTCACGTCTGGTGCAAAACCAGTTTTTTTCTCCATGGCTTTTTCACAGGCTACAAATTCAACCAAAATTCACTTTGGCTATAGGTTTCTGTTGTTGAGACCCTTGGTGACATCCAGTGAGATTTTGAGAAAAATATATCAAGATGAAAGCATCAAAATATATGATTTAAAATTTGTTCTCCTGGCACCGGATGTAAAATGGCACGGAGGGGCACCCACATGGGATGCATAGAAACCTCTCTATTGTCCGGGATACCCCCCCCCCCACAAAGCAAATTTTTCCAACTCAGACATTGTCCGGGTCAGAATGTCCAGGATACGGCCGCGCGTGGTGTGGGGAAGGTTGGTTGGGCGGGGGGGTGCTGGGGGGGGGGGGCGGGTGGGGGGGGCGGGGGGGGGGGGGGGGGGGGGGGGGGGGGGGGGGGGGGGGGGGGGGGGGGGGGGGGGGGGGGGGGGGGGGGG
>JAAUXT010106958.1_pt1 | contig 14530 bp, 18 predicted proteins | sample 7278171 | NCBI WGS metagenome assembly JAAUXT01 (sample SAMN14350112, study PRJNA611818) | marine sediment metagenome | isolation source: surface marine sediment (1.8m) | place: French Polynesia: Moorea | collected 2018-08 | reverse complement strand
TGTTTATGATGCATCAGGACCAAAGCAAGTGATTGATGCTCTTTTCCAATGAGTTGGTCCTTTCTTTCATCTGATATTACCCCAGGAGTAAAATCGCAGAAGTGGCCTATGTGATGGTGTTTACAGTCGCATCGCGCGCTGCGCACTCAGATCGCACTGGGAACTGGATCGCTGCCCGAGGGGCTGTTGTTTCAGTCGGGAGCGCGTGTTTCATGAGCGGGGAATCTCCTGCATGGGAAGCTGCCGCCAAGTCCCTCAGTTCAAACAGTGCAGAGTGAGGGGTGGACTGTAGGAGATCGGGGTGTGCAGGACCAGAAAATGCACCGTTGGACACACACACACGCACACACACACACACACACACACACACACACACACACACACAAGTTTTCCATTCATGAAACATGCATGGACACCTGCAACAGGGATGCCTTGGCTTCTGTTTGGGCAAACGATTGCAGAGAGACGCAACGTGTGCCACGTTCGATGGGCCTCAGACTCACGTGCATTTTTAAGCCACAAAGACCAAACACTGTGCGCCGGACCACACTGTGGCGGCCCACAATCAAAGTTTCACAGGATGATCGTCCGATTTCTCGCTGTCATCGATCTCGCATCACGGGCGGGAGGGCGACGCGACGCTCCGCCCGACAGGGCGGCGCTGGGCTCGCTCACTCGTCGGGGAATCCGAACCGCCTCCGAATAAAGGTCATGCGTGGGGTGGATCCAGGGGCCCTGGGGGCCTGCCACCGTCTGACCCTCCCTCAGGGTCCGCCATCCCCACCCCCACCTCACCCCATGAAAAAGAAAACTCTCTTCCAGCTCAACTGTTGGCAGGTTCTAGGCTTTGGCATGCGTGACCCAGCCTGGCCTACACCCACTCCTGAATCCGACGCTGTCACGTGACACGATGTTGTGAGCTGGAGATGAGAGAGAAAACGCTGACGGAGAAGCGATAGATCCAGGAGACGAAGCGTCTGTGACTGAGGCTCGCAAGAACAGGTCAGTTCTGCTTGTTACACTGACGTCGTGTCAAGGTAGGAAAAAACGCAATCATGACACATTTGGATGATGCCATTGCAAAAATCGATTGGAAAGTTGCTACCTTTTCCATCACAATCATTCCGATGGACGCTGAATTTCAAGTCTTGTTCAGGAAGCTCCAGAGTCCAAACTCTGGGAACACCACAGGGCCAGGGGCACATCCAGGTTTGTCCCAGGGCACACAGGGGCTTGTCTATCATGCAGCCTGTTCACTTGTGGAACAAGAAGCAGTGCTCAAGGCAACTGCAGTGCGAAGTCCCTTGCCGGTAATTTCGGCAGGTAATGTCATCAATTCTTCCTTGTCCTCCTTGTCTTCCACCAGTCATGCTGGGGGGGTCCAGCCATAGGGGGTCTGGCTGCAGTGGGGGGTCCAGCTGTAGGGGGTTTGGGCAGGGGGATGGGGATTGGGATTGGGGGAGGGGGAGGGGGGTTAAGGGGGAGGGGGCAGGGGACATTTCATCCACCTTGCCATACACTGCACTACCACATGGTGCTTCGCCCATGGTGCTTCGCCCCAAAGGGACTTCGCACAACAACGACACGCACATCTCCTTTGAGCAAAACGCATCGAGTTGAATGAGGCCTGCGGTGCGAACAGGTCCCAGCGCCTTCACGTTCACTTTGTTTCACAGGAAATGAAGGAGAAATCTGCTCAGCCCGGTGCAACCTGTTCTTGATTCGGGTGCACCGGGAGTGCACTGCTCACCGCGAAGAGGCCTCCACTGCTCCCGCCTCAACTTGTTTGCGCCCATTTCAAGTTCAGCTTCAGCACTTGGGCATCGTTCAAACCGTTCTGCACCAAACAAAAGCAGCAAAACGGAGGCCAACATCCGGAGGGTTTCGTCCGAAATGTTTTGTTTGCAAGTGCAGAACATTTGAGTGCAACCCAATGGTGCACTGCCGCATGTGGACTGCAGGAAGGCGCAAAATTTTACTCCACTCCTGCCCAAAAAGCCGGATAAAACTTTGCTGTACGAAGCACAATTATGGTATTCACACAGATGATGCAGCATCAAAATTTTGATGCGAGGCCAGGAACGGCCTGGACAATTTTTTTGATGCTCTCCATTGGGTGTCATGCAAAATTTGATGCCTGCGCATCAAAATTTTGACGCGCGCGTCAAAAATTCTGACGCCGCCCAGCCTGTGTGAAAACCCTTTATATCTCGTGGCGGAGGGTCAGGCCTCGGGGTCCAGTGACCCAAGCCCGGGATCCGCCCCCTGGTGTTCCTGCCGACACCGACCCGAAGCTGTGTCTGCGCGGGTGAAAGCTGGTTACCGCGGGCTGTGCGCTGAGAGCGAGACGCTGTGAGTCCGGGGCTGTAGGGGGAAGGGGGAGGGATCTCCGCTGAGCCGAGGAGCTTTTCCTGCTTCAGTTACACAACACAACAGCTGTGGCCACGTTGCGCCACGGACACCGGGCGATGTGTAGTGGTGAGGAGGGGGGCAGGGGCTTCAGTCTCAGTCTCAGGTACGTCCGTGGCCTCGGGAGATGCACAAAGCAAGCAGGTAGTGGGGATGGTCGACAATTGGGTCGGGGGGTCCAACCCACAAGGGAGTCAGATGCCTACCAGAAAAATTTCTGCGCCAGCAAAGTGGTTCAAACAGGGCAGGCTTTGATTCCAATTTTCAGTTTGTTTGATCAGAACAAGAAACTGCATTCGTTTTGAAACTTTCCGCACGCAGGAAAAGAAACCGCGTGAAGCTACCTGAGGGTCAGGAGAGCATTTCTGTGTAAACACCACTGGAGTTGAGTCTCAGTCTCCGATATCTGTTTCAGTCGCCCTTCAGGTGCAACAAAGTCGTGGGAAGCAGTCGAGTTCAGCACGGACAGCTAAAACTGAGACTGAGCTTCTGCTCTCCCTCTTTCTCGTTCCACGGAGCTGTTTATTGAAGCGAACAGCCTGATAAAGGTGATTTGGTCAGGTTCAGCGGGCAGGGTTACACCCACTCAACCCGTGTACGAGTCTGTAGATAAGGCTGCCTCCAGTCAGGAATCGTTTCATTCAACCGCTCCGTCAGAGAGCGATTCCAATGTTGCAAAAGAACCTTCTCTCCTGGTCGTTCCAGGATTAGGTTGTGCACCACAGGGCCGAGGAACCAAGCAGTTATCATGTTTTCCTTTTTCTGTAGCTCTGAAGGTTCCGTGGGCTCCAGAGGTTCTGAAGATCCTGGAAGATTCTCGAGAATCCCAAAGTCCAAAAGGTCTGGGATTCTTTTCGTTCCTTGTTTTCTCTTTCTGAATGTTTCTGAGTTCCTGAAGAGTTCGAACTTTCCACTTGTTCTCAGGACTTTTGGAGGTTCTGGTTGTCAAGGAAACATTGGTAATTCTGAGGGCTCTGGACTTTCTGTGGGTCCAATGCTTCAGGAATCAAGTTCGTGAAATGAAATGGTCCTGGAAACAATGCTCAAAATTTGCACAATTCCCCACAATCGCCAGCGCTGAATTGTGTTGTATCGCAGGCAGTGCCTCGGAGCGCCTCGGGTGGCCGTTATCCAGAGAGTTGGATTGAACATCTGTTTTTGCCATGATGCGCTGCAACAGCAACAGACTTGGTTCCCTCAGCCCTGCTCCACGGAGATCGCATCTCGTCTGCGTTATCCGTGCAGCGCCGGGCCCTGGTTCACGCTGCACGCGTTGTGCGGTGTGGTCCTGCATACTGCTGTGTCGCAATGGGACGAAGCTGCCCACAGACGAGATTGCGGGATGCGCGTCTTGCACGTCAACAGACAAACTCACGCAGAAATCTGGTGTCCAGGTATGTTCCCAGGCAGACCCAGCGGCCGATTCTTCGTCATCCCTCTCCCGCCACCCAAAACATAAACTTTTTCCCAAAATCGCAGTCAAGCTTGCAAAAACTGAGAAACTTGAAATTTGTGGACGAACAACGTACACCTCCATGTTGCTGAAAAGTAAGTTGATGTTTGTGGCGACTTCAACTCAGGAATAGGTCCACCTCTTGGTGACAGCCAAAGCCGCCTTCTCTCTCTGTGTCGCTCTGCAGGACATAGCCAGGTTCCTACTGGGAGCGTCAGTATGCAGTATGGCTGCAGTATGACGCACCAATAGAAAATTGTTCTTTACACATGTAGGGAGATGACCCGTCAGCGTCCGCAGCGTCCGCAGATGGACTCGCTGCGCCGCAGACGTGAGCGATAATTGCATGACGAGCGACACGTGTTGGAGCTGCGGCTGTCTCGCACCGCGGCTCAGGAGGGGACCAGGGACCCCGCCTCGCCCTCCAATGAGATCCCTTCAGACAGCTGCGGTGCAACGTTCATTCACCTTTCCAATACAAAAACATTCAGTCATCAATTGTGTTTTGCGGCTGAAATTGAGGCTCATTCCTGCATGTGTGGTTGGGCCCTTCCTGGACCCACCAGAGTGCGAGCAATTGGAACCAAAGATCTGTGACTTTTTCTGCGGGAGGGTGCAACCAGGCGTGGAGTCTGGGGGCTGGTTCACCGCAGATACGCTCGTACCACGGGTGCTTTGGGTGTCAGTCATTAGTGACTCACGCTGCAGGTTGTTTCAAAGCGGCCTCCGGTGGGCCAGTGGGGCCCGAACCATTGACCCCCCCCCCCCACTCCCTCTGCCCGAATCAAATCCAGATTTTTGCGTTTTCAGGCCAAATACAAATGTTCCATTCACTTTTGACTGCGACAGATTCCCACGTGATCTGCTCGTAACGTTTGACCCCTTCTTCAGAGCCTGAACCCCATTCTCGTGCGCATCTACGACTCGCGTTGCTGACGAATTTCGGCAAATTCACGATGAAAAGTTTGATCCGTGAAGCAACCACAGTCCACACACTGTTTCTTCTTTGGTGCTCAAGAAGGCGGATGAACATTGTAGATCCGGATCAGATGGGGGTCTATTCCTGAGCTGAAGTCACCATAAAACTCTGACAGTTTTCTCACCAGAGTTCTGGATGTGCTTGTGCATTCCCAAAGGATTGGTCTTCACTGTGGGTGAAAACTGAACCTGGAAGACAAAGGGATCTCCCTCATCCCAAAGTCTCCCAACAAACAACTGTTCCAAGTCAGATTTGTTCCCTTGGGGTTGCCCACCCCCGCACAAAATCCTGAATCCACCCCAGGACCCCGAGTTTTTGCAGGAAGCCAAGAAGGCGGCGGAGATTGACTGACCTTCAGCCGTAATTTCGCAGCAGCGCTGAGAAACCTCCTCATCTGTGCAGTAACATTTCAGGACATATCAGATCAAGGAAACGGGAGCAGCTCCACACAGGGCTGTCGGGGGCCGAATTCTTGTGTCACTCCCTGAGGCCGCTTCACCTTTTCGCTTCGGGCGAATTACGTCTTGATCTGTCTACACAAACTAATATCACGAGGAAGGCAGGTCTGACACGATGGGGTTTTCAGCCGGAAGTTCTTTTTAATCCGTCGGTGGGTGAACTTGGGTTCGAGGTTTCAAAGGGAACTTTGCTTTGACGTTCAGTTTTGTCTTAAATCTAATCGACTGCAGAAGGAAGGGGCCCAGCCTTTTCCCTTGCACATGAAAACTTGTGGTTCCGTTGGAACCAGAATTGAGATTGGAGGGGCAACCTGGCCCAACCTGCACAGGTCAAAGTTCGTTCATAATATGAATGTCCAGAAAGAGACAATCTGGACGTGATGACAGGTAACACGCATGTGCAGGGGGAGAGTGGATCAGGGGAAAAATCCCAAGCTGCCTTTGCTTCCTGAGTCCACAGTACTTCAGGAGTGTGGGAAGGAGGACCAGGACAGCAAGTTGCGGGAAGTTTGCGGAGTTCAACTTTTTGGGCCGAGGATGGTGAGGTTCTGTTCGAGTTGAGGAGGTTAAAGAAGCCCTGGTCTCGCTCTTCGACCTTCGAAGCGGGTCTGTCTGTGCACAGCTTTGCAAAAGCTGATTTACAGGAAAGAGGAGGTTGCAAAAACAGCCAGACCTCTTTGTAAATCATGTCCGGTTCAGGAGGAGCCTTGTACACAGACAATTCCTCCGTGTTTGTTGCTTTGTCCAAAGCGTGTGTAAATACCAAGCCACTTGGCAGTCAGAACACTTTCCCTGCGAAATACTTGGCGAGGCGTGACAATTTTTCACATCTTCATGACAATCACGCGGGAATTACTTGTTCAGAATTCACGTTTCATTTCCAGGAAGCTTGTTCTTGTCAGCCAGCCTGGGCGAATCTAGGGGGGCATGGCCCTGACCCTCCCTGACCTCCGACAACAAAAATTCACTTTCCCCTTTTCACACCAGATGATTGTCTCCCAGTAAGGAGGGTTTGGTCCTGGTTTAGGGAGAAGGGAAATTGTTTGCACCTGCAGCACATTTCTTCAGGGCTCATGGGGTCGGGTCTCTTCGTCCATCTCCAGCAAGTCCTGGTTCCAACTCTTGCTCGCGCAAAGCAAAAAGGAAAACAAGAAGCAGTGCTCAAGGCAACTGCAGTGCGAAGTCCATTGCCGGTAATGTCGCTGATTTTTCCTTGTCCTCCTTGTCTTTTGCAAGGGGGAGGGTCCAGGGGCAGAGGGGGTCCAGGGGCAAGGGGTTTGGGGTTGGGGGGTTGGGGAGGGGGAGGGGGTTAGGGGGAGGGGGAAAGGGGACATTTCATCCACCTTGCCATTGCTCGTACTGCACTGCCACATGGTGCTTCGCCCTGAAGGGACTTCGCACTTGTAAATAGTCCCCACCAATGCTTCTGACAGCAGCTGCAGGTGTGCTCCGCCCCGATAACCTCTGATGATCAAGTCAAGAGCGGAGCTGATCGAGTCAAGAGGCTCGCTGATACCAACTCGAGTGCCACCGAGACAACGATTTCGCTCTCATCGCGCAGGTTATGCACAGAGCACGCGGACACTGTGGACCTCATGCAGTTGACAGTGTTTTTCCTGCTTGATTCTGCCGGTTGCTACATGGTTCCCTTCGTTCTGCATGAATCCAGCGCATGTTCAGAATCTCTTCGTTGATTTTGACAACACACCGGCCGACAGAAACCTTTTTGTGGAAAGGAGGGGGGCATGGGATTATCAGGAACTTCCAGCGGAACCAGAGGGTCCCTCCAAACCCGCGAATTTTGATTTACCCCTGGCACAAAACTTGTTCCCACGACAAGACGCAAAGTTACTCAATAGTTTCACCTTTAGCATGTCAAGTTGTTTTGTATCCTCCCCCACCTCCGAAAGAAAAGGTCAGACAGTGTGAGGACCAGCTGGTCCCCTTCCCACACGTGTATGTACGTATGTGATCCTGGATTCGCCAGAGATCTTTGGTGAAAATGACCAAAACTGTGGATTGTCTTTGCTTTGAAGCCGGACCCAGACACAGCATGACCAGTCACCAGGATCCAAGAGGTTCCTACGGACCGGAAACTGAAGGATGTGTGTGTGTGTGTGTGTGTGTGTGTGTGTGTGTGTGTGTGTGTGTGTGTGCGTGTGTGTGCGTGTGCGTGTGTGCTTTCGTGTGACAAGATAGACCAACCTTACCTCCGTCCTCAAGTCCAGGTGCAGGTCCAAAATCTTAGCGTCTCACCTGCAATTGAATATCCGTGCCCTGATGGGAGCGCGGACCCCGCGGCAGTAGTACCTGCAGGTGTGACCTGGTTGCGAGGTTCCGCAGCAGTGTGGATATTTCCACTGAGCCAGGCGAGCGAACGCTGGGAACAGCTGAGTTGTTCTTATGTATGATAGTGAACTTATCGCATTAAGAATCCGTCATACCCACAGGATGGAGGGGTTCATACACTCGAGCGGCTGCAGGGCCTCCGAAGCTGGGTACAGGTAGATCTACAGGCACTGTTGGGAAGAGGGCGTTCCTAGCTGGAGTTTCTCACGTGTACGAGTCGAGTTGTTCCGCTGAAGAACCAGTGTGAAAAATGTTGCTGGAAACACCAACTGTCCTGACAAGAACTCTGTAAGCAGAACACATGGTGGAAGTTGGTACCAAATGGTTCCTGAGATTTTCCCCAGGGTTTGTGTCCGGCCCCTGACATCACATGCATGGAGGACCACAGGACCGTATCAAAAGGTTCAGCACAAGATGATCAACAAAAGTCCTGAAGCTCAGGAGGCAGCTGCATGATTTGGTCAGGGAGGGATCCCCCCCATCCTTCAAGGTAGGGGCGGAACCAGCGGGTGGAACCCCGAACCCATAAAAAATACCCCCCCCCCTAAATATGCACTGCAGGTGTCAAAACCAGGAACCCCCCCCCTCCACCCCCTTCGTCCAGCAACTTGAAGGACAAACAAAAATTTTCGGTGTTAGCGCCTTGGTTGTGTGACCTGAACCCAGACTGACGCTTTCCGCGGCGGTTGCGCGCGGCGCGGTTCTTACAGCGCGCGCCGTGACTCGAGCGCTCGGCGGTGTGTGATGAGTTTGTTGGCTGAGCTCTGAAGCTCGGCTGGACCCAGCGGGGGCCGGGGCAGGAAAACATCCCAGATTTATTATCACTCGAGATGCCGGTTTCACGGAAATAATTTCATCTTGTCATTTGTTTTTGTACTCATCAGAAAACCTGAACAATAAGTGCGAGAGGAAAGTAAATTTTTGTAGGCCGGGGTCCCGCCCCTGTCGGGGTCCGCTGGAGCGAACCGAAGACAAACAGCCTCGTCTCTGAAGACAAAAGCCGTGTCCAATTCGCACAGTGAAGAATTGTCCGGGATATTTTTTGTCAGTGAAACTTGGAGACACCGTGAACATTCCGGTCATGCAGCTGCAGGAACTACAGTACAAACAGTTCAAAAACAAACGTTTGTGTTCAAAAGTGTTTGTTCTGCCAGGAAACACCTTCTGCGCTTCAATGTGTATCCTTTTTCAATTTTTTGAATTTTTTTTTGAGGAAAATAATACGTTACTGGTGTTGCACCAGCTGAAGGCTCAATGACACAATTAGCAATTCAATAGCAACACAAACACGGTTGTTTCAACAGTCTGCGCAGTATTCACGCAATGTCGCATCCTCTCTCGTGGCAGACAGAGCAGGTTGGAAGGCGATTCTGAAATTTGCTTGGAAAAATTTCTCGTTTGCGTGCCCAAACGGAGGTAGGGTGAGGAAGGGGCAGGGGGGTCAAAAAGATACAGAGCTCTTGTTTTGCCAGCAAGTTTATTTCGGAATTCGTGGACGTAACCTGCATGCCTGTGTCCTTGTACAAATGCAACAAATACAGAAAATTATTTTGATATTTCCATATATGGCTCGAAAACCGTGCAAAGTCAGCACAAGAACAAATCGCTCTTCGAAAGTGCCCGGTGTTATGTTGTCACGAGTGTTGCCCCCCCCCCCAAACTGGTGATGGTGGTGCACCGATGGCTGCTCGATGCAAACGAAGCTAAAATCAAGTGGTCGTTTCAAACAGGGACGACACGCAGAGACGTCAAACAAATTTCTGACTCCACAGCCCCTGAACAAATTTTGTGAAAAAATTGTCACAACTTTCGTTTCTCTTTGATTCCATTGCGTGTCTGCCGAGGACAACAAATGAAAATATTTCAGGCAAGATACAAACTCCAAAAGAGAGTGTAAGAGTGGATGCATGTTCAAAAAATTTCTGCATCTCCAGCACCATTTAAATTTTCTTGCACGATCAAGTTTCAGCTCAGTGGAAAATGCTGCATCAAGAAAAACAACCTTCTCCAGCAGACTGTACTGCGGATCAAACCTCTATTCTTCAAGTGACCTGCCAGTCAGGCATTGGGGCGCGAAATACACTTTACAAAATGCAAAGTATTCTCTACAACGTGCTGACCAATCCTCGCATGTATTTCTCTTGATTCAGACAGTAAAAACAACCACAGAGTTTCCCAATGGAAATTCTCCCTGTGAAACGACGGACAGATATTGGAATGTGCGTTGTAATATTGCTTGATCGTACAGATTCTGCTCCTCAGGTTTGGTTCAACAGACACGTGTTAAAGCACGGTGGCAAAGACTGCGAGCAGGGCCGGATCCGGATTGGAGGTGAACTTCTCTCTTCCCCGCCCATCCCCGGAACACACACACACACACAGACACACACACACACACACACACACACATTGTCTTTCCTTTGGAACCCACCCCGAAGGTATTCCAAATTTGGGTCGGTGACGTCATCGTAATCACTGTCTCCTTCCCACCACACCCGTCCCAAATCCTGCACCCGAGACTGAGGGCGAAATCTACAGACATCCGGGCTGAACATAAGGTGCAAGCGACCGTTCAATCGTTTGCAGGAAAAAAACATGTTTGTAGATCTCTCGACCTTTAATCCCGTTCCATGTTTGTGGAACTCTCCACAGATCAGAACTTTTGGTTTCGTCCACAAACTTCAAGTCTGTTCAAGTTTTGTCCAATGAGCTCTTCCTTTGCAGGAGACAGGGGCGGATCCAGAGGTGAGAAACACTGCTGGCCTGGATCCTCCTGGAAGCACGGTCCCCTTGGGATGTTTCAAGGTAGCTTCGTACAGAGCTGCGGCAAACTCCTTGCGTTCTGCGTTTTGTTGGGTGGCATCAAAATTTGACATGACACCAAATGTGACGCAGGTTGCTTGCTGCAGAGAATCGGTGAGAACTGATTCTTGATGCAACAAATGTGCGGACTTGATGGTGACTTCATTCCGCTACCGCAATTTCTGTTTGAAGTCACCTTCAGCCTGTGCGCCCTGTCCCGTTTCTGGTGTCACTGCGCAGAAACCAAGCCACGTAAGGCCAAGAGGTCCTCCCAAGCACTTCACTGAACTGGCACCGCCAACTCGCTGACGACGTTCGGCGTGAAAACGAACAGGCCCTGGGTGTCAGCCCCCTCCACCTGGACCTGCCCCTGTAGAGGCACCTTCCCCCGACACCAACTGTCACACGCACTGTTCTCCGCAGTCACGTCTTCCGTATCTCCACCTCGGTATCCACTGTCCGAAACCAAACTTCCGGGGATGTTGGGCTGTTCCCGAAGTCATTGGAGGCGGTCGCCGTCATCCTGTACATCGTTCCCTTCTTCAGGTCCTTGAGCACGTACTTGGCGTGTCCTCTCCGGAAGTCCTCGATCTCCACCAGCGACCCTTGCTTCTCCGACATCCCCTTGTAAATGGCCTCCTTGTAGTTGAGCGTCAGTTTCTTGACGCGCACGTGTTCGTCGTACTTGATCAGGATGAAGATTTTGTCGTCGGATACGACACACTCGTCGTGCACGATTTCGGGAGCTCGCGGTGGCTCTGAAACGAACAAAACAAGTTTCAGCAGGTGGTGCAGCAGCAGCAGTGGTGCGTCCCTTTCAAGAGGGCGCCAGTTCCTTATGAGAGGGGCAAGGCAATTTTATCTGAACAAGAAACATTTTCGATGGTCAAAGAGCACCCGAATCCGCCTTTCGCTGCGCCTGGATCTGCTGTGCAGTGGCACAGATGTGTTGACGCAACATTTGACGCTTTATGGCTTTATGTCTTAGCACAGTTGTCTGTTGAATTGCATAAAGTTTTTCACATCTGCACACTTGAATTTGCTTGTCTAACGCAGGTCTAGTGTTCCAAGCTCGTTGTGCAGACCAGCTCACGAGCGGTGCGTCATGCACAGCTCAAATTGCACGAGTTCGATTTGAATTGGGCGTTCTCAGCCCTCCCGCGCCTCTACCGGTGGAGATCGAAAGCGCATGTCAGTACCGGAAGCTGGGGACCGAAAGCTGTGCACCGGAAGTGAGCCACCGACCTGTTTGGTAGGACAGCGCCTTCTTGGGGTCGTCCAGACACGGCTGGAGGTCCGTGTCGAAGTTGGAAATCTTGAGGAAAGACTCGGGTGCCGGTCTCTCGTGCTCGCCGGGTTCCCGCTTCTCTTCCAACTCCCTACAATGGCGTCCAATGGCAGTGTCAAACTTGAGGCGGATACGAAGACTCGAACGAACTTGAAAATACAAGGCAGCAGGGTCAGGGTCATGGCCTGTTGAAAAACAGGTGAAAATTGTTTCCAAACGTACACGAACCGGCAGTTCGAACTTGCAACAACGACAGTTTTTGTTCACCAAACAAGACAATAAACCAGGCCAAACAGCTGTGCAACACTAGCTGTGAGTTCCGTGCAAAGAACATTGTCTTCACTGTCAAACGCAACAATAAATAACAGCCTCACCTTCTAACTTCCTTCATCTCCTGAAAAACAAAGGAGACAATGTTCACTTTTGACAAGGAGATGCTCTGGTTTTACGGTGAATTCTCTCTTTCGCAATGCAAGCTTTGTGTTCTTCTGACTTCTCCTTGGAAGACCATTTCTCTTGGTCAGATGAATCTCAATAAACATCACACGCATGAGTATCAGTTCCAGCGCATCCATAAGTGATGCACACACGCACGCACACACGCCAGTGCCCCCTGAAGTTGCATGAATTTGATTCTCCTTCTTTCACATTTATCACACACACACTCACACACACACACACACACACACACATACACACACCCTCCCCACATCTCGCACGGAACTCACGTTGACGTCGATGTCGTCCTGCGCGGCGCTCAGCATCGCCTGGTCCGCCTTCTCACAGCTGCGCTCGAGCCCAGCGAGCCGCTCACGTGACCCCTGCAGCGCCATCTGCAGAAACTCCTGATCACGCGCCACGCTCCCCTTCAGGGTGAACTTGAGCTTGCCGCACGTCTGCTTGATCTGCGCCATGGCGTCGTTCTTGTTTTTCTCGATTCCGGCTGTTTTGGACTCCATCAGTTGCTGCAAGGGAAAAGTGGATGATTTGGACCGACCCTTGGTGAAACGTGTAGAAAACTGCTTCTGGTGCAGGAATCGCCACCCTCCCCCCCCCTGCCCCCCTGCGGGTTAGCCACCGCTTTCACACCAACACACGCGTTGAAGCTGGAGTCAGACCTTCGAGGTCAATAATTGGGTCGAGGGTACCAAGCAAACGGACAATGGAACAAATAATTTCAGCGGTCAGAATGGCTCGGGTGCCGGTTACTTCCTGCACCCACCCCTGGTGTGGACCAGTCTGCAGACATCTGCTGGTACCACACCAGGCAGCATACGCGGAACACAAATTTGGTTGGGGGGCACCCCTTTGTCCACCCCCCCCCCGGATCTGACGTACCTTGAGCTTCTCTGTAGCGTCCTCCAGACTCTTGACGTACTCCCGCTCCCGTTTGCGCATGTCCTCACACATCCGCTTCTTGTCCTCAAAAAGCCTCTGCGATACAACACGACCGTGTTACTAATTTCTGCTTTTGTTCAACGTTGCGTGAACACACGACCAGGTGTGTGTGTGTGTGTGTGTGTGTGTGTGTGTGTAAGTGTGTTTAAGTGTGTGTGGATTGTGTGTGTTTGTGGCGCTTGTGTGGTTTGACCCGCACAACCACGTTGGAAGTCTACAGTGAATGAGTGAACAGCGCATGCGTGACGAACAGCGTCAACCGGAACTGACTGTCCGATTTGCGCACCGAGCTCAACGAGCGCCGTGATATGTGGTGTGACACACCTGACCCAGTTGTTAGAACCACCACTCACCAGATGTCGCTTTTGTACATAATAAATATGGAGGTTCCCACCCCCGGGAGCAGTCTCTCCTGAGATACCAACCTGTGTGTTTGTGATATCACTACAATATCTTCCCTGTACACCCACCCTTTGACGTCTGTGCACCACAACGCAGCAAAATCGAACGCGCCCGCAGCAGCAGAACGCACCTTCTCCTTGGTGAAGGCGTCCTCGGACGTGTCCACCTGGTGCCCGACGTGCTGCGCCTCGCCCTTACGCAGAGTGTTGCTGTTGAAGTAGCACTTGAGGCAGATGGACTTCTCGCACGTCTTGCAGTAGAGGGCGACAGCGTCGTCAGGGTGCTCCTCACAGCGCACGTTCATCCGTCCCGACGGGCTCTTCAGCGCATGTTCCTGCACATGCGCAAAGGGGAAGTGTTGCACGTGGTGCAGACTGTCATGTGTGGCGCATCCAAAGCCGAGGGTCAGTGAGTAAGCGACTTGTTGAGGCTTTTCGGTCTGGCTGCCAAAAACGCCAAACGAATGAAACAAGATGTGTGACACCAGTGACACCGTGACCAAGCGGTGTGTCAGTTGCAAGTCCAACAGGACCTGGTATTGAACAACAGATCTATACAAAATGCCAAATGACAGTGTAAATCGAACACTCCCATGAACATCTGATCAAACCGTCTGTCCTCATTCGTACGAGTACACTCGCACTCGTAAACAGGTTTCGCACCCGACCGCACCGACCGCGGTGAACTCACGTCGATGGTTCTCTCGAGCGCGACGTTCTTCGGGAGACTCTTGATGCCCTGACGGAGCTGGTAGACGAGGCGGCACTCCGGGCAGCGCAGGAAGTTGTGCTCCGTGATGAGCGCCTCCGCGCATGACCGGCAGATGGTGTGACCGCAGCCGGGCAGCAGGAGAGGCGTGTCGTAAATCTCGAAGCATACCGGGCACTCCATCCTGAAATAGTGCAGAGGATGACGTGTGTGTGTGTGTGTGTGTGTGTGTGTGTGTGTGTGTGTGTGTGTGTGTGTGTGGTGCATCGAAGGGTGGGGTGAGG
>JAAUXT010122165.1_pt1 | contig 14534 bp, 32 predicted proteins | sample 7278171 | NCBI WGS metagenome assembly JAAUXT01 (sample SAMN14350112, study PRJNA611818) | marine sediment metagenome | isolation source: surface marine sediment (1.8m) | place: French Polynesia: Moorea | collected 2018-08 | reverse complement strand
CTATTTCTAGTGACCTGACTTTTGAGTCGCCCCCCTCCCTCTCTCGCGTGTGTCAAAACTCGGTGAGTCATCGACACACACACACACACACACACACACACACACACACACACACACACACACACAAACACACACTGCTGTCCTTTTTGGTCAACGTTGACGGAATGAACTAAAATAACTTGAGAAGTTTCCACTTGGCATTCAGCCGGTCTGAGGGCGAACGGCTGCAGATGAGCGAGCCGTTACTTGGTGAAGGCGCGCTGGTGTCTCCCTCTGTCCCTGCGACCCATGCCCTGAGGTGGCGGCAGGAACCTACAATCAATCAAACAAACGCGTGGTTGGAGTAAAAATGTTTGAAGAGTAACGAGCAGCTTTTTGTTTCTCTCGACACAAATGTCATTGCACACAGCTTCCCGGTTGACGACAAACTGACTCACACTTGCGCGCACTCTCACCTCTCATCTTTGCGCATGCCATCACCCATCCAGCCCCCGCGCCCTCCGCCGCCGCCGCCACCACCACCGCCGCCCCGTCCGCCAAAGCGCTCCCGCCCACCGCCGCGTCGGTCCGCAGACATCGGCCGCCCGTCTCTGTCAATGCACGAGATATCATGACAATCGCGCCGGCAACTCGGATGTGAGAAAGCAGTCGCTGTTTCTTTCTTTTCGTCGTGGAACATTTGCAACTTGCACCTTGTCGAAAAACAAACAAACACTCAAAGCGTTTCACGGATCCACGTAGTGGACAAAACACGTGATCACACGTACCCTCGGCCAAACCCACGGCCGCGGCCTCGGTCTCCGAAGTCCTGTCGCGGAGTTCGGTTCCACATGGCGGGGCCCTTCGGCCCGGGCGAGGGTCCGCCGCGGAACGCGCCGCGTCCGCCGCCACCACCGCCACCGCCGCGGCCCCGATCCCCGCCCCGGCCTCGAGACGTCCCGAAGTCACGACCCATGTCTGAAGAAAAGGCAACCGTGTCAGAAAATGGCTCATTGCTGAACTTGTGTGGAAAGGTGTCAATCACAATGCTTACACACCACTGTCCACAGATACGTACACACAGAACACCATCGCAATTGCGCTGAGCCCGCGGCCCGGCGAAATGCCGCGGGCGAAAAAACTCCATCTGCCATTGATAGTTGAGTGAAAGATCCTTACTATCTTTCTGGCCGTATCTCCCGGGTGGGGTGAAGAAACGGCCGCCGCCCCCTCTGCCGCCCCCTCCGAAGCCACGGCCTCCGCGGTCGAACCCGCCCCCGCCGCCAGCACCGCCGCCGCGTCCCCGACCCCCACCGTCCTGCAACACACCGCGCACGTTCAGCTCAAGGCATTGCACAAACAGTTCGCCTCGCTCGAAGGTTCATCGAAAAGAACCAGCACAGCGGTCGGGCACGTGAAATGTGCTGGATGGCTTTCGATGGGCTTCTGAGGGATTGATTTCAATACGCTCCGGATGACAACACCCACCGTTCTGAATTCACCCGCGACATGCAGGATACAAACAGGATGCGAAAGCAAATGCAACATGCGAAGAAACCAGAGGCACCAGTTCTGTGTGTGATGCTTCAGACCGACTCATCGGCTCGGACCCCAGTGCGCAAAAGAACAACATGCACCCAGAACCAGTTCGTTGCAGATGGACTTCTCGTGCAAGTTTCGTCAACCAACGGATGTTGTGAGCATTGATGACACGAGTGGCTGCCAAGCAAATCATTTTTGGATGAGGCGTTCAATTTTTGCGAGTGTGCTGGTTGTTGGGCGAATGCCATTTGCAACTCTACTTTCGCACGTCCAGTTTTCCAAGTTTCACAACCAAAAATATCAATGCGAGGCACCTGGTCTCGGTGAATCGTTTGCGACGCAGCAGAACATTTACCGAATCCGAAACGACCACAAAACGCAAATAAAACTGAAACACGTACAAATCCTTGGGGACGTTGCAACTTTTTGACTTTCACTTTTTTGCACCGCGCCAGCTAAATCGAGAATAACGGGCAAAACAAGAACAAGTCTCACAAATCGGACAGGCAGGACTTCACAGAAACAGAAAGCCCTTCAGTTCATATTACAAAGAGCCAATTTTTAGCCCAAGGTGTGGCGGCCAAAGAGACACAAAAACAACAAAATCTGTCCGCTTTGTGTTCACACTGTCCGGTCCGTCAACAAACTACCCCCGCCCCTTGCGGTTCCACTTCCGAACAAAACGTGCAAATCTGCCCCACTTTGGAGCCGAAAGCTGTGGAACTGTGCATGGAGAAGCTGCTGATGGCACAACCCGCATCTTCCGCCGGGCAACAGAAGCGTGGTGAAAATGCACAGGTCAACCAGCGTGCACGAAAAAGCTTACTCTGAGGCCGACCTTGTGATCGAGCCGCCTCCCACCCCCACCTCCGCCCCCGGCGGCGGCATCCGGGACGCCTTTCGCACCTCGTCCTCCGGTGTCCTGCAAAATGTGTGGGAACCAACGATTGTTTGGTCAAGCAGTTTCACCCGAGACAAACGGCAATGTGGAAGCGAAGTGTGGTGGGAGCATGGGAGAGGACTTCGCGAGCAAATATCCTGACGCTCAAAAAGGACAGTTTCCAAAACTTCTTCGGTCTTCAAAACATTCGCAAGCTCGAATTGAAAGCGCTCACCTGATTCTGCTGATTCTCCATCTTGACGAAGTCGTCGACGTGCATGGACGGCGGGCGCGACGTGTTCGGTGGGCGCGAGCGGAACGGATCGTGGCGCCCTCCGGTGTTGAGGGCGGGGCGGCCGTACCCGCGCCCCCGCATCGGGGCCACTGAAACAGCAACGGCCACTCATTGTCATTCCTGTCAGTCCAGAGGCGATAAACTTCGATTCGGCTGCACTGTTGCTCACAGTTGCATTTCACCTCTCGCTTGTGTTCACTCATAAAAATTTCTGAAGGAAAAAGTGCACAATTTTTCACGCGGACTCACCGAACTTGCCGCCTCGGTTGGAGCGGCTCGTGTTGATGGTGTCGCTCTTGCGGTGCGCGCGCACACGACGGCGCGGCCGCACCCCCGGCGCGTCTTTCTCATGCAGAGATTTGTGCAGCTCCGCTTTCAGGTCGAAGTCTGCGCAATACTTCTGAACCAGCTCCTCAAAGTCGCACCGCGCCTTGAAAAAATGACAGATTTCTTGAACACCTTTCTTTTCACGCGTGAAAACTTGATGCTGGGAATTCCGAAACGCAAAACCTCTGCACAAGCAACGTTTTTCAAGTATCTCCAACCCAAACGGAAATGTGCATGGTGTATCCGAAAGCAAAAGAAAACGGTGCGTGAAAAAGAACACGTTGAGTGAATGCTGGGCCAGTTAGCTGACAGACCAATGAGAACTTACCACGTCCACCTCTGTGGAGTCGACCTCCTCGCTGCCGAGCGTTGACAGACAGTAGAGGGCGCTCAGCCGCTCGTCGTCGTCCTCGCAGAAGGCCACGTGGAAGACGGCGCGGCGCGCGAACTGCGTGTTGAGCGGATCCGCGTCCGGCATCGCCGGCTCCGTGTAGTCTGACAGAGAAACACAGCACATCCAATTCCGACCCCAGCACACTCCATATTGATCAAAACCCCTGAACATGACAACACTGAAGTGTCCACTCAGCTTGACGACCACACCCCGGTACCCCGCGCTGTGTGTCCTCAGCCTTACTGCCAGCCTACTCACGCACCACCCGCCACCGCACCGTGTTCTCACCGGCTGCGGGCTCGACGCGCCCGCTCTGCAGCAACCCCACCACAGCCTCGACGCTCTCGTGCACGGTGCGCAGCGCCTCCTCCTCCTTCGCGTACTCCGTCAGCAGGGCGTTCACGTCGTCCAGCGGGTGTCCGAACATTCCGTCCGACCAGCCCAGCAGCTGACGCACCTGACGAGCAGCAACAAAAGCCTCTCAAATTTATGCTCTACATCTGAAGTGCTCGTTGTGCGACCAGGCCCTTTATCACCAAACGCAATACCTCCTCGCTGGAAAGAACCATTGTTCTCTCGACCGGAAACGCGTCCTCTGTGGCTTCCGGTGGTGTTTCAGGTGGCGCCACCAGGTGTTGGATGAACTCAGCGACGGAGGACAGCGTCGCGATGCAGTCGGACGAGTCCTTGCTGAACGTGCTGTTGATGCGCATGAAGAGTTCCGACAAACAACCCGTGTTCCGGCCCAGCGCTCTGAAAACACCAGACAAGGTGTGATGTGTAACAGAAGAAACGGCCTTCGGTCCTCTCGTTGTCTTGGTCACCTTTTCAAACACCGGTCAATTTTTTTCCTTCTCACTGCAACTCACTGTTTGACGTGATAGAAGCCGTAGTCGTGGTAGGTGAGGATGTCTAGTGTTCTCACGGCCGGCAGCTGAGACGAGTAGCTGTGGTCACGGTTGCCCACGTGATCCAGCAGCCCGGCGCACACGACGCCCAGCTGCTGGCGCTGAGGAACGGAGTTGGCGAGTTGCCTGACCGCTGCAGCGCCGCCGCCGTCAGCGGGGTCGCTCGGAGCCAGCGTCACATCAGGGTCACACAGCGCTTGGAATATCGACTGAAACAAAGGACTTTATTGACAGAAGAGAGTGAAGAAGATTCGTTGGTACACAAACAAGTATGTTCGCCGCCGGGACAGCTCCATCAAAACAGACTTCCCGAAAATCAAGTTGCAACAGCTACTGGCCTTGTGAATGTGTACACACACACACACACATACATACATACATACACACACACACACACACACACACACAACAATGACACAATGTACACACCACTATGGCTTCCTGCGCCTGCACGTGCGACGCTCGTTCGGACACGACGTTCAGCAGACGCGAGAAGCGGTTCAACACCTCGAAGTACTTCTCTCTAAAAAACAGCAAACACATTTGATCCTCAGTTCTGAACCAATTCGCACAAGCAGTCTGAATGTCAACAGCAACCCAGTCACTCTTCTTTCTTCCCACATGTGTGAACCACCTCTCACCCGGATCTGCAGAGCTGGAGGAACGCGCTCTTGATGGCTGGCTGCTGATTCACGAGGCAGGCGATCAGCCCGAGCATCCGCGCCGTTTGCCCCGAGGCGCGCATCTCCTTCGCCGGCGGAGCGGCGCCCCCGGCCCCGGGCCCCGCTCCGGGTGGTGCGCCGGGGATGAGCGCGGCGGAGTCTGCGGGAGCCCCGGGGCCCGCCTCACCCGGGCCCGTGCCGGCTCCACTCCCTCCGGGAGCAGACTCCCCGTAGCGGGAAATAGTGATGTCCATGCTTGCGATGACAGTGTCCAACAGGCATCTAAAAAGAGGCCAAAGTGATTCTGTCGTCCTGAATGAAGTTTGAAGAAACAGAACTTCTGTCCACTCCACAGGAGGGAATTTGTGCCAAACTGTTCGGCACAACCACCACCGATTCTGGTCACACGGAGCTCCAGCACAACTCACCTGACGATGTGAAGGGCAGACGGCGCGGCCAGGTCAGCGACCTGCGCGCAGACGCGGCGGAACACGTGGATGAGCGGCTGGCACGACGAGCCGGCGAGCACGCCGATGATGGACTCGAGCTCCTCGTGCAGCGGGTGAAGGTGCGCGGCCCACAGCTTCCGCTGGTTTGTCGCCAACTCTATCTCCTCCTCGCTCAACGGCTGAGAAATACAGGTGAACAAACGAATGAATGAATGAATGAATGAATGAATGAATCCATTTGTAGCCAGCAAAGGTAGCAAGAAAACCCACCTCTCGGGTTTGCACGGGCAGGGGCAGCGGCAGCAGTTCTGAGATGAGCAGCAGACCTCCCAGGAACGTGTACGGCGCCGTTCCAACGAACTTGAACAGCTCCTTCATCATCATCGTCCACAGGCTCGAGCTCAGCGCTGCAAACGTACAAGCGGCACTGCGTTCACAGTTGCTTCATCTGCAAGTGCCAGACGGGATTTCGTAGCGGCATGCGACACACCACAGCAGTGCTAGACCCACCTTCTTCTCTCTGTCCGGACGTGAGTTCCGGCTGCGTGTAGGTGAGGATCGCATCCAGAATCAGCCTCTGCACGTTCGCTGTGTCCGTGCTCTGCGGACCCGAAGGGTTGTTCACCGAGCAGATGACCGTGTACAGGTTGAACAGGCACGGCAGGCTCGTCAGATCCTTAAACTGCACAACAACGATGAGGTTGTGTTCAGTGAGACAAGTGAAAAGATCGACCACAGTGCTGATTCTGCATTTACTAGGTTTGAGTTGATTTGTGAAATTTCACACCAGAAGCATTTTTTTTTACCTCAGTCCCCCTGGCGGCGATGAGGTGCGACAGCGTCGTCTGCACGAGCTCGACGGCGGGAGTGATGATGGCGTGCAGCAGCGCCGCGTTGTGCGAACTGCGGGGGATTCCCTTCTGCCACGGTCGCAGCGCCACCTCCGTCACCTTCTGCAGGTGCACAAACAAGAAAACCGCTGGCTTTTCGATCCTAGAAGCTGATGGGCGTCAGTTTTTCGAAGCTGGACGTCACTTTTTCCTGTGAACAAATCAATGATGCGTGCACTTGCAGTACGAACCGTCAGTATGTTGATCCACATGGAGAAGCAGTCGTTGCTGTACAACTCGATCAAGTTGTACTTGTACTTCAGTTCTTCCGTCCGCTCTGCATGGAAGAAACGCACCCGTCAGAAAATGATAAAATCATAAACGTCGCACATGAACAGACAAATGAAGCGCGGATGTGTACTGTTCACCTTCAACTGCGTAGCGCGTTCTGGGCGGGACTGCCAGGTGCCTCATGATACGAAGGGTGATGGCGAGACCCTTGGGCAGGTCCAGCGCATCATCGCTGTGCGCCTTGAGCTGAGACACGAGTTCGGGGATGCACTCCTCGTCGAATGATGTCACTTTCTTCAGCGGTGCAACCCATTCTTGCACTTCATGCAGCCGATCTTGCAGTTTACTCGTGCCAATTTCTGCAAAGACGACGCAAGGTTCCACCGGCGTTGGCGCACGAACCAGCCAAGTTCACAAAACTATAAGTTGTGAATACGAGCTGGATGTCACACCACATCCCCCGCCCCCTTCCGGAGAGCCACAGACGCACTGACCCTGATCTGCGATGTTGACGAGCCGCGACCCGAACTTCTCGAGAATCTCGACGTTGTCGCAGCTGCGCAGGACGTGAATGAGAAGCAGCAGCGCGTATCCGAGCGACACCGACCTGCGCTGCGCCTTGTCCCGGACCTCGTCACCTGATCGAGCAAAACAAACGCTGACGTGAGGTAAGACACAAACAAGCGGTGAACACGCGCGTGTGTGTGTGAAGGTGTGATTGGTAACATCAAAGGAGCCAGGCTTTCACAGTTGGTTCCAGAGCTCCAACACTGGCTTCTTTCAGCGCGAAGATACACTGCTGTACCTGAACACTCGGCAAAGGGCAGCAGGGCGAGCAGATTGTCGTCCATCCCGAGCACACGGGGCACGACGCGGCGCCCGAGCGGCGTGAACGTCATGAGGTAGAGTTGGTGCAGACTCTCCACCACGTGCGCGCTGTCCACTGGGCGCACTTCCGTGTCTGGGCAGCAAAAAGTTTTTGCCTTTCAGCCAAAGTTGCAACTTCCTGATCCGAGGCAACCCTTCCTCGTCATACGTTTGACTCCGCGAGTTTGAGGAGGAACTGACCTTTGAGGTGGAAGTCTCTCAGCTGGTCAATGAGCTGCAGACTGTGTAGATGGTAGACGAGCTCGAGGCCGAGCTGCTGCTGCGGCGCGCTCGTCTCCTCCTGACTCTCCTCGCGCGAGTACTCCTGCACACGAGGTGGAGAAATTCATACATCGCGTTAAGACTGCAACACTCATCAGGCACTCCGAGAAAGTCTCCGTTTGCCCACGGTAGCAAGTCGACACCAAAACGAACCTGCACCAACGCACGAACGATGCCGTTCGTCTGATCATGTTTCGAGCAGAGGTAGAGCAGGCCCGACCGACGGTCGAGCAGCTGCGCCAGCAAATCCCGCACCGCGGCGAATATTGAGAGATGTGAGCTCGTCACAGGCGATGACAGAAGCACGAACACGCTCTCCAACACTCGGCTGCAAAAAAAATACATTTCGTGCACAAGTTGTGTCACCTCAGACTCACGAATGCTTACTTCTTTTCAAGGCCCTGAGTGGTGACCAAGAATGCCCGCATGCATGTGCTTTAGTTGCTGTTGAGTTATGCACTCACCATGAGTTGAACATGTGGTAGAGACTGGGGAACGGGTCGTACGGGTTTTGCGTCACCTCAAACTTCAGTCTCCCAGGCAGCGTCCGCCTCGGCTGCGCCTGCAAACAACACCACCACATCAACGACGCCAACTCCGGTCAAGATCAAGCGTGATGGAATTGCCATCCTGCACAAGACGCACTTGTACTGTGCCGCAAGCTGACACCAAGACCAAAGAAATCCACCTTCGTCCAGTCAGTTTGACACGTTCGCGTTTGTATTTTTTTTTTCGGTTTACTCACAATAAGATCCTCGGCGTGCACGTAAAGGCGGGTGATCTCTTCAAGCGATGACGTCACGAGTTCCACCTCGTCGTCGAGGATGCCTCCAGCATCGAGCGCCGCCGGGTCGCCCTCCTCCGCCTCCTCGTCCTCCGAACTCTTCTCCGCCGCCACCGCCGCCGAGCCCGACGGCGAATCCTTCTCCACCAGGCTGCAGGAGGATAAAGGTTTTGTGAGGGGAGACGCCAGGCCAACTGAAAAGTCGGCCACCGTTTCACAACACACTCAAAGCCAATTTGATATGACTTTTTAAGAAGTGCAGTTTCACGCGAAAGAACGAATTCGTACAAGTGCAACGAAGAACCACCTCCACAGCGTCTGCTGTGATCACACCAACAGCCAAACTGACCACCCATGTTTGGCTGCCAAATGAAACTTGTGAATCAAACACAACACCAAACACGTAAATTTCCTTGAAGCGATCTCACCACGTAAATGTGTGCCCACAAAACAAACAAAACGCACGTGCCTTGCACACAACAAAAGGACATGACTAAATTACCCAAAATACGAAAGTGAAGTCAGTCTGAAGCTGTTGGAGTGAAAGCACAATGACACGGACAATGGACAATCTCAAATTGGCAAAGAGTCATTTAACGGCACAGCCAATCAACACTCACGCGTCGACGGCCGAGCTGAACCTGTTGAGCAGCTCGTAAAGATGCGCCTTTCGTACGAGAGCCGACAGAGACACCATGGAGCGCACCATCTGACGAGAAACGAATTGCTGGTTGATTCCGCCACCAGACATTCCAGTATTCATATTTCGTGGACAAACTGCGGATTGTCTTGTCACCTGTTTGGACATGATGATTTGCGCAACCCTCTGATAGGCGCTCGGTTCACCGTCGTCCTCCGTCTCTTCTTTCTTCACTCCATTGGTCTCTTCGAGGATGGACGCGCGACCCTGCATCTGGTGCCGTCCCAGAAACCACTCCATCCCGTCCTTGAACCTGACCGACGCGAAAGTGACGCACAGTTTCACATAACGCGGGAACAATTTTCTTTGCCCGTGTGAAGGTAATTGACCACCTGTCGAAATGAATCTGTTCGCTGTTTTGGGGACACACAATCTATCTACCTGGTGCTGCTATCCAGTGCACGGATGATTTGCAATTTCACTGATGACGACATGAACTGCGACTGGTACAAATCGATCAGTTTCTTCTGCACGCCGCCCTTCTACAACACACAACATGCTTCTGTCGTCACGTTGATTTCACACACCCATCTCCAGATAAAACCTCATTGGAAGAAATCAGTAAGGAATAAAAGATGTCTGTCTGTTCTTGATAGAAACATTTCCCTGTGGACCAAACGACACACGGAAGAAGCGGAAAGGAAGAAGAGATCTCACGACTCACCAACATACGGAACGACGTGTACGAGTCGCACGTGCACAGGACGCCGGCGAGCGTGACGCCCATCTTGAGGTGGCGCACCTTGTACGCCGTTTCAGGCTGCGCCATCGCGCGCTCCAGGTCAAGTCCCTCCATGGTCCACTCGATCAGTGTCGTCAGCACATCTGAGTCAAAGTGACATCAAAATCAAACACAATGCACCAATGAACTGCAACAGCCATCAACATTGAGAGAAGACAAGTTGCAAACGTAACTCCACGCACCTGTCTGTCCTTTTGCGATGAGATGAACCAAACCCGGCACAACAAGTGACGGAATCGTCTCCATCGCCTCCACCCACCTGTCAAACAGTGTCGAAGCGTTGCGCTTTGTTTCTAAGTTGCCCAATTTCTGCCCCAAACGCCCATTTTGCGAAGATCGTCAAGGAAATGCCACGAATGCAGTGTCACGCACTTCTCACAGCTTTGCGGTACGTACTTGTCGGTGTGCGGTGCGTCGCGAAAGGCGCTGATGACGTCCAGGATCTGTGTGGCGGAGGCCGGCGTCTCCTCGGGACTCGCCGCGTCGTCTTTGCAGCGCGACGACATCATCTTCTGCGTCTCCGCTTCGTACGCCGTCAGCGACGGATCCACAAACGTCTGCAACACAAAACAGTGTGTGAATGTCAGTCGACAGGAGATCCCTGTTCGCAAAGAGAATTGCGTAAGGCAAGGGTTTTCTTCTTTATCTTCTGTTTTTCGTAGGCACAAACGTACGATAAGTCGGACTACAACGAACGAAATTGTCTGGGTTGGCAAGAAGGGACACCTCACCTCGAGTGGCGTCACCTCGCACTGATCAGGATTGAACATGTTCAGAGTGTCATCCTCGATATCCGCCGCGTCCCAATCAATCTGTTCACGAGCAAGAACAAACGGCCATGAGAACAAGAACACTCATCTGCGCTGAGAAGCGTCTCGGAGGACGCATTAGTCACCACGGGCCATCGACTGAGCAGAACATGTATCCGAAGGAGTGGGCGGACCTATCAGATGATGCAATTTTGCTGAGCAGTGTCCAAAATGTTATTTCTGGGGTCGACAGGCATAATGGGCTTCCACAATGTTCTTTTCTTGAGCACTCTGGTGAAAGCAGTTTCATTGTGCGACACGATACTTACCATAGTGCGGTCAATGTCCGCTCCTTCGAAGTCGGACAGATTGGCCTCGTCTGAGGAGATTTCCTCGTAACCCTCGCCCTCCGCGTCCTGTACGGGACAAACGGAAGAATCAGCATTCGCGTCGCACAAGAACATTTCAAACATGCCAAATGATTCATCATGTTCAAATTAGACATTGTTCATCCACCGTTCAAAATGCTCAAATTCGAAATTTCGTTCCCTATGTTGGACTTGCACATTCGTTTCTCACCTGTATTTCGCCATCCGAGAGATTCCCGTACATCTTCTCCACGTTGTCGTCGCCCTCCAGCTCGGGAGTGACTGCATCGAACAGCTCCCCTGTGGCCGCGGCGTTGGTGACGTCACCAGTGGACGGTGACCCGACTGCGCCGGCCTCTTCACCCAGCTCCCCTGGTTTGGAGCACACACACACTTCACAAAAACATGGCCGACAACCGGATCATCAGGACAACAAGAGTGTACAGAAAACTCTTCCAGTTTCCGACAATTTGGAATGGAATGAAGTTTCGGATCACCTGGTTCAGTCGAGTCGACTTCCATCCCCTGGAAGAGTGGCGGTGGCTGCATCTGCATCTCTTGTTGGTTGTCTCTCGTGTTTCCTACATCCTCCCTGGGACCTCCGAAGTCTCTCGGTGGGGGAAGCTCCCTTGGTGGGAGATCCCGATTGGAGAAGTCCCTTTCCTTTGGAGGTGGGAGTTCTCTCTGGGGTGGTGGGAACTCTCTCGCGTCTCGTCCTGGGTGAGGAAATTCTCTTTCCATGTGTGGTGGTGGTGGGAATTCCCTGGGTGGAGGTGGGAGTTCCCGCTGCGCTGGGAAGTCTCTTTGGGGAGGTCCTTGGAAGTCTCTTTCCCGCGGCGCGGCGTGAGGTGGAAGCATGTCCCTCTGTGGCTGAAACTCTCTCATGGGATGCATCTGAGTTTGTGGCATGAACTCCCTGTCTCGCGGCGGCGCTTGCAGGAATTCCCGGTCGCGCGGGGGAGGACCCTGATTGAAGTCCCTTGCGGGTGGGTAATCCCGGGGCAGTCCCATGTCTGGGCGGGCTGGTGGCGGGGCGGGCAGCTCGCGGTCCCTCGGCGCGGAGGGAGGAAATTCCGGCGGGAAGGCCCCGACGACTCCGCTGCGATCCCGAGATCTGTCGGAGGAGACGGAGGCGGGCGACCGTGACCTGTGACGACCGTCTGGTGACCTGCGAGACACAACACAATCAGCAACAAAACAATGAAAATGTGAGACACAAAAGCCTGGCTCACAAAATGTGCTAACCTCCAAGTCCAAGACAACGTCTCTCAAGAAATTGCAAACCCTATTTCACAACACGCAGCGTGTAAAATTCACACCTCGAGCGTCTCTTGAACCTGCGGCTGTCGGGTGTTCGAGAGCGGCGCCGGTCTCCAGGGCTGCGGGACCTGCCTCTCCTCTCTCCGGGGGAACGCGACCTCCCTCGGCCGACACCGACGCCTCCGGCAGGGCTGCGAGAGTGGCGACGGTCAGGCGTTCTGAAGGAGAACGAGCAACTCAGATTTCAGACGCATGCTTATGATTTGAAATTTGAACTGTGAAACATCCGGATAATTCGTCGATTCACTTGGAGACAAGTCTTACATCTGGGCAACTGAAATGATTGCAGCTTTCACTCAGAATCACTGTGAACTGAGCCTGCGCTGGAGTTCCTCACCTCGATCTCTTCCTGAAATCTGGAGACCTTGATCTTCCGCGTCTGGGCGACATCGATCCGCGGCGTCGGTCGGGCGTCCTTGACCTGCGTCGATCGGACGGTGTCCTTGACCGACGGCGCTCAACTGAACGGCGTTCCAAAGAACGTGAAGAGCGACGTCTCTCCGGAGAGCGGGTACGCCGGCGGTCCCGGTCGGGCGTCCGAGACCTCCAGTGGTCGGGTGACCTCGATGACCTTGAGCGTCTCCCGGGTGACCTGGACCTCACCGGCGACCTGGACCATCTCCTCTCTGGAGTTCTGGATCGCCTTCTGCTGTCCGGTGTCCTGGATCTCCGTCTTGGGGACTTTGACCTCCTTCTGTCAGGACTTCTTGACCTTCGTCGGTCTGGTGTCCTTGACCTTGTACGCTGTCTGTCACCTGACCTGGATCGGGACCTCCTCCTCGGAGAAGACCTTGATCCGTCTCTCCTGTAGTCTCGATCTCTCGAACATTCCCTGGAGCGTTCTCTCGAGCTCTTGTAGCTTTTCTGCTGTGGCGATGTGCTGCGACTGTCTCTGTTGCTGCGCTTTTCCAGCCTCATCCTGTCGTCGTGTCTCGAATCGACGTGACCCTCCGACGCTGCGCGCGGTGACAGCGGGTACGGTTCGAGGCCGCGCCGCTGTTCTTCCAGCCCCACGTACGAGTCCACGGGCTGCGTGTACTGCGCCGCAGCAGTGGCTGGAGGCGGCGCGCCGGCCGGACCGGGAGCCGCTTGACCCGTGTAGAGCTGGGAATCCCATTCTGTCTGCGGATGAACCTCTGCAATTCCACACACAAGCCTTTGACTCACTGCAGAATCGCCAATGCAGAAATAGAAAACCACATAAAGATTCAAAGCTGTTGAAAGAAGCCGTCAAAGAAAGGCGAAACTATTTTGTAACCACAAGAAGAAACACCACGGATTTATTCTTTCAAGGAAAACACTCACCTGCAGACACATGCGTTGACGCTGCGGCAGGAGGTTGTGGCTGCCCAGGGTACTCAGGGTGAGTGGACTGTAGTGGCTGCTGGATCACTCCGCCCGCCAGTTGCGAGAACTCCGCACCAGCGGGCTGCGCGTACGCGTCTGTGGAGAACGATGCCATGTGTAACAAGCAAGTACAGAAAATTAATCGAATTCACCATCCGTCCAAACACATGCAGCCTGTGTTTGTGCACAACACGTGAAGGTTTTCCGTCCTTGTTTCAAACAAAGTCTGCATGCAGACTGCCAGACAGATCTCGTGACAGTTTCCACACACCTTGTTGCGGGTGTTGCGCCCTGACCACCTGTTGCTGTTGTTGCTGCTGTTGTGGTGGTGGTGGAGGGGGTGGGGACGTGCGGATCTTGGGAACAGTGGTGACAGCGCCATACACCGCGAGCGTGATGGTAGAGTACCAGCCTTTCAATATCAACCCGTCCGTCGGGACCTACAAAAACACAAACCAAATGTAAGCCTCAACCACTGTTGTTGCAGATATCGTCGAACAAACTAGACTTTCAAGTGGAGAATCAGCCGCGCGCAGCGTACATCGGCAGGACAGCACTTGTGTGTGTCGAAGAATGTGTGCATAATGTTATGTTTCTCAAAAAAACAATTGCAAGCATGAAAATGTAAACTTTTATTTTTTTGGCGGGGGGGTATCCCGGACAATGTCCGAGTTACCCCTAACCCGGACAATGTCCAAGTCAGTTGGAATGGAAAATTTTATTTGCAGGGAAGGGGGGTTTCCCAGACAATGACCGAGTAACCCCTAACCCGGAAATTTACCAATTGGGAATGGAAAATTTTATTTTCGGGGGGGGGT
>JAAUXT010047996.1_pt1 | contig 14534 bp, 20 predicted proteins | sample 7278171 | NCBI WGS metagenome assembly JAAUXT01 (sample SAMN14350112, study PRJNA611818) | marine sediment metagenome | isolation source: surface marine sediment (1.8m) | place: French Polynesia: Moorea | collected 2018-08 | reverse complement strand
TAGCTTGTGACACCATAGAGGAAGGTAGCCTAAACCACTGAGCTCCAACTCATGCTCTACAATAAACTATACTACAACATCACTACTGGGGCTTCACTCATATATACAACATTACTCAACTTCATAAATTGTGACATTCACTGTGTTGTTGATTTTGCCCGGATGCACTGTCATGCAAGCACACGAGCACAGCAACAATGGCGTTTTCAATGACTCTTCAGCAGCTCCAGCAAACTAACAAGGGACTTCACACTGCAGTTGCCTTGAACACTGCTTTTTCATTGGTTGCAATTTGACCCTCACCGTGTCCGTCTTCAAGGTTTCGAAGGTCCGCCGCAAAAAGCTGACGCTCAACCCCTTCATCCTCGCCCCTTCAGACAAAGCCTGCGCCTCAGTCGTAACAACGCACTTGCAAAGAGGGAGGTCTGACAGTCCTGGAAAGAGTTCCTTGCTGGTATTCTCGTGGACTGTTCAACAAATTCACCACGATGTTCCTCTCACTGCCTCAATGCCAGACTTTTTTTTTTGGCTTGGCTCTCCTCCAAACTGTATGAGTCTCGAACACACTGCCGTTTTTCCTGGCAAGACAGTTTTGTCCTTCCTGCGTTGCACACAGCTTTGCTCCAAAAGACACCCACCAGTTCTCATGACTCTTTGTGAATTTATTTTACAAAATAGATCTACACACCCACACCCCACTGCCACCACCACCATCATGAATCTGTTGGTAGTTGGTGCAGTTTCCATCAACAACAACCCAATTTCATTCAAGTTTTCTTGAAGACGTCTGTTTTCAGGCATATTTCAGTAGGAATCAATAAAACCATGGCGGGAGTCTTTCTCCGCGAGATGGCAGCAGCTCCCGGAGCCGAGTCGGAAATTGACTCGGCGACGTCACTGCGCAGGCGCGAACCAAGAATTTGGCGCCATTTTTCTACAGAAGTTGTCAGGTTGTTGTGAAATGTGCTGATTTTGTGCAGACATCTTGGCCAAATCGTAGACAGGACATCAATTCAGGATGGCGATTCCTGAGTTAAGTTGTGGTGCGATTCAGGTGAGTGAGAAGGCGGCTTGTGACTGTCAGAGCTCGAAATTGGTTTTCAAGCAGAATCTGTCAAAAGATGAAACCACTGTTGAAAGCGTGGCGGAAAACGAGTCGAGAGTCCAGCTCGAACTCTGTGTCAACACAGGCCACATTGATTTCTGTTTGTTGGCCTCTGGAATTGGATTTGTTGGTGGACGACGAAAAGACTGGTGTTGATCTAGATCTGCGAGACCCGGGATCACAGGCATAGTTCTGTGTTGCGCAGACTTATGGGGAAGCTTTGGAGCCCGTCCTTAGACTACAACCCTCGGACTGGAAAACTTGTCTGACATGTTTGCAAGCGCGTGTAGATCTACTGGACAGGACGGGGTGAGGTGGAGTCCAGGGGAAGATGCACTCCCGGGTGCTGTTTTGTCGTTCCAAACACTGAAGATGAACTGTCATTCGCAGGGCATCATGGAAGGAGACAAGTCGAAGTTCTTGAAGCCCGTCGTGCAAATTCTGGTGAGCGCCTTTCATCATCAACCTGCATTGAGGACGAATGTCCTGTGTCGGTAAAACACATTGTAGTGAGCAGTGAAGCTGTTTCGAGTTGTCCCTGTGGGGTCTAGTGTTTGTTGGTGCAGGTTGGTTTGTGCTCCGCAAGCTCGATGTTGCACCGTTTCCCTTCTCGTCGTTTTGCGGCACTCTGAAATCTCTATTTTGCAGGGCCAAAAGTCCGTCGCTGGTGGCAACAAAAACCCGGACAGGTTTAGACTGCTGATCTCGGATGGAATTCACACTTACGCCTGTATGTTTCCCATTGGCACTTGCGTTGAAAAATGCCAGTGTTACATGTGAAGGGGAAGCAGAATCTTAGCTTCTGCTCGTTCTGTCACTGCTGGAAGTCCGTGTCATTTCCCCTTGACACTGCAGCGGGACAGCTGGCTATAGCAGCCCCCCCCCCTCCCGGAGGAGGAAGGCTGGTGTTCATTCAGTCGACAAAGGGTGCAGATGTGTGTCAGTGAGAATCGGGGTGAATTTTTACAGCTCCTGGCGCGTGAAACACTTACTGACAGCGGCTGTGCAACAAGGCTTCGCTTTGTTGTTGCGTTCGACGCCTGACGTCGTGTTTGCTGCTTTCAGCTGCGATGTTGGCGACACAGCTGAACCACTTGGTACAGGAAAACAAGTTGCCACAGCACACCATCATTCGTCTTGAGAAGTATCTCTGCAACGAAATCCCACCCAACAGGTGCGTGTAGTCAGCACTGGATGTTCCGCGCTGTCCGTCCGTTGTGGCGTATCAAGCAGAGCGCTCTATCCACTCCCACTTGCAGCTCCACTGAACATTTCACCTTTCACAAAAAGTCCAACGCCATCCCACTGTTCAGAATCTGCTGCAAACATTTGAAATATCAGATCCCTTTCTCCCATTCGGTGGCAAATTTTACAGCATCGTGATTGAATATCCACCTACCAGGGCCATTCGTACTGTTTGTTCCGACGGGGCTTTCTTGCCTTGGAAACCACTGTCTCAGAATCGACCAGCTACATTTGTTTCATCTCACTCGATGCTGTTGCACGTTCTTGTTTTGATCAAACTGAACATTTCTGTGTGGTTTCAGGCGTGTCATGATAATTTTGGAGGTCACAATCTTGGCTTCGGCGGATGTGGTCGGCCAAAAAATCGGAGACCCGAAGGCCTTCAATAAGTCGGGCGAGAACCAGCCGCCCCCGCAGCACCAGCAGCCGCCGCCCCCACCCAAGATCGTCAACGGGGGTTAGTATACACAAGCGTGCGTGCGTGCGTGCGCGCGCGCGCACACACACACACACAGCAACGACAACTCCGCTACTGTGCAGTGTCAGTACGCGCCCATTTGAAGCCTATTCGCCTCCGCAGAGGGACGTACAACTCTCCAGGGGAAAATGCGCTCAGTGTTTGGACATTGAAAAATTTGTCGTGAAGTCTGCACCGGCTGCTCTGGTTTCGTTCGGTGATTGCGTTTGTCAAGAGAACCCGTTTCTTTTCTCCAAACATGGAAATTGGCGCTGTTTGTTCCAGGACATGTGCCAAAGACTCCGGAGCAGAGGAAGCCGGCGGGAGGTTTCTACGGGAGCCGCGCGCAGCCGACCCGCGCAGTCGGCGCCGCCGCCGCCGCCGCAGCGACCAACTCCCCGAGGACGCCCGGCGGAACTCCGCTCAGGGTCTCCCCGATCGAGAGCCTCACTCCCTACCAGAACAGGTGCGCCTTTTTCGTCGTCTTGACATTCGGACGTGAACAACACGTGTTTGAGGTGTGCAGCTCTCAGCGTTGCCCGGCTCCACGTTCTGGTTGAATGAGTGGAGCCCAGTAACAATAGAAACCGTCAAGCGTCGGACGAGCGCAAACGGTGGCGTTTTTTCGCTGCATTGCAGCGTCGATTGGTGGCCAGGATGCTTTTGCGAGCGTTAAAACTTTCTCTCACGCATTGTCAAATTTGATCTGCTCGATGTTGTTCACGGTGGATTTCTCGTGTCTTTCACGATCGAAACAAAGTGTACATGTAGTTTTGAGTGCAGGAGAGAAGTGTTTGGTTGGAGATGTGTCTTTACTGAGGCGTTGTCCCAAAGCCTACCGCACGAGGCCGCGTACGCATGTTTGTTCCGTGACGACCCTTCCCGTGACGGCGCTGTGGCACTGCACCCCGCAGATGGACGATCAAAGCTCGAGTGACGCACAAGTCGGACGTGCGCAACTACAGCAACTCGCGCAACCAGGGCAAACTCTTCAACTTCAACCTGCTGGACGAGACGGGCGAGATCCGCTGCACCGGTTTCAACGAGCAGCTCGACAAGTTCTACGATCTGATCGAGGTCAACAAGGTCAGTTTGGAGGCGTCGCGCTGCAGGAGGCTCGGTCGACGTCATCTCGAGACCGTCATGAGCGCAGTTCTGTCGTTGCGTTGACAGGTGTACTTCATCTCGCGCTGCACACTGAAGACGGCCAACAAGCAGTTCAATAACACCAACAACGAGTACGAGATGACGCTCAACTCCGACTCCGAGATCACCCTGTGCGAGGAGGTGTCCAGCCTGCCCAAACTCAAGTGCAAGTTCGTTCCGATCAACACGCTCATGGACCACGCTCCCAACTCCGTCATCGGTGAGCCGCAACGCTGTGTGTGTGTGTGTGTGTGTGTGTGTGTGTGTGTGTTCGCCAGACTATCGCCAGCGCAAAACACACTCATCCTCGAGACTTGATCGGCTGTACACGACCGCAAGTCGACCGGGATCGTGTGCGGTGAGGCTCGTGTGTGTTGCGTCACGCGTGGTGCAAAGAGCGCGCTGCGTGGCCCTGTGGACGCAGCGCTCGACTTGGACCTGGACGGAACCTGCACGACGCATGTTCCGCGGCAGCTGGACTCACTATCCCGGTGCCATTTCAGACGTGATCGGCATCGTGCACGACGCGGCCGAAGTCTCGACCATCACGACCAAGTCGACGAACCGCGAGATGAAGAAGCGAGACTTGCAGCTCGTCGACAAGAGCGGCTCTCAGATCCGACTCACCATCTGGGGCTCCGAGGTCCGTGGCGCGCCCCTGAGTCCACAGCTTCTGTTGCAATTGTGTTCGCGGTCGATGCGCGCAGGACAGCACCGCGAGGTTCTATTGCGATGGCGCCTTTCCTTTTCAGGCGGAAAGGTTTGACGGCAACGGGAAGCCGGTGTTGGCCGTGAAAGGAGCCAAAGTCTCCGACTGGAACGGTGGGTTGCAGCACGCAAAAAGCATGTGAAGCTGGGGGCTCGAAAGGCTCTGTTTGCCCCGTGCGCTGTGAGTGAGTGCTGCCCGCTGAGCGAGCACGGCCTGATTCGCTGCAGGTCGGTCGCTGTCGTCGCTGGGCAGTTCGCAGATGTGGCTGAACCCGGAGATGGACGAGGCGTACACGCTGCGCGGCTGGTACGACTCCGAGGGTGCCGCCATGGACTTCGCTGAGTACTCCCGCGGGGACGGCGCCGCCCCGTCCGGAGGTGTGTGTGTGCGTGCTTATACGCACGTGTCAGTGTTTGCCCTCGCCTCACGGCAGCGTGTTCACTGCCTGGTTCCCCGCAGGATCAATGACCAACTGGAAGACGCTGCGGGAGGCGAAGGAGCTGGACACGAGCGAGAAGGCGCAGTACTACACCGCCAAGGCGACCATCCTCATGTGCAAGAAGGACAACTGCATGTACCAGGTGCGCCCGTCCGTCCGTCCCCGCTGCTCTCAAGAGCACTGGTGATCGCGCGAAATGAGTACGCGTGGAGAGGGGTGGTGACGGGCTGTTGACTCTGTGCGGTTCTCACGTCCGCATTTCGCTAATTTGTGCCTGATTGCCTTGTGTAAACTGCGAGTTTGTTTTCTTTGTCCGCAGGCGTGTCCCGGAGACAGCTGCAACAAGAAGGTGGTGGACCAGGGTGACGGCACGTTCCGCTGCGAGAAGTGCCAGCAGTCCTACCCCAACTTCCAGTACAGACTGATCCTCCGGGTGAGTCGCTGCGCCGTGCTCCACCAGAACGTTTGCAAGTTTGCGATGGAAGATTCGCTGCCGCACAGAATACGTCAAGGTCTGCCTCCGGGTGTAAATGTGCAAATGTCGGTTGCAGGTGAACATGGCGGACGAGACTGAGCAGATCTGGGTGACGTGTTTCCAGGAGAGCGCGGAGCAGCTGCTCGGCTGCTCGAGCGAACAGCTCGGTCGCTGGAAGGACTCGGTCAGTGAACCCAGCCGGAGCCGCTGCGCTCTGTGCGAGTCGTGGGCGCTGCAGAGACGCATCGCTTGGGCGTCCAGCATTCTGGAGATGATCTGCGTCAGTTTGATCCGCACGTGGATGCAGAGTACCCGTTTGTGCAGGTTCACTCACTTTCCCATCAGATGTGTCCAAATGTCCGAGTTTTTGCAGGATGACCCGCTGGAACAGCAGCAGTTCGAGGCAGTCTTCCAGGACGCCTGCTTCCAAACGTTCATCTTCAGGCTCCGCGCCAAGACGGAGAATTACAACGTGAGTTGCCCGCAGATCACGTGTTGTGCCTGAAAGTCTGGCTGGTCAGAGTCTCAATCCACATCTGTCGTCGGCGTGAAATTCAGGAGGACGTTGGACTTTGCAAAGTTGATCAAGCCGCGAACCATTTTCAAACTCGGTCCTTGCCAGTGGTCGCTGTCCTCCTCCCTTTTCACGACGCGTCGCCATGTAAACGGGCGCAACGCGTGGCTGGCGTTTGTCGGAGCTGAGCGTGGCGGTCGTGTTGCAGGACGAGGACCGGGTGAAGACGACGTGCATGGAGGCGAAGCCGCTCGACTTCACGGAGCACTCGAGGCGCCTCGTGGACGACATCGAGAGGCTGCTCGCCTCGTAGACTCCCCGAGTCGAGCGAGAGCACCGACCGACCGACCGACCTGTTCACCAACTTGTGATAGAGAGGAAGAGAACCAGTTCTCCATCGCCATGATTGTGCGTCCGCGGACACACTCAAGCACATTCTTGCTCTTTTGTAGTTTGGTTTCATAACTTATGGGCGGACATGTTGAGCGCGATGTATGCTGACTCGATGGCAAGGAAGAAACGCGCCGTTTATTCAGAGCCGCGAAGGACTGGCCCCGTGTTCAGTTTGAAATTGCGCGGCGATGTTCTTTGGAATCATTCCTGCTCTCGTTTGTGTGCACTTGATGTTTGCGGCGAGATTGTGGGGAAGGCTGGAAAGTTCATACTGAAATAAAATAATTTAACAATGTAATTGCTGAGTTGAATCAACGTTGAACACCAACGGGAAATTAATAAAATCACGACACGTGCAACAACGCTACCGGAGTTGTCGAACTGTCCTGGATTGTGGGCGGCGGGGAGAAGGCCGCGTGGTCGGTGGGGGGGGGGGGGGCTGATCGGGTCGAGGCTGCACACTCCGCACAGAGATGACGGTGATGCATCAGCAACTGTGAAGAGCTTTTTCTCATCAATCACTTTGGCCCAAGTTCTGGCACATTACTTACTAAACTGCTGGTTTCAAACCTGGAGAGAACGTCACAAGAGAATCAAGTGGAAACTGCTCCGTTACAAAGGACGCGGCAAACTGCCTTCTGGAGTGTAGATCATCAGAGAAGTCTTGAGCCACGTTCAGGCTTGACGCAACGCTTTGCTCTGCTCGCGTCACGTACGTATCAACCCGTGGTCACGCAAACAACCTGTGTTGACGTGAGCATCCTGCGTAATCGCCGGAGTTGTGAAACAGGCCCCGCTGCTTCACTCGTTCTCTGAGCGGAGTGACAGGGCGGCGTCTCGGCCGTGCTCCCCGGAGTGAAACTGATGACGGCCAGAGAGCTTTCTGATTTAGTGCGATTGGTTTCCGCGCGGCCCTGTCCGCGGAGCGTCCGCTGTGGACCAGGGCGTGTCGGCGTTCAGGCCTCGTTCACATTGGAAGCGTTGTTGACGCGCAGACTTGGAGTCCAGACTTGATCGGGCGGGTCCGTCTTGCGCGACCCACCGTCACGGCTCCAGCTCCAAAGACCTGAAGCGTCTCTGTGTACACGACGTCGCAGAGTCGCGAGAGAGACAGAGAGAGAGAGAGAGAGAGGCAGAGAGAGAGAGAGAGAGAGAGAGAGAGAGAGAGAGACGGCCGCGCTGCGCTCATCAGCTCAACCCGTCTGTCGGAAGAATTCCGCCGCTCCATAAACCAACAGCAGGCGCGCTGACGGCTCGGCACATTCCAGCCCAGCGCTTTGTTTGTTTGATACAGATTCCTCTCCTGAGATGAGCGAAGGAGACGAAAAATAGACGGATAACTCACCACGGCGCTGACAGAAATCACAGCTTTGGGCCGCTGCATGACGCTTGATACTCGACACGTGGGGATCTCGGGTTCACTGGGCCGCAGCGCCGTCCTGGCAGCGAGGGACGCGGTGGCCCAGGAAAGACGCAGTTGTCTGTGCATGGATGACCCACGCTTTCCTCTTGCAGCATGCATGCTGCAGGACGCACGCAGATCCGTCGCGTGTCTTGCATTGAGGCTGCAGGGCCGGCTTCGCTGCAAACACGACGCTGCAGCTCAACGCAAGAATGGATTTGAAACTCAGTGCAGTCTGTGTGCAAAAAGGTCGCAACTGCAATTTGGCGAGTTGGCACGTTTGTGGTGTCAGTGAACTCCATTTGCTGTGCAAGCCCCAACTGCAGATGTTCACATCGTCGGTTGAGCGCACAGCCTCCAATCCGAACAAGAGTGTCACTCAATCACGCTGCAGGCGTACAGATCTATAGAAAGGATGGGGGCGATGTGGAACCAGGGGAAGCACAAAGTCCGATGCACTTTTGAAGCTCCAGAAGCGCCTGGATCTATGCACTGGAGCATTTTCCTCGTCGTTCGGTTTGAAGTCACAAACATGCAAAATTCCCAGAGAGAGGTTCCGTGAATCGGCTTGAGTTCCTTTTGTGCGTGAACGAGCGTGCAGTATTCATCCCAGACGAACAATGTTCAAGTTTGTATCGCAGCTCCACTTCGCAGATATGGTGTTTTCGGGAGCGAGCGGGTCCTTCTCCGGGCCAGTGGCGCGCAAAACTGACACCGGAATAAAACGTTCGCCTTGAGGGACAGAGAGAAGAAGGGGCTCCATGGCTCGTGCAGGTCTCACGGGCGCCTCACGTAACGTGCCAAGCGCGGAACGCAGGTATCCGAGTCTCCGATTGATTATTTTGCCTCGAACAGGGATATGTTGGGAGCGAAACTTGGGTGGTGCATGGTGGGTGACCCTGTGAAGCTGTCGACAGCGGAGCGCGCGCGGGCAGAGCGCGCGGAATGTCACTGCAGCGAACCGGGCCAGTGCTGTCAATTCTTTGCCGAATTCCCTCAAAACTAAAGTGGATCTGTATTTCCTTGGAAAGGCGCGAGGTACGTAAAAACCATTTGTCTTGCACAGGCGACACGACGACGGATGGAGACGGTGTGTTCGCGTCGTGTGTGCTGTGAACCAGCGCGTTTCTGAACAAGCAGATTCGGTATGACACAAACACCTTCGGATTTGAAGTCAATTTCGTAGGTTGTATTTCTTTGAACAAAAGAGCAAATGGAGATCTCTTGTGTAAATGGTGATTGCGCATTTGTGAGGAGCAGATGTCATGAGACACTGCAAACAACAATATGGAGCTGATCGATACGAGATTCTCATCACTTGAAAACATGTGCGGGCTGTCCAGCAAGCTTGCCAATTCAGTCTGTCAGTTTCAAAATTTGTCCCAGGGTGTGTGCCATGGCGTGACCCAAAGGACGACAAACCATTGCAAATTTTAGTGTTTTCAACAGCCTCAAAAAAGGCACACCACTGCGTGTATGTCTCAAACGTTTTGTGCTTTTCCTTGATGTTTGGAAAAAGGCTGAGACATTCTTGAGTGGCGAATTCAGGCATGCGGAATCTGGTAAAGGATCTTCAAGGCTTCATCCTTGTGGAGTGAAGGGCCCTCGAATCCGCCTGTCAACTTGAAGCGTCTCACACTGGCTGCGTCACGTCTGGCGCTCCTGTTCATTGGATGCTCGTCAGATGGTTACGCAACGTCAAAGTTGAGACTTTCAGCAAGAGAGGAACGTAAACCTAAACGCAAACGCAAACGCAATATTTTTGCATTTGCGTTTGCGTTTGCATTTGCATTATCCCTGAAAACCCTTTCAGCACCTCCGCATCCAAACCCATGCAAATGGAGGTGTAGTCCCCTTTTCAGCTAACCGGAAGTGCGCCATCTTGGGATTTGAGCTCAGTGAGTTTTCTTGTTTTTTTTCTCGTTTTGGATGGTTTAATTTGTGTATTCAGTCATAAATTTGAAGTAAATTTGTGCATGAAGTATCAGAGAACAGATTGGGTAGGATAATACGCTCATGTCAGGTAGTAACCGTGTGAGTGAAAAAAACTTTCTTGCCACCAACAGTTGTGGAGTGTCATGGTTGTATCGATCGTGGTGACTTTGGTGCTTTCGGTTCAGCTCAGTGTTGTCCAGAAGCCTTTGGGTGTGTACAGAAATGAGTGTGTATTTGTGGGATTGAAGCTTTTCAGGGATAACATGAATAGTCATAAAGTAGTTGTGATGAAGTTTCAAGTCGAGCAGAATCGAGTGTCAGGCACAATCGTCATTGCAGAGATGTAGATCTGTGCCGCAGTGTGATGAGTTGTCCTTTTTGCAGGCCAACGTGTGGGTTTCGCAGGTTTTCTACAAGGCAACGACAAAGTCGTGCAACAAGACGAAAGAAACGTAAGTAAACAGCGGCAAAACAGCAGAGTCTAACACGTACTGTAGTCTTTTCAGCATTGCGAACAGCATTTTCTTTTTTTGTGTGTGTGCACTGACATTGGTAAGGAACATTCTAATGTAAGGGTCATTAGTTTCCAAACATTGGGTTCAAAATTTGATGAGTTTTGAGTATAATATTGATGTTGAGGCCAACAAGAGTTGCGTGTTCGACATATGTGAGATGCGCAACCCAATAACAATTATTATCTGCTGTTGTGGTTACTCCTGAAAAGATTGCTGTTATTCCTGAAAAGGTTGTAGCAGGATGCCTTTAGCAGTGACAGCCCCCCCCCCCCCCTCCATTGTCAAGTCACGAAGAATGCAACATTTGTCTCTTGTTGCAGGCAGGCAGCAGAGACGCTTATCTCTGCGTGTGCGCCTTCAGTACAGCTGTTGATGCAGGTGCGTGCAACTGTGAAGTGTTACTGTGACGAACCAATTGACGCAATTGATGTTGTACTGGGATCACATAGAGCACGAATACAAATGTAATATCAGGGATAATGTGTACATGTACTGTCCTGTTGCATTGACGTTGCTGTTGATGTTTGTGTTCATGTTTTCAGTTATGTTCGTGTTTTTGGGTGTGACGCCTTTCCCTGAAGACCAGCCGTCTGGTGGGACATCGGATCTCCTTGCACTTGGTCTGGGCTTCACCATATGCTGCAGTGAAGTAGACAAAGCCAACGACGTCATCCTACATGCAGCTCTACATTTGCGTAACGGGTCAGTCAACAACACCACCGAGCGTGATGCAAGGAAAGAGATGTTTCGTTTTCTGTCCAGCAAAAAGGTTGCTGGTAACTTCATGGATGAAGCTAAGCAATTTCTTGCCGACACCCAGAGCAGATGGCAAAATGTGAAGGAGTTACGCGACTCCATCATGAATGAGTGCAATATGGTTGATCCCCTTCTGATTCATGTTGTGGCACGAGTGTTCAAAGCACATATTTGTGTCGTCTTCAAGCATTCTGTCTGGGCAATGGCACACCCTGGTTCTGGTCTGGTCGGTGCCACATTGATGTTTGCCTACTTGGGCAATGGAATAGTCCAGCAAGTGGATCGTGTGAATTGGGGGGGGGGTTCCCATGGGTGATGTTGCAGCCACTGGAAGGATCACGCGGAGCTCATGCAAAGCGATGGCAGCGAGTACTGTGTTGGCGAATGCAGTTGCTCAAACAGGTGAACAGTGTGACGTGGTTGATGCAGTGGAAAATGATGACAGGGGGGAAGTGTTTGCGACTGTTGATGAGGGGAGCACAAATGCATACCGCAAGACAAAATTGAAGGAGGTGAGCATCATGTTGACGCGCTTTGCCAAAGAGCAACAGATCATGGTCAATGCAAACCTTGTGAGCCCGGAAAAGCACCCACCAGACAGTGCGATGAAGGTTGTGACCCCAGAAAAGAGTGTTGTTTCGACGAAATTTGAGCGTGCGACGCGTTCTTTGAAGCGAAAACGTGCGGTGTCAACAGTTGTGACCCCTGAAAAGAGTGTTGTTTCGACAAAACCCGAGCGTGCGATGCGTTCTTCGAAGCGAAAACATGCTGTGTCAACAGTTGTGACCCCTGAAAAGAGTGTTGTTTCGACAAAACCCAAGCGTGCGATGCGTTCTTCGAAGCGAAAACGTGCTGTGTCAACAGTTGTTACCCCTGAAAAGAGTGTTGTTTCGACGAAACCCGAGCGTGAGACACATTCTTCCGAGCGTAAATGTGCAGTGAAAGTTGTGATCCCCAAAAAGCGTTCTGTGTCAAATGTTGTGATCCCCGAAAAGCATGTTCGGCATGCATCAATACCGCGTACAGTGAAAGTCAAACGTGACGTGTCAGCTGGTGGTAGTGTTGCAAAGGCAGCAGCAAGTGTGCATGCTAAATACAAAACATTGCGTCAAAAGAAAGGTGCTAGTGCGAGTGCACAAGACGTCTTTGCAGCAGAGGATGACATTCCATTGTCACAACTATTGGGCACAAAAGCAAAACGTAGTGAGCGTGATGTTAGCTCAACAGGTACCAAACATGTGACGCACCATCGTGAATGTAGTGAGCATGATGTTAGCTCAACAGGTACCAAACGTGTGATGTGCCCTCGCAAAGCGAAGCAGGTCTGCAAGCGTATTGCAGCAAAATTTCGCACTGTTGTGAAAGAAGTTGAACAGCAAGAAGGGCAAACAACAGTTCAGTATGGTCGTCCTGAGAAGTACAGGAAATGTCAACATTCCTACACCTGCTGTGTGTGTGAGGAGAAATTCACAACTCTGACCATGTACAACAAGCATGCCCCCAGTCATGGGTACCACCCTTGCGGGTTGCCCTATTGCAATCAATGGTTCCGTGTCCTTTCTGCTCTGGAAATGCACAGAAGTTTACACAGGGCTGGTGGGAAGTTGACATTTCCTTGCAGTACTTGTGGTGAGAAGTTTTCTCATCCAAGTGTTTGCAACAAACATGCTGCTTGTCATGGGATGAAACTTGTCAAGTGTTATGACCCTCAGTGTACAAAGACCTTCCGCAGGAAAGGTGACATGAAGGGACACATGAAGTGTCACGATCCTGGTCAACATGTTTGCGACATTTGTGGGAAGCAGTTCCATGCGCAATCTAACTTGAAAAAACATCGGCACAACCATTTTGCTCCAAGCATCAAGTGCAAGCAGTGTACAGCAAAATTTCACCAGTACCAGCAGCTGAAACGGCATGTTGCCAAGGTTCATGCGCAGTGATTGTGCATTGTGTTATCCCTGAAAAGGTGCTGATTGTACATTGTGTTATCCCTGAAAAGGTGCGTAAAGTACTGCAAGTTTGTGTATGTTTGTACCTCAGGTTAGAACTTTGTGACAGATACTGGGTGTCAGTGATACGTGTGCAACGTGTGCACGTCAAGATGCCGCATTGGTGTTCACGTCAATCAGTGATATCTACCTCATCACGAAGCCTTTGCTACGACGATTATTGTCATGTTATCCCTGAACAGTTTTACAATTTGTGAGATTACGTGCTCTCTGTGATCCCTGAACAAGACTTTGCATTTTTCAATGCGAATGTTTGTTCTGTTTTTTGTGCATGCAGCTTTTCCTTTGCAGAATGGAAGAGTTTCCACCGATCTGGCCATATACTGTGGATAATTTCTCTTCTCTTCCAATTGAAACTAAGCTTGTCATGACCAGAAAACTTGTATGTTCCATGGAGAACAGCTTATGTCTGGTGTACCATTTGGGACCGTGAGCTGATGAAAGTCATGTACAGTTCTTGGCTCGAATTGAGCGTGTCAAAAGCCATTTAGCTCAACACAGGACTGAACGAGACTTGGTACAAAATGCAATGTATGACTCTGCAGCAGTCCTGAATGGTCACAGTGCGGACAGGGGTGGTGAAGGGTGATTTTTTTGCCAATAAAGATAATGTGTTATCTCTGAAATACATAAAGTGTTTTTCTTGTTTCTTCTCACAGCTTGAAAATGGCAGGACATGATGCTTTGCTACCGGAAATTCTTGCGCTTCTCAAAGTGAGTGGACTCTTCAGCAATGAGGATGTTTTACTTTTGCTACTTGCTGACGCAGTGGATCAGTATGAGCGAATCCCAGATCATAAGAAATATGACAGATTTGATCTGGAGTTGGTCTCTTGTGATGAGTGCAAGCACTTCTTCCGCTTCCAAAAAGAGCACATCCCTACTTTAGCTGAACTCCTGCGCATGCCTGAGTGGTACAAATCCAAAAATCGTGTCACTTGGAACAGAGTTGAGGGCCTTTGTATTGTTCTCCGCCGATTGGCATACCCAAACTGATTGGCTGACATGGTGCCAATGTTTGGCAGATCAACAAGTGAGCTGTGTAAAATTTTCAACACAACTCTGCACGATTTGTACACAAGGCATGCCTTCAGGGTTCAGACACTCAATCAACCATGGGTGGACCATGATGCTTTTGCACATGCAGTTTTTCTGCGTGGTGGTCTGCCTTACATCTGGGCATTCATTGATGGAACAATAAAGAAAGTGTGCAAACCAGGTGTTGGCCAACAGCATCTGTACAGTGGTCACAAGCACATTCACAGGGTCAAATATCAGCACACCATGGCTCCCAATGGCTTGGTTGTGCATTGTTTCGGACCTTTCGAGGGCAGGCAGCCAGATGCCGCGATGTATCATGACAGCGGTATTGATGCTCAGTTGCAACCACTGCGTTCAGCCGATGGGTCACAACTGGCCTTGTATGGTGATGGC
>JAAUXT010114978.1_pt1 | contig 14535 bp, 11 predicted proteins | sample 7278171 | NCBI WGS metagenome assembly JAAUXT01 (sample SAMN14350112, study PRJNA611818) | marine sediment metagenome | isolation source: surface marine sediment (1.8m) | place: French Polynesia: Moorea | collected 2018-08 | reverse complement strand
TTTTATGCCTCATTAACTTTGTCAGTCTTCAACAAGCATTCATTACAAAATGGTAATGGGTCTCGAGAACAATGGTTGTGGCGTTCAAGAACAAATCCTTGTGTTATATTTCAGGTGCTCGTGTTTTCGACGTCCGAGAGAGATGCGCGACTTCTGTTTCCACAAGTCGTCAAGTTTCTGGCGAGTACCGACATCGTCGTCAAGAAGCAGGCGACTTGGTTCGTCGGACAGCACTCGAACGAGAAGGAGCTGGTTCTGCTCGGCATCAACACTCTGGTCAAAGACTGTTCCGACGCCAACCCGATGACGAGGGGCCTCGCACTGCGCACTTTGACCTCGTTCCCAGACCCGGCCCTGCTGCAGTACAGCATTCAACCCATTCTGGACGGATTCAAGGACAGAAGTGCGTACGTGCGCAGGAATGCAGTGACGGCTTGTCTGAAAGTTCATCACACATCTCCAGATTTCATCGCTGAAAACGACATCGTAGACCGACTGTACAGTATGATTCGTGACCAAGACCCACTTGTGATCACGAACAGCTTGTCAGTGTTGGACGAGATTCTTGCCACAGAAGGCGGTGTGGTCATCAACAAGACCATGGCGTACTACCTACTGAACCGACTCAGTCTGTTCACGGACCTTGGTCTGACTGTTGTGATGGGTTTCCTGACGAAATACAAACCAAGAAGTGATGAAGAGTGTCTGGAAATTATGAACGTGGTGGACGGATACTTGAAACACAGCAACAGTGCGGTTGTCATTGTGGCTTTGCAGTACTTCCTGCATCTCGTACAGGATATGCCACATTTGAAGAAAGAAGTCTACAGTCGAGCAAAGGGTCAGATCTTGCATTTCGTCGCAAGTGGCAACCATGAGTTAGCTTACGTTTTATTGTGCTACTTGGAGCAACTAATTGATGAAGAAAAGGAGCTGCTTGAGCCGCACGTTTCCGTTTTCTTCTGCAGATTCAACGAACCTTTGTACGTGAAGATGAAGAAAATCGATATTTTGCCCAAACTGATCACGAACGATTCAGTGAACGATGTGTTGGAAGAACTGAGCATGTACTGCACCGATGTGAATCGTGTGCTCAGTGAACACGTCATCAAGGCCCTGGGAAAAATTGCAACACTGAGCGACTCGTTGTTTGACAAATGCGTTGCGAAACTGCTGCAGTTGCTCGGAAATGAAGTGGACTATGTGACATCGAATATATTGTGTGTTTTGCAACAAATGCATCTGAAGGAACACAAGCAACTCCCGACCGTGCTCCAAAGCCTGCCGAAATGTTTCGATGTCGTTTCTGACGATCTGGGCAAATGTGCGCTGTTGTGGTTGTTGGGAGAGTACGGTGAGCACCTGGCGGACAGTCCGTACTTGATTGAGGAGTTCATCGACGGCAGTGATGAGGAAGTGAACGCTTCTATCCAGTCGCACCTGCTGTCGGCCACGGTGAAGCTGTTTCTGAAGAGACCGGCGGAATGTCAGGACATGTTGGGGCGTTTGATGGAGAGAAGTGCTGCAAGCCCGGACATCGATGTTCGCGACAGAACTGCGTTCTTCTACCATTTACTGAAGTCTGACGTCATAAAGGCCAAAGAAATCGTGTGCCAAATGTAGATTGAGTCTCTCAGATGCAGTCTCTCAGATGCAGTTTTGAAACTGACATTTTTGTCAGACATTCGTCGCAAGTCCATGACGTAAAGGTTGAAAATTGACTTGTTTCTGTGATCACTTTATTGGTAAACTATTCAAACAACGTACAAAACTTGAAATAGATCTACATTGCGGACGAAAAATACGGCATTCGTGTCAATGTTTGCGAGTCAAGTCAGGCTGCACATCACTTCGGTGACGAAGCCGACAACAAGCGAACAGAATGCAACAACAACACGTCAACAAGTTCACGTGAACGTTTCGAAAGTAGTTACAATGCGACAGTGTTCAAGGCATAACGGCGACACTTCTCTGTGTCAGAACGGCTCAGAGTTCACGCCTGCAGCGGTAGGCTGGGCGGGTAGAGTCGGCAGAGCCCGACTCCCGGCAAGAGCACGTCCTTGATCATGGCCGTGGTGGCGAGGACAGCCCTGCTGCGCCTCAGCACCGTCGCGATGCCGCACACCTGCAGCGTCTGGCTCTGCAGGTTCAACAGTCCGTGGGACCCGTCCTGGTACCCAATATCACAGGTGAGCGACACGCCCACGTGCTTTTCCGCGACACCGCCCCTGGGGGTCATCCTGTCGGACTTTTCTGCCTGCAGAAAGTCGACCGACATCACCTTGGCGACGCCCACGGTGCAGTTATCTTCGTCGCAAACGTCAAAGCGGTCCCCGGTTTGAACCGGTACCAGAGTGAAGCCGTAGCCAGTCGGTTGCGTGTCGGAGTAAAAGTAATTGAGATTCGAGTTCAGCTTCTCTCCCTGTGATGAAAAAAGTGGGATTAAATGCACAGAGTTGATTAAATTTGTCTGATGGCAATCATCATAAACAGGATCTCGTGCGTCATCCATTTTGCAGTGGGAGCCTTTCCGGTGCGTCGGGGAGTTCTGCGGACAACCAGTGATGTTTACGCAATTTGGACTTGGGGAACATCAATCAGACCATTCTATTTTTGAAAATTGATGTGTTGGAAACAAATTTGAACAATGTACCTTGAATGTCAAACGTTTTCCGTATCCCATTCCAATGGACTGCAGGGGTAGCGCTTTCCCGTCGAACAGGTACGTCTCTGTCCCCAGCACCCGCACACGGTAGCTGAAGCCCACGCAGATACGTGGATCCACGTAGGTGCCTGAAAGAGTGAGTACACTCAACTGTTGTTCACAACTTGTGACCCTAACCACGCCAAAGTACCCAGTCCTCGTCTTTACAGTTTGTGTTCGTCGACAAGGACCAGATTTTCTAAACAGAAATTTCAAGCTATGTGTTTCAGCTTTAGCAAGCATTTTCTTCAAGCAAAGCAGGAATCAAACTTTTTGGAAGAAACTCACATATTTTGCTGTCAACTTTTCAATGAATTATTGGTTGTTCGAAAGTTGTTCCCCAGCCCAATATCCCGCACTTCGAACAGAACAGGCCGAAAATTGTCCTGTCGCCACAATGCCAACAGGCAGTTGCTGACTCGTTGGTCTCACAGGTCATGTCTGCCGCTCCTCTGTCCAATCCTGCTGCTTCCTGCAGTGACTCGATCCGACCAGCGAATCCTGGATTTACCAGCATCCACGCAGCGAATATCCAAGGTCGTCTTCTCGACATGACCTGTGAGTACTATCGAGTAAGCAGCTGCCAGGTGCCACTGTGGTCCTTTTCGTTCTGGTCAGTTTTGTGTTATTTCTCAGCCAAATTTTCGCGTTTGCACGTAACTACACAGTGTGATAGCAGCAAGCTAATGAGGTTGTACTGAGAGTACTCGATAAGTTCATAACACATACACAAACCATGTGGTGTGTACGCATTGTTCAATGCTGAGGGAAACGTCCTACAAAAGACAATCATTTTCAGCAAAGAAAGACAGTGTACGTGTGTCATGCGCGGCAGCACCAAGTACATGCTTCCGGCATCAATTTGTGTTGAAATTTCGAGGGTCCCGTTGCTTTACCAATTTGCATACACTCGGTAGACGGGTGCGGCAGACATTTGACGTGAAGCACATTTCGCGAGAATTCAACCAAAGATGGTTAGTATCGGTATACGCAAACATGCGAAGAATAAAATTGCATATGAGGTACGAAACCGTGTCGTTCATGACCACGTGGTGAGTGTTTGCAAACTGGAAAAGCGTACTGACCGAGCAATTCCAAATTCCTACATTTGGTCGATGCACACATGTTCATAAATTACAGAGAACATGGCATCAGTTCTTTCTGTTCTCAGTCAATCACAGACTGGTGTGTTAGGAAGTCAGCTCCAGGAAGAAATTGTCCCCCAACGTGTTGCGTATCAAAGCTCGGAGAAAAATCAAACTGAGATTTATTTGAATGCAGTGTCTATTCCAGACTTGGACCGTGTGCTACTATCGAGGCAGACGTGCGAACATTTTTCTGCAGAAGACAAGGAGATCATTCCAAACTAAACTGCGGAATTTTTTTTTGGAGAACCGATAGTTTGCACTGACATTCGGGGGCAAGTTGTTCCCAAAGTTGACTGCTGTGTTGGTCGAACGGTAGGTGCACAGTGCATGCAGGAATACCCACCTATGACGGGCAGTTCATTTTGCGTCAGGCCAACGACGTCATATTCGGTGGGCAGGTCCCCAATGTCTCGACCGCGCACAGTGACGACGCCACCGCTCGGTTCCGCTCTGCTCACTCGCTCGCTCCTCTCATCTTCCTCCAACTTGCTCACCTCGAGTTCACCCCGGCTGATATGCGTGAGCAACAGAAGACCAAATCCACGTGAACAAAGAATGCACTTTACACATAAATTAACCCAATATTTCACATTCCCTTTGAGGTCAGACGATGAACCAGACAAAAGAACACTGTGTGGAGAGTTCACATCTTTCAATGCAGTCTTGAACAATATAGACCGCGTGTCGAATCTACACTGCGGTTTGTGCAAAGGAATTTCAATTTGCTGGAACATTACGCTTCCACAAGGTGAAAAGTTTACAGCACAGATTCCTACGGCACGAATTCCGCAGCGCTTGCAATTCTTTGCAAAGTGTCAACCAAGAAGTCATGAAGAACTGTTGCCATCGCAGGACATCACTGAATACCGTACAATATCACCAACCTTCCCACGAGCGCGGCCGGAGAGAACTCTCCCCAGGCCTTCTGCGTGACGGGACCGCGGGGTCTCGGTCCAACGAACACTTCGTCCAGTCTGCTGCCGCCGGCCAACAACGTCTCGATGTCTCGCTGCTGCTCTTTGCACTCCATTGTACTCGAATTGGTGAAAATCAGGCTGACTTGTCTGAAAATTAACACAGGAATTCTTGGTGTCGGTTGCAAACGACTGGAGCCAGTGAAGCAACACTGTTGCACCCGTGAAGTGGGCGTGTTTCGATTTCCACAGACAATTCGGTGGATTTGGCAAAAGCCTTCTCCCAGTGCGATCCACTGTGACCTATCTTGGCCTAAACATCCACATTTATCTATCGACAATGTCTAAATGCGTACAGAAGTCCGTATATTGCCAAACCGAGACGAAACATGGAAATGTGCAAAAGACAACACCGGCGCCATGTTGATCAAAATTTTCCTCCATTGTGTTTCCATGCTGTCAACTTCAAACCGCCATCTGCGTCTCAATTTCACTCCGATTTCTTTCTGTTGGGCAACCACTACCAACCATAAAGCCCTGAGATTGCCACCCGAACAAAAACAACTGATCCTTACCCGCTGAAGTGCAAATTTGTTGTGAAACAAGCTTTTGCCGCACTTTGCTCCAGGAACCGCAATGATTCACCACGTGACGTCAACAAAGTCACGTGACCTGCAGCGCGATTGGCGCGGCGGCCGCGCTGCGCGCAGGATTGGAGCGGAGCGGCGTGATTCCCACGTGCACCGCGCCTGATCCACTGTGAATGGAGCGCAAAGGCAGCCACGTCCCCACCGCGTCTGGACTTCATAAATTATTCACAAAACGCTCTACTAACTTTGAAACATTTTTCAATTTTTGTCTGCCATTCAAGGTCGTTGATGGACCTGTCAAAGTGCACAGGAAGAGAAATGGAGTCTGCCAGACCGTTCAAATTCCATATTTCACCGCAGTCTGCGCAGTGAAAACTACAAAAACTTTTTTTGCGAAAACAGCCTTTTTATTGGCACAGACAATGCTCAAGCTGTGCGCAACTGTCAACAGCCAACATGAAATGCATGGATCCACCACGATTTTATCACAAACAGCCAACATCAGATGGATCCAGCATGATCTTATCACAAACTTATCTTTGGCACGAAAAAACTTCATGTCAAATTTACATCCAGATGACTGTTGCATTGTGCGGGCAAAACACGAATTTGAGAAGCTGCAGTTTGGTTGTAAAGTTGGCCGACGTACAGAGATGTCAGCTGTGTTTTGATGTCCTCGGGAGTTTCTTCTTCTGCAACAAAATGTCCAGATTTATTTGTTTGTATTCGAAGCCTCGCCGCGGAAAAAGGATTGAAAAGAATTTCGTATGTGAACAGGAAGAAAGAAAAACTGACCACCTTTTGCTGATTCGTACTTGTAGATTTTGATTCCAGGCAAAGCAAGAAATCCTCCCGTCAAGGGCATCACTTCCAGTGCAGCACCGAACTCTCCCTGGGAGAGTTTGAAAACTCCTGAAACAAGATTACCACAGGGTGAGGCTCAAACAGGGTGTTCAACACCAGCAAGTTAGGTCTGCGTGTCTGCATTCAACTGTCAAATTACCTGATGTTTTTCCAGCAGGTGCCCAATGATTTGTGTCGCACACAATCTCGTAAAACAGAAGCTGATCCTGATTGACCGAGTTGTCCACACATTTGATATGAAACTTCAACTGACTCATCTCTCCTGCCTGACAGTGCTCTGACCCTTCACAAGGCGTCACTTCAGTTTTGGAAATGTAATGAGTCTGCAAAACAAATTCAAACTGAATGCAAAAACTTTTCGAGTTGTACTTGCTTCCACATTTTTAACCGAGAGCTGTTCAGAAATTCTGCCTTTCTGCGCACCTGATAGTTTTCCAGAGTGAAGTCGCACGTGCAGTGGCCTGTCTGAGCGTCCTCCCCCGAGGTGAGTTGGTACGCGATGCTGAACGCGCAGCGAAGCGGCTCTGCCGCTGAAGTGTCGCTCTTCATCTGCCACACGTACGACACGCTCTGATGTTCATTCGCCACCTGCAAAAATATCCGAATGAGGATTGATCTCCCGTTGCTCCCAAGCGTATGATCAGTGTGCCAAGCGGATCAGGGATCCCGAGACGCCCCCCTCCCCCAAAATGAACTTGTTCAATTTTCGAAATTGGTGCTCAGAGCTCCAGCGAGGGGTAAAAGGACAACTGCGAGACAAATGAAAAACGTGGTTACCCAGTGCTGTCCGGGTTTGTTGAGGGGAATGAGCTCCACGTCTGCACAGGTGGAGGTCAGAGTCTGATCGGACAGCTGGAACTCTGCGTGGCTGTTGCTGTGCACAACAACCTGCACGTATTTTCTACAAACAAAACAATACAATCCGATTTCACTTGGCTTGTCGCGAGAACAAACGGCCACCTGGAATAAAACAAAAAACTGTTCTCGACAGTTCACATACCTCCTCCCTGACGTGTGCATTTTGTGGACAAACTTGAGCGGATGGTTGAAGACGAGATCCTGATGAACAGGCTGCCGAAACCACTCGCACGTGAAGGTGATCTGAAAGAATCACACGGCGTGTTACGACTGTCATGCACTGGACACAACGCCTGCTGTCGACTCCAGATTTTAAAATGTACGGCACCTTGTGGTCAAATGTTCTGGGTGCATCAGGTGTCAATTTGGCTGTCACAGTCAGGACGACGTCAATTTTCTGATACGCGTTGGCTGCAGGCACAGACATCACTCCATTTTGCAGATCGTCGCCGCTGACATGAAGCCCGTCGGACCCAGTGACTGTCAGGCTCGTCGGCTGGCTGAACACAAAGCTGCCTGGTGTCAGCGTTGCCTTGATCTTCTGGGGCAGCCCAGCAATCAGCTCTGTGTGGGCACGAAAACAGATTTTTGCTGTGTACATTCTTGAATCGCTCAAACGTTCCAGAAATTCACTCGTGTGGAGGTACATTGCACAACCTTGCAAAGGTTCCACGACCACCGACGGGTAATCACAGGTCACTTCCATCGAGATGGTGTTTGGAGGAAAGTTCTTGATGAAGTCCACGCCAGCAGCGCTGAGGCACAGCTGCGTCACACTGTGGACGCCTTTGTCTTCAACCTGCAGGATCAAAAGGCTCGTCAAACAGACGCCTAAGTGCTCTCCATCACACCCACCAGCAAATCGCGTTTGGCGTTGTTTCTGTTCTGATAATATCTCAAAATACAACCGATTTGGAGACTCACGCTGCCAGTCAGAACCAAGTGATTTTCTCCCGGCTGCAGAACGACCTGGCCGCACGTCACCGCCTGTGAGTATTCCCCCTTCAACACGTCCTTGTCTTTCCACAGATCGCTGCCACTGTTGAGTCTTTTGATCGGAGTCTTGCAGACGACGCTGGTGGACAGCACGGTCTGGTTGACGGTCCTCTCCCACTGCGCCGCCATATCGAGTTCTGCGGGCGCGGCGCTCGGCGGGATCGACTCCGGACCGTAGATGTCCATCTCGTGCGCGCTGCTCGTACTCGCGTGCCTCGATCGCGCAGACTCGCGACTCAGCATCCTCTTGAAGCTGCCCGTGCTGCTGTGCGATTGGCCCAAGGTATCACTACTTTCCGCGGTGGCCAGTGCCACCTTCACAGAGTTCACAGTGACCGGGTCCAGCAGATTGTTGACCACTGTCAAGTTGACGACGCACTCTCCCTGCAGCGGGAACGAGCGTTCGGCCGGCTGCAGGCTCGTGATGCTGAACACCGGGTGGCTCCTCACTTGAACCGGAGAATCTGTGAATAAACTTGTTTGCCTGTACGATATGCCCAAAACACCACGACCAATGCACGTTACGGTACGTGTGTAAAACTTTTTTTATAAAAAGCAGTGAACCTTTGTGTTGTAAGGCTGTCTTGAACATTTCTTCCTGATAATGCTTCCTCGTTTTGTGGTCCAGTATCTGACTTGCTGCGACGTAGGAGCTCGACTTCACGTACCTGAGTGCAGAAACATGCCGTGTTATTCACGTGACAGCAACAAAAATGGAAGAGACAGCTGAAAAATTACTGGCACTTACTTTGCAGTGTTGTTCAGCGTTTTTTGGCAGCGCGCTATGTGTAGCCTGGTGTCATCGGCCAGCATGTACCACCCCTCCTGTTTGTAAATCTTCAAAGCGTCCGCCAGAAAACTCTCGGCCTTCTGATATTCATTCTGCTTTCTGAAATGTGAAAATACGTGTTCAAGATCACACTGATTTTTTTTTTTTTTTTTTTTTTTGCCAGCGACGAAAACACGAGAACGCTTCAATCATACACGACACGAACATGTAAAAGTCTGCAAGATCCTTTCCGATGAGTCTGGCTGATCTCATGCGACCGATGTGTTTGTAGGTTCCCATAGCAAGTTCGGATAGTTCCTGTGTGTTTGAAAAGACACTTCTGTGGCTTCGAATATCAATGAAGTCAAAATGAGCCGGTGTTAAATCATTGAAATGACCACTGTTGTGCGCTGTTTGGTTGGGGAATGCGACCCAAACCAACAAACTCACCAAATAATGTTTTGTGAAAGATTCCTTGGAAGAAAGTGCCTCCTTCAACTTGTTCAGAGGCTCTGACTCTCCTGTGTACAGCAAAACAGTAGAATTTTCATTCCCGGGACCCAAACAGTTTGTTGTCACATTCCAAGTTTTCAAAGATTTTGTGTTGACACAAACGTCTTACAAAATATATTGGCAAAATAAATTCTTAGTGAAGGAAAAACTTTCGACTCGTCGTCGCCCCGAATCCCTTCAATTACCAGATATGTACAACCTAAATTGCTGGATTAGCGGAATGGTGACTGGTGTTCTTTCTAGGCTATCCTGGCTCAGAAGTGCCGAGTCTAAAATGTGGTACTTTTTGAAAAGATCAACTTGCCTTCGTTCTGTGACATGCCAGATATGAGGTCAACCACCATGTTTAGTTGTTCCGAGCTGGGCGTCATATCGGGCAAGAGACCACACAACACTCCTAACACATGCATCTAGAAAGGCCCAGTCAGGAAAGAAAAAAACAGGGTTATCGGCAGCTTAGAGCTACAGACGAGATTGGTGATTGAAAGGTAAAATGAATGGACACCCCACCACCTTGTTACGATCAAAAGAAAGCGAGCATCGTTTCCCTTTGTGCAAAAAAGGAAACATGCCAAAACAAGACCTGCTACAAAACATCAAAATGTTCGGGTCACTCATCTTTTTTGCACGCTTCGGTGCTGTAAAACTCGAAGAAAATTTTTTTCACACAAAAAGCCAGACGTTTTTGTTTGTCTGTGAACCGCGACCGTTGGAACGCAAAATCGAAGCTCTTCTCAAACCCAAACGAAGCCTTCAACTGAACAAATCATCCGTTTCAAAACCAGACAGGAAATGCGAATTTGTGCAAAGCGGGTAGTACAGGTTGAGACTGACACCTCGCAGATCAACCGCGATGCGTAGGTTCAGATTTTCCCGACAGGATCCTTGTTCGTACAGCATGTACAGAATCGGTGCGCAGTTGTGAAAGTTATGTCTGTCTTGTTTGCACCCTCAAAATTGTTGAAAGCACTCAGACCAAAAGAACTGACTGACAAACAAAAGTCAAAGAACCATGAACTGAAGCACCCAGGCAACAAATAGAAGATATGTCCGGGGAGAAAAGGGGTTGACTTGCCTTGACTAGTGTAAAATACCCGCGCTTCGGGTCTGGCCCCTTTTATTATTTTGGCCTGCAGCATTTCGTGCATCTCAGTGCGCTCTACACCAGGGGCTAAGCCAAATACCTCTGCAGCTTCGTACATCTACACGTACGAATCACAAAATAAACACATAGTTGCGCGCAAAAGACCCCAGCACGGAGCTTTTGAACCATCAAGGTGACATCGCGAAGAGTGTTTCAAATAATTCCCTCCGAAAGGAATGGTGGCTGGAGATGGTGTCCACTCATTCACCGGGTCCACAGAGACTCAATGACTGTGAACAGTTCAGCACAATAACTCTTTTGCTTGTGCACTTTCTGACAGATTCGATGAAAAACGGTTTGAATTTCAGGAGAAAGCAAAGCATTGAACTGTGCAATCAGAAGTGCACGTACCTTCTTCCTTGCGTAATCCCAAAGGCTGACAGTGTGCAGTGAGTAATCTGTCTGGCCCGACCTTGCGTACTTTTCACAGGTCTGCAGAACTTCCAAGCAGGTGAGAAACACCCAACAGGCGATCGCTCCTCCGGGTAACTTCAGCTGTGATGTGAGGAAGACAAATCATAAATGGCCAGAAACTTTTCACGCAGCCAAGGATTCATTTCCGCCACTAATTCCAGCACACTAACCTCCAGCAGATCTAGTTCTTGGATGCAGTTGTGCATGAAGGGAATCGACCTCTGCGCCGCTTCCCACGGTCTTTTGACCAGGAACAGCAGGTTGCACTGCCTGGCGAACAAGTAGTTCCTGAGATCCAGGAGGGAGGCTCGACCGTGTTTGATGAGATGCCGCTTCTCGATGTTAATTGGCTGACTCAAACACAGCCCGTCCCAAGTGCTGCACGTGATGTCGGCGAAGTTGTTGAGCCATTCTGCACTCGCTCCCACCGCGTGGTTCAGCACGAACTGCGTGAATAGCGCATCCAGCTCGTCGTACTGAACCAAAGCGTCGTCGAACAGCCCCAGCATTTCAAACATGAACGCCAGTTCCTCCTGACAAGAACAGACAACGTTGAATGACCGCACTGTCACTCACATTCTGCAACACAAGAAAAACAAATGATCCTGTTTGAACAAGTTTCAGTCACAGTCATAAGATCTCACCTGCAGCAGAAAGTATTGGAAGAAACTCCATCCCGTTTCCTGACGCCTCTCTCGTTGGTTTCGCATGTATTCTTCGAACTTGCTCAAGTTTCTGTTGAATGACTGCAGCAGAAGCTGCCGCATCCTTCCCAAAACCAGTCCCCATGATTCAGAGCTTTTGGAATCTGTTCTGGTTGGCTCACTCAAAGTGATACACCTGAATACAAGAAACATATCAACACATAAGTGTTCGATGCAGAAGACTGCATTGGTTCTGAGATACGTAAAAACATATATTTGTGCACAACGATCTACCTGTCGCTATTTTTTGAACAGAAGTCGCTTTTCACGCGATCGACCACTGAAGTTCTGAGCAGCTTCGATTTGACTTTGCTCTCATCGTAGACAACAACCACTATCAACCAGTCGCTGATGTTGCGAGCCTTCAACACTGTCATCCATTCGTTTATCTCGTCTCTCACCATCGACTTATACGTATCAATGTCCTGCAAGGTAAAATAAAGCAATTCAGTTTTGTGGGGGGTGGGGGGCGGGGCATGGAGTCAGCCACTTCATTCAGCACAAAAGCACCAAGAAGCCAAGTTTTTCGCTGACAAAATCAAGGAAGATATATATTTACACAATCTGTCCAGTACGTGTGGAAGAAAGGTCGGCCAAGCAACGTCCAGTCATCTTCGGTTGGAAGGATGTCGGGATTGAACGGTACGAAGTTCGACTCGATGTTGATCGATTTTGGTGGTCGTCCATAAGACCTGGGTAAACGACACGAGATCGTCAGCGTTGCTTGTTAACCTGCTTGGTGAAACTATTTGACTCTTTTGACCAACACTTGTGATTTCGAGAAAATCTTTTCATTACCTCCTCCATTCTATCGGTTCTCTCGGGAGACCCTGAACGACCAAGCCGTGCAGTTTTGAGAAGAGGGCCTGGTCACCATGACCTGAAAAGGAAATACAACATGAAGAATTTCAGGTACATTTTGTGGGGCGGGGGTACCGGAATTTAATGTTTCTGATGTTGCCCCTCCAATTAAAACTGGATTCAGTTCATGAGAATCGGGGCATCTTCCGTTGCGAATCTGGCCCGTTCGCGACTGCTGAAAGTTTCGTTTCAGATACTGAAGCTGTTGATAAAAGTCCAAGAATTGTACGTACGAGGGTGTTCTCAATGCTGACGTCACTTTACATGGAAATATCAGGATTATCGTCCGTGTCGACAAATTGACGCAAATGAACACCCTCGTACGCAATGAGCAAGAGCGCAACGTCCTTCAGAAAACAAATACTATGTGTTCAAGACCCTGATGACCACGCAGTCACAACTTGGACAACACACACAGGCTTTTGTTTTGCCTTCACCCCACCCCCAAAAGACCGTAGACTGGAGTCTACATCAACCCACGAAGACTTTCATGGTCATCATCCTGAAACGACCAGTCTCCGTCATTGTTTGTCCACACTGGTGAGCTCGCCCTCCGACACCGACAAAACACTGCACTCCTGACAAGTGGGTGTTGTTGACCCAGAGTGATCTCTTGACAGTTCTCCCGTAAACATGCACCCGCTTGATCTGCATGTGCAAAAAGTCTGACATCACAAACACATTGCATAGACACCGAGGTAAAATACATGAAAACTCACATGTTACAATTGGCTTGTTTTCCATCTGCAATACTTTGCAAATCAACAATTCCGAAGTGTTTCCGACATCATCATCCGAGTTAAACTTTCTAAATATGGTTTCACACTTCCAGCTAAGAACTTAATGCGCCCGTTCTCTTCCATAGTAACTTCACAAATTTCTCAATTTATTTTTAAACCTGTTGTAGGAGAATTTATGTGACTCTAGGTGAAAATCGTATTGAATTCAATAGAAACTATTGTCAACTTTTTACGATTGCGTATTGATGAGGAACTGGGTAACAAAATATGAACTGGAACTGAGACTCCCGACAAAGATAATTTGCAATAATGTACTAAATCTATACTTATTTCTGCTTTGGGGAAAGTTGTTTGCAAAATTGTGCTAAAAACATTGGACATTTACGTATAGGTTAGCGATGACGTGATTTGAAGGACTGAGTGCGCGGAAACTAACCAGCATGGCAGACGATCTGGATGACGAGTGGTGGCTAAATGAGTCAGAGTCAGGTAAATACGGAGAAGATCCTGACATATTTTGTCCAAATGTGCAAAGTTTATGTCGATACAGCATCTGTTATTGCAATTTGACGCATACGATGTCAACCATTAGCAGTGAGCCCTGTTAGGCTGAGCGATAATAGGTGATTTTATGGACAGCATGCTTTGAATCAGTGCCGATTGGGACAGTCATGTTGTGAGGGTCATGCTGAAAGTCTTTTCTGTGATGTTCAGCACTCCCCTGCGATCAGCCTTTATGCGCGTCCGCTGATTGCCAATTGAGGCATCGTTCACTGTACTCAACAGCAATTCACGCCGATCATGACTGAAAAAGACTTCCAGTATCACCCTGGTATGTGGAGTGACTTGAAAACCACTCACCTTAAAAAGAATGGGCGATCTGGTGCACCGTGTTGTAGAATAGCCCGTGTGGGGCTAGGCCTAGATTGAAGTACTGAACAACCGCAGCAATTACCAGCAGGTCCCTCTTATCTCTATTTTGTCTGCTTGCTTCCTCCAGCAACTTCCTCACCACATTTTATCGCAGAAAACTAAGCAATTTGATTTCGTTGTTTGTGATATATCTTGGTGCATTGGCAGCCATTTTGGAAAGGAAAACCTCCAGGGGTCATGTGATCACCCCATGGGGGGGAGGAATGCTGGGTAATATCCAGCAAAATAGCACAATATTGATATTAAGCATCAATTTCCTGTCTAATGTATGTAAATATTTATTGTAAAAATATTCAGAATATTTAAAATTTGTTGTAAAGGCCCAGAAGGCCAGTACCCCCTGGTGGGGGAGGAGTGTGGTGTGACACACCAGCTGTGAATTT